>Ga0209972_10000046_pt1 | contig 115174 bp, 116 predicted proteins | sample NOAtaG_7_FD_187302 | JGI IMG/M metagenome (GOLD analysis project Ga0209972, IMG submission 187302) | Freshwater lake microbial communities from Lake Erie, under a cyanobacterial bloom - NOAA_Erie_Diel1S_2200h metaG (SPAdes) (version 2) | ecosystem: Environmental > Aquatic > Freshwater > Lake ... | reverse complement strand
TAAGAATATATGAGGAGACTCCTGTTTGGAAGAAAGTATTCTATTGGATACTTGCTATTATTATAGCATTCTTAGCTTTTTATATTATAGTTAACGCAATCTTTAGAAAATGAGCACAGCAGATATAACAATGTTTGTTATTGGAACAGCAACATTAATCATTGGCTACTTCCTCAGACTAGTCCACAATGATGTTAGAAAAAACACAGAAGAACAAGGAAAACTCAAAGGTAAAATTGAACTTGTAGAACAAGAGTCAAGACTTAAGTATCAAGCAATTCAAGAACAAACTCAGTTAGAGATCAAGAGTCTTGCAAGAAATGTAAGTGAGCTTTCAGATGCAGTAAAGCAACTTATACTAAATAGATAACTAAATAAAAACCAACATGACAATTGTATTAAAAAAGGGTAGCAAAGGAGAGTCAGTAAAGACTCTTCAAGAGTTTCTAAAACTTACAGTAGATGGTATCTTTGGAGCAAAGACTGAATCTGCAGTAAAAAGCTACCAGAAGAAAGTAGGTCTTTTACCTGATGGTATTGTAGGAGAAAAGACTTGGGCTGTAATGGGTATTCTAAATACTGATAATGCAGAAAACCAAGAAGTAGAAAATGCTCTTGAAATTAAAAAGTATTTCATGCCTGAAGGAACTTACTTTAAAGGTCCTGTAAAGAAGCAATGGATATACTTACATCACACAGCAGGATGGCATAATCCTTACCAAGTAGCTGATATGTGGGCTAGAGATACAAGAGGTAACGTAGGTACTGAGTTTGTATTAGGAGGACAATCTGTAAAAGACAGTAATGCTAAGTTTGACGGAGAGCTTATCCAAGTATTTCCTGAATTTGGATATGGATGGCATACTGGTACAGGAAACTCTGTGATGCATAGAAACTCTGTAGCTATTGAAGTATGTAACTTTGGTGGTGTTAAAGATGGTAAAACATATGTAGGAGTTAAAGCTGATCCTTCTCAGATAGTAACTCTAGCTAAACCATTTAGAGGATATAAGCAATGGCATAGATATTCAGATGAACAAATTAAAGTTCTTAGAAACTGGATACTATACTGCGCTGAGAGATATAATATTGACCCTAGAGTAGGTCTAGTAGAGTGGGTTAAAGAAAAGGGTGCAGATGGCTTTGATGTACTTAATCTAGCATATGCAGAAAAGAATCCAGGTATGTACTCACATACTAATGTAATTAGAGGAAAAGTAGATATGTTCCCGCAGCAGGAGCTGATTGATATGCTGCTCAGTTTATAACTTAAATTAATAATTATGAAAAAAGAACAAATCCTAGGAGTAGCAAGACACGTCCTAACTTTTGTTGGAGGTTTCCTTGTAGTAAAAGGAGCCATTGATGAGTCTGTGCTTAATGAACTTATTGGAGGTACTATTGCTTTAGCAGGTACTATTTGGTCAATTGTAGATAAGAAGTAATATGAAGTTTAGAAATGGATGGAAAGCAAGGACAAAGCAATGGGATAAGTTTGCTTTTAGATTTAGATTAGGGTTCCTTGATGTAATGACCATAGAGGTTGACATCTCCAGAGATTTCTATTTACTTACAATCTTCAATCTTACAGTTAAGAACAGATAATAGTAACTATCTGATACTGAGATCCAGGTGTTGATTCACCTGGATTTTTTGTTTAAACATATTTTATTTAAACTTATTTCATATATTTGTGTAAATAAACACATAGAAGTTATGGAAGAACCAACACAAGAACAACAGTTAACTGCAGAGGAGTTAATGCAAAGAAAAGAACAGATGTTTCAATTCTACACTGAGTCAATGAAGTACTTGAATGCTCAGTTTGAATATGAAGAAATGCTGTTAAAAATTGATGCTGCAAGATTTGAAAGAATTAAGCTTCAGATGCAACATGCAATGTTATCTAATCCACCTGAAGATTTAGAAGGTGAAGAAGAGTCCAAAGAAAATCTTAAGGAGGAAATTAAAACTGAAGGAAGAAAGAAACTTAGGAAGATGTAATCATGGCTTTAGTAAATCAAGTACAGAAGCGTGTAATGATGCCTAAGTGGGATATTGTAAAGTATCAGATTTTAACTCACTGTTATATTAACCGTATAACAGTGAGTAACTCTGATCTTGATTGCTTAACTCTTTTAAGTTTTAATCAACCTACTGAACTAACTCATTTTTGCTATGATGCTTCAGCAGAAGAAGATTGGATTTTTAAAACTCCTCAAACTGTAAGAAACTGTATTAATAAAGCAGAGAAAAACAATTTGATATTAAAAGATCCTAATAACAAAAAAATAATTATGCTTAATCCTGAACTTAAGGTTCAAACAGAAGGTACAATACTATTAGATTTTAAATTCTTAGCTAATGATACCCAAGAAACCAAAGGAGATAATTAAGCAACTATCTGAAGAAATTGATGTTCCAGAAGATACTATAGATGAAATTGTAGAAGCATACTATAAAGAAGTAAGAAAAACACTTTCTGATATGCAGCAGATAAAAGTAAACGTCTTAGGTATAGGAGATTTTATAATGAGAAGATCTATAGTATCTGCATCAATTAAGAACCATGATAAGATGTATGCTAGAACAGGAACAGATACTTTTGCCAGTTATCATAATAAAAAGAGAATTGGAGAAAGAATTCAAAAGCTTACATTAGCTAGTAAAATGATAGAAGAGTTTATAGAAAAAAGAAAAAAGTTTAAAGATGAAAGGAAAGTTTGCACAGATATGGGAGAACAAAGCTCAGATACTGGAGGGGATCAAGAATAGATTAGTTCGTAATGAGTTTGTAGAAGATGTTGCTAGAGTTAGAATGGAAGTTTGTAACTCATGTGATTCAAAAGACTCTATAGGTAAGGAATGTGCAATACCTGGTACGCAACCTTGTTGTATGCTATGTGGGTGTTCTCTAAGCTTTAAAACAAGATCTTTATCATCAGGATGTCCAGCAAATAAGTGGTATGCTGTAATCACTGAAGAAGAAGAAGATGAATTAGACAAACTTAAGTAATGAGTATAATATTCAATGCAGAAGATCATAGCTACAAAAGCTTAGACTCTTCTGAAGATATAAGATGGATAAGTGTTACATCACTTGTTTCCCAATTCAAAGAACCTTTTGATTCTGAGAAGGTAGCTGCTAGAGTATCTAAATCTAAGAAGTCAAAGTGGTATGGACTAGAACCAAAAAAGATACTTGCTTTATGGAAAGCAGAATCAGAAAGAGCACTTACACTTGGTACATTCTATCATAATCAAAGAGAAGATGACTTATGTTCTCTAAGTTCTATTGAAAGAGAAGGACTTCCTATACCAGTATATAAGCCTATAATAGATGGTGAGAAAAAGAAAGCACCTGAACAAAAGCTTACAGATGGAATATATCCTGAGCATATGGTATATCTAAAATCAGCAGGAATATGTGGACAATCAGATTTAGTAGAAGTAGTAAATAGTAGAGTACATATTATTGACTACAAGACAAACAAAGAAATAATAAAGGAGTCATTTAAAGATTGGGAAGGAATGTCTAAAAAGATGTTGGCTCCATTAGATAGTTTAGATGATTGCAACTTTTATCACTATGCTTTACAACTCAGCATTTATATGTATATTATAATAAAGCATAATCCTAAATTAAAACCAGGAAATATCTTTATTCATCATATCAAGTTTGAAGAAGAAGGTAAAGATGAGTATGGATATCCAATTACAAAGTATTCTTCAGAAGGTGACCCTATTGTAAAAGAAGTTATACCAATAGAAGTACCTTATTTAAAAGAGGAAGTAATATCAGTCATACACTGGTTACATGATAATAGAAGTTCAATTAAAAGTAAATAATTTAACTAATGATTGTAAGACTCTTTGATGTTCAGAATGGTGCAGTAGTACCCACAGAACATTGTTATACACTTAAGACACTTAAAAGAATAATGGATAAGTATCCTGAAGACTATCTTAAAGTATATCAATATCTGTTCTATATGACTTGCCCTAATCCGGATATGAATCCATTCTTTCATACTCCTGAGATTGATAAAGAAGAGATTGTACTAGAAGAAATAGAAGCAGAGTTTTCTTCAGAAGATCAAGCTATAAAACTAGCACTACAGTTCTGTGAAGATATGTATGCTACTCCTACTGCAAGAGCATATAAGGGTATGGCATCTATGTTAGATAGATTAGCTAGATATATGGAACATACTCAAATAACTGCAGGAAGAGATGGAAACATAAATTCTTTAATTGCTGCAGCAAAAAACTTTGATCAAATAAGAGCGTCTTTTAAAGGTGTATATAAAGATCTTCAAGAGGAGCAATCTAGTAGAGTAAGAGGTGGTCAAGGTTTAGCATATGATATGTAATGGAGTTTTGGAATAATATACCCACTTGGGACAATGGTACATGGACTACTACAGACTTTTCTAGTAGACAAGACTTTACTACATTCTTACTTACAATATTTAAAGAACCTGGTCAGTACAGATTTAATCAAATAACTGCAGATGTTTTTAATGAACAATCAAGAATCTTTAGACAAAATAAAGTTTACTGCACTGCACCATTTAAATCTAAAGACTTTATATCATACTGGGATGATCAAAAATCTAAATGCAGACAAGGTATAATAGTTAAGGATGGTAGAGATGAATGGTATATAACCAGAGACTACTATATGTGGTTAAACTTCCTACCAATCTTTGATAAAGAACAACAGAAGTTTGACTTTGCTAAAATACGTGATGCTCAGTATCATATGGCTTTATATGAGCTATTAGCAGAAATGCATTATAGACATTCAGCTATTCTTAAGAAACGTCAGATAGCATCATCATACTTTCACGCAGCTAAGTTTATAAATCAGTTGTGGTTTGAAGCTGGGGTAACTCTAAAGATGGGAGCATCACTCAAGGATTATATCAATGAGAAAGGTACATGGAAGTTCTTAGATGAATATGCAGCTTTCTTAAATGAGCACACAGCATGGTATAGACCAATGACTCCACACAAAGTAATGATGTGGCAGCAAAAGATTGAAGTAAGAAAAGGAGATAGAAAAGCTGAGGTAGGTCTCAAAGGTACAATACAAGGTATGTCATTTGAGAAAGATCCTACTAATGGTGTTGGTGGACCAGTAAAGTTCTTCTTCCATGAGGAAGCAGGTATTGCACCTAAGATGGATCAGACATATGAGTATATCAGACCAGCAATGAGATCTGGTATGATTACTACAGGTATGTTTATAGCAGCAGGATCAGTTGGTGATTTAGATCAATGTGAACCATTAAAAGAAATGGTACTTAACCCGGAGGCAAATGATATATATGCAGTAGACACAAACCTTATAGATAAGAATCATACTATAGGTAGATCAGGACTATTTATTCCTGAGCAATGGTCTATGCCACCTCACATAGATGAATTTGGTAACTCACTTGTTACAGAAGCATTAGCAGCACTAGATGAACAGTTTATAATATGGAAGAAAGAGTTATCTCCAGAACAGTATCAGTTAAGGATATCTCAGCACCCTAGAAATATAGAAGAAGCATTTGCTTATAGAAAGGCATCTGTATTCCCACAGAACTTAGTAGCCGCACAGTTAAGAAGAGTAGAAGAAAAAGAATATTCATATGAGTTCTTAGATATTTACAGAGATGAGAATGGTTTACCTAAAGTAAAAGAAACTAGTAAACTTCCTATACTTGATTTTCCTGTATCTAAAAAGACTGAAGATAAAACAGGAACACTTGTGGTATGGGAAAGACCTATTAAAGATCCAGTGTTTAATAAGCATTACTATGCATCTATTGACCCTGTATCAGAAGGAAAGACAACTACCTCAGAATCATTGTGTTCTATATATGTAATGAAAGCAACAGTTGAAGTACAAAAGCATTTAGCTGGTGAAGTACAAAACTATATAGAACAAGATAAAATTGTAGCGGCCTGGTGTGGTAGATTTGATGATATTAAGAAGACACATGAGAAACTAGAACTTATCATAGAATGGTATAATGCATGGACAGTTATAGAGAATAACATATCTCTTTTTATACAGTACATGATATCTAGAAAGAAACAAAAGTATCTTGTACCAAGAACTCAGATTTTATTCTTAAAGGATCTAGGTGCAAATGCTAATGTATTCCAGGAGTATGGATGGAGAAACACAGGTAATCTATTTAAGTCACATCTAATATCTTATGCTATTGAATACATAAGAGAAGAGTTAGATACTATAACTAAAGATGATGGTACTATAGTTAAGACTCACTATGGTATAGAAAGAATACCTGATCAAATGCTACTCAAAGAAATGCAGGCTTATCAAGAAGGACTCAATGTTGACCGTCTTGTATCCTTTGCTGCACTTATAGCATTTATGAAAATACAGCAATCTAATAGGGGTTTTGCTAAAGATATAATAATGGATGATGCCTCTAAAAACTTGCAAAAGTCAGAAAATTTGTATAAATTATCTCATACCCCTTTCAGACATATGGGAAAGGGTAGAAATGTAATGGGGCAAAGTTTTAAAAGATCCGCATTCAAAAACTTTAAATAAATGGCATATGTGTATAGACATATAAGACAAGATACTAACACACCGTTTTATATTGGTATAGGTAGTGATGCTAAATTTAAACGTGCTTATTCTAAGTATAATAGAAATAGGTATTGGGTAAGTGTCACAAACAAAACTGATTATAAGGTAGAAATTATTTTAGATGAGCTTGATTGGAACATTGCTTGTAAAAAAGAAAAAGAATTTATTAGTCTTTATAAATCCTTTGGAATATCTCTTGTTAACTTAACAGATGGTGGAGAAGGAATGTATAATCCTAATTCTGTTGTTAGAAAAAAAATTTCTGAGGCAAAACTTGGTATAAAAAATCCTCAGTATGGTATAAAATGGTCAGATGAGAGAAAAGAGTATTTTAAAATAAAAATGCAAGGAGAAGGTAACCCAAATTTTGGTAAAAAAATACCGGATACTCAAAAGATGATAATTGCTTCTGCTCAAAAAGGTAGAGTAAAATCAGATGAAGAAAAAGAAAAGATATATTCAAAGACAAGAAAAAAAGTAATTAATACAGAAACTAATCATATTTATACTTCAATAAATGAAGTTGCAAGAGTTTTTAAAAAATCTCCTTCTCATATGACTAGACTCATTAAGAAAAACAAATTCAATTTAAAGTTTTTAGCAGATGCAAGTATATAATAGTCTACAGCTTAAGAAGGGAGCCAAGGTACAGCATAATAGAATGGGTAGTATTACCCAACCTCTTCAGTTTTTACCAAAAGACCAGAAGGATCAGGAGTGGGCTGCATGGAATCTAGACTGGTTGGAGTGGAATGGGTTGAAACAAATCCGTATGAATGCTAGAAGGTTAATGAAGAATTACAAGCTAGCAAAAGGTGTAATTGACAAGTCAGATTATATTATTGAAGAGGATAATGAGTATAGAGACATTGTAGAGACTTTAACAAAAGAAGATAACTCTGCACTTGAACTCAAGTTCTATCCTATTATACCCAATGTAATTAATGTTCTAGTAGCTGAGTTTGCTAAGAGATCAACTAAGCTTACATACCGTGCAGTAGATGAGTTCTCTTACAATGAAATGATGGAGCAAAAGAGAGCTGCTGTAGAAGAAGTTCTCTTATCTGATGCTAAGGTAAAAATAATGTCAGCTTTAATGGCTCAAGGATTAGAACCTGAGAGTGAAGAAGCTCAGCAACAAATGTCAGATGATGCCTTAAAAAGATTGCCAGAAGTAGAAATGTTCTTCAAGAAAGATTACAGATCTTTAGTAGAGCAGTGGGCATCTCATCAGCACAAGGTAGATGTTGAGAGATTTAAGATGGATGAGCTTGAGGAAAGAGGTTTTAGAGACATGCTCATTACAGATAGAGAGTTTTGGCACTTCCGTATGATGGAGGATGATTATGAAGTAGAACTCTGGAATCCGGTATTATCATTCTATCATAAGTCTCCAGATGCTAGATATATTTCTCAAGCAAACTGGGTAGGAAAAACTGACATGTTTACAGTAGCTGATGTTATTGATAGATATGGATATCTAATGACAGAGGAGCAATTAGAAGCATTAGAAGCTATCTACCCTATTAGATCAGCAGGATATAATATAGGTGGTATGCAGAATGATGGTTCATACTATGATGCTACCAAAACTCATGAATGGAATACTAACTTACCTTCACTTGCATACCGTCAGTACACATCTATGGTATCAGGTTCTGTATTAGAAGGAGGAGATGTTATATCGCAGATACTAGCAGAAGGAGAGGACTATAATGTAGCAGGAACAGCATACCTACTTAGAGTATCTACTTGTTACTGGAAGTCTCAAAGAAAAGTAGGACATCTTACTAAAGTATCTGAGTCAGGTGAAGTATCTACTGAAATAATAACAGAAGACTACAAAGTAATAGATAAGCCTATCTATGATACTAGACTATTCCAAAATAAAACTAAAGACAATGTAATCTTTGGTGAACACATTGATTGGATTTGGATTAATGAAGTTTGGGGTGGTGTAAAGATTGGACCAAATGTACCATCATTCTGGGGTATGAATAACCCTGGAGGATTTACTCCTATCTACATAGGTGTAGAGAAGAATAAAATAGGCCCACTTAAGTTTCAGTTTAAAGGTGACAGCAGCCTATATGGAAGTAAGTTACCAGTAGAAGGATCTATATTCTCTGATAGGAATACTAAGTCAACAGCACTACTTGACTTAATGAAGCCATACCAGATTGCTTATAACATAGTAAACAATCAAATTGCTGATATCTTAGTAGATGAGTTGGGTACTATTATCATGCTAGATCAAAACACTTTACCAAGACACTCATTAGGAGAAGATTGGGGGAAAGGTAATCTAGCTAAAGCATATGTAGCAATGAAGAACTTCCAGATGTTACCTCTGGATACTTCTATTACAAATACAGAGAATGCATTAAACTTTCAGCATTTTCAAAAACTAGACTTGTCTCAGACTGAGAGACTTATGTCTAGAATAAACTTAGCTAACTACTTTAAGCAACAAGCATATGAAGTAATAGGTGTTAATCCACAACGTATGGGTCAACAGTTATCTCAACAGACTGCTACTGGTGTAGAACAAGCTGTATCAGCATCATATGCTCAAACAGAAATGTTCTTTATACAACACTGTGATTATTTGATGCCTAGAGTACACCAAATGCGTACAGACTTAGCACAGTATTATCATTCTACTAAACCATCTGCAAGACTTACATATACTACTACAGCAGATGAGAAAGTAAACTTTGAAATTAATGGTACTGACTTATTACTCAGAGACTTAAACATCTTCTGTACTACAACAGCTAATAATAGAGCTGTGCTAGAACAACTTAAGCAGATGGCTATGAGTAATAATACAATGGGGGCTTCTATATATGACTTAGGTAAAGTAATGCAGTCTGACTCACTTTCTGAACTTAATGGTGCTCTTAAATCTTCTGAACAAAAACAACAGGAGATGAAGCAACAAGAAATGCAGAATCAGCAGCAAATGCAACAGCAACAACAACAGTCTCAACAACAAATTGAGAAGATGAAGATTGATGCTGTAGCAGCTGAGAAAGAGAAAGATAGACAAAGAGATATCTTAGTTGCAGAAATTAGAGCTGCTGGTTATGGTTCTATGTCAGATGTAAATAAAAATGAACAGTCTGACTATGCAGATGCTATGAAAGAAATCCGTCAAACTGAACAATATCAAGAACAGACATCTTTAGAGAGGATGAAGGAGTCTAATAAGAATATGCAGAATAGTGCAAAGAATGATATTGAAAGAGAGAAGATACAAGCACAGAAAGAAATAGCAGATAAGCAACTTCAAATTGCCAGAGAAAATAAAAATAGATTTGATTCTGGTAAGGAGAAGAAACCTAAGTAGCTATATAATGCAAAAAAAGAATTAGCTAATATAAATTTTAGAAGTTTATATTAAAGAAAATCCTTATATTAAATTAAGTAGTAAACAAAACCAACAAATTATGGAAGACACTAATAAGAGTGCAGAGATGTCTGACTCTACAACGGTAGAGCAAGTAGATGTAAATCTTGATGAGTTATTTGGAGCACCTGGTGCAGAAAGCGTGATGCTTCCAAGTAATGAAGAAGAAGAAAAAAAGAAAACAGTTTTTAGTTCAGAGGGAACTGTAGATGTGACGTTCATTGACAAGCCTGGAACTCCTCAAGAAACACAAGAGGAGAAACAAGAAGTTCAAGAAGCAATTGCAGAACTTGACAATCTTATTTCACAAGAAGAAGAAGCTGGTAATAAAGGTAGACCTAAAGTAGACAAATCTGGTTTAGCGGAGTTAGCATCAAAGATGATTGAAGAAGGAACATTGTTTCCATTTGATGATGACAAATCTTTAGAAGATTATACTACAAAAGACTTCAGAGAATTATTTGAAGCTAACTTTAAAGAAAGAGAGAATAGCATTAGAGAGAACACTCCTAAAGAATTCTTTAAAGCATTACCTCAAGAACTTCAAGTAGCTGCTAAATATGTAGCTGATGGTGGACAAGATTTAAAAGGACTATTCAGAACTCTTGCGCATGTAGAAGAAATAAGAGATCTAGATCCTTCTCATGAAAATGATCAAGAAGAGATTGTAAGACAGTATCTATATGCTACAGGATTTGCAGATGGTAATCCTGATGAAATAGAATCTGAGATACAAGATTGGGCAGACATGGGTAAACTTGATCAAAAAGCTCAGCAGTTTAAACCAAAGTTAGATAGAATGCAAGAAGAGATTGTTGCAAGACAACTAGCTGAACAAGAAGCAAGAAAAGATCAACAAGAAAGACAAGCTAAGCATTACATGGATAATGTATATAATACTCTTTCAGTAGGTGAATTAAACGGTGTTAAACTAGATAAGAAAACACAAGGTTTACTTTACTCAGGTCTAGTTCAGCCCAACTACCCTTCTATATCAGGAAGACCTACAAACTTACTAGGTCACCTATTAGAGAAGTATCAGTTTGTAGAACCAAGACATGATCTTATTGCTGAAGCATTATGGTTACTTGCAGATCCAGATTCTTATAAAAACAGAATCAAAGAACAAGGAGGAAAGCAAGTTACTGAAAAAGTAGTAAGACAGTTAAAGACTGAGGAAGCAAGAAAGCTATCATCCTCTAGTCCAAATGATGAAGAGTTTACTAAAAAGAAACCAACAAGAACAATATCCAGGCAACAGAGTAATATTTTTAAACGCTTTTAACTAGTAACTAATAAATAAACAAATAAACAATGGCAACTCCAGTTTTAAACAATGGTATATTCCTGCGTGACACTGCATACAATGCTACGTCACATGTGGATTCTTACCACTTAACAAACATGTTGAAGGATGCAGAACCTATGGATCTGGGCCCAGTAGACCTTTGGGCTATGGCACAGAAAGTAGAGATGCCCCTTTATCAGATGTCCTCTTTTGGAGGAAAGAATGTAATCATGGTAGACAATGCTCGTGGAGAGTATAAGTGGCAGACTCCTGTCTCTATTGATCTACCATATATCATTGAAGACATTGAGCCTCTTAATGAGTTCAAAGGTGTAGATGGTACTACTTTCAAAATCAAGATTAACAAACGTGAGTTTGGTCACGGAGATATCTTGACTTATGACAAGTACAATGGTGTGGAGATGTATGTTACTCAAGAAGATATTCTTCCTGTAGGTGACGGATTTATCTATACTGTTCAACTTGTAAACAATGACAACTACAAGTTCTTAGAGAACAGGTATCTTGCTAATGGTACTAAAGTATTCCGTAAAGGTTCTGCAAGAGGTGAGTATGGTGAAAGATTTTCTGACATCATCACTAATGCTGGATTCCGTGAATTCTATAACTATGTAGGTGGTGCTGAAGCTCACGTTCACTATTCAATCTCTTCTCGTGCAGACTTGATGATTAAAGGTGGAATGAATGCAGATGGTACTGTACCTGTTACTGAAATCTGGAGAACATTTGATAAGGGTCTTGATCCATCCATTGCATCTCTTGAGGACATGGTAAAAGTTATGGGTAAAGACTCTGTGAAGAAAGCATTTGATAATGGTAATCTTTCACGTACATTCTTGACCAATATGGAAGCTGCTCACTTGAGCAAAATTGCTTCTGACATTGAGACTTACTTGATGTGGGGACAAGGAGGTAGAGTTAAGCAAGATGGTCCAGATGATATCAGATTATCTGTGGGTCTTTGGAAGCAGTTGGATAACTCATTCAAAAGAGTATACAACAAAAATAACTTTACACTTGACTTATTCCGTGGAGAAATCTATAACTTCTTCAATGGTAAGGTTGAGTTCCAAGGTCCAGATCCAAAGAGATCTCTAGTAGTTCAGACTGGTATGGGTGGTATGAGAATGGTTAATGAAGCTATCAAAAGAGAAGCTATCTCTTCTGGTCTTCTTATCCAGGCTGCTGACATCGGTGCAATTACTGGTAAAGGTATGGACTTGAACTTTGGATTTGCATATACTTCATATGTGATTCCTTTCTTGGCAAATGTTAAGTTTGTTCTTAACCCAGCATTTGACAATGTTCATACTAATGATATTGAGAACCCAATCATTGATGGATTCCCATTGTCTTCTTACTCATTCATTATCTTTGATATCACTGATAACACTAATGACAACATCTTCTTGTTGAAACTTTCTTGGGATAACCAATTGAAGTGGTGGTATCAGAATGGTACAATGGATTATATGGGAAGAACTCAAGGGTTCCAGTCTTCTGGACAATTCAATGGGTACCGTGTAATGATGTCTCAAACAATGCCAGCTATCTGGGTTAAGGATCCTACTAAGGTTCTTAAGATTGTTATGAGAAATCCAATTACTGGTGGATCATTCTAATATATATCTCAGGAAAAGGGGGAGACTAAACACCTCCCCTTTTTTTTAATTTTTTAAAACCAACAAATAAAAACCAACAAATAAAATGGAAAATGTAAACTTTACAATGGTTCAGACTAGTGAGAACAGAAAAACTCCTATATCTATTAAACCATATTTTGACAGATCTGTATCAAACATGGGATTAGAAATTTATAATCTTTCTCTATTTGATGGAGTGACTCACAGTGAACAATTAGCTTGTATTGAAAGAAATGGAGTAGTTCAGTATCTTACTGGATTAAATGAATTTGCTCCTGAAATTAAACTACTTCCAGAAGAACAAAAAGTAGCTAGAGTAAAACAAATTAGAATAGCAATTGCTGAGTTAGAAAAAGAATTAGCAGCAAATGTTCTTGATGTAGAAGATACTCACTTCTGGAATAATGTTAAGTTACTTAAACCTGATAATGCTGAGTTCTGGAATAAGATATCTATATCTTGTGGTAATGAGCCAGTATACCTAGATCCTAAAGATCCATTTGATAGAATTAAACTTTATGCAATTGAAGCTGGAGGATTTTCTATTGTAGCAAAAAACTATGATGAAGCTAGATCAAAAGCTGTTCCACCAAAATTCTATCTTGATAAAGAACAAGAAACTGCAGGTGTTAAGACGGAGTACAAGAAGCTTAAAAACAAAGCATTATCTGAACTTCAAAAACTGTATGATAAGAATAGCACAAAACTTTTCTACATTGCTAAAGCAGTAGACTTAGCTAGTGTACAGTATAAAAAACACACACCTAATGATATCATCTATGATAACATGGATAGACATATCAATGGTGATGGTACTGAAAACAATAAAGAGAGAGCGGCTAAAGGATTCCTAGAAGCAGCTTCTATGGATATGGAGACATTAAAAGTTAAAGCAATTGTCAAAGATTCCATATTTTTTAAGTATATTATTAATAAGACAGATGGACATATCTATCATGTGAAATCAAACACTATGATGGGTAGAAACACATCTGAAGTTATTGAGTACTTGAAGAACCCTTTAAATGAGGATATTCTCAAAGATCTTAATAACAGGATTGAAAAGTTGTGGAACTCATAATTTGTATATATAATGAAAACTAAAACTAAAATGCCTAAAGCCATGTATGGTAAAACCATGATGAAAAAAGGTGGTATTAAAAAAATGCAGAAAGGTGGTACACCTTCTTATGCTAGAAATCAAGCTGCTGCAGAAAAACTTTATGATACAGACTCATCTGTAAGAACTTATACTAATGAGTATACAGGTAAAAAAATTCCTACGGGTCCAATGACTAAAGAAGAATACCAGAATGCTGCGGGAAGAGCTGCTAGTACAAGAGCTAAGGCAATGGGTGAAGGTCCAACTTTAAAGAAAAAAGGTGGTGCTGTTAGAAAAATGCAAGATGGTGGTACCCTACCTGCAAAACCTAAACCTTTTAGTACTAAGAGTTCTAAAATTGGTTTAGGTATTTTAAGTTCTGCTATTGCTGGTATAACAGGTAAAGTTATTGGAGATGCAGTTAAAGCTAGAAAAGCTAAAAAAGCTGAAGAAGAAAAAAAGAAAAAAGAAGCTGAAGTAAAATCTACAGAAATGAAAAGAGGTGGTATGATAAAAAGAAAAATGAAGACAGGAGGGATGGTTAATCCTAACTCTAATATTTCTTATCAAAAAATTGCTGGCTCAAAAGGTGTTACTTCTGGTGTTAATGCTAAAGCTTCAGCTTCTAAAGTAGCATCAAGTAGAGGAACTGGTGGTGTTAATACTCCTCCATCACAAGCTACACCTGCTGCAAAAAGAGGTGGTGCTGTTAAGAAAATGCAAAAGGGTGGTACTCCAGGTTATCCAGGTATTCCATCATCTACTAAAAAAATTGAATCCTCACCACGCTATTCAAAATCTGTTTATGATTCTCAAGGTAGAATTAGATCTCAAAAACAGATGAATAAAAAAATGCAAAAAGGAGGCATGATAAAAAGAAAATAATATGAAAAGAATAATCAGATCTACAAAGGAGTTTATGAGAATGACTAAGGTTGTTTCTCAGTATAACACTATTAGAAATCACCTACAATCCTTAATTACTCCTGTTAAAACAGAAGAGGCTCCAGTTGAAGAAACTGTAGAAGTAGTAGAAGAAGTTATAGAAACTCCTGTTGTTGAGCAACCTGTAGAAAAGAAAGTATCAAAACCTAGAGCTCCTAGAAAAAAGGTTGTAGTAGAAACTACTGAAGAACCTGTAGTCACAAAAGCTCCAAGGAAGAGAAAAAAGAAAGATGCCTAAAGACTCGTGCTATCATAGTGTAAAAGCAAGGTATGCTGTATTTCCTTCAGCTAGAGCCTCACAAGCAATTGCTAAGTGTAGGAAGAAATCTGGTACTGTAAGAAAGACAGAAAAAGGTGCTGAGCTTAAAAGATGGCAAGCTGAGAAATGGCAAGATACTAAATCAGGGAAACCTTGTGGGGCTGGTGGAAAGAATGAATACTGCCGCCCCACTAAACGGGTTTCAAGTAAAACACCAAAAACCAAGTATGAACTAACTCCTTCTAAACTAGCATCTAAGAAAGCTGAGAAGTCTAGAGTAGGTATGGGAAGAAGGGTTAAAAAAGTATAGTTATGGCAGTAAGAAAAACAACAACAACCAGAAAAGCTCCAGCTAAGAAATCAACATCTTCAGTTGGAATTTCCATTTTAGGAGGTAATAAAGCAGACATGAGAAAATGGGAAGTAGAGTCTGCTATGTCTACATTACAAAGAGCAGCAGAGATTCAGAAGAATGCTAAGCTCATGAATGATGTAAAGAAAATGGCAGCTGAAAAAGCTAAAGAGTTTAATAATATAGCATCTGGTAGAAAATTATAGTCATGGCAAGTAGTAGAGCACAACAAGCAGCAATAGCTATCTCAATGAAGAAAGCTGGTAAGAAACCTAAAATGCAAAAGGGTGGATCTAGTGGAAATGTACTCATTAGTAAGAGTGGTACTATTTCAAGATTCAAGCCTGCAGAATCTTATATGGGTGCTAATACGTTTAGTAGAGAAAAATTAGATACAGCTGGATACTCAAAAGGTAAACAAAACTTTAAATTAACTAAAGACCTTATATACAAAAATACACCAGGTGTAACAACACAGCTTACTAAAAAACCTTTATCATCTACAACAGTATCTAGGAAAGATGTTCCTAAAACTATACAGCAATTAAAACAAGGTGCTGATAAAACAAATACTTCTGTAGTTGGTGTTGCTACAAAAGCTCTTAAAACAGGAGTTGCTGCTGCAGCTAAAGCTGCTGCTAAACCTAAAAAAGCTAAAGGTGGTACAGTAAAAATGAAAACAGGAGGTTCTACACCTGCATGGACAAGAAAAGAAGGTAAGAATCCAACTGGTGGATTAAATGCTAAAGGAGTAGCAAGTTATAGAGCAGCTAATCCAGGTTCTAAACTTCAGACAGCTGTGACTACAAAACCATCAAAACTTAAACCTGGTAGCAAAGATGCTAAGAGACGTAAGAGTTTTTGTGCTAGAATGTCAGGAATGCCAGGTCCTATGAAAGATGAAAAAGGAAGACCTACAAGAAAAGCTCTTTCTTTGAGAAAATGGAATTGTTAAATATTTATATATATAGTCATGAGAAAAATGGGATGTGCTAAATGTGGTGGCTCAATGAAAAAAGGAGGACCTGTTAAAATGAAAAAGATGCAAGAAGGTGGAACAATGTCCAAAGATGAAAAAAAGATGCGTAAAACTTTGGAATCAAAAGGTCAACCTGTGAGTCCAAAGTACATAAACCAATATAAAATGGAAAAAGCAATGACAGCTGCAAAGTCATCAGGAGCTAGTATTGCTAAAACCGTTGGTGCTATAAAAAAGATGCAAGAAGGTGGCACTGCTAAAAGAAATATTAGTAAGCCAGGTGCAGGATTTGCTCCAGCTACTAAAGGTGGTAGCAATCTAGGTATGAACATCTATGGTATTCCTAATGCAGGACAAACAGGACCTAATAGAAGAGTTACTACCGAGACTATGAAACTTGGTGGAAGTTCTTCATTTAGTGCTAAAGTAGTACCTTCTTGCAGAAATGGTTTAGTAAGATTAGAAAATGGTAAATGTGGAACAAGAGAAACTCCTACTTTTAAAAAGGGTGGATCCTCAATACCAGACTTTAGCAAAGATGGTAAGATTACTCAAAAAGATGTTCTTATGGGTAGAGGAGTTATTCCTAAAGCTAAGAAAGGTGGTAACTGGATTCAGGGTGCTATCAAGAAACCAGGAGCCTTGAGAGAATCACTTGGAGTAAAAAAAGGTGAGACAATTCCTAAAGGTAAATTAGCAGCTGCTGCTAAGAAGGGAGGTAAGCTAGGACAAAGAGCTAGACTTGCTATGACATTAAGTAAAATGCGTAAAGGATAATATCATGAAGAAGAATAATAATAAACCTAATCCACTTAAGTTCTTTAATGACAATAATGCTAAAGCACGCATGAAAGCTGGTGGTGCTATGAAAGAATTTAAGAAGTCCTTACCTAAAGCTCAAGAAGGAATAATTGGTCCGCAAAATAATTACTGGTTTAATAGTCCTGAAAAAAGAGCTATGCGTGATGCTGGATCAAGATATTTTGCTGCACAAGAAAGATCTAATAATTTTGATGAAAATGCACAAAGAGATTACAAAGCATTAATGGATAACTACCAACCACAAGGACCTGTAGTACCATTAGCTGACCAAGTAGCTGAGTTAAATAAGAAATATCCATATTATGATAACCTTTCAGAGGTTGAGTATAAAGGAGGTGATCTTAATAAAGGTTATAGTGCTATGTATAAAAAAGCAGACAAAAAGGATTCTTTTTCAAGAGAAGGTGCTTTAAAAGATGCTTATCCTAATGTAGGTACAGGATTAATTAAAAAGAAAGGAGGTCCTGTAAGATCTAAAAAAAGATAGTAGATGCAAAACAGTGTAATAACCATAAAGATTAAACAAAGGCTCAATAAGCTTGACAGTCAGGATTATGATAATCTTGAATGCTGGCAAGTTGTTGAAGCTTTTAATAAGGCTCAAGTAGAATGGGCTAGAAGACAGCTTCATGGAATTAACATTGTTAAAGAAGGTGATGAACAATCTACTAGAAGAATTGATGACCTTCAAGTATTACTCAATACACAGAATCTAGCAGTTAGTGATGAAGAGTATTTTTACTCTGGACCAGTCCCTGAAAATTATCTTCAGTGGAAAAGGGTAGATACATTTGCTAATAATAACTGCTGTGAGAAAAGACGTATGGTAGTTTACTTAGCTGAGGAAGCTAACTTAAATAATCTCTTAAGGGATGAAGGTAAGAAGCCTAGCTTTGAGTGGGCAGAAACCTTTGCTACTCTAAAAGATAACAGAGTAAACATCTATACTAATGGAGACTTTGAGATTGACTCAGCATCTCTTACATATTATAGACAACCTGTCAAGATTCAAATACAGGGATGTGTAGATCCATATACCGGAGTACAGTCTTTAACAGAAGTACAGTCTGAGTTTAAAGATGATATAATAGAATTAATAATTGATGAAGCAGTAAGTATTATAGGTGGTGATATTGAATCAGGAAACCAATTCTCTAGAGGTACTGAAACTGCAGAACGTAACAACTAATAACAATGGAGACAAAATCAAGAATGTTAAAAAGAAATCCTGAACCTGCTAAGACTGTATCTAGACCTACTGTTACTGTAACTCAACCTAAGAGTGAGCCAGCTAAACCTGAACCTACTCCAAGTACAGGTGTAGGAGGAAGTTCTTTAGATAACATGGTTTCTTCTTGTGCTGTAGAACTTATGAATGCAAGAAACAGTTTTCATAAATTACATCTTAAAGTTACAGGAGAAGGATCTTATGCAGCTCATGTAGCAATTGGAGATTTTTATGATGGTTTACCTGGACATGCTGATACATTAGTAGAAGGATACCAAGGAGTTGCTGAAAAGATATTAACTCTAAAAGATGTATCATCTAGAACTCTTGAGACTGTATCAGATGGTGTTGCATACTTAAGAGACTTGTACGCAATGATAAATAAATTACAAGGAATGCTACCTTATTCTGAGATAGTAAACAATCTTGATTTAGTAAAAGACTCTATCAATTCAACTAAGTACAAATTATTATTTCTGAAATAGTTTGGAATTTTAAACAAGATTCCTTATATTATATAGTATATATATTTATTAATTAAACAAAAAAACAATGGCTTATTTTAATCATGCTTTTAGAAAGTCATTCTTAGCTACTGGTCTAACAAATTCTAGTTTAGGCATTACGCTTTTGGATGGCTCAACAGCAACAGTTAACACGGCACGCGGGTATTTGAATACTGCAGGTGTGCCAACTTATGGACTTAATTTGATTTCTCAAACAGTAGAAGCTGGGAACTCTCCTTATGTAAGTGGGTATATTGGATTCTTTAATCCACAAACTAACTTATCTGTAACATCTCCTACTGGATGTTGTCCTTTGTATCTTGCAGGTTCTGCAATTTATGCTAATGACAAGATTGGTAAATTCCACGGTGGTTACCAAGAGACTAACAAGTCTAAAGTAATTAACCCACGTTATGTAACTAGATTTTATTCTGTTGCTCCATGTGAGCCTCAGAATGAAGTAGTACACGTAGGTTCAACTTACTTTACTGCAGGTGGTGGTATCATTACTTTAGCGGGTGGTGCACTTGTTGCAGGTACAGGTTATGCTAACGGAACTTATACTACAACTGTTACAGGTGGTACAGGTACCGGTGCTGTAGTAGAAATTGTTGTAACTGGTAACACTATTGATTCAGTTACTATTATTGCTCCTGGAAAAGATTATACAGTAGGTGATACACTTACTATTGTTGGAGGTAACAATGATGGTACAGTAGTAATTCCAGTAAGTGGTGTTACACTTCCCGTAGAAGACAATGCTAACTGTTGTAAAGAGTTCTTGTGTGGTGAGACTTATCACTTGCGTCTTGACATCAAAGGATCTCCAGCATTACGTTACTTAGATCACAATGCATACTATACTGCTGATGCATACACTGGATGTTGTCCTGCAGGATCTATTGCTCCTACTCCAGTTGACTCAACTGAAGTAATGATTCAATGGGCTAATGCTATATTGAGATACCCAGTAGTTAATCCTTTTGTTCAGATTGCTGTACAAGATCAGGAAGGTGTTATTTGGTATGCTCCAGGTACTCCTGCTGCTTTCTTAACTGCAAATGGTGCTGACACTTGGGATAATTATGTATCTCCAGGATATATTGACAATGCTTGTGCTGGTCTTATCTTTAATGGTGCATATGTAGATACAAGATTTGGTGATTGTACTTTCCAAATCTCTGACTTCTATGAGAAAGAGCCTGTTAGAATTTATCTTTCTGAGATGGATCTTAACGGTGACCCATGTACTTTTGATGGTATCTGTGTACATAAAGAGTGTGAAGGACTTCAAGTTCAAGGTCTTGGTGAGACAGTTTTGCGTGATATGATTCTTTCTGAGTCTTACAGACAAAACTTCTTTGCAACTGATTTCAGGATTCGTGAGATTACTCAAGGAAACCAGATTGTTGCATCTATTGACCGTACAGCTCTTTACTGGAGATATTACTTGCAACACAGTATTCCACGTCACAACAATCCAACAGGTACATTTGATTCAGATCAGTACATGTTAGAAATCTATTCATTCAATCAATTGGGTACGTTTGAAACTCAAACAGCAGAATGGTTAGATGGATGTGGTGTATGTGAAATCAATGTTGCTGAAGATGGATACGGATGCTTAACTGAGTGTAATGTTCCAATTGCATTTCCAGATGTAGCTTCTGTAACTCCAGTACTCTAATAACACAATAACTTAAGAAAAGGGAGAGTGGGAGTTAATCTCTCCTCTCCTTTTCTTTTATATTTATTTCTTATGGCAAATCATGTCTTAAGTTTAGAGGTACCTACAGTAATGAATCCTTGTATAATGTCTGTACATGATACAAGTGTTTATTCTGAGATTGTACCCATTACCTGTGAAACCTTAAATGTAACAGTACCTGGATTCCAGTACTCTAATCAATTTGATGTTGCAGCAGGTTTTACTAAAATCATAACTGCTTGTGATTTACAGTTACAGGGTGCAGATTGTGGTGAAACATATGCTAATATACCAGATGGTATTTATATCATTAAGTATAGTGTTTCCCCAAATGAACTTGTATATGTAGAATACAATCATTTAAGAATTACTCAAGCTTTAGTGAGGTACAATAAAGCTTTGTGTAAATTAGATCTTGCGGCTTGTGACCCAACAGTTGTTGTAAAGGACAAGCTAGAAAGATTAAGAATGATAAAGTCTTATCTAGATGCAGCTAAAGCTAAAGTAGAATACTGCTTAGAGCCTCAGAAAGGAATGACTTTATATAACTATGCTCTTAGACTTCTAGATAAGTTTGATTGTAAAACATGTTAAACTAAATAAACCAACAATTATGGCAAAATGTGGAAACTGTGGGAAAGCATTATCCTGCGGATGTCAAAAAAGAAAAGCTTCTAATGGGGCTGCAGTATGTTCTACTTGTATATCTAGTTATGAAAATACACAAGTAAACAAAACAATTAAACCATTAGAACTAGATCTTGAAAAAGAAGTAAATAAACTTACTACTCCACCTTCTTGGAAAAAGGTATATAAGAGTAGGCAAATAAAATAAAATGGCAGCAGCATTCTATTTAAGATTTATAAGTTGTATTCCTGGTACATCTACCTCTAACTTTACAACTAACATAAATCCTAATATACAACCAGGATCAATTATTACTTTTATTGATCCAGCTGCACCTTTACCAGTAACTGTATTTGGTTGTTATACAGTAGAACTTGTTGTAGTATTTGACGGAACTCCTCCTGATTATACAGTAAACTGGACTACACAAGAATACTTCTCAGTAATTGATTGTCCTACTTGTATTGACCTTGTAAGATATACCAGACAATATAAGTTTACTGCATGCTGTGATCCAACAGATATCATATACTTCAGAGCAAAAGATCTTATAGCAGATGGTACTTATGCTTACTATGGTTTAGATCCTAACATAGGATTAGTAAATCATCATTGCTATGAAGTAGAAAAAGTAGAGATTGCTGACTACACAGCTTTTTATAATCTTAATCCTATATCTGCTACAGACTTAGATCCAGAGAATTGTGAAAGTGATGTATGTCAAAATGCATGTGACTCTTGTTTTATGCTTGAAGACTGTGAAGGATTACAAGATCCTATATACACAACTTCAGCACAGTTCTTACAATATGCAGATACTGGACAAGCTATTATAGTAAATGGGTACACTAACTGCTGGACTGTAACAACCACAAGATCAAATTGTGATTGTTCTATATCTTTAATACCAATATTAGTTTATCAGGATTGTCCTAGTTGTACTAATCCTAAAGGATACAAACTTACTAGTTGTGCAGATGCAGCAGAGATAATCTATTCAATTGATGACTTAGCTCAGTATGTAGGTAAGATAGTAAAGACTGATTGTGGTACATGTTGGAGAGTTGAAGAAATAGATATTGCTCCACCAGATGTACAGCCTGTTGTTATTGTAAACTCTTATGATAATTGTAGAGATTGTACAGCAGTACATTATAGATTAAGAGATTGTACTGGAGTTGCTGACTCAATATATACTACTACAGATTTATCAGATTATATAGGTAGTATTATTACTATAGACTATTGTCCTAATATTTGTTGGACTGTACAATTAACTGAGGAAGAATTAGATACAGGAGATGTATTCTTTAATACTGAATATGCAGACTGTCCTGAGTGTTATATAGCAGTATATCCAGTTACTTGTCAAACTGCAACTAATACAGGAAATACACCAGTTTCATTAAGTTATTATGATGCAGAGGGTATTCGTCAAATAATAACTCTTCAAGGAGGAGCAACAACAGATAAAGCATGTTTACTTTTCTTTATACCTGATGATGCTATTACTATAACAAGTTATGGTGAATGTATTGGTGGTCAATGTCCTCCACTAGATTTAGGTCCTAGAAGAAAAGTAAAACCAGGATATGACACTAAAGCTTGTTCAGCAGATTATTATGAAGAAGTAATGTGTCACTACTCAGAATGGATGTATAAAGATGTACTAGAAAGAAGATATGGTATATCTAACTGTTGTCCAGATGAATTAATGAAATGGGAAATAAGAAAAGAAATGCTTGAGCTTGATGTATTAATCAACCCTGATTATACTTGTTTACCGCAACCAGACTGTGGGTGTTGTAATCCAGTACAGTTAACCCCTAAGACTTGCGGTTCTTAATATTATTTAGTATATTATAATATATAGCATATAGTATGAAGCCTTTAAATTTAGATAACTCACCTTGTAGTCCAGTATCATCTAACTGTATAATCTGGCAAGGTCCTGATATCCCTTGTATCAAACTTTGTAAAGGAGATACTATTAGTGATGTAGTGTTCAAACTTGCTACAGAGCTATGTACTATACTGGATACACTTAAAGTTACAAGTTATGATTTAGCATGCTTTAACTTAGCAGAGTGTCAACCAAATACCTTTCAAGAACTCATTCAGTTTTTAATTACTAGAATCTGTGCTCTTGAAAATGTAGATCCTACTACAGTAGTTACAGATACTACAAGAACAGATATAACATCAACTAAGTCTCAAGCAGTAACTAATTTTCTTCTTACAGCAGCACCATGCTTTGGTGGAGGTACTGTTACTCTAATAGAGTATGTAGATTTAATTGCGGCAAGAATTTGTAGTATCATAGATGACATTGCTCAGATTAATATAGATATCTCATCTTTAGATATTAGAGTATCTGCATTAGAATCTGCAGTACCTCCTGTATATACTACACCTACATTTACATTATCTTGTGCAATAGGAACTACACCTCCTTTAGCTTCAGGATCAACACAAGCAATTAACACAATTCTTCAGAAGTTTATTAATGAAGAATGGTGTCCAATGAAAGTTGCTTTGGGTACACCAGCTGATTTATCTGCAGCTATTGCAACTCAATGTATAGCAGGAACTGATTTAGCTTTAGCAGTACAGTATACTTCTCCTGGAACAATTATGCAGGTTGCATATCCTACATATGTAGCTGCTCCAGTTTCTCTTGCAGACTTTATTAATAATATCTGGATTGGTTTATGTGATCTTAGAGATAGAGTAGAGAATTGGGAAAAAGATGTTATAGTTGCAGCTGGTAATAATGTTACAGTATCTTCAGTTGTAGCAGCTAATGTAACTACATATACAGTAAATGCATTAGATACTATTGTAGCTGCTACAGATGATATTACAGTAACTCCATCAGGCCCAGTAGCAGGAGTAACTACATATACTGTAGGAAGAACTCCTAAGATTAATTTTTATGCTGAAGCATTAACTCCAGTTGATATTGTTACTGATCCAGGTTTTGCAGACTTAGTATATTTTCAACCTACTGGTTATACAGGACTTACATACACTAATGCATCAGGAGCAACAAAAGACTTTATTGTACAAGTCTCTTATCAAACAGAGTCAAACTATATTGGTATTCCTGCTATCCAATCTGGACTATCAAATTGGGTAGATGGAGCAATAGTTAAAAATCTAGCAGTTGTTCAATATGAAAACTTGTCAAGACCTAGTATAGGTTTTCAAATGTGGGATAGTGTAACTAACACACCTATTACATCAATTACTGCAGAAACTGTTGTAACTACACCTAGCACTAATCCAGTAGATATTGGTGTAAATGCTAATGCTGTTTTAAGAGAGACAGTAAATTTCTTTTATAAGGTAACATTAAATGCAGCAGAGAGTGCTTCATTATTCTTTAGAAGTAGAGTAGGTAATACTGGTAACTTACTTAAGGCTCAAATATTTGTACAAGAATTATAATAATTAAGTTATGTCTAATTGTAAAAACTGTGGGTGTAATCAAATAGATTGTGGATGTAAGGATAAGTTTCTTACAACTCCACCTCCATGTCCTACACCAGAAGGTTGTCCAGATCCACAACCTTGTTCAGAAGTATTTGACTCTCAGTGTATTATATACACAGCAACTGATATTACATGTAATCAAGATACTGTAGTAAACCAAGATGATACAGTACAAACTGCATTACAAAGTATCTCAGATTATTTTTGTGAAGAAGTAAATTTAAGAACCCGTAAGTTTTCTAACTCTGGAGCATTTGGTACCAATACTCCAACAACAGTTACACATAACTTAAATACTACAAATATTGTAGTTGCTATGGCAACAAGCTCAGGTTTACCATATACATCATACGTACATGGTACTGACTATACATATACAATTGTCAATGCTAATTCTATTTCAGTAACCCTTGTTCCAGGTGGTTTAGCAAATATTACAGTTATTGGCTAAAGATGTCGCAGTTTGTTGGTTTCTGTGACTAACAAAAAACCCTGGGTGCTACCTCTGCCCAGGGTTTGTATTTTCTGTATATTTGCTATAGTAGATAATTTTTTGTATATTAAATAGTATAATGCATAAGAAGTACAACTTACCAGATGTTAAAGCTCCAAGATTTAGACAAAATGGATTTAGCGTCTTAACAAAAAAGTTCTTTGATAGCTTTAAAACTAAGTATCCAAAGCATAAGGATATGACTGAATCTGATATAAGAAATATAATTAAAAGATTCAATACTCTTATGTGGGAGAATGTAATTGACTACAGAGATGGTGTTCAGTTTCCAGAAGGTATAGGAACATTATTTATTGCAACATGTGAGAATGCAAAAAGCAAAAATGTAGACCATGTTAAATCCAAAAAATATGGTGTTGCTGTTAGTAATACTAATTGGGAAACAGATGGTAAACTAGCTAAAATATTCTATACAAGTTATGCAAGTAAATATAAGTTTGAATTCAGAGAATGTTGGGGATTTAGAGCTTGTAGAAATTTTAAAAGAGCTGTTGCTAAAACATATCCTGAAAACTGGACTATGTATGTAAAAGTAGATCCTGTAAAAAAACTTAGAGAAGTTTATGTAAAGGAGCAAACAAGACAATATGCATTATACAAAACAGAACAGAAATTAAAAAGTTATAATGAATTTGAGTTATGACAACTGTAGCACAAGCAATATCAAGAGTTAGAGCAACTCTAAAAGCTGTTAAGGAAGATCCATTCTTAACTGATAGAAACATTTACTTTTCTATAGTTAAGTATGGTAAGACTCTCTTAAAGAGAGAAGATAACATGAACAAGCTTATGAGAATAAGTTCTTTGTTTACTGTTCTTCCTTATATGGAACTTATTGATGTTGACAAAGTGGAAGCTGGTTGCACAGGAGTATACTCAGGATGTTATTTTAAAAGAACCAAAGATCAACTTCCTCAAGTATTTGAAGGAATGTTTGGACCATTATTAAGAACTGTATCTTCTATAGATTCATCTATAAGAATGTTTAGAACAGAACCAGTTACATATGTTTCTATAACAAGATCTACAAACTATAAGTATAACAACAAGATATACTTCTGGTATAGAGATGGTTATATCTATGTTGGAAATGCTGATTGGGATGCAATAAAAGTAGAAGGAATCTTTGAAGGAGATAAGTCTGACTTCTTATGTCCTACTCCTGAAAATCAATGTAGACCAAAACAGGATTTAGCTTTACCATTTCCTGAGTACTTATTCTCTGAGATAGAGCAGTTTGTTATAAAGGATCTTACTACAGCATTACAAGTTCCACCTAATGGACCGGATGATTCACAAAATGCACTTAGATAATGGATTTCAATTATACCCTCAGATATAGAACCTTTGATACTTTACTTGAAGATATTCTTGTAGACTTTCAAAACTATGCATTAGAAAATATGATTGAACCACAAGGTTTAATCAAAGTGGCAAGAAGATTGAACTATGATCTAGGTCTCAGAATAAATCAACAGAAAGAGATAATACTTGAAATAGAACACGGTAAAGCTAAATTGCCTGATGATTTTTACACTTTTAATTACGCTCTTATTTGCGGTGATTTTACTGTTGATACTGGATATAATGTAGGTGGTACTAATATACAAGAGGTTCCCTACAGAGAAGTTCCATCTACAGTAAATCAGTGTGCTGCACCTACAGTAAACTGTTCTGTGTGTAATTCTCATCCATGTAATAATACAGCAGCTTGCCAAGGACATGTACGTCCTCCTCAAAACTATTTACCTGGTGAGTATGATCCTAACAATCCATATGGAGATACATGTATAAGACCGCGTGTATTTATGAATTGTAAAGGAGAGAACTATGAGCTTATCCAAATTATGGGTACAGGTCAAAGAAGAACATATACTGTTCTTATTCCTCTTAGGATGAAAGCTAGTCAAAATATAGACTGTGAGTGTCCTAACCTTTATTGGAATACACCTAATGAAGGATGGATTAAAAATGGTTTTCTATATACTACATTTAACTGTGGTAAAGTATATCTTAATTACCAAGGTGCTTTAGAAGATGAGAATGGGGACTTACTTGTTCCTGATCATGAGCTTATTAATGAGTATTACGAGTATGCACTTAAAGCAAGAGTACTTGAGAATCTACTTATGAATGGAGAAGATGTAAGTCAAAAAGTACAGCTTATAGAAGGTAGATTAAGAGCAGCTAGAAATCAAGCACTTAATGTAGTTAATACACCTAACTTTGCTGAAATGAAAAAGCTCTGGTGGGCTAACAGAGTAGCAATGTATGGTAAGTACTACAATATGTTTAAGAGTTATCCAATTGATGCAAGGTATTATAGATACAATGCTGGAATGAGAGTTATCTAATATGGCAAAGCAACAACAAGATCTTAGTCAAGATAAGAGTAATACTTTTATAAAAGGTCTTAACAAAGACTCTGACCCTTCATTTGTACAAGAAGGGATGTGGACTCATGCACGTAACGCAACTAATAATACTTTTGAAGGAGATTTAGGAACACTGTCTAATGAGTCATCAAATAAGTTCTGTGTTCTTACTGCACCTACTGTAAATGGATCTGCATATATAATAGGTTCAATACATCTCTACAGTGATAAGTGGATACTCTTTACTGCAATTCACGGACCTGATCAAACACTTCCATCAATTAATTCTGAGATAGGATTATTTGAAGAAACTACATGTAGGTATAGACCTATTGTATTAGACCCTTGTTTAAACTTTAGTAAGTGGGATTTAATTACTGGTGCAGCAAGAGAGAAAGAAGATTGTACTTGGCAAGTATATTGGGCTGATGGATTAAATCCAGATAGATATCTTAATGTAGGTGATCCGCAAACATGGCCAGCAGATAACTATGTATGGCAAGGTGATAACACATATGCTAATCCAGCAGGAGATGTTATTCAATGGCCTGGTGTGTCATGGCAACAAATATGTACAGATTCATCAGGTACTGTACAAACTTCACCTGGAGTATGGCCTACAGGACATCCTGTGGATTTCTCTTGTATAACCTGTGCTAATACAACTGACCTAGATTGTGATGCTATAAGATTAGCTAGACTAATGAAGACTCCATGTATCCATGTATCTCCTGGTAAAGCAGGTGGTACATTACGTAATGGATCTTACATGGCTACTCTAGCCTATTCAATAAAAGGTCAGAAAGTTACAGACTGGTTCTCACTAAGTAATGTGCAACCTATTTGGTTATTACCAGAACCACAGGGAGCTTTAGAAATAGATATAGAAGCTGATAATGAAAACTTTGATGAGTTTATTTTAGTAGTAGTACAGAATATAAACCAAGGTGCTGTAGCAAAACAGATTGGAATATACTCAAGCAGCACCACTAAAATTTACTTAGATCAAATTAAGGAAGATCTTATATCAGTTCCTATAGGTCAGTTACCTATTCAGACTACTGTATTTGAAAAGTCTGATATGATATTAGAAGTAAACAACTATCTACTAAGAGTTGGACCTACTTCTAGATTTGATTTTAACTATCAGCCTTTAGCTAATCTCATTACAACTAACTGGGTATCAACAGAGTATCCTGCAAATTATTATAACCAAGGTGGATACAAACCCAGTTATCTAAGAGATGAAGTTTATTCATTCTTTATTAGATGGGTATATAATACAGGAGACAAATCTTCTGCGTATCATATTCCAGGTAGAGCAGCTGTAGATTATAGAATACCTCAAACAGGACAGTTCTTACCAGAAGATGGACCATTAAATAACTTTGATTCAATCTTTGCACCAGAAGATGTATTTGAAGTATATAATACTGCAACAGGATCTCCAGTCACTCCACCAGAAGTATTAGAAGATGGAGGGCTAATTATAGGAAGAGGTCCTATGGCATATTGGGAATCTACAGAAAGATATCCTGATAACAAACCTGAAGTATGGAATGCATCAGAACATTGCTGGACAGGAGTAGGTACAGATACATCTTATGATTTATGTGGTTTACCTATAAGACATCATAAGTTTCCAGAGAATGTAATCTATACTACTAATGGTATAGAACTTTCTATTACAAAACATTTTGCATCTTCTTTTGGAGTTAATGCTCAACCTAATAAAATAAGATTACTTGGTATAGAGTTTAATAACATTATTATTCCAAAAGATAATCAAGGTAATGACATTCCAGGAATAGTAGGTTATGAAATCCTAAGAGGTTCTAGAGAAGGTAACAAGTCTATCATTGCAAAAGGAATGGTAAATAACTTAAGACCATATGATCTTAAGGTAGATCAAATTAATCCACAACAACCGCTAAAAGGGTTGTACCCTAATCATCCATTTAATACCATTACAACTCTTAATCCTGATAATGCTATTAACGGACCTTTAAACCCAACAACAGATGGTATAAACGATCCTTACATAAAGGGTACAGATGAGAATGATGTTGAGATTAATTATAGGATTGATGATATGCCTAAAAATATCATCACATTCCATTCTCCAGATACAAACTTTAGAACACCTTTCTTATCAGCAACAGAGTTAAAAGTATATGGGTATTTAAGAGGTAACTCTGAACAGTACTTTATTGAGCCTAATGAGCAACCTCAACAGAAAATACTTAAAAATGCTGTAGTAACTGCAATATTTTTAGGAGGTATCGTAGAAGGTTTAATTAGTCTACTTGGTAAAAGAACTATTAATTCTCCAAAAGGAGGTTATAATAGCTTTTTTCAACTTCAAGCCACTAATGGAACAACATCAATAGGACAACGAGCATTTCCAAATCCTCTGAATCTTGCACAAAATCTTGCAATTAGTTCAAGTTTAAATACATATAATACTGCACTAAATGCATATTTTGCATCAGGTGGTGGTTCATTTGCAGATGCCTTTGCTCAAGGTATAGCATTGAGTACACTTACTAATCAATCTACAAATACATTTTTTACACTAGGTGGATATAAAGAAGCAGCTACAGTAAGCACTGAAATAGGACCTGGTGGTATTCTAGGTATAGCAGGTGCAGTAGGTAATTTCTTATACTACTTTTCAGAAGGAGCTGACTTAACACTAAGAGCAATATATGCATTAGTACCGTATAGACAATATGCGTTACAGATGTTAGGTCATGGTTTCTATAGAAGATTCTTTGCACATGACTTAAATGAAAGAAGAAGATTTAAAATAGAAGAAAGCTTTTACTTAAGAGATACTATTCAAGAACTTCCTCCTTATGTAAATGGTGCAGTAGTTGAAAAGTATAGAGTAAATAATCTTAAGAGACAAAACTCTGTTATTATTAGAACTACAAATAATGTAGACCAGAATGACGGACCTCATTTTATTTTAAATCAAAACAGTATAGACAATAGTTTAGTTACTATAGGTACAGCAAGAGGCAACTTAGGAGAAGTAGGGTTTTCTCAAAGAGATAAAATAAAACCATTTAATGCTACAATTTCAAGTCATTATGCTGGTATTAAACTTAGAATAGTAAATCAGTATGGGCAACTTGATTCAATAAAACAAATACCTGTAACTCCATGTGAGCAGAAGTTATCTAGACGACCTTCTGGTGATAATTACCCAGCATCTGAAAATACAGGTATACAATGCTCATATGAGAATATTGATGGATCAACTACATATTATATTCTTGAGCAAAAGAAAATTGCTAAGACTCCTACATTCTTTGGAGGAGATACCTATATAAGTAGATATACAGAAAAAAATGTAATGCTGTTTTTCTATGATTGGTTATTTGGACAACCAGATGGATTTGAATTTAATTACTTCATTAGACAGCTAATACCTGAACCTAGATTCTGGATTAACTCTGAGAAATATGATATAGGTAATCTTGCACCTGGCAGTGGTAACTGGTCATTAAACCCACCAAATCTAGGTACAGGACTTTTACCAAGTGCTTATTATAGACTTGATAATGATGACTATAATTATCTTATAGATCAAAACGTACCTGTTGGAGGACCAGAAGTAAGGTTCTCAGAAAAGAATTCTTACTTCTATTTAGCAACCTGTGTGGTAAGAGACTTTTTTGTAGAGAGTGATATTATAGTTGACTTTAGAATTGATGGATTAGAGACATTCCAAAAATCATATAATCCTTATTCATATACAGATTTACAAACTATGTTTAATATAAACCCTGATACAATAGAAAGGGGTAACTATTATGCATATGATTATTCACTAGCTATCTCTAAACTCTTTACTCAGTATTTCTCACAAGGTAATCTACAGTCTAGATACTATGATCCAGAGGTATCTAAGTTATGTTACACTTATTATCCAGATAGAATCATATACTCATTACCACAACAAGATGAGTCAGCTAAAGATTCATGGTTTGTATATCTTGTAAATAACTATAAGGAGTTTAAAGATCAGATATCTGGAGTAAAGAACTTTGCTAAGACAGGTATCTTTATTACATTCAAGAACTCTAGTCCATTAGCAATCCAAGGAGTAGATCAATTACAAACAGACTTTGGTACCAAGATTACTATTGGTGATGGTGGATTGTTTTCACAAACTCCACAAAGTATTGTAATAGCAGATAAGCCATATGAGTATGGATCATCTCAAGATTCAAGAAGTGTTATATCTACACCTGCTGGTTTATTCTATGTATCTCAAAATCAAGGAAAGATATTTGCATATGCACAAGGTTTAACTGAGATATCTCAATCAGGTATGAAGTGGTGGTTTAATAACTTCTTACCATTTAAGTTACTGGAGGATTTCCCTGAGTATCCTCATATAGATAATCCTGTAGCTGGTGTTGGATGTCAAGCAAACTATGATAATGAAAACTCTGTACTTTACTTTACTAAGAAAGATTACAAGTTAAGAGATGATAGAAAAGATACCCTGGTATATAATAGAAGACAAAATAAGTTCTTCACTGTAAATGCACTAGGACAAGTTACTAAAACTTTTGTAGACTTAGGAGACCCATTATATTTTGAAGATGCTTCTTGGACAATAAGTTATGACCCTAAGACTAGATTCTGGATATCATTCCATGACTGGCATCCAAGTCTTTTCTTACCTACTAAGAATACTTTCTGTACTACTGTGTTCAATCAGGTATGGAAACATAATGCTAACTGTGATGACTTCTGTAACTTCTATGGAATCAATTATCCATTTGAGATTGAGTTTCCATTTATAACTGGTCAGACTGTTACCACTACTAGATCAATGGAATATATACTAGAGTGTTACAGAAGAGCAAAGTATAATTGTGTAGATCAGTTTCATGTATTAGATTTTAACTTTGATAGAGCTGTAGTATTTAATTCAGAGCAAGTATCAGGATATCTTAATCTAAATTTATTCCCTAAGAATAATATTACACTTAGTCTTCAGTATCCACAAGTAAATCCAAATGACATTGACATATTATTCTCTAAAGAAGAAAACAAATATAGATTCAATCAATTCTGGGATATAACAAAAGATAGAGGAGAGTTCCCTGTAGGTTCAGATTATCCTCCAACTGGACCTGTAATACCAGGAAGCACAATATTAGATGGTCCTTATGAAGAACAAAATATTTGGATTACATCACCTAATGGATACAGTAAGATTCTTAATCCTGCTAATCTTGATTATCAAAAACCAGAGCTTCAAAGAAAAAGATTTAGACACTATCTAAACTTCTTAAACTTAACTAAGACTGTTTCAGGTGAAACAAATATGATAGTTAAAATCATGAATATTAAGAACACATATTCACCAAGATAATGGGGTATAATAAAAAAGCACTGTCTAAGATTAAAGCAGACTTAAACTCTGCTAAAGCTCCTAGTAAGCCTAGGGATATTATCTATGATCCTAGAGGTCAATGGAAACATCCTGGACAACCTACTAGAATTCCTGGAGGTAATATTACTATGCAAGATGTACCTTATCCTGTGATGGCATATCCTAATGTAGGACAACCTCAGATGATGTACCCTAATCAAGATTATCAATTTCCTGGAGCAGAGTATGTAGATGAGTATCCTCAGATGAAGAAAGGAGGTAGTAAAAAATACTCAAGAGACATTACTGCAACTAATAGACTTCTTATGAAAAATCCTTTATTTAAAAAAAGGAAGTCTAAGAAGAAAAAAATCTTTGACCCTAATTCACCATACTATCAATATGGTGGAGCAAAGTTAATTTATTCCCCATATTCTGTTAATGAGTTTTCAGCATTAACAGCTAATCCTATTTATACACCATCTCAGTCTATGGCTTTAGTGGTACCTCATGCGTTTTCTAGTAAAAAAACAGGGGTACCAAGAATACCTATACAGTTTACTTTAGGGAGACAATATGATACTTCTGCTGAAAAGCTAACTAATCCAGCATATAATATTCATAAACCTATGCCTTACACTGTTGACTACTCTGATGTAGCAGAAGCATATGGTAAAAATGTAGGTGATATTACACAGGCTGACCGCAATAGGTACGCAGCAGAAGAAACATTAAGTAAATTAACTCCAAAATACAAACCTGGAAAACCTATTGATGCAAACGTAAGACTCAATATACAAGGAGTTGGTCAAGATAAGAATAAAAATGTTAAGGGTAACTTAGCATTTAATGCTGGGTATAATCCTCAAGCTGGATTTTACGGTGGTGTCGAAGGAGGTGTCTATGGAATACTGGGTAATGTAGATCCTGCAAAATATTTTAAACAAGGAGTTTCAAAAAAAGGAGATTTTGTTTTAACACCAAGTTTAACGGCATCTACTGCTATTAGACAAAGACAAGGATATCCTATTCCTCAAGAAAAAATAGATGAGTATAGAAATCTTTTACAAGAAGATATAGCTCAAGGTACTGATGAAGCAGTTGGATACTATAATAAATTCTTAAACTCTGATATTAAAAATATGGTTGCTGCAGCTAGACCGGAATTAAAAGCTGAGTACAGACCATTTAAAAAACTACCTGTAAATCTAGAAGGTGTCATAGGAGCTAACATAGACTTTATGGGGAAAGAGGCAGATGAAAGAATGGGAAGCTTAAAGCCAACTATATCACCCTATGGAAAAATATCTGCTGTTATTCCATTAACAGAGCTTCAAAGAAAAGTTGGTAGGATGATACCACCAAAACAGGTTAAAGAACCAAAGATTGCTAAACCCCCTAAACCAGATAAACCTGAAAAAGTAGAAGAGAATCCTTGTCCACCAGGATATATTAGAGATAACCCTGGTGAAGAATGTTATAGAGAAAAAGCTCACCATACTAGATGGTTAAAAGAAGGTGGTAAGCTTGGACCTATTCCACTTAACTCTGGAAGAAAAGTTCTTAGAGATTGGACTTATGGTGAATCTATAGGTATGCTGCAAGAACAAGATGGTGGATATATAGAAACAAAACTTACACCAGAAGAAATAGAAGTATACAGACAAGGAGGGTATATAGTAGAAGAGTTAGATTAAACCTTTGAAGTTTACACATTAGTTTAGAATTTATTATATTTAGTATATAGCGCGCTAAGATGAAAAAAAGAGTAAGACTTTATAAAGCTCAAATGGGTGGATACAATGCTGCTCAACAAGTACAACAACAGCAACAAGCTCCTACAGAACAACAGATGTATGACTATGTATTGGCTTCTTTGGGAGATGGAAAAGAGCCAGAAGAAATACATGCTGAGTTAGTACAATCTGGTATTCCAGAAGAGGTATCTAAAAAAGTTATAGAAGATAGTGTAACTTATCTTGAAGAGCAACAAGCTGATGAGGAAGCTGCTCAAACTCCTAATGATGAAGATAGTCAGAAAAGACTAGAGGAAGAAGAGATGATGGCTCGCAGAAGACAAGAGGATGATGAAGCTGATCAACAATATAACCAGCAGTTACAAGAAATGTATGCTGATTATAATGAGCATGACTATTCTGATGATGAGGCTCTAGCATCTGATTTAACAATGAGACAGGGTGGTAATGTCCCTTCTAAAAGAACCTTTGTAAAAAATGTAATGAAGCTTACAAAGAAGCAATTAGGAGGACAAGAAACTAAAGATAAAAATGTAGCTGACGGTACAGACACAGGAGAAAGAGCTTGGGGTCTTAAAGCATTTGTAGGATCACTTCAAGGTCATGCTAATGATGCATTGATGAAAGAAGATGCTCAAGCTATGTACAATCAGTATTTTCAAGATGGTGGTGATACAGAATCTGGTATGATGGCGTTTGATCCTTATCATAACCTAGCTCACTATAGTGACACCTTTGAGCATGCTATGCCTGAAGATATGACTAGTATGATGAAAGCTCAAGATGGTGGTATGAGTCCTGGTCAAGCTAGAAGAATGCAGAGGAGAACTGATAGGATGATTAGAAACATTCCTGTTGGATATAGCTATGGTGCTAGTATGTTCCCACAAGGAGTTAATATACTAAACATTGCTCAGCCTCAAATGATGGCATCAAGAAGTGCTAGTCCATTATCTAACTACATGAGTGGTGTTAGAATGGCTAACATTGATGTTAGAAGAGTAGGTTTATTTGGAAGACCTAAAGAATACACAATCAACTTTGCAAATGATGTAGCTAACAATCCTCAGCTTCAAAAAGAAATGATGGAGCAGGAAGCTAGGAATACTAGACAAACTGTAAAGGATATAACTGATGCTGGATATACTACTACAGTAACAGACTCTGGCCTTGTAGGTAGTTCATCTACAGTACCTACAGAAGGTCAAGCAACAGACTTCTTTAAGAAAGATGATAACAAGAATAACATACCTGATTACTTAGAAGTAACTGGAGGACCTAATGATATGGGTGCAACTCCTGCTACAGCAACTGGCACAGGAGGTGGTGGATCTCGTACTGGTGGTGGCGGATCTGGTAGTGGAGGTAATAATTTTACTGAAACAGAAGAAGAACTTGTACTAGATGAAGAGACTGGAGCTTATGTACCAGCTTCAATGAAAGCTGCTGCTATACAGTATTCAAATAAACAAAGTATATTTGAACCTTATTCTTTTTTAGGAAATGAATATTCATCTCCTGGAAAAGGTAAGTATGCACCTAATATATATACAATACCTGATAATAAAGGTTATTACTATACAGTAAATGAAAAAGGTAATGTAGAAAAATATAAAGGGTCTCCAGGCGAGTGGACATCTTCTGCTAAACCTGTAGCAACTATAGAAGATCAAAGTAAAATTAATTACATTATAGGTAAAGGAAAAGCGTATACTCCAACTAAACCTAAACAAGAATCAAACTTTCCAACATTAACAGAGTGGTTAAAGTCAAAGGGTTATCCTAATAGCCCTAAGTATGTGCAGCAATATAATATAGAAAAAAATGGGTCTAAAGAACTTACTGCAGCTAAATCATCAGGAGCAAGTTTAGCTAAAACCTTTGGTTCTGTTACACCACCTACAAAACAGAATAGTACTCCTGTAAAAGAATATACAAAGAATGGTATAAAAGTTCAAGTATATACTAAATATCAAACTGATGCTCAAACAGGAGAAAAGTTTCCTATTAAAATTGTAAAGAGGTTTGATTCTAAAGGTAAGTTACTAGATAATAGTTATGTAGAGTTTTCTCCATATGCTGATTATGGAAAAACTAAAATACCCTACAATCAATACTTTGGTAAAAAACAACAAGGTGGTGTAATCTCTAATCCATTTGAAGATTCATATGGTAACCTACAAAAGTTTATCTATGGTGGAGGAGATGATATTGCTATACCGCAAGTAGCAGGTAAACTTACTGATGATGCTTACTTTCAGTATGGTGGTTTAACGGAGTATCAAGATAAAGGACAAGTTACTGCAGGAGCAGAACCTAAAGCTGGTCAAAAAAAGGCTGACTGGGAAAAAGCTTCTGGATATAGTTCTACTGGAGAAGGTGGTGACTTAGTATGGAATGGTAAGTCTTGGGTTAAAGCAGCTGATTACAAACCTGCAACAACTTCAAGTAATACTAGTACTACTACAACAAGCAATACTAGTACAACTACAAATCCTAGAACAACAACTACTACTAATACAACTATGTTTCCTGGTCAAGTAGCTCCTATATACCCACCACTATTTGGAGGAGGATTGTTTAGAGGATTACTTGGAGCAAATGCATTAAGAGCAAATCCATTTGCTAGTTATGCTGGTACATGGACTCAACAAAGAGGTCAAGCCTTTGATCCTGTTACAGGTAAACCTATGGATATTACAGGAATGGAGAATACTCCACTTTCTAGAATACAAGTAGATAAAGTAGGATTACTTTCTGGTAGACCAAAGAAGTATACTATGTACTTTGGTGAACCAGTTGCAGAAGGTACATCAGCAACAGGATCAGCAGCAGCTACAAGTCAAGAGACTAGAGATGAGAAAGGTAAAAGAAAAATGGCTCCTGGATTAGAGAAAGCCTTACTTAAAATACCTGGTATGTCTAGAGTTCTTTATCCTTATGGTGATGAAGAAGGAACTCCTGTAACTCCTGCTGCAGTACAACAACCTGTAAATGAAGATGATGAACTAGCCAACTTATACTGGGGACATCCTACATTAAATACAGGTAATGTCAAAAACCAAAATATAACTATGCCTATCAAACCATCTTCAGAAATGAGGTTGGAAACATCTTATGATAGAGAAAAAGCTGCTATGGGTGAAGGTCCTATTACAATGCCAATAAGACCTTCTTCAGGAATGCAGATTCCTACTTCAATGGGTGAACAAGAACTTGTTGGTGAACAAATACCTACACTTCCATTAAGACCTCCTGGAGAAGTAATGAGTACTGCAAGACAAGAACAACTTGCTTTACAAGAATACATGCAAAATCCTGCAGCAAGAGAATCTCTTATGCAGTTTATTCCAGAAGAAGAACAAATGCAAATGATGGAAAATAATCCTGAGCTAGCATTTGGACAAAATATGACAGGACCATTTAATTCAGAAATGTCTCCTGAAGAAATAGAAGCATATGATGATCAACAGTATGCTCTTCAGAGAGCGCAGAATCCTTTGAATAATGAAAAGGTAAGATATATGAATGAGTCTTTAGGAAAAGATATTCCTGAAGAACCTACTATGGGAGAACTAATGGGTTATGAAAGTGGTAATGTATACCAAAGTCAAAATCCTTTTGAAGATAACTATTACAATCAGTATCAACTTCCTTATGAGCAGGCTCTTCCAGAAGAATTAATTTCTCAAGATCTAATTGCAAGTCAAGATGCAAGAAAAGCTGAAAAAGAAAGATTAAGACAACAGCAGTTACTAAGACAAAAACAACTTCAACAACTTAAAAAGTTAAATACAAGTAGTAAAACTAATGATAGTAAAAAACCTGTTAATACAAAAAATTCTAATAAAACTACAGGTACTACAGTAAAGAGTAAACTTACCTTTAAACAAGGAATGGACAATGTCAAGTTAATGGACATGGAGGATAAGTTACTAAATGAATATGAAAAATATGGAGTATCTAATCTAGCTAAAGTATCAAAAGATGCTAGAGCAAGGATTAGTAATAAAATGGGTCCTAACTTTTTAAAGAGTTGGGCAAAAATGACACCTTCACAAAAACTTGGTTATATAAACTCAATGCCTAAAAATAGTAGGAATGACTTTATTCTAATAAGTAGCTTTGAAAAAGGAGGACAGTTACGCAAAGCTCAAATAGGTCAAGCTAATAACTATACTACTAATCCAGATATGGTAGGGTTAAGTGATATTGATTTAGTATCATCTGAGACTGCTCCTATATCTGGTATGCCTAGTAGTATGAGTACGTGGCCAAGTCAAATGCCTGCTAGATATAATCAACAGAAAGATCCTACTATGCTTTCTCTTGATCCTAATCAAATGAATAGACAAACACAAAAGAAGCAATTTGATTTAGGATTCCAACCTGGCCCTGGTGTAGATTTTAATTCTTTTGATTTTCCGTCACCAAAAGAAGAATATAGCTTTGAACCTGGAGAACCTGTTGAATTTAAAGAAGAAGATTTACCAGAAATTAATCCTAATAATAATCCTTTTGCGTTTCAGCCTGGAGAGCCAGTTGAGTTTAATCCAGATGATTTACCTGAAATTAAGGAAGATCAACCTGCTACTCAAGACAATGTAACTCAAACACCAGGAGCTGACAATAAAGGTTTTGCTGTAAAGTTCAAAAACAAAAACATGTATAACATTGATCCTAGAATGGGATTAAATGTATTTAACAAGTTTGCTAACATGGGTCTTCAAGGTTTAGAAAATCAAGAGGCAAAAAGACAAGAAAGAGAAAACTACAAGCAGCTCATAGGTGATAATCTATACGGGTCTACAAATATCATGAGTAGAGGTACATACAATGTAAACTCAGGTTTACTAGATGAAAGTACTATGGGTTCAGTAGGTGTAGTTAAGTATGGTGGATATCTTCAGGATGGTGGTTATGTAATAGATGAAGAATCAATGTATGACATAGCTCCAGTAGCAGGTAACTGGATGGATGGCAGTAGATTACAAGATCTTTACATGAATCAAAACTACATGAATGCTTCTCCTGAATATCTTAACTCTATGATATCTCAAGGTGTTGCAGATGAAGAAGAAGGTGAAGAATTTGCAGAAGGTGGAGTAACCTATATGTCTGAAGATCAGATTAGAAAATTTATGCAAGAAGGTGGTGAACTTGAATTCGTATAAGATATGTTTTATAAAGTAAAAATAAAAAGACTTCCTCAAGCTAGATTTGGAAGAAATGTAAAGACTGGTCAGCAAATGGATGGTGCATTAGCTATCCAACCTACAGCAATGGGTGGAGCTGATATTGATCAATACATGGGAGAGAAACCTTTAAAGACAGTTAATACTTTAAATGCTGTTCCAAGAGAAGAAGCTAACCTAGAAGCTGAAGGTGGAGAGACTGCATACGGAGATCTCAATGGAGATGGTATGGCAGAACATGCCAAGATAGTTGGTCCAAGACATAGTAATGGAGGAGTACCTCTTAATCTTCCTGATGATACTTTTATCTACAGTGATACTAGGTCTATGATGATTAAAGATCCTAAGTTACTTTCACTATTTGGTAAAGCTACTTCTAAAGGTAAAAAGTCAAAAGGATTTACTCCAGCAGAATTAGCTAAGCAATATGATGTAAACAAGTATAGGAAACTTCTACAAGATCCTAACTCAGATGCTATTGATAAGAAGACAGCAGAGTTAATGATTGAGAACTACACTATGAAACTTGGAGCATTAGCATTAGCTCAAGAGTCTAAGAAAGGTTTCCCTCAAGGAATCCCTGTAGTATCAAAACCTTATATGGAAGCTAATAAGATATCAGAAGAAGATATCATGCCTACATATAAGTCTATGTCTCAAGCTCAGCAAGGTATGCAAATGCAACAACCTATGCAAGAAGAAGAGATACCTACTAATGAGCAAGGTATCCCTACTGAAATGCCTAGTGGAGAACCTATTGCTATGTCACCACAGATGCAAGGTCAAGAACAACCTATGCCTCCTATGGCACAGTATGGTATGATGATGGGTGGGTATGATATGCCTTTCTATCCTCAGATGGCTTATGGTGGTCTTACTCAATATCAAGAAAAAGGTGAAGTAACTGTTGAAGGTATAAAAGCAAATCCTGTTACTGAAGCACCTTCAGGAACTGATTGGAAATCAGGTACTGTTACAGGAGGAGGTGAAGGAGCACAAGGATTCTTTAAAATAACTGAAAGTGGAGAAAGAGTAAGAATAAACACACCACTTAGAGGAGGTAGTGGTAGTGGAAACTTTAATAGAGGTAAGTGGGAAAATGCTATATGTAATGAAATTAAAAAGGGATCTACAGAAGCAGATGTACTAAAAAGACATTATAGTAATAATCCAAAATATAAAGCAACTGTACAAAAACTATTTGGAGAATGTTTTGAAGCAGCAAATGAAACATTTCAAGAAAAGAAAGAAGCTGTATACTTAACACCAAAAGCTGATACACCATGTAACCCATGTTCTGATGGAATTACTCCAACAAGAACACCTGATGGTAAATGTCCATGTGAAGAAAAGAAATGTAATGCATGTCCTGATGGTACAGTACCTGAGATGACAGCTGATGGTAAGTGTCCTTGTGGTGAAACAACTGAAGAAACTGTACAAGAAGAAGCTATAGCTCCACCACAACCTACTATGACTGCAGCAGGATGGACAGCACCAGATATTAAAAACTACTATGGTGCATTCAAGGATAAGTATTCAATTAAACCTTATTACCCTTGGGCAGCAAGAGCAGATCTAGAAGAGCCTACAAATATCTTATATGACCCAACAAGAGAGTTAGCTCAACAATCAGAGCAGACTAATATCTTAACACAAGGTTTAGCACAGTTTGCAGGACCACAAGCATTGTCTTCTAGAGCATCTCAGTTACAAGGTACTGCGGCAGAACAAGCAGCTAATACTTTATCTAGATACAATAATCTAAATGTAGGTTTAGAAAATCAGTTTGCATTAACTCAGAATCAAATTAGAAATCAGGAGAAGATGTTGAATCAAGCAACAGCAAAAGAGTTGTATGATAAAACTATGATGACTAAACAACAGTATGATAATTCTAAGAGACAAGCTGATGCTAATGTAAGACAGTCTTTTGCCACAGGTTGGAAAAATGCATCTGATATTGCTATGCTTAATTCAATGCAAGAACAGTATAAAGTAGATCCTTACTCAGGTACAGTATTCCATACAGGAGTTGGTAAAGCTATGTCTCCAGAAAAACCTGCAATGACTCCTTCTGAATATTGGAATTCTCCAGAAGTTGCTGCACTAACAGATAAAGCAAAAGAGAGTCTTATTGCTAAGAAGTTTAGTAAGTATGGAGGTAATATGAAAGATGGTGGTATCTATGTAATGGGTTCAAATGTATTCCCATTTATGTTCTACTAAACTTGATAGGTTTATTAAACTTATTTGATTTTGATATTTTTACAATATAGAATTTAAGAAAATATGGCAACGTATTTACAAGGTGTAACAGACTATATTCCACAGATTCAACCATTTCAACCGGACTTGAATCTGTATGCTAATGTGTTACAAACAAAGCAGACTCAGTATGATACTGCATGGAAAGCTTTAAACAATGTTTATAGCCAGTATTTCTATGCAGATTTAACAAGAGAAGGTAACATAAAACGTAAAGAAGAACTTCTTAAGAATATTGATTTTAACTTAAGAAGAGTATCTGGATTAGATTTGTCTCTTAATCAAAATGTAACACAGGCAACTCAAGTATTTAAACCTTTCTATGAGGATAATTCCTTAATGAAAGATATGGCTTGGACCAAAAACTATAATGGTCAAAAGGGAAGAGCTATGGGTTTCATGAATTCATCAGAAGCTGCAAGAAGAGAGCAATACTGGGAAGCTGGTGTAAGAGAACTTGATTATAAACGTGATGAGTTTAAAAATGCATCTGATGAAGAAGCTATGGCTTTTGATAATGTTGCATATACTCCTTATGTAAATGCAACTAAGAAAGCTAGAGAGATAGCTAAGGATGCTGGATTATCTATTGAGACAGTAGACTTTAGTCCTGATGGTAAATGGATTGTAAAAACAAGAAATGGTGAAAATCTAATTGAACCTTTAAGTAAACTATTTGAAGCAGAGTTAGGTAATGATCCAGCAATTCAAGCTGTATATAGATCTCAAGCATACGTAAACCGTAAAGATTATGCTTACTCTAATGCTGCGCAATTTAAAGGAGATAAGAATGCAGCAGAGATGAAGTATCTTGAAGATAACTTTAACATACTTAAAGAAAAACAAGGAGCAAGACTTGAAACAATGCAGGAACAGTCAACTGTGTATGATAATAAAATAAAAGACCTAGAAGAACAAATTGCTAAAGGAAACAAGTCTCCATCATTACAAAGAGCTTTATCTGAATTAAAACAAGGAAGAGATATTAATAATAAAGTTCTAGAAAGAGTAAGAACAGACGTAGAAAATTTAGAAAGTAAAAGTAAAACTCCAGGAACAAGTGGTTCATTTGTTAATCCATTTGGAGATATAAAATCTTTAAGGTATACAATAGATAATAGTGTAGCAGGAATGCTCATGGAAAAAGACATGAATGAAGCTGCACAAATCTTTGCATATAAAGATCATAAGAAAGATATACAAGCTAACCCATATGCTGTTAATGAACAGAAACATGGATTTGCTATGCAGGAAATTGCATCTAGAAATGCAGGACTAGCTAGAGCAGCTCAAATAAGAAATGAAGGTGAGAGAAAAAATAATAGAGAAAAATATCTTGCTGAAAATGGGTATGGATTCTATGATGAAAATGGTCAGTTCCAAATGAAAGAGAGTCTTCAGTCAACATTCTTATCTAATAAAAATGATGGTAATGTAACTGGAGAAGTGAATCTTAAAAATGTTGCAAGAACTGCTACTAATGAGATGCTTAATTCTAAAGCAAAACCATATCTAGAATATACTCTAGCAATGTTTAGAGATTTACAAGAGAGTGGTAAAATATCTCAAAAAGAAATCAGCAAACTTCTTACAGGTAGTTATGATAAAAAAATGACTATTGCTGAGTTTAATTCAAAGCTAAAAGCAGATCCTGATAAGTTTATGAGATCTTTAGGATGGAAAAACTTAGCTAAGCTTCGAATGAGGGCTGACTGGTGGATTACAAATAATAATCAAGTAAAAGCTGTTAAAGATAAAATTAGTGGTTACGATGACATGACTAAAGATTTTAAAGCAACTACAGCTCATTTACGTGATTTAGAAGACTGGCATAAACAAAGTTCTAAGTTTGTTGAGCAACAATTGAAAGCAACTCTTCCTGATGATGTAAAAGAATTTGCAAAATATGCATATGATGAAAATGGAAACTTTGTAAGTAGAGAACAATTTATGAAAATCTTTGCTGCAAAAGCTCCAAAAGAAGAGAAAAGTTGGTGGAGTACATTTATCTCACAAGGAGGTAGAGGAGTTGGTGCAAAAGAAGATGAAGCTTCATGGAGAAATATTCAAACAAATGTTAAAAATAAAGCAGCTGATGCATATGATCAAATACAAAAAGCTGCTGCAAAAGCTTATTCATCTTCAAACATAAAAGGTTTAAAAAGTCCTCCAGGAATTGAAAGTTATGGATCAGTTGATCCTGGAACAGGATTATTCACAGCAGGTAGAAGTGGTATTGAAGTAGCACCTAGAGCAAAAGGTACACCAAGCTATTATTACTATAATGAATTCATGCAAGATCTAAGAAGTCTTGACCTAGGTAACATTGATAAAGTAAAACTAAGCTTTGCTGGTACAAGTAAAACAGGATTAAGTTATTCTACTGCAGAAAAGAATAAAGTGATAGGAACCTTATTAGAAGCAGCCTATTCTGAAATGCAAGATCCTAAAACTAAGTTTAAAAACTTCTTATTAGAATCTCAAAGAATTGCAGGAGGAGATGGTAGTAAGAGTGCTATGGTAATTCACTTAGATCCGCTCTGGTTAAAGAAGTTTGTAAAAACTAAAGATGGTACAGGAGGTGTAATAAGTCAAGATCAATATGAGAATGCTATTAAGAATGGACTAAGTGTAGTAGCAGATAATAATATGTTTAGTAACAGCATGTTAAAAAATTCTACTATGACTCCTTTAGAATCAGTTATTGATTATAGAGGATATTATGAAAATGAAAGTCTATATGGTAATGGTAAGTATAGGATTGAAAAAGATCCAATTTTAGGTGGGTACAGAGAAACAGTTACTACAAGAATTGAAGATCCTAGTACTGGACAAACATATGAAGGTAAAGAAACTTGGAATACTAATGTTAAAGCTGATATAGGATATAATAATGCTATGAGTGGTTTTGACCAATTGCACCAACAATTTTCAAATATAGGTTATGGCTTCTAATGATGAATCGTTTACTCCAACAGGATCACTAGGTACTGGATATGGAAAGTTTGAAGCACCCTCTCCTGATGCTATTGGGTACACTCCTTTTGAAGGAGATATGCTTAGAGATCCCTCTATAAATTTTCCAACTACCTTTTATCCACCAGCACCTAATATTGGAAGCTTAACTGTTCCTAATCAACAGATTAGAACTAATGTAACAGGAGCTCCTCCAAGAAAAGCAGGACCAGCAAGAGGAACTAGTCCTAAAGATGTTGTGACTTCATTTAATCAAATGCTTAAGGCACAGTCTCAAGCTAATCCTGATAAGAATTATTATGCTAGAATTCATTCATATGATGCTGGTCCAGCAGGTCCAAACTTCTATAAGAGATACCAAGCATATGGACAAGAGACTTTTGATAAAATAGGGTTTCATCCACTGAGAAATAATGAAGCTGTCTTTACTGCACAAACAAGTGGATGGGATGACTTTACAAGAATGCTTAAACATTCAGCATGGCCTTTATTCTCTAGAGGTTTTGTATCAGCTCCTAAGAGTTTATTCAAAGCTTTTCAAGGAGATTTCAGTGCAGATACGGAAGATGCTAGAGTATATGAAGAAGCTGCATCTATAGGACAATCTTCTAGAGGTGGTGTAGGAGCATTTACTTCTAATCTATTTATGAACTTTGCTTATACGGCAGGTATCATATCTGAAGCTATTGTTGAAGAAGGTGGTCTAGCATTATTAACTGCAGCCACAGGAGGTGGTACAGCACCTGCTTGGATGGCTTCAATTGCTAACAAAGCTAATCAAGCTAAGAATTTACTTAAAACACTATCTAAGGCAGATAATGTTGTTGATGCTTCTAATATCTACAGAAAAGGTGTTAAAGCAATGGACAATGTAGATGATGCTAGAAGAATGTGGAGTGCTCAAAAAGTTGATAAAGCTATGAATTCTGGTATAGGTAAATTTTTTAATCCTATAGAGAATACAGCAAATGCTATAATGAAAGGTGTTAAGAATGAAGATAACCTAACAGGATTAGCCAGAGCATATACTACAGGATATAATACTGTGGGAGGATTGTACCGTGATGCAAGATCTATAAATATGGCTCTTGCAGAAGCAAGACTTGAAGGAGGTATGACTCAGAACGATGTCTATAAAGAACTCTATAATAGATATTATGAAAAAACTGGCATGGCTCCTTCTGATGCAGAGCAAGAGTTAATGATAAAACAATCTAAGGATGCTGCTACAACATCTATGATGTGGAATACTGGACTAATTTATTTATCAAATAAAGTTGTACTTGATAATATAGTAGGTGCAGGAAAAGGTATTACAGGTTGGACTAGAAGTAAGATAGATGATATTCTAGATTTAAAAACAGGTAAAGTAATTAAAGAAACTGAGGAAGTTGTTTTAAAGTCTGGTAAAAAGTTTCAGAAGCCTAAGTACAAATGGGAAGAAAACACTTTTAAAAATAAGTTACTTAACATAAAGAAGAATCCAGTAAGTGGTACACTAAGCTTTGCTGGAACATATCTTAAAGCAAACCTAATGGAGGCAGCTCAAGAAGTTGCTCAAGAAGTTATTGGTGATGCTACCAAAAAATATTATACTTCTACATTTAAGAATGAACATTTAAGAACTCAGCAGTATGCAATGGGTTTAGCTAAGTCTGCTTTTACTGATATGTTCCAAACCTCAAGAGGTTGGGAAACAGCTGCTTCTGGTTTCTTTATGGGTATGTTTGCAGGACCTATGAATAAGTCTGTAGAGATGTTATCTGTAGGGTATGATAAGTACTTTAATCCTGAGCAATATAATGAGTACAAAAAAGTAAGAGAAGACTATGGTAAAAGAATAGTGAATACGCTATCTAGTGTAGACATGAATGAATTCTTTAACTCTAGAATTTGGAACTATGGTGTTCAAGGTTCTATGAGTGACTTAAGATTAACTGATAGTGAGAAGGTTCAGAGAGATGCACAGGACCAAGCATTCATATCTCAAATGAATACAGTTCTTGAGAATGATATGATGAATCACTTTGTAGAAAATCTAGAAGCATACAAAGGACTTACTGCTGAAGAATTTGAAGAAGCATTTCCTAATGTACCACAAGGAGAAGGAGCTAAGTATATTGGAAAGCTTGATGAAACAATTAATAGAGCAAGGAATCTAGAGAAGAAATATAATGCTAATAAAGAAAGATTTCCTGATCCTATTAGCGCAAAAGATCTTGAAGGTTTAGACCCAGAGTCTAAAGAGTATCAAAATGCTATGCTTTTAAATGAGGCATGGAAGGTAGCAAGATATAATAGTATATTCTTCAGTGAAACATTTGAGAATGTTACAAAGAGAATGTCAGGCATTCTAGATTCTGTAGCTTCACAAAAGCTATTAAAGAATGCATCTAGCAATGATATAACTGTATTATTTGATCCTAGGTTACTTGCTAATCAAGCAGATATACTCCGGGATGAGATAGACATGATGTCTAAAACTGAAGGTGTTAAACCTAAAGACTTATTAGAAAGAAAACAAAAGCTTGATGCTCTAGATAATTATGATAAAGCTGTAAATACTTACTTGTCATTTACTATGACAAAAGAAGCTATAGCTGAGAAGTTTGTAAACCGTGCTAAGATGCAAGGTAAAGAACTTTCAGATGAAGAGCTAGATAGACTTGTAGAGTCAGAAATAAGTAAGAGAGATGAAAAAGGTCAAGTAGAAGCAGCTAAACAATTAGAGATTGCTTACAAAGACTATTTAAGAACTCTTGCTGGTCAGACTGGAGACTATGTATTTGATGAACAAATAGATGACTCCTTCATAAAACTAATAGATTACTATAAGCTTAGTGATGAAGCTAAGGTTATGAACAAGTATACTAATCTATTAATGAATCCTGGAGGGTTTCTAGAACAAGTAGAGCAGAACCAGAAATGGATGAGTGACCTCTACAATAATAGAAAAGAGTACTACCAAGAAATGGTTAAAGAAGCTATGAAAGCAAAGGAGGCAAATGATCTTCTTAACTTCTTAGCATCTAGAAACATATATGTAAGCTTAGATGACTTTAATAGATTCTTAGAAACAGGAATTCTACCAGAAGAGTTTTACAATGATACAAACAACACAGTAATAAAAAGATCTAATCCTGAATACATTGAATTAGCTAGAGCCTTTATAAAGTTTAATGAATTAAATAAACAAGTTATACAAGCTCAATCTGCTGATGAAACTCTGAGAGAAACTCTTAAGAATCTTGATGAGAAAATGATGGATGAGATTAATGCTCTTGAAAAAACTGAAGTAAGAAATGAACTTGGTCCTATACCTATGAAGAAAAAAGGTATAAGGATTTCTGATATACTAGCTAATGTAGAAGATGGTCAGTATGCTGATCTTATCTACATGGAAGGTAAAGAAGAAACTCAGATTACTGTATATAGAGATGGTGATGTACTAAAGTACAATGATAAAGAAGGAGAAGAAGTTGATCCTAAACTTAAAACAAGATTTGTCTCAGGAGTAAAGTATGAGATAAACATGGAACCGGATGCTGCTGAAGTAGAAGCTATTAAAGAAAAGTACAAAGCATTAAAAGAACTTAAGGTAGAAGAAGCTTTAGAAGAAAAAGAAAAAGAACAGTTTGAAGAAGAGAAGTTTGTAGAGATAACTCCTAGTACACCTATTGAGCAGTTTCCTGCAAATCTGTATAATGATTTATATGAATTATTCCAAAACTATATTAAAACAACAAATATAGATGTTCAGGAAGATGAGTTTGATGATAGACTAATTAACTTCATAAAAACTAATAGTCTAGCTGCTGAGGTAATAGCTGAGTATAACAAAAACAAAAAGTTAGAAATAGCTACTGCTCCAACCGGAGAAGTCATTGTACCAACTATAATGACAAAAGAAGGTGAAGAAGTTTCTGTAGATGAGTTACCTGAAGAAGAAGTAAGAGCTTACCTCAATACTTTTATTGCTGAGCTAAGAGTTCTGGAATCAAAAGAGAAACTAGAACCAGAAGAGCAGAACAGATTATATCAAATAAAAAGAGTAGTAGATGATTTACAGAAGTATGTAAATAACATAGACAAGTCTGAGTTTACTGAGAAGCAACTTGCTACTATTGAAGTATTAGATCAAATAAAAGAAAAGAATAAAGAACTAGTAAGAACTCCTAATGGATATATCATAGATGATACCCTTCATAGAAGAGTTACTACAGTCATTCAAAATCTAGCATCTAAAGGATATCAATATACAGATATAAGCAAAGTACGTATTGCATTTAATTCTACTATAGGTAAATCTGGACTAACAGAATCTTCTATAAATGAGTTTATATCAAAACTAAGAGCTGAAGTACCAAAAGGATTTAGTGAGTATACATATACTGAGCTTCAAGATGAATTACTATCTATAGCAAAACAAGAAGCAACAACCACACCTGCTAAAGACATAGATGCTAAAAAAGCTGAAATAAGTGCTGCTCAAAAAGAATTAAAAGCTTTAGATAAAGGTTCACTTGGTTTTGCTGGAAAAAGAACTCCAATTGGAACAACTAGATGGACTAAAGAAGGTGGTAAAGTTACTTTAACAAATTCTCAACGAGATAAATATAATAGAGGTAATGAAAACTTTGAAATAATTTATCCAGATGGTAGTAAATCTAATATTAGTGTAGATTGGCAACAAAGACCAACATCAGGATGGAGTGATTCTAAAGAGATACCTTTTAAAGCTTATTATTCAGAAGATCCAAGAGTATTAGTTGAAAAAATAAATAAATTAAATCAAGAACTAGAAGTTTTAGAAAAACCTACTGAAGACATAGATACTAAGAGAGCTGAGATAGAAAGTAAGATTAAAGCTTTTGATAAAACTATTGAACCAGAATTTAAAGAAGGTGACTATAGAAAAGTATTAGTATTAGCAGAAAAACAAGTTAAAGACGGTACAATTCCGCAGACTCCTGAAAATGTACAGCTAATAACAAATTATCCAAAACTTTTTGAAGAATTTATTAAAGCAACAGCTGCTAGAAATAAAACAATAGAAGCATTTGATAAAGAAGCAGTCTTAGCAGGTAAACCAAAAGAATTACCAATTTATACTATTGAAAGTACTGTAAATAAAGCTACTGGTAGATTAGATATTAAATGGGTAGAAGTTAGAAAAGAAGCTATTACTAATATTCAATTACTTAAAATAGATAACTATGCTATTTCTGAACTTATAAATTATAAAAATAAACTTCAAGAAGAACTAGCTGATATAGAAGGACCTGCAAAACAAGTAGATAGAAAAGCTGCAGTCATAGAAGCTGGTTTAGGTAGAGAGTTACAAAGTGTAGTTAGAGCAAGACTACTTGCTGAGAAAGTAAGTCAAGAAGAAAGAAATAGATTAACTAGTACAGAAGAACAAGCTATTGCACTAGCAACAGAAGCTGATTACAAAACTCTTTTAGAAAATAATAAGAAGAAACTAAAAGAAGAAGAAGCTAAGTTTGAAGCATCTCAGAAAGAAGATTTTGATCCTACAACTGGAGAGTTTGTAACTGAAGAGGCTGTTACTTTCTATGAGAATAAGATAAAATCTATTGAAGGTATAATCAATATTAAACCTGCAGCTAAAACACAGTTTCTTACTAAAGATGAATTAAGAAAGCTTGTTGAGAATCTAGTTCAGGAAAAAACATATGAAGATTCTAGAGTAGCTGGTAACTATGTAGATAGAGCTATTAGAGATTTCTTTGCTGGCAGAACTCCTGAGTTTAATGAAAAGTATATTACTAAAGAAGCATATGATGCTTTATTTGGTGATCCTACAGCAGTAGATGCACAAGGTAACAGAACAAGTGTTGGTTATTTAGAACAAGCCAAACAAAGACTTGAAGAGCAAGGATTATATCTTTACTCAGAAGGACTTGTATTAAATGATGCTGATGCTGTAGTAGCTGGAGAGATTGACCTTATAATGGTTGATAGAGAAGGTAAGGTATATATAGTGGATGTTAAAACAGGGGATTCTAGAAAATGGGGTAACTTTAATGTACCTAATAATGAGTTCTCCAAAAAAGAAGACTATGAGTTACAACAAACAACTTACTCAAATCTTCTATTTAATATGACTGGACTTGAGTCTTTAGTATCATTAATGCCTATTGAGATTAGTAAAGATCCAGAAACAGGAAAGATACTTACAGCATCAGCACCAAAAGCTACAGGATTATTAAAACCTGATTCATTCAGAATTCCATTAAGTAAGCAAACTAAACCTTCTGTAACTACTAAAACTCTTACAGATGTACAGAAAGCTGAACTTAAAAACTTAGGGTTTACTGATGCTCAAGTAGAACTATTAAAACAAGCTGAAGTTGATAAGCTACTAGATACTGAATTGAGATCTGATGTAATGATTGAAGATCTTAAGAAGAAGTATAAAAATGCAGATCAAGTATTAGGTAAAACAATACAAGAAAGAGTAGATACTATTGTACCTAGAAAAGGTAAAGAAACATCAATTATTCAGACAGGTAGACCTGTATCAGATGACACTGTAAAGAAACTAAAAAGACTTGGTTTCACAGATCAAATGATTGGTATAATGAGTGCTGAAGATATTGAGACAGCAAAGAAGATACGTAATAAAGCTGATGCTAAATCTTTGATAGATAAGTACACTGAGTTGCTACCTAATGAAGGTTCTGAAGGAGATCAAGCACCACCTAAGAATGCTGGTAATGCAAATCAAGAACCAAAAGAAAGTGCAGAATTAAAACAATTTAGAAATGGCTTGAGGAAGTTCATATCAAAAATGGATCTTATTGCTCTAGAAAAGTATGAAGCTGAGACAGTAGCAGACCTTATTAAGAATAAAAAGATTACTGCTGAGTTTGCAATCATTGCATCAGAAGAAATACAAGCTAGAAAAGAACAACTTAAAGCTGGAGAACCATCTGAAGCTACACCAATTACTATTGAAAAAGGTGCTGAGTATGTAGCAAAAGATACTATCTTTGAAACAAGAAATCCAAACAATATTTTTGCATCATCAGGTGATACAGTAAGGGTAGTAAGTTCTACTGAAAATAAAGTAGTATTAAAGAATAATAAGAACAAACAAAAGACTGTAAGCTTTGAAGAGTTCAATAAAATGCTTATATTAAAAGAAGACGTAATGCAACCTAGTACTGATATAAAAGAAACCTTAACACCAGATGAATCTTCTTTCGTTGAGGAGTCTAATACTGCTGCAATTGATTTACTAGATAATCAAGCAAAAATGGCAGAGCTTCAAAAAGAAGCAGAAGACTCTAATATAGAAGATTTAGAGGATGATTTCTTTGACAGTATTGATGAATGTTAGTAATATGAAAATTACCTGTGCTCTTTCACCCGCTCAATTAGAGAAGCTATATAAACTTGTTTATAAAAATATAATCACTGCAGTAGAAAAAGGAGATAAGACATTTGATCCTGAAGCCTACATGCAAGATCTATTTAATAGAACAGCAGAAAGATCTTCAGAAGATAATGCTGCTAAGTTTATACAACAAGTTCCATTAATTCTAGCATCAATAAATGCTACTCCTAAAGTATTCAGGAGTGGTATTACTTTCCCTAAAGATTTTGATCTTAGAGAATTAGATGCTAGATATACTGATGCTGAAAAAGGTATAGGTGAAATACTAAATGATTTTGGATCTTCTAATAAAGATGACCTTAGATTAAAGTCTTTAACAAGTGATAGGAATCAATTTGAGCCTACACAAGGTGAGGATGAAGAACAGAAGATACCATCAGCACCAAGACTTACCTCTTTTAATCCTAATACTGGAACATTAATAGAGTTTCAACCTACAAAAACTTCAGAAAAAGAAAAAGATCTTTTATTCCAAGAGTCTTTAAATCAAAACAGATCTACTATTTATACTACTATAAATAGATTAAGAGATGCTGTAGATCCAACAACTCAACTAGTAACAGATCTAGTATACCAGAACAGAACATTAAAACTAAAAGCTGTACCTCTTGAATCTATTGATCCTGATTTGCTTGATGACACAACCTTGAAAGCAATAGAAAGGTCTCAGGTAATGAAAGCTAAAAAGCAGACACAAGCTAATGTAGTTCAAACAGATAACATTGTTGCACTTGTAGTCATTGATGCTAAGACAGGAGAGTATGTAAAGTTTGATGAAACCGGAGACATAACAGAAAATGTAGAAGGTAAAATTGTATATCAGTTTCTAAGACCTATTGCTCAAACAGCAGATGGTAAATATGTAGTTACAGATTTCTTTACTAAAGAAAGAAGAATTGCTAAACCAGAAGTAGTTGCCGAAAGAAGCTACTTTGATGAAATGGGTATTACCAAAGAAGAGTATATTAAACAAGTAGATAAAGAACAACAAGAAGATTTTAAGAAAATAGAAGAACTAAGAAGAAGAGCTTTAGCAGGTGAAGATATAAGACTCTCTATAGTTAATGTTACAGATGGTGTTGCTCCAGGATTAACTGGAATTAGAATAAACATCAATAGGATTAATGAAAATTATTATGGTGATCTTAGTTGGGATAAGATATTTAAAACAGTAAATATTCTTAAAAAGAAAGAGAATGGTGCAAGTGAAGGAAGCGCAGTTGTAGAAATTAAAGGAAATAAATATACTTTAGATAGAATTGATATTCCAAAAGATAAATCAAGAGAGCTATCTTATGTGCTAACTAACCCTAATATACCATTTGAAACAAGACTAAGATTCTATCAACAGTTCTTTGGAGACAAAATGGCTGATACTGTTGTAAGTCATAAGATAGCATATAACCCAGATACAAAAGAGTTTAAAATCTCTTTATACAAAGAGACGTATACTCAAAATAAAAATAGAGTAGAACCTAAACCTATAGATATATCTAATGCTGCTCTTCTTAAAAGAACACCAGAGCAACTAGAGGCACTAAGATTTAATATAGAAAAAAGAATTAATGAAGGTAAGTCTTCTTTAGCAGGTACAACATTTCCAGCTAAGATGGGGTACTCATCTGATTTATTTAAAGGTAAACTACCTTTCTTTACATATAATGTTGATACAGAAGAATTTACTCCTGCAAGTTATGTTGATTTTATAACATCACTTAACCCTCAAGTAGATACATCACTTCAAGGAACTGAAAGCTTTAATGCAGCTATAGTATTTAATATGCCTTCAGCTATTGAAGGTATGATTGAAAAAACAAATGAAGAACTTGCTAAAGAAAAGACTGATCCTGAACTCAGTGCAAAACAAAATAAGGATGACCTAGTTTCATATCTTAAATCTGTTGGTGATGCTGAGACAGTAATAGTTAATAGTGTAAACATTACTGAGAATAAGAAAGGTAGTACATTAACATTTGAATCACCATCTAATGGTTCCTTAATTACAGTAGGATTAGACTTTGAAGCTATTGATAAAAACTTAATTCCTTCTGTCAATGATGTTATAACATTAGGAATGACAACTGTTGAAACAGATGCTATATATGTAGAAGATGTAATTGAAGTATTTAGTAATGAGAATTCAATTGGATATGTAAGAGAAACATCTACTCCACAGGAAAGATTAGAAAGAGAAACAGTATACAGACAAAGGAAACAAGAGATTCTAGCTCAAAGATTAGCTGAAGAAAAAGAAAAGCTGAATCCTACAAATGTTACTCAACCATCTGATGCTGCAACAAAAACTGGTAAGAAAGCTAAAATTGATCCTAATAAATTTACTGGATTAGATAGAAGTAATCTACTAGATAATGGAGTTACTGAAGCACAATTAGCAGCTGCAGAGAAATGGTGGCCTTCACATCCTATGAGTAAAGTAATATCATTAGATCACCTTACTAACATTGTTAATTCAAATGCTTTTGCAAGATTTACAGTTGCTGCTAAGAATCTTAATGACCCTACATTACTAGGTAAAATAAGCTTATTCAAAGGTGGTAGCCTAGTTGATATCTATCATGAATCTTGGCATGCTTTCTCACAGTTATATTTGACTAGAGAAGAAAAGATAAATCTATATGAAGAAGTAAGGAGAACAACTCCTAAACTTGCTGATGCTACTTATTTAGAAATAGAAGAAGAGTTAGCAGAAGACTTTAGATCTTATGCTAAGAATCAAAGTGTAAAGAAAAATTCACCAGTAAGAAACTCTCTGTTTAGAAGAATATTAAACTTCCTAAGAACACTATTTGGTAATAAACCTGCTAGTCAAGAAGCATCAAATAACTTATCTGACAACACTGTTGTAAAAGAGTTATATGATAAACTCTTTTTTGCAAGTGAGAATCCTAATCTATTAAATGATTACACTCCTCTTATAGACAATGTCATGTTTGATCTTCTAAATAGAGGACCTCAAAGAGTTGACAATAGAAAAGAACAAGCTTTAAGTAAAGCAGATGCAGACTTGGCTGTAAGTAGTACAGACTCCATAATGTCAGAATACATAGATGATATTCATGACATGAGAAAAGATGCAGGTGGTACTAGTTTAAAATCAGGTAGCATAGCTTTGTTTTCAAGTCAAGCAGGAGAAGATGGTATAACTAATAAAGAAAGACTTTATGAATATGCTAAAAATGCATTTGAAGAGCAACTTGATTACTGGAGAAATGAATTAGGAGAAGTTTCTAAAGCTAAGTTTAATACATTAAAAACTGAAGAGGAGTTAGAGAAAAATGCCATAGGCATTATGAAGAGTGATAAGGGTAGACATAAATACTTTTTCTTAACTTCTCAAGTAGAAAACTTTGAAAACCTTAATCCTGAATTAAGAAGAGGACAAAGAGTAAAAGGTCAAGCATACTTTAATATAGATATAGTTGGAGACTTCTATTCTCATAAGAGTATTAAGATAGGTGATGAGCCTGTAGATATTGTACTTGTATCAGATGTAAGAGATGCTCAGATACAATATGATAATTATATAAAAGGTGGAGCTCAAGAGTTTACTTCTTTTGAGCAAAAAGATCAACCTGCATTAACTCCACTTACTCCAGAAAAACAAGCCATACAAAATAAGGTAAGACTTATTGAGAAAACATTAGAGAACTGGGGTGATGCAAATACAGGCTTTGTTAAATATCATATGGAGAACAGTGACTTTGATATTGTCAAAGAAACATTTGTTGAAGTAGAATATGATGATGAAGGTGTAGAACAAGATGAAACAAGCCCTGAAGATGGTAAAGGTTCTGATGATACCTTTAATGATAAGACAGGTAAAATTTCATTAGAGAAACTAGCTAATAAAGAAACTATCTATCTACTTAAAAGCTTATTCAAGATTGATAGAAAGACAGGTAAAACTATTAAAGACCCACTTGGATTTAAGCAACGTGCTGATTATAGAGAAGTATGGAACTCTGTTGTTAGAGCAATGGGTGGAGAAAAAGATAGAGTTAAAGCTTATGAAAAACTAAAAGCTGCTGTAGCTCATACTCCTGAGTTACAACAACTCATAGAGAAAAAGTTTCCTGCTCCTGAAAGAATTACAAATACATATGAGTTTAATATAAGTGGATCATTCTGGCAAACTTTCTCTAGACCAAGAGTTCCTTATATACAGCTTACTGCATATATGAATGTAGTTGAAGATCCTTTTAGCGGTTATCAGCAAATAGGTTCTATAAATACTGAAGTTACTACTGCATCAGTTGAGGTAAGCTCTACTCTTAGAAAGTTTGAGAACAAGTATAAAACAGATCTCAATAATAACTTTGTTGTTAGAACAGTTAACAATGAAACTCTTTTAAAAGTACAGGATGTAGTAAAAGAATTTGGTAATAAGAAAACAGCAGAACTCAATACTGCTAGCTTATTTAATTTTGCAAGATCAATTGGTTTCTACCTGGATGATTTAATCTCAATAAAGCAAGAGCTTAAAAACAATAAAAATAAATACGGTTTAGAGTATCTATATGATGTTGTAAAAGAGTTAGGTAAAATAGAAGCTGCTGGTGTAAATGCATCAGAACAACAGTCTAAGAAGCTACTAGAGTTTAAAAGAAATCCTATAAAGGTATTATCTAGTGAGATTCCGGCAGGTATACTTGGTGGACCTTTTACTGGGAAGTCAGTAAATATGACTTCTAATGTTAAAAGATTAGCTGAGTTACAGATTGAACTAGGTGTTGATTCTTCTAACTATTCTGTATTTAGTGCTGATAGAAATAAGGTATTTGAGTTTATTAATGACCACTCTATAAGTAGAATGGTTGATGCTATAAACTCAGCAGAAAACTTAGGTGAGTTATTTACAGGTACTAAGTTTCAGTATATGAACTTCTTAGACTGGAATAAGAATACCTTTACAAAGAAGTCACAGATAATCAGATCTCTATTTGACTTTACTGATCCAGAGTATGCTAAGAGACAAGGTAGGACTCTTAAATTATTTAATGACTCTGGTACTCAAGCTATTATAAATGAAAATGGTAAAACAGAATTCTTTACAGGTACAAATACCACAGCTCAAGATATAAATGGTAAGTTCATTCAAGAGCTTCACATGTTACTTAAAGGTGGAGTACAAGAGTTTATCAGACATGCCTCAAAGAAAACTGCACAAGGAGTAAAGATTGATGGTGGTATAATAGGTGGTATAGAAAAGGGAATAGACCCTAATCTATATGTAGATATCAATATGTTTGGACCAGAAGGTAATGGAACAAACTATGCTTTTAATCAGATAATACTACCTTATATAACAGTAGAGTTTGATAGAATTCAAAAGTTCAAAGCAAACAAAGAGAAGTACCTAAACTACTTAGGTTATAATACTAGAGTTGGTGGTACTAAACAGAATCCTATTTACTCAGGAGAGGTCTTTACTGCATTTGATAATGTCCTTACTAAATCTGTAAAAGAAAAGTTATATAATCTACCTCAAGGAACAGATCTAGCTGCTTACTTAAGAACTAATCCTAATTTAAGATTAGAGATTCAAAGAGATGTAGAAGCTTACTTTAAACAGCAGACTCTAGAGAATATTGATATGCTTGAGCAAAACAAGTTTATTGATAAAACTCTTTTTGAAAAAATTGGAATACCTATTCCAGCAAATGAAACAAAAGAACAAAGACTAACAAGAGAAAAAGAAGGTGAAGCAATTCTTGTTAAAGCTTATACATATAACTCTTGGATTCATAACTTTGAAACAATTCATCTCTTTTATGGTGACATGGCTCAGTTCAATCACATAAAAGAAGAATTACATAAAAGGAATACAGGTTCTACATCTGGTGGTATTAAGTTCCTAGCAGATGAGTATGCACAGAGTTTCATTAATGAAAACTTTAACATTAATACTTATGGTGCTAAGCTAGCCAAGCAATTAAATAATAAGGCATACAACTCTTTCCATTTTGATGGTACACTAAATACAGCAGTAATTCAAGATATAGAAAGAGAGTCTATATATTCTAAAGAAATAGAAGAAGCTCTCAGAGAAGACTATACTGAAAGTCTTAAAGGCTTTAATTACTCTAAAGCACAAGTCAAAGAGATTGTGGATAAGAGGATTAAGGAAGAGATGAAAGCATACAAGAAAATGACTGAAGGTGATGGTGCTGGATATATTACTCTTGATGCGTATAGGACTCTTAAGAAGTTATCTAATGAATGGACAGATGATGTTCAAGAAAAGATTTACCAAGATATTATTAATGGTAGACCAGTTAAAGCAACAGATGTAAAAGAGTTCTTCCCTGTATATAAGCTACAGTACTTTGGAAATATAGATACAGGTAAAGATAATCTTCCTGTTACAGCAATGCATAAGTTTGCACTTACTCCTTTGATACCAAGTGTATTTAAAGGAACTGAGTTAGAAAAGATGCATAAAGAAATGCTTAGGAATAATATACAGTATCTTACATTCCAATCTGGTTCTAAAGTATCTGGTATAACTTCAGATGGTAAAGCAGACAATATCTATAAAGATGATACTAAAAAGGAGTTAAAAGATGTAATTGAGTTTACTCCTAACAGAATCTATGTAGAGTATCTAAAAGATGTTACCAAGGTAAATAATAAGTATAAAGATACAATCACGTATCCTACTCAGTTAAGAGGACTTCTTCTTGACGGTATATATAATGAGGGTAATATAATTGATGAAGTATTTAAAAAGCCTGCTGAAGATTATAAAGGTGCTGTAGACAAATATTCACAGTTACTCAGAATTGAGTTACTTAATGAGATTGGCTATTCATATAATGAAAAAACAGGTAAGTACACGGGAAATCTTGGGGACTTCCTTGAAATGGTTCAGAAAGAATTAGATAAAAGAGACATACCTGAGCAGTTAATTAAGTTCATAGGAGTAAATCTTGATAAGAGTTTGAGGACTGATTTATCTCTACACTTAGAAGCTGATTCAATTGAGAAGATTCTTTTATCTATAATTCAGAAGAGACTGATTAAGCAGAAGGTAAAAGGAGAAGCCTTTATTCAGATACCTAGCTCTATGACAAATGGAGCATGGGGTAGTAAGTTTGAGCTTGCTACTGATGATGACATTAAGAAATACATGGGTTCTAATACCCTTCCTTTCTACAAAAGAAATAAAGGAGGAAAAACATCTGCTATGAAAGTAGCAGTAGCTTTACAAGGTGACTTTCTAAACCTTCTTAAGCTTAAATATAAAGATCAAGTAATAGGGGATATTAATACTCTAAATGAGGCAATTAAGGATGATGAATGGTTGGATAAACACAGAGAAGCAGTAACACTTGCTGGTGCGCGTATTCCTATTCAGAACCTTAATTCAATGGAATTTGCAGAGGTCTATCACTTCTTAGATCCTACTGCAGGTAATATGATTATAGTACCTACAGAGATTGTTGCTAAAGCAGGATCTGACTTTGACGTTGATAAAATCTTCTTTAGCTTACCTCATATAGATGTAAAAGGTAACTTCATTAATGCAGAGCTTACAAATGAAGAGTTAGAAAAAAAGATTAAAGCTGCCAAGAAACCTAAAGAAAAGGCTGCAGTAAAAGCTTTAATCAAAAAACAAAAACAAGCTTTAGAAAATAACCTGATTTCTACAACAAGAGGTATTCTTGAAGTAGATAAAAACTATTCTAACCTTGTAAGACCTAATGCTACATATCTAATGCAAGATATGGTAGAGTTCTTAGAAGACTATGTAGTGGACTACAGTAGATATAATACCATGCACGGTGAAGGTATAAGAATGTTTACTGATAATGATGGAAAACAAAAAAGAGTAATCAGTCCTACTAGAACACTTGAAGCTAAATATAATTTACAGAAGCATCAGGTAAACATGGTGGGTAAAGATACACTTGGTATTGTAGCACTTGAGAATAAACAACACCCAATTTGGAAATCTATAATGGCTAAAATGCCAACTGCTTATAAAGAAGCAGTTTGGGATAATAGCCTTGGTAAGTATGTAGAGATACCTGAGATTGATAAAGAAATGATTCTCAGACTAGACCATAATAACATTGGATATAATATCTCTCTATCTTCTATGTATTCAAAAGATGGAGATAGAATTTCAGATCTTATATCTCATATGATGAATGGTCTTCTTGATGTTGAAAAAGATCCGTGGGTATTCTTTATCCAAGCTAACTTAGAACAAATACCTGTAATTAACTACTTACTTCAAGCTGGAGTACCTAAGAAGCAAGCAATATTCTTTGCAGCTCAACCTGCAGTAAGAGAATATGCTAAAGCGCAGAGAAGACTTAAGAGTACATTTGCCGCATTTGGAAGCTTAACTCCTGTAAATGAAGCAGTGATTCCTTCACAAGCAGCTAAAGAAGTATATGAAAAATACTTTGCTAGTACTGAATTAGGTGAAGATGCTAGAGATATGCGTCTTCAACAAGTATTTGATAACTTTAAAGACAAGACTGTTATCATAAGCTATAGCCTACAAGGTAAAAATTTAAAATACAAAGGAACTCCTGCAAAGTTTGAACAAGCTTATAAAAATTATAATCAGAATGATAAAAACAAAAGTAAAATCTTTATAAGTGATATTAGTGAACCTGAAACTGACAGAATTCTATATCAACCTTCTACAAATCCAACTGCATCAAGTAATATCTATTACAGTTCACTACTTGTTAATGGTAAAAAAGATTTTTCAGAAGAAGAGTTATATAATAACATAAAGAATAACAATTTTGATCTTGGATCATTCTTACACTTCTTAGAAATAGAGCAACAAATCAAAGGTATACAAGCTGCTAAAAGACAAGCTAATCCTGATACCAAACTTGTAAAGACAGCATTCCAAATTAATAAACAAGAAATAGCATACCAAGATGTAGTTGACTCTTCTAAAGTAGATAATGATTTACCAGTTGCTATTAAAGAAAGATCCATACTTAGTTCATTCTATGCAAGTAATTTAACAAAAGACTTAGTAACTCCTGTATTTCCATTAAGACTAAATCCTGTAATAAATGACTTTATTTCAGATCAGTTAAGATTTGATAGTCAAAGAATTAAGAAAAAATTTGGAGCAGGAGTAGATGGTCAAGAGAAGTTTACATCTAACTACAATAATGGAGTAGTAAACTATATATTCCAAAATTACCTTTCTAATTACATAGATGATAAGGGTAAAGCTGTTATTCTTCCTGATGTACATAGAGAAATGACAGTAATCAATGCTCCATTTAAGGAAGGAGATAATGAGTACTTCATACATGTAGATAAGAATGCTAAAACTATCAACGTAGATCTTGAGGAGCTAAAAGATATTTATGACAATAAGCTTTTCTTAAGAAGTAATAATGAAGAAGGTAGTTATAATGAGCTTGGATTATATAGTTTTATTGATGCTAATAACCCATTTGATACATTTGAATCTTTTGTAAGATATACTCTTGAAGAAGCTCATCTTAGAAGTATCTATACACCTGAGCAGTTAAAAGGTGATAAGACATACGGTAGATATGAAAGCCTAGTTAAAAAATCTAAGAAGGAGATTGATCAATCAGAGATAGATACTAAAGCATTTAATGCATATATATCACAAAGAGCATTAATGAATGTGTATAACCCTAATGCTATAATGAAGACACCTAACTTCTCATACTCTGATCAAGTCATGAGTGTTATAGAAGATTACCAAGGTACTTCATTACTTGATACGTATCCTGTACTTAATCAACTTGAGATAGCAGAGTTCCCAGCAAAGAGAGGAATAAAGCTTATTACACTTAAAGACAAGAGTTTAGTAGACGGAGATGTAGCATTTGGTTACTATCAACAACTAAGACAACTTGGTAATATAAATATTAGAAAAGTAAATGACCCTATAGAAAACAAAAGAATAAGTGATTTATTTAAAGTCTTTACTAACATGATGATATATCAACATGGTATAGGTTATAGTCCTTATGGTTTCCCTAAAGTATTAGATCCAGATCCATTTGTAGAAGTAATGAGAAATGCTTCTGCTAGATTCATGGAAGGTAATCTTAATCTAAGAACATTAAGTAGCATATATGTAACTACAATATCAAATAGACCAGATGAAAAGTACTTTAAAAGCTATATAGAAACAGTTGAGAACTTTAATACAGGTACTTCAGAAATAGATAATAGTTCTGAGAATCCAGATGAGATTGAAATCAAACCTACTCAAACTCCTGTAGGTACTGATAAGTTTTCTAAGAAAAACATATTTACTGTAACTCCTATACAAGCAGCTGATAAAAAAGCTGTTATTAAAGCAAGTATTGCTACACAGTTTATAGGATTTGGTGAAGGTATTATAGGTAAAGATGGTAAAACAAGTTCTACTCAACTGTACAGAGAGCAAGCGGGTTCATTAGCAAATACAGGCAACTATTCTACTAATGATGTAATATTTGTCTCTGTTCCTGGTCTTAGAGGTAATGCTGAAATAGCTAAAAGAGAACAAGATAAAACTATTAAAGAAGCAATTAAAGCTGTAGAAGCTGGAGCTACTATTCTTACAGATAATAAAGCCTATATAGACTCAAGCAAGTATAATACAGGAGAACAAAGACTTTATAAAAATATGGAGTCTAAAGGATATAACTATTCTGAAGTTACTGTTGATGGTCAAGTTATTGGTACATGGAGTAAAGCTACTACTCAACCAGTAGAACCAGCTAAAGGTGGTACTATAAGTTCTACTATCTATGAACTTAATCCAAATATTACTGAAGAAGAAATTAAAAAGATATATGACAACTATGTTGCTTTAATGAATCTTAGAAGAGAAGGTAAGCAGATAAGTTATAAAACTTTCAAGAGCTTACTTGATTCTTATCAGGTTTATCAATATAAAGACACATATATATTTGGTCAGTATGATAATAGAAATGCTGTATTTATAACAAGACTTAACAGTTCTCCAACAAGCAAAGAGTTACTTGCTGAAGCTATACCTAATCTTGTAAGTAAAGGTTTAGACTTTATGTCTTTTGTACCAAAAGATTATGCTGATAAACTTGTAAGAAGTGGGTATACTTCATCTACTAAATCCTATGATTACAATTTTAAGGGAGAAAAGATGAAAAAGTTTGCTGTTGCATCTAACCCTATAATATTCCAAAAAGTATTCAATAAAAAGTTTGATGAGTTAACCTCAGAAGAAATAGAAGAATACACTGACTCTATAGATCTAAAGTACAAACCGGTTGAGATTAATGCAGACTTAATTAGTCAAGCAGGTAATGATCTTTCTAAAATTTTAGAAACTTATCTTAATCAATTTGGTATCCGTGTAGATGACATAAATGTCATTAAAGAAAAAATGGGTATTGATGAAGTAGGTTTTGCAGACTTACTATCTAAGGTAGCATATGTAAAAGATAAAAAAGATTTGCCGCCAATAGCAGGAGAGTTTATTGCATACATGATGCAGTATAATCCTTTGGTACAGAGCATCATAAATGACCTTATTCAAACAAATGCTATATTAATTCCTAAAAATAGCTACACATTTAATGAGCAAGGTAATAAAGTCTATAACTATAAGTCTTTAGATAAAACTGAATTCTTTAAATACATAGGTAACCTAATATCAGAAGACTTACAAAATAAACTTGAGGGTAATTACAACAAGTCCTTGATTCAAAAAATTAAAGATTTGATCAAAACCTTCTTTGATTATATTACAAAAACTCAAGTTGATAGGATTAATACTAATGTTGGTATTATATCTAATAACATACTTCAGCAAAATAAAAAGATGATCACTGCATCTTTATATAAACCTGGAGCATTTGGTCAACCAACTCAACAAGTAGATATAGAAAGTGCTTTAAAGCAAGATGAGTTTGGAGCATCAATAATATACTCTCTTGCAAAAGAAGGATTTATTCTTACAGGTAGTACAGCTTTATCTGAGCAAGGTACAATTTTAAGACCTGATGAAAATCCTTTGCATGATATTGACTGGGTAAGTCCTTTTAATAGAAAAGAAACTGAGGAAAAATTCTTAAGTGTATATCCTGATGCTGTTAAAGTAAGGGACATCTATGGTGAAGGTTATATAACTGATAGTTATCTTATTGCACCTGACGGATATTCTGTAGCTAATTATAAAGCTGATGACTTTAACGGTAAAATAATAATTAACTCATATGATATTGTTGACAAAAATGGTATTGTAGTAGGTACATACAGATTGGAGAAACAAGAGAACAATAATCAAATGCAGGAAGTTGTTAGGGGAATTGAAGGTAAAGTTATTGACTTCTTTAGTTATGAAAATTATGGTGAGTTTAATAAAGGTGAAGCATTTCCTTATACTTCTAAACAAGGTACTGTAATTAAACTTGCAAATTGGAAAGATATATTTAACGCTAAGCTTGCTTGGGCTAGATATAAAGATATCTGGGACTACAACAGATTTATTCCAAATGAAAACATAGTAAAAATTACAGGTAACCAACCAGGTGCAAGACTATCATCTTATGATAATCAGAATGCTCCAGAAGGACTTCCTCCTATAGACAGAACATCTCCTACATGTGGTGGGTAATTAGTATCTTAGTATTATAATCTTTAAGAAATGCCTTGTAGAATACAAATAGAAGAACACATAAGGGGAAAAGCAGAATATGCAATGGAACCTTATAGAAGAAGAGATTACATTACAATGAGAATTGCAGCCAGCAATATAAATAAAAACTTTGGCTATCCTGTTGTAAAAGTTTCTCAGTGGGAAGCTGATATCTATGAGGTAGATATAAATGTTCCTGAGCCTTTGATTGAAGAGTATTATCAGAATGAGCTTAGAAAAGAAGAGGCAGAAGCAAGACAGAGTCAAATAGAAGATGCTGAAAGAGCAGGTGAAATATATACTGATAAGTATCTATATGATGATAAGGAACGTGAAATAAGAGTAAGTAGAGAGCAAGGACTAGATGATTATGAGCAAATCATGTGGGATCTTAAACAAGATAGAGTAATGCAAGTAGCAAAACTTCTTGGACAAAGATTTCAGAAAGCCTTTGGTATACCACATGAAGTTATAACTGCAGCACAAGCAAGAGAGTTATTAAAGAATACAAACGTACCATACACAGGAGGAGCCTCATTCTATTATGGAGGTATCATATACATAGTAGAAGGAAATATGACTCCTGGTGCAATACTACATGAGTATGCTCACCCGCTTATTCAAGCAATAGAGAAGGACAATCCTAAATTGTTTGAAAGACTGTTTTATAATCTAGCAACATATGATGTTGGTCAACAGATCATCCAAGAGATAGAATCAAAGTATCCTGAGTTAGAAGGTGATACTCAAAGATTCAAGCAAGAAGTAATAGTTACTGCACTTGAGAGAGCTGCCTTAGATAAACTATCTGAGATAGAAAAGAATGATCCAGAGTTTAGAAACTTTATTTCTCAGCTACTATATGCTATAAAGCAAATTATAAGAAAGCTTGTAGACAAAGTAAACTTAAAAGAGCTTAGTCCAAATACTACAATGGATGAGCTAGCTGATATGCTCCTTGATCCACAGTTTGCAATTGAAGCTCCTAAGCTTTCAGAAGATTCTTTTGTATATTTTAAGAAGAACTTAAGTGACTTTACTACAGCTCTACAAGACATAAAGTATGATGCACTTATAGGTACAATAAACCGGGTGCACCAAGAAGTTAAATATGAGATTGCTGCAATTAAAGCAGCTCCTTTTAGATTAACAAAAGAACTTGCTGGTAAAGATGGCATTAAGTTACTTAGAGGAGTAGAGGGTAGTCTTAAGAACTTTCAAACTTATGAGAAAGATCCTTCTAAAGCTGATGTACAAGAAGTAGCTGATGCTATGCTAGATCATACTGAAGAGTTTAATAAGAGAGCCCTAGCTCTTATTAACAGTATGAATGAGATGGAAGTCTTTGCAGAAAACATTGAGAAGGTTCTTGATGAAATGAAAGACAACAAAGAGCATTTTACTTCTGTAGGTATCTCTAAGATAATGTACTTCAAAGATTTCATTGCAAGACAGAGTGAGTTCATAGATGAGATAAAAGAAATATCAGAACTTAAGAAGACCAATGAGTTTTACAAGAAGCTGAATTCTGTAGATAATACTTTACAGAATGCAACAAGACAGATTAAAAGATTACAGAGAGAGTTTGTAACTGACTTCTTTGGTAAGTCTACTAATCTAATGAGTACCAATCTAGAAGAAGGTATCAAAGAAAGAATTACTAAGATATTTAAAGCTGATGGTCTTAGTGATGATATGATTAATGAGTTCTACAACCAAGTAATTAATACTCCAAATGGTAAGAAGCTCTCAATTAAGGACGCTAATTACCCACTTAATCCTAAAAGAGCTCAAAGATTAATCAATGATGTGAATGAATACTTTGCTAAAAGACTTGGTAAAGAACAGATAGATGAATTCATAGAAGGTAAGAGAGATGACTTAGGTTTCTTTAGTGCTTGGATTACACCTTATGCAAATATTAATGATCCTTTAGTAGGTTCATTTGCAAACTTTGTAAAAAGAGAATTGAAGAAAGCAGAGAATAAAAGTTTAAAGCAAGCTAATGATATTGCTCAAAGAACTTTCCAATTACTAAAAGATGTAGGTTATAATCCTAATGATACAGGACAGCTAGGAAAGATGCTTTTATTTACAGATAAGGTTGGTACCTTAAATGATAAAGGAGAGTATGAAGAGTTTGAGGTTAGAGGTTTCATGGACAAGTTTAAAAACTGGAGATATGAAAGAGGAAAACTTCAGCATGAGTTTGACGAAGCTAGAGAATCTAAGGATAAAGAAAAAATAAGACAAGCATATGAAGCTCTCATTGAATTTGATGAGAAGTATATGCATAGAAGATACAAGAAAGAATACTATGATCTTCAGAAGATTTGGAAAGAAGGAGCTAGAGTAATAGATCCTTTTACAAAACAAGAAATCACTGTATCTAAAGAAGAAGCATTCCAAGCATGGATGGAAAGACAAGCTGCTTTAGATAAGCTATCTGTTGTAAAGAATGTACACTTCACTGAACTAGAAGATGTAGAAGGATTCTCTATGGCTGATGCAGCTAATGCTGAGTATCAGAGATTGTTTGATGTATATAATCCGGACAGTACACGTAAGACTGGTGAAGAGTTAAAAAAGACTTTACTCAGAAGATACTATAGAACTCAGTCTAGAAAGTTCTATGACTATCCTATAAGTATGGATAGAGTACAGCAAGACTTAGATACATTTATTTTAAAGCTTGCAGGAGAAGGTATTACATATGAAAATACTCCAGAGAAGTTTAATGAGAAACTTCAAAAGTTTATTAATGTAAACTTTAGAACTGCTTATACAGATGAGTACTATACTGAGAAGAGAAGAATACTTTCTGAGATTAGAACTATTAACGGTAGAGCTAAAGCTAATCAAGACATCTTAGATAAAAGAGAAGATTTAAGTAAACAACTCTTTGAACTTGTTAATCTTGTAATTGACCAGAATGGGCAACCTAATGGTATTGAATTTACTCCTGATCAGATCAAGAGAATAAAAACTTTAGAAGAAGAGATAGCAGGAATTGATGCTATGTATGATAAGAAGAGTGGTTTAGCATTTGAAGACTTAGACAGATATAGAAAGTATGAGTACAAACTTGCTAACAACAAAACTCTTACTGAATCAGAAGAAATAGACTATCAAAATCTTATACAAGCTAAGAATGAGTTTGGTTTAAGTCCTGTTGAAAAAGCTAGCTTAGATGCTTTATGGAATGAGTATAGGGGTTTAGCTCAAAAACAACCTACTGAGTATTACTTAGAAGCATTTGAATATGCATTAGGAGGATTAGATGTTGATCCAATTACTATAGAGAATGCTGATGAGTGGATTAATGGACCTGAAGCAATTAAAGCATTAGCTGAGAATACTAAGTTTAAAGATTGGTTCTTGAGAAATCACTATGTAAAAGAGGTGTTTGATAGTTCTATCCCAGGTATGGTTCCAAAGTATTTTAGAACTGCAGTCTGGAGTGTTTCAAGACCTACTTCAGAAGATAGTTATAAGAAAACTATACTAGTGCATCCTATTACAGGAGAAGATTTAGTTATTCCAGGAGTCCCAGCGGGAAAGTACTCATATCAAAAAATAAAAGATGAGTACCTCACAATTCCTAAAGGTTCTGATAAAAAGCAATATGTAGGAAAAGTTATAGATAACATGGGTAATTTCTTACCAAGAGAATATAACCCTAATGATCCTGACTCTGCATATGATAAGGCTTTTATAAATGAAGAATATGAAGCTTTAGATAAGAATAGCTCACAGTTTAAACTTCTTGAAGAGCTTAAAAAAATATTCTTAGAAATTCAGGAGAATACAACTAACTCAACTAAGCTTTATTTAGACTTGCCTAGAATGAGGATTAGATCTAATTTAGAGTATGTACAATCTGGTCAAGGTAGGGAAGACTTTAGAACTAAGTTAGAGGGAGTTACATCTGTTATAAAGGCAATGGCAGGTAGAGAACAAGCTGCTGATGCTGCAGAAGATGGATTTAATGCTGATGTAGAAAGACAGTATCTAGTAACTACTGATATGCAAGGTAAACCTCTCAGCAGAATTCCTGTTAGAGGTTTGTATAAACTTAAAACAAGTGAAGCTTCACAAGATGTATTAAAAGTATTATATGATTATTTATACTCTATAAATGAAAGCTCTGCACTGAGAGAATCAGAACCTTTAGTAAATGCAGTTAGTGATGTATTAAATGACCCAGCTAATGGTATAAAAAGAATGGATGCTGTCAGTAAGCAAATTAGAAAAGCTACTGGTAAAATGCAGTTCATACCTAAAGGTAAGGATAATAAAAGAGCTCAAGCTATTGATTACCTTATAGATAAAGTCTACTATGGTCAAGCAAATGACAGTCTTACTGAAGATAATCCAATGCTTGCTAAGTTTAGTAACTTCTTGATGAGAGCTGCAAGTAGATCCTTTATTGCATTGGATATACCTTCTGCTCTCAAGAACAGATATGGTATGATTTTCCAAAGTCTTATTGAAAGTGCTGGTGGAAAGTTTGTTACTCCAATGACATTAGCTAAAGGTAGAGCCAAGTCATTTACTACAATAGTTGAACTAAGTGGAAAAGGCATCTATGAGAAAGGTCCTAAAAGTTTGGACCTACAAATTATGGAGTACTTTGATCCTGTAACAGGTAAGACTAAAAAAGATTTTGGTAAATCATCTTCTAGAACTTTTATGAAGGACATGATGGACTTCAGTTTTCTATATGATTTTAGAAGACTAGCTGAAGTTGAAGCATCTCTACAAGTATTCTGGGGAATGATGTACCATAAAAAGGTAACTCAGATTCAAGCAGATGGTAGTGAAAAACAAATAGACTATGCTGAAGCATTTGAACTAGACCCAGACACAAAGCAAATAAAACTTAAGGAAGGTATAGATCCTGAGTTTGCTCCTTATGATGTAGATCATACATTTACAGAAGGAGATACTATGAGTAGTATAGCTAAGAAGTATGGTATTACTGAAGATGAGTTAGCAGCTAGAATAAGAAGAGATGATCTTTCAGATGTAGAACCTGGAACAGTATTAGAAATTGGTAGAAGTACAAAGTTCTTAGACTTTCAACAACAGGTAACTAGTATAGGTAAAATGCTTAATGGTCAGGTTAACTCTTTAGATAGTCCACAAGCAGATAAGTTCTTACTCTATAGATTCTTTACCTTCTATAAGAAGTTTGCCACAGGTATGTTCTTGAATAGGTTCCAAACAGATTTATCTAAGGATAATAGATGGGGTCATGTATATAACTGGGATTTAGGAACTACATCAAAAGGTTATTACATCTCAGGATTCCAAGCTATTTACAAGACTTTTAGAGATTGGGGAGCTTACTATCCTATCATGACAGATGAAGAGAAGGTAGCTATTAGAAAAATTGTTACAGAAATTGCTGGAGTAATTGTACTAGGATTAGCTATAGGAATGTTGTTTGGATATGACAAAGGAGATGAAGATAGGTTTGAAAAAATGAGACTGCGTAATGAGAAGTATGGAGAACTAGGTGGTAAACTTAGTAATCACTTACTATATCAGTTGATGTCAGTAAAACAAGAGAATGAAGCCTTTATTCCAATACTAGGTATGTCAGAGATGGTTAAATATGGAGATAAAACATCTATTGTATTTGGACCTACTATTAACTTGTATGTTAAAATCCTAGGTGACCTATGGAATACAGCAACAGGGAATCCTAAAGCTCTGTATAAAAATGATGCAGGTCCATATCCTTGGCAAGAGAAAGATAGGTACAAACTATGGAATCACTTATTTGCATTGTATGGTATTAAAGGTAAGACTTATGACCCTATCCATGCAATTAAATCAGCTGAGGCATTCCAGAATCTGAGATAAAAAAAAATAGGGGAGCTCAATTAAGAACTCCCCTTTAACTTTTATAAGTTTATAAACTACACAAGTTTACTCACCAGCAGCAAATCTAATTGCTGCTATAAACTTCTCAATATCAGAGATATGCGCTGTGTTATCACGCTTATCTACTTCATTTTCTCCACCTATAGTAAGGTATAACTCATTATCTTCATAATGAATAGATACTGTTGTACCATTATCATCTTCAAAAACTATTGTCATAAGAATTGTTTTAAGTTTGGTTTAAAATAATTTGGACCTTTGGTAATCTTACCATCCTCTCTAAGTATAGGTTTACCATCTTCTCCTAACTTACTCATGTTGCTGGAGTGAATCTCTGCAAATACATCTTCTATAATGTTTTGCATACCATGTTTGAGTATAGTACCACATAAGATATAAAGCTTATCTCCTAATGCATCTGCTATATCTACTACAGATTGTTTTGCACATGCATCTAGATACTCATCATTCTCTTCAGCCATAAGTGCATGTCTTAACCTTGACTCATGCCAGCTAATTGTTCCCGGAGATTTACCATTGTCTTGACCAAATGCGTTGTGGAATTCTGCTACTTTTTCTATTATATTCTTCATACTACGAATTTAAAAAAAAATGGGAGAGACTACAAGAGCCCCTCCCATTATGCTAACCTAACTGCAAAAGTTATAAGAATAAATTAGACCCATTAGAGTCATCATCATCTTTAAAATCTAAATCAAAATTAAAGAAAGCATCATCGTCTGTTTCTTCTTCAAATACTAACTCTTTCTCTACAGCTGTTTCCTTTTCCAAAGCTACATGATCTTCTGGAGTTGGAGTAATTGAGTTACCTTCCCAAGCAAATGGTTCTTGTACTTCAGCAGTATATAGCTGAGTTTCTATAAACTCATTTTCTTCTTCTTGCTTTTCTACCATAGCTTCTTCTAGCTGATCTGTAAAAGATTCAGTTACAATAGGGGCTTCAAAAGTATTACCTGCTGAATCAGTATACTGAACTATTGGAGTAACTATACCAGCTTCCTCAAGTCTATTCCAGTCATCATCCTCTTCAGCATCTAAATCTATAACTTCTTCTAATACTGGTAATGAAACTTCTATATCATTATCTACACCATATAACTCATGAGCTAACTCATCTTCAGTTAATACATTCTCTTCAGCTTCAGCAATCTGATCTAGTATATTAGTCTGACCTGGATATGCATATAAAGGATCCATTGGTTGAGTAAGATCTTCAACTGGTTCAGAAACTGATGCTGTAAAATCTAGTTCTTCTGTAAGTACAAAGTGTAATACTCTTTGATCTTCCATCCATGTTCTTGGGTGTGACTGTTGTAATGCTAGAGTAACGTGGTTATAGAATGCCCATAGAGTATTCTTGCCACCATTATAAAAGAAGTCTGGTTTAGTCAATTGATTTCTTACAAAGCTAGCTTGCTCAGTAGTAAGTACTTCATACTCAGCAAATAAGATACCTAGTAACTCAGCTTGCCTTCTATCAGTAAGATTAATTACTTTCATCTCATTCTTAGCGTCTACTAACTGATCATAGTACATCATAGCATTAGTGATCTGAGACCTCATACTTACAACAGTATCTATATCTGCAGAACCTGTATGCTTACGATTATATGTACCCATTTCACCAGCAATCATAACTGCACCATTGTTATTAATATAAGTACCAACAGCACATTTAAATCTCATTTGTTTATTATAACTGTTTGCCCACGCAAACATCAAAGACAACTCAGGGTCATTAGCATATTCTAGCTTGTATATACCTTGAGCTATTTGTCCATCATGAGTACATCTGTACTCTTCTTCTACAACTCCAAAACCTTGATTAGTAAGCTCTTGGAATGCATAATCAATAATAGATTGATGAGAGATTACAGTATATGTATCTGCATGATTAGGCAGAGGAACATTTACAATATAATCCCTAGTTACATTTTTAATTTTTCTTGGCATTAGAATAAACTTAATTGTGATTTACTTGGTTCTAGATTATGTATTTCTTTCATAATCTTTTCTAAATAGTATTCATAATTCAAATCATATTGTCCAATATCTTTCTTGACATAATCAATAAAGAGAGTCTGTAGCCATTTACCAGCTACAACTTGAGTGGTTCTTTTATCCAAATAATTATACTTGATAATCTTAGAGCCCTTATTAGATACATAATACCTAATAGTATTCTGGAGTTTGTTTTTCTTATGTTCATGATTTACAACATACTCTTCATTAAACTGCCAGTCACCTTTGATCTTTTTACCTGCACAGAAGTCATAAATGTTTATCTGATTAGCTAAGAACTCAATAGGATCCTTACCATGAACAAAATAATAAAAGATGCCTTTAGGAATAACTAGAAAGCTTTTGTTCTTATGTAAGGCTAAACCTGTAAACTCAAATCTACCTTTACACTTTACAGCTTGATAAGAATGCTTACCTTCTGATTCCTGAAATACATAATGAGGATTATCTTTTCTAATACTCTCTAATGTATCTTTGTCAACTTCCTTAGCTGTGTTTACTGCTATGTAGTTATTCACATCACCTATAATCATTTTATCATAGGTATCATGCTCTAGTTCAAGATTAGTTATCTGTTCCCACTCTTTACAAATCTCATAGTATTTGTCTTCATACTCTCTTGGAATCATAGTCTCAAGACCATCAGTATTCTGCATCAACGGAACAGCACCAGGAATTCTTTCAGTTACCATCTCATATAACAATGCTAGACTTAGCTGACCATTAATAGTAATCCTCATAGTAAACTCAGGATCATATAGAAAGCTATTCTCATCATTACTAAGACCGTAAGTAGAATTCAGAATAATCTTGTATACATAATTTCTAACATCTTTCTTACTAATCTTTCTTCTCTCATTAAAGAACCATTCATACTGCTCACAGAAATCTTCTTTAGGTAAATGTGCTGGAGACCAGTTATTTCTAATAGCAAGATTAGGATAGAAACTTACAACATCTGATGTCATAATCATCATATCCTTATCTGACTTATAGATACCAGCTTTTCTTGCACCATGAATACCACCTAAACCAAAGTCTGTCTTAACTCCTTTATACTGTATTGAATATTTAAAGCCACCTTTAGTTTGATCTGGATATACTATTATCTCTCTAAACCTACTAATTAACTTTTGGAAGGTGGCTGTTTTGAAATCAAGATAATCAAGAAGAATATCTTTTACATGTATCTCAGTTCTCCTAGTTCTAAGTTGTCTAATCTCATTCTTCTTAAAGCCCATCTTTTGACTCAAGAAATGGAGAAACAAATCTTTAGAAATCTTAGTTTCAGAAGCACTGAAAAGATTAATGTTATATTCTTCTGTCAGTGTTTTACGTAATGCAATCTGACTCTTACTAAGTTGCATAATCTTCTTAGTAGAGTTAACATCATTCTTGCAATACTTGATTACCTCTTTTATTTGATCAAGAGTTTTTATTTCAGTACTATGATGTATTGGCATGTCAACAATATTAGGCCAGTCCATTGTGTATTGAATCCACTTCAATGAACTTCTCTTTGCTGCATTATCCCAGTGATTTAGTTTGAATACATCTACTTGGTTAATTTGAATATCCCAAGGATTAAACTCCAGAAACCTATCTTCATTCTGTCTTTGAATAATATCCTGAGCTTTTCCATATATCCATCTAGCTACTTCTTCTGGATCCATATGTACTAGCTGCTCACTACTCCTTAGAATGTATTCAGTTATCTGACTATCAAAGCCTAAACCATTAAAGCTTACATGCCATTCATCTAGTTCTATATTTCTGATAAGAAATTCTATCAGTCTTTCTGTGTCATTGTGAAGCTTATGTATTACAAAAACTTCTGTATCATCTGTTTTAATATCCTGAAACACAGCAATAAAGCAATTGCTAAGAGTTTCATAGTCCATGACGTAATGTGTACGTTGATGCATAATATACAGTTTTAATTAGATAAGAAAGGGAGAACTACCACATAGCTCCCCCTTATCCTACTTTGACAGAGTAAATTACTTTTTCATAAAAGACTCATAGTCAAACTCCTTGCAGTTAACACCAAAGGTTGTGACAAGTCCTTTAACAGCTTCAGCATCTTCAAGATAAAATTCTTGAAAAGTTTCAATAGTTCTCCTTTCTTCTTTAACCATTCTACCATTAGGTCTCTTAGTTTTAAGAGGAGCTGGATCACCATTGTCATCAAGCCTAGGAAGCATGTGTAATGTTGTCTTAGTGATTCTACTAATAACAACAAACACTTTTGTTCCCGGATCCCATATGCACTCTACATATGGACAATCCATTGATAAAGGAATCATTCTAAATGTTTGGTCTTCATTCCAAGAAGACTTAACTAGGAGCATATTACCTCCAATGTTTGAACTCATAATGTTGGTTTTAATGTTTACAAATTAACCTAGAATTTTTTTGTTTTGCAAATCTTTGATATCTACAGTTAGTCTTTCCTTTTCTAGGTCTGGTTTACTACAAAGCTCACCTACTGATCTTAACAAGTCTTCTGGAGCTCCTAAGAGTTCTGCATAAAGAGTAAAATAGTTTTCTGGGAACATATAACTACCTACATAGACATATGTACTACTAGTTTTATCAAAATGATCTCTTACTTTGCGCTTTATTTGCATGCTCATCTGACTATACTTACCATCAATAAACTTCATCCAATCAGATTTTAAATCAGCAAAATCAAATATTATAACTTTTCTACCATCATCAAGTTTGAAATAGTCACTTACTCTCTTGTGAGCAAGTAATACATTCTTTTCAAACTTGTGATACTCAACATCAGTTCTTGCTGGGTATACAGTTATAAATTTGGCATCCTCAGAGGATACATGACCATCCCAACAAATATAAGTTTGTTCAGGAACAGCTACCGCACCTCTTTTAATACCAAGGAGCGGATACCACAGCACCTTAGATTTTTGAAAATAGCTTTTGTAAAGCGCATCAATTGCCATAAAGCTTAAAGTTTTAAATTACCCAGTGCAAGCTCATAAGGAAGAGTATAATCTCTACTCTTGTAATGGTAGTCTAAGATTTCCAATACACTTTTGAAATTATTCTCCCATACTTTCAGAGTTTGTTCTGATACTTGATAAGGATAAATCTGGTTGTATTTATCTACTACTATGAATGTGAACACCACTTTCCAATACTCAGCATCAGGTCTGTGTCTAATAAAGTTATTTACAGTCAAGCCTATGTACATCATAGCTTGAATATCATAACGATAATAGTCCACAGTTTTTGGGAAATCTTGAATCAGCTTACTGGTTAACTTGAGATCATTGATAAATATAGTTCTAGAAGATTCTTCTATAACTAGGTTATCAACAATACCCTTAAAACCATAATCATGTTTTTCTAAATCAGTTTTCAACATTAGTTCATTCAAACAGGACATGGATTCTGCACCACCTGTCCCTATCTGGAGTAAAGCTTTTACTCTGTCATCAGCTTTAATAACTCCAACAACTTCTTCTGCTTGCATTTTAACAACAGAATCTATTACAGTTTTATTTTCTTTAACCTTGAGAAAATTAAAATACTCCTTGTTATTATCTGTAAGAATCTTCTCTACTCTCTGAGCATCAGTCTTAAGACTTTGATATAGATTTACAGATAGCAGGTAAGTTAGAATCTCATTACTAAAATCTTCAAGCTCTAATGCAGAGTTGTTCATTGAAAGATAATAAGTATTATAGATATGGTCTAACAACTGCCTGTTACTATCTGTAGGAATCTTACCAGGAAGCATAATAAACTGCTCATCAAATCTCTCAGGTTCAAGTAACAAACAGTGTGTTGCCCTACCTGCTACCAGGTGGGCATCAACACTGTCCTCTCTTTGCTTCAGAATATAATGGGTGTAAAATAATCTAGGGGAAAACAAAAGCTTGTTTATACTAGAGTAACTGAAGTAAAACTTCTCCTCATAAAACTTTTGTATTTCCTCAGATGAAATCAAAATTGATTGCGTTTGTATTGACATATTCTGTTTTAGGTGTATAATTATCTTTTAGATTAATAGTTAACTCTTCATTTAGTACTTCATCAAACTCAGGACTTAGAGTCACAGACTTAACTTCAAAGTGTTTACTGTATGATCCGGGAATACTATTCTTAAACTTATCAAGTAAATGCATTAGATTATCTCTGGTGCAAGCATTTTTACTTTTAAGAATCTCAACACATTCATCCATACCTGGTGACATGTATCTATCAAATCCCATATAATTTTTTAAAGCTTTGAAGTTTACATGATTCTTAGTACGCATATCACTCATTCTACTACCAAAGTCATAGAACAGATCAACTAGATATAATATACTAGCTACATAATCACAGTTAGCCATAATCTCCATAGCAACAATCCAGTTTTCATTATCAGAACTTTCAAACATATCAGATAGAGCCTTATGCATATCAGCATCAATTACTACAGCTTCAGGACCATTGATATAAGGCATTAGAGCAGAATCTTGTATAACTTGTTTACCCTTAAGAGCATCATATAAATCTTGATGATCCTTTCCAACTCTATAAAAAGTCTGTCTGTATCTACTTACACCTCCTTCATCAGGATAACCTTTAAAAATCCCAAATGGTAAGTTTACATCTGTAAGAACTTTGGCAGTAGAAGTATCACTCAAGATAATAATATCCTCAGTATAAAATTCTAGAGCAGTAATTAATTTATCATAATAATAGTCTTCAATATGGTTACCTTCTTTACAAGCAGTTATAAACTTTATGAAGTTTTCTGTACCACATGTATGATACCATTCATCATCAAATAAATTAAGTGCTGTTTTTCTACCTGCAAAGATATGACTTGCTTTCTCAATATCTCTTACTGCTTTAATCCCATACTGAGCATTAAGATCTTTAAGCTTAACTCTAGGAATACTAACACCTGGAAGAAAATAAAAAGTATCCCCCTTTTGAGGGGAATAGCTTTCTAATATATCTTCACTAGTAAACAGTAACTCATCTTTAGAATCAAAGCTTCCAGTAACAACATCTACAGATGTATCAATACTGAATTTATCACAGTTGTCATAAATATTACTTGCAGATGTAATACAAACTTTTAAATAATTCTTCAACTCACTCATAACTATTATTTTACAGCCATTTTAACTACAGCAGGATTCATCATCAACTTAGACCACTTAACTTTATTACCATTTACAATCTCTTTGATAATAAAATATTTAAGGTCATCTGAGAATGCATCACATCCTGTAGTAAGTTTAATTACTCTATTTACCATTGCATCAGGTACAGGTTTAGTCTCAGAATAAACTAGACAATAGTTAATCATCCTAGTTGCAATTACACTAGAGATATCAGCTCTAAATCCACCACCTTGATTTACAGAAGAGTTCAAAGCTCCTACTACATATGCCTCATTAGGATTAGTCATCATATCTTCTGTAGATATAATCTTATCCAAGTTGTTATTGATAAACATAGTAAATAGACTAGAAGTCTCTGAACCTACAGAACCTTCACCAATCATTTGAATCAAAGGAAGCTCATCCTCAAACTTATCAATAGAACTGATAGAGTTGAAGAATGTAGTAATTGCACGAGGATTAACATTAGAAGTAATCACCTCTGGATTCATCAACAAGAAGTTAATACATCTGCCATCAATGTCTGCAGCTTCTGCCCACTTAGCCCATACCTTCTCATCAAACTTTACTTCTACAGAAATAAACCTAGTCTTCTGAGCTATATCCAAACTAGTAACATTATAGTCACCATTATCTGGATTAGTAGTCAATACAATATGCCAGTTCTTAGGAAGTTTCCAAGAGATATACTCTTGTCTATCAATAAGTTCCATAGTTGCTTGCATAAATCTTTGATCTGCACGAGTATAATCATCAAGAATCAAGAAGCCACCTTCACCTTTACCTTGTATCCACTCAGGAGAAGCATGAGACATTCTACTCTGACTAGTAGGTCTGAATCCAGCTTTAACATAAGTCTCAAGTAAAGTTTCTTGAATCCATTTCTTAGCTCCATCTTTATTCTCAATCTCAAACTCTTTGAATGGAAAACCAACTAAGTCACCCAATTCTTCTATCTGAGATAAATTCAATTTAATAACAGCCATATTCATCTCCTTTGCAAGTTGCATTAGAGATGAAGTCTTACCAAGACCAGCCTCACCTTCAATATTTACAGCTACAGGTACCTTACCTTTTGTTTGAATATGCTGATTATTCTTCACCATGTGTCCCAAGAAGGACTTTAACTCATCAATGTTTAATTGTACTTGACTCATAATTCTAATTTTATAACTTTACCGGGCAATTCATCATTCATATGTGATCTTTCAGACAGTACCCATAATACAGGGGACTTAGGTTTTACTGAAGTGCTCCATTCACCATCAGTAAAATAAATTAAGCTTGTATACTTCTTAAGGTTTTGATTGTAATACTCAAGGACAGGGTCAAACTCAGTTCCACCTCTACCATTTAATCTTATCTCATTCTTACCATTGTAAGGTTCTATAGATCTGATTGTTGTATCACATTGTATAACAGTGATATCTACTCCTGTTTTATAAATATGATGTATCTCATTCATAAACTCAAGAACTTCAGCATCAGATACAGATCCAGAAGTATCAATAGCTAACAACATGTGTTGCCTCATCTTTATCTTCAAACCAGGATTCTCAGAATATCTTTTATTTTCTTTTCTCCTAAGTTTTTTAGTAAAGATCTTTGTACTAACTCCTGTAAATCTTCTTACATAAGCTCTCCAATTAAACTTAGCTTTTTCAATTTGAGCAAGTTCAAGTAGATGCTTTTCTATATTACCTGGAACAGAACCTCTTTTCTTAACAGTTTGATCTGCAGCTTCACTAAGAAGTCTATCTAGTTGTTGCTGAACAATTTTCTTCTCAGCTTCAGATAGATTCTCAAAGTCTTCCCATGTACTATGATCAGGTAAACCTTCACCAGAATCCATCTGGTCACAGAGTTGATCATAGTTAGGACATCCAGAAGTACCATCTTTATCTTTCTTATCCTTAGCTTCTTTAAGCTTATCATAGTAATATCTAGTACCAGCTTTAAGATCAAGATTAAGTTCAGAATAGTCTTCAATCATTATACCTCTTGATGGAAGTTTAGCTTCTTCTGGAGTTATAGTACCTGCTTCAATCCTATCAGTAATAGACTTCTTAAGATTCTCATACTGTTCTTTAGTATACTCATCACCAGGAAGGTAACCCTTATCAATGTATTGATTAATCTCCATATCCATTGCTATGTTAGCAAGCTTTCTATCAGGAAAATTAAAATACATTGATAGATGGAAATTGGAAATATGCAATAACTCATGCTTAAGAATACCAATCCTATGATTATCAGACATTCCTTGCCAGAAGCCTTCATTAATAGTAAGTTGATAGTTAATACCATTCTTACTAACTCCGGCAGTAGGAATTCTATTACTCCATACTTTATTCAACATGATAAGAAAGAACCCATAGAAGGGCTCTTTCCACATCAATTCTTTACTAGCTTTACCTAGTGTATCCTCTCTACTCATTTCTTTAGAGTTAGGTTAAAATCTAAATTGTCAACAGGATATCCCATGTTACCTAGCATCTCAACCAATTCTGCTACATGTTTCTCAAGAAATGCAGTTACAGAATCATGAGAAGCTTTCTGTTCTATCATGATACTCAAACCTTTTGCATAAGTAAAAGGGTTATCAAAATCATAATAAACAGACAGTGTACTTGCACACTTAGAAGCATGTTCTTTCCATTTACTAAATGGCATGCGGGAGAATTTGTATATATACAATAACCAACCAAAGTCAGTATTACCAAAATCATGTGCTTCTGTAGCTTTAAATGCCATGAATTCATTATCCTGGTCAGGAGATAAAAACATATTTATAATAGCATTTGCTTCATGTTTAGTCATTTTCATCAGTCTTCAATTTTAATTGTTCTAATCATCCACTGCGGAGGATTCTTACTATCAAGATTATCCACCCATTCTTTTGCACTAGGAATGTATCCAAAGCAATCTTCTTTTACATGTTGCTCACCTATGTATCTTACATAGACTTCTTTGCCAGCAGAGTTAGTAATTGTTATACCAAACCTTTGCTCACATTCAAATATACCTTCACTATGGTGTCTAAACATTCTATGTTTACTATGACCTAACCAAGCCTTAGTAGCATCAAACCATTTGTGAATTTCTATGTAATCAGTTGCAATACCTCCAAACTTTCTAGCAGAAGATTTAGCATGTTCCCAAGGATGCGCCATTACATTTCATTTATCTTGTTAATTGCATCCTGTCTACATCTCTCATAACCTTCATCTTGAGATTCCCAATACATACTTTCTGCAGCTTCTAGTATCTCAGCCTTTAGTTCTTCAGTGAATGTTTGAAGTTCTAAACTCTCAATCCATTCTGTAAACTCTTCATATGTCATTCCTTTGTTGCTTTTTCAATTAGATTACCCTCATGAGCATATTCTTCTGTATCATATACCCTAATATTATTAGAGATATAGTAGTTGCCAGATGGTATATGAATAGATAAGTCACCAAATCCACCTTCATTGTTATACCAGTCTTCTATACCTTCTAGTATGTCATATGCATAAGCTTCTAATATACTATGTAGTCCATGTTCTAAATTATTTAGATTACTATCTGGACCATAAAAATCAGTATTAGCTTCTACATCATAAGCATTTTCACAAGGTTCAGTAGTATATGCTATTTCTTCTATGGCTCCAGAGTCACCTGAACCATCATAATGTACTTTAATACCAGTAATACCATAGTTAGCCAACTTAACAAGAAGGCCAGTAATTTCTATTTCTGTCATATTATTTTGTTTTATAAAACCTACCTAAGATATTCCCATTTAGGAATTCTTCTTTTTCCAGTACTTCATACAGGAACTGATGCTTTGTCTCTTGATATGTAAGCTCTGTTGATGTATAGCATATTCTAAGCATTTCTCTTTTAATTACTCCACCTGACTTTGCAAAGTCCTTTAGTATTTTATTGCTACTATAGTACTTCATAAAGCTGGGTACAAGTTCTCTCCTGTACTTTTTTAGCCTTTTATCTGTAGTCATAGCTAAAGCTTTCTTACCTAATGGTTTTTTAACATTAGCATAGAAATTCTTTTTACCTATATACCTTACAGATTTACCATCAATAATAGCTGACATCTCATATATAAAACCTACAGCTCCTTCAGGAATTGATAATTCATCAAATTCCTTTCCTTCATATATCCAACTCATAATGTTTGTCTTAGTAAGGGAAATAATACATCTCTCACAGCATCAATACCATGAACTTTTACAGAGTCTGATAAGTCTTTCTCCATATCAAGTATGATATAATCAAGATCATACATCTTTTTGTACTTCTTCATAGAAGCTATACCAGCTTCATCATTGTCAAACAAAGTAATAATCTTTTTATAGCATGACTTGAGCATTTCAATATCAGATTCTTTAATCATACTATTCTCACTGTCCGGTGCAATAACCTCTATATTACCAATACCAAGTGTGTGAAAACACATTAGATCCTTAAGTGAAGATGTAATAATCAGATACTCACAATCAGATTTTAGTTGATCTAAACCTTGAATATAGTTATTGACCTTTATGAATTTCTTATCAGTATTTTTAGGACAATAGATTTTGTACAGTGTACCATCATCTTTGAAATAACCATAAGTAAAGTTATTATCAAATAGAAAAGATCTGGAGTGACCATCATCTTCTATCTTCTCCATTGTAAAAAACTTCAAAGGAGATACATTATATCTATTAAGCATTCTAGAACCAATCTTAAATCCTAGCCAGTATGACTGATCAAGATTATTCCAGTGTCTTATCTCAAAATCAACAACCTTATATTTATCATGTACCTTAAACTCTCTCTTAGTATTAGTACTACCATTCTTCAGATAGTTGGTGTAATCTGTTCTTATCTTATACTTTGCTTCCTTATATGATATATTGTATAGCAACATTACTAGATTTTTACCATTACCCTGATAACCAGTAGAGAAATCTTTGAACCTATAATCATTAATAGAAGTACTAAAATAGATAAACATTGATGGTGTTTTCTCTTGCCTAAATACTGAAAATATTTTTACATCTTGCCCAGAAAGACACTCAGTTAGATTAAGATAATACTCAAATATCCAAGCATCTGGAATGTCTTCCAGTTCATCATATATATTCTTTGTTGATATCATAGCAAATAAATAATAGAAAAGGGGAAACCATTACTGACCTCCCCCTTCTATCCTAATTGCTTAGTCTAAAGAGAAATCAGTAGCTGCTCTTTGTGGAATATTCAAGTCATCATCACCAAATGATCCAACTTCTTTAACTTCCATCTTCTTAAGATGCTCCTCCTCATTAAATTTAATTACATCACCACCTATAGGTGTAATGGCATATGCTCCTTTAGTTCCTTTTGGTAACCACATGTCATAGTTTGTATATCCATTCTTGCCTTCATACTCTTTACCAGCAACACAGAATTCTACAAACTTGTCTTTGGATGGTGCCTCATTATTAAAAGCATCTACAAATTCTTCAATTGTATCATGCTTATTATCTTGAGATAAGAACCAATCACTTATACCAAGAGTAGAAGTAAGATTCTTCAAGAAGATCATAATAGATCTATCTCTCTGAACTTTTACACCACTCTTTGTTACACCATCAGCAAATGCATACTGAGAAGCTTTTACTCTACCAATCTGACCTGCATAGTGACCTTTGCTTTCATCATCTTTGTCAATCATGAAACCTTCAAAACCTGCAATAGGTTCTGTCTCTACATTTAGAATCATATGATATGCACCATCAATAAACTTGAAGTTCTCAAGTACAATACTATTGATTTTCAAAGTATGATTACCTGGTGTAATTGTCTTAGGTAGTCCTCCACCACCTTCTGTTAATCCTGTTGTGCTTAAAGCCATTTTAGTTTGTTTTTAAAATTATAAATCAATAAATACTTTGTCCCAGTAAGTTTTATACTCACCGTTCTCATCAATCTCAGAAATCACTATTTCAGCATTACTTAAATGTGCTGGTCTTGCACCACAAGCAATATCATCATTAGTTTTAAAACTGAGTACATTCTTATTCCCTTTTCTGTAGAGATAACCAATAGCATCTGAATTAGAAGTTGTAATTCTTTTCAGCTTACCAGTTAAATCTAGATCAAGAGAATTAAAAGTACCACCAGCTTTCTCAAGCTGAGTATCCTTTACGTGACCAACAAAGATAACATAAGGTGCCCAAGTCTTGATATAGTCAATGACTTTTGTAAATGCTTGTCTAGTCCAATAATAACCAGAACCTTCAGGTAAACCTAATATGCTTCCATATTTCTCTTTACCACCTCCAGGGTTGAACCAGTTCTTACCCATAGGAGCACGTGAGTACAAAGCTTCTGCATATGGAATAACCATCTCTTCTAATGCTGTGATAGTATCAACTGCTATTATCTTATAAGGATTACCAGCTTCTTTAATGGCTTGACCCACTTCTCTGATTTCCTCAAAGCTATTAGCTTCTACTTTCATTGCATTAAGATACTTAGAACCACCTTCTAAATCTAAGATAAGACAGTCAGGTAGCTCAGCTAACAAACTAGTCTTACCTGTCTTAGGTTTAGAAAAGATAATAAGATTTTTAGGACTCAAACTCTCTGGAGCCACTTTTGATGTTGGCAATACAATTCCCATTACTTAGATATTAAATCATTTAACCATTTCTTGTTACTAACAGGTTTCTTCAACATGATAGCAGCAAGATCTCTTACTGTAATTTGACTAAGTGGTGCATCTGAATCTGGATCTATGATTTCATCAAAGTCAGGGAATGCATTTGGAGCACTCTCTTCTTGCTGAATCTCAATCTTGATTAACTCAGATACAGGAATTAAATACCTAACACTAGTTGTACTGTTAGCTGATGGTTCAGTCTTATCATACTCTTCTTCAAAATGAGGATTATACCTCCATTTGTAAAGAGTTCTACTTGGATCTTCAGGTTCAAGATCTATACTAGTAAACTCAGTATAGATATCTTTACCTTTTCTCAATTCACTTTGGAAGAAACCTAAGCACATTTCAGTCTTCCCTTTAGGAAAATATGCACACTTTGGTATGAATAATGGGTTTTCTTCTTGAATGATTTTGAATTTCCAATCATGATGTTTAATCAGCTCTTCAGTCTTCTCCTGTCTATTGACAGATGTTGATTTTGTTGTAAGACTCATAGTTTAATTTTTAGTTGATAATCTTCTTTCTTGTTGCGGAGGTGTTGGCATCTCCACAATCTTCATCTTTTCAAATTCAGCTCTAAAGAAACTTAGCCTAGTATCACCATTTCTACATTTAAGAAAATGTAATACTATAACTCTGTCATCTTCAATCATATACCTATCAGGACCATAATACCTAATCTTCTGCTTAGCAGGTCTATTGATACCTATGACAGTATCAGCATGCTGTAACAGAGCATCAGCCCCAAACAAATCAGATTCAAGTACATAATTACCATACTTACCTTCTTCACTTCTCTCAGGGTTATCTATGTTCCTATTGAGCTGACTCAGCACAATAAAAGCTACAGGAAACATCCTTTTGAGTAATGTAAGAGCTTCACCAAAATTGTTAAGCATATCATGCTTATCTTTTTCATATGGAGCTTTCTTAAATAATAATGAATGGTCAATAGTAATCAGCACTTTTGTAAAAATCATATTCCCGTCTTGATCATACTTAGCATGTGCAAACATGTAATCCCTAACAATCTCCTTAAATTCATCTATAGTACAAGGAGTTTCTACTACATCAATTGGATACTGTATTTTTTGCTTTGCATAATCATAACATCTTTGTAAATCATCATCACTTAGTTTTCCATCAGCACTACATAAGTACTTATAAGACTTGCCAATTATACTGGAATACTCACGTATTGCAGAAGTTCTAGCTAGCATCTCAAACTGAAATTGCAGAACTCTAAAATTCTCAGCTTGGTTGAGTGGGAAAGATTCCCTTACAATCTGCTCTGCAATTAGTGTTTTACCACTAGCTGGTCTACCACCAATAACAGTAAGAGTATTCCACTCTATACCATCTGTGGTAGCATCATTAAACTTTGGCCAAGGAGTTCTTAAACTCTTTATAGAACCACGCATTCTACCCTGTAGATACTTTAAAGATTCTTGAAATCCTTGTTTTTGGCTAGCCCATTTCTTTTTAGACTTAACCTCACTTTTATTATCCATGAAGTCTATTTGTTTTGTAACTCTTTCTTTACTCCTTGATACATAAAATGTGTCAGAGTAACTATAACCTCTATGAGTAGGTACTGCATAAAGTTTATAGGGAGTATGTATTTATCTACAATAACACAACCAACTGCAGAGCCAATTATTGCTACTAAGATAAGCTTTAGAGAATTTCTCATACTACTCTCTCACTAAAATGTTTTTCTTCATAATCATTTCCTCCATTAATATACATATTACAATAATCAGCAAGTTCAGATTCAAATGTTTTCTCAGCAGTGTTTGTTTTACGGATAAAATACTGTGATGTTCTCATGTATTTGTATCCTTGTCTTTCATACGTGTCAACATATAATTTAGTAGCTGCAATGATAGTACTCCAATTATAATTATGATGCTCAAAAAACCATCTGAAAGCATTCTCAAGATTTTTCTTATCAGCACGCGCATACTTACCACTTGGGAGCTTTAATTTAGGAAAAATTTCTGAATACTCCTCTATCATTGGACCAAAATCTTTACCCAATAAATCAGTAGTAGTCTTCTTCTTACTAACTTTGAAGAACCCATCTACCTCCTTAAGTAAGAACAAGGATTTACCAGTAAGCTTACCATTATTCTCATCTATCCATTCTCCTGTTAATCTTGCTAGCTCTACATTAGAGGATATAAGCTTAGGAATAATATTATTCTGCTTACAGTAAAGGAAATACAATTGATTTGGAGTGATATTATTCTTTATAAGGATCTCGTATATTTCTAACATAGCTACCAGATTAAATCAAAGTTATACAACTTTTTTACAATATCACTAGCTTCAACAAATACATTTTTGGAATCCCACTGCTCTTGACTATTGTAACTAGCAGATGCAGGGTGCATAACATGAAACTTGTAACAGTTGTCATTAATAGCATCTGCCCATTCTGAAGCTTTCTTACCCATAAAAATATAAACCATACCCGGATTATACCATGATAACCAATCTAGAACATAAGCAGTAAATGGTTGCCAAATAAGGTAGTGTTGACCTATCTTACCTACAGAAGTTGTTAAAGCTGTATTTAGCAAAAGCACACCTTGATTAGACCATCTCTTTAAATCAGGATCCTGGTAAGAAGGATATCCTCCATACACAGTTCTTTCTATTTCTTTAAATATGTAATCTAGACTAGGTTGTACCTTACCTGTTTTACTACAGCTGAATGAAATACCATCAGCAAGATCTACTTGTGGATATGGATCTTGACCAACTATTACAACTTTAAGCTGATCATAAGGACATTCCTCAAATGCTCTAAACCAATCTTTCATAGGTGGAGTAAATCTCTTACCATCTCTTGACTGTGCAGCTAGAGCAGTTATTACATTCTCAAAGTCTTTACTATATATAAATCCTCTAAGAACTCTTGCCCAACCAGAAGGTTCTAGTTTAGCTATCATTTTATCTTTTATCTCCTCTATATTCAGTGTGTTAGACATAAATCTCTATATTTGTTAAAAAGTTTATTATGGCAATTAAAGTAAAAGAACTTAAAGATGATGCAATGATTGATGTCAAAGTCAACAAGAACTATTACATGATGCTTAAGAATTCTTTAGCTTTCATCTTCCAGCATATACCTGGAGGTGATGATAAAACAGAATCCTTAGATAGAATCATGAATGCTAAAGTTGATGAGATGAATCATTCTGAAATGAGTTTCTATACAATTACCTTAATGCTTGCAGAAATTGAGAAGATAGCCAAAGAACAAGAACTATATGATGAAAAGGAAGTTCTTGAACCTGGTGATGAGGGTTATGTAGAACCTACAGAATAATATTCATATCTCTTCCTAACTCATTACAAGTCTCAATAGCTGAGCTTATTTCCTCATTACTACAATCAGCAAAAGATTTGTAGATTACTTCATCTTCATTTGTAGTCCATAGACCTGATTTGTCTTTAACTAGTATCTTCATTTCTTCAAATGAATAACCAATCTCTGCTGCTAATACTCTAATACAAGCATGTACTTTAGCTATCTGAGCATTGTTTGCTTTCTTACCTTTTACAGATACAAGCATTTCTATCATTTCACCCTCTTTAAGGCTATCAATAAACATTTGATATAAGAGCGCATCTTTCTTATTAGAAAAGCTCATCTTAGTGCCTTTCTTGACCATTATTCCTGTAAACATATTATACTATTTTATTACACTTCTTGAATAATGCAATCAGAGTTTGCAGATCTTCTAAGTCTTTGATAACTATATCAAGCTCATAACAGTATACTTTCCAGATACCACCATCTATCTCATCACTTGCATTAGAGCTAAGAGTTATATGATCATTAAGATCAAACTTATAGTAATAGTAATCTGTTTTGTCACCACTTTCTTCAATAGGCACATCAATTCTATCAAACTCTTCTTCTATAATTTCTATTTCTTTCATAGCTCATTTATTTTTTCAATGACATCATCATAGAACTGTCTCATTCTAATACTTCTTCTACCATAATTTGTTTGATCATTGGTATAGATGTGCTCTTCTTTTAAGAACTCAGCTATACCAACAGCACATGATTTTGAATTCTCATGTGCTGTCTTTGGGTCTATGGTATAGAATAATTTGTATGCAAAGTGGTAGAGCTCATCAGCTCTGTCTTCTTCATCTGTCATTTTACTAAAAACCTTCTAATTATTTGTACTGGGTAATCTAATACTACAGACAATAACTCAGGAGAAACATTAGGTTCTTTACTGTCATACTCACCATGAGTTTTAATCCTAGATTCTCTAAGTTGCTCAATAGAAAGTAGTGCCATGTAAATGTTATCTTGATCCTCAGATGAGAACATAGATCCTAGTGTATCCCTTTGTTCTTCTGTAACAAGTCCCAAAGATAATAATAAGTTTATTTCACAGATAAATATAAAGTCACTTACAGTACCTGCTTTAGTACCATTCATGTAACTCCACCATAAATAATTTGTTTGTTTGTCAGATGCAAGAGTCATTTCAAAATGCTCTTTTACTATCTTCCCTGTAAGTTTACGAAGTTTTTTGAGTATCTCTACATTAGTTATCCTGGCTAGCAGGCTGTTGTGAGGTTTCACCATCCCTAATCTTTTTAGGACCAATAACTAATGCTTCCTGTACAACCTTATCTAAGATTTGAGTGTGTTGAGAAATACTAGTAGCTTCTAAATTCATCTTAGCTATAGTACTTAGTATAGCACTTTCTACATCATTTTCAGGAATAAGTACAATCCTTGTTGTACCATTTAAAATCACATCTACTTTCATAGGTTATAATTTAGTGATTATCATTGTAAAGACATGAGATAATTATCAAGAAGACTATCTCACTTAAGTTTGTCAGCAATCTTTTTAACTGCAACTGAATACCTTGGACCTGCCGCATAACTATCTGCAAGATATGAATAATATTGACTTTCTGTCTTACAATCAGATAAATAAGTAGCCTGATATAATGCATAATCAACTACAGACTCCATCCAATTGCTATATACTGCATGACCAAATTGAGTACCTAGATTATTACTGATACGCAATCTAGCCTCTCTCATACCAAAGAGATTGTTATTCTTTTTACAGATCTTTGATGTGAATGTACCAGACTCTATAATGGCTTGTGCAAGAACAATGTGAGGAAACTTAACATTTAATTCCTTAAGATAACTCATCACATTTTCTTTAGTTAACTCTGGTATCTCAGGATGTATGATCTTATCCTTGTACACAGTAACTGTTTTTACTTTTTCAATAACCACTGGTGGCTTTGTCATACTTAAAATTGTAAATGCTGCAATCATACAACCTACAATAACTACACTTGATTTAAAACTAATCACTTGTTTATTCATATTATTTATTTAGGGATTAAAGAGGGTCTGGAGGGATTCGAACCCATCAATCTACACTTTAGAAGAGTGTTGCATTATCCAGTTATGCTACAGACCCATATTGGGTAGAATTATTCTCTAATTCTTATAGTGATTGTATTATCACCATCTTTTGCTACTATGAAAGTAGGTTCTGATACTACTATCTCAACCTCTTTGTCATTCACAAAAATAGTATAATTTTTATTCTTGTGTTCTTTAGAGTAACTCTTGTAGAGTTCAATGTAGTATTCCTCTTTGTACTTTACTTTGTAAGCATATCTACTGTGACAGGAGTTATAACTTCTTTGCATTAATGGAGCAGCTTTCTCACAGGCATCACTTACGTGGGATCCTTCTTTTAAGAACTTGTCCACTAGATATGCTAACCTTGCTGTTTCTTGCTCTGTCCACCTCATGTTTCTTCTTTTTACGATTATCAAAATACTCAATTATAAATCCAGTGGCTACAATTATGTTAAGACCAAATGATGTTATAATCTCATATATATCCTCATATACATTTGTAGTAAGATGTACATGACCTACTACCCAGAAGGGTATGGATAAGTTTTGACTTACCCACACCACTAGGTATTTTAGGAATCTAATCATTGTAAGGCATCCAAGCATTTCTGAGCCCATTTCTTATTGAAATAACAATAGGCATCACCTTCATATACTCTAATTACATTTGTAACAAATCTTACATCTACTGTTTGATCTAGAAACTTAAGTGTCTTATCTTCTTTAGTTTCTATTACTCCAAGTATGATATTAAAGAACTGCTTCATATCATCCTTTGTCTCAAAGTATATAGTTTCAAATACACTAATCTGTTGATACTGAGAGTCTCTGAATGTCATACTATAGATGTAAGTAGAATCATTCAACTTAGTCTTATACAAACCATGAAATCCCATTGCATGTAAATAGATGCTTTCTGGTTTAACGGTTTCTGTTACTTCAATTTGTGCAAATGTACTTGTACCAAATGCTAATGCTAATACTAATAAAATTGTCTTCATAATTAATCACCTTCTTCAGGATTTATTGGTTTACTATTAAAATCAGGATACATGTTCAGCAGACTTCTCTTGATCAGATTGCCTTCTATTATCCACTTCCTCCCTATTTGAGCTAATTTCTTCTCTCTCAGTTTGTTTAAGCTCATTCTCTTTTCTCCATGCTTCCCAGCTGAAATTCTCAGGTATCTCTCCATATTTATTCATTAGATCTATATAAATCTCCTTCATTCTTCCCATTCTCTAGGCTTTTTAAAATTAATAATTCTTCTTCAGACAAGTCTTCAACCTTGTAATCAGGCATTTCAGAAGGATATTCACCTTCATAATAGGGCTCTCTTTTATGTCCAAAGTACACAGGTCTATCAGACTCATTGTGTGAATACATTGCATAAAGAACCCTAGCAACTTCTTCAGGATATTGATATACCTCAATAAATTCATTATAACTTATGCCACTCTTTATGAATTTCCTGATAGCTGCTAGGGGTTTCTTATTGCGTGTAAGGTACCTCAGAGCATTAAGAATTTGCTCATGACTATACATAAACTAATAATGTTTAAACTTAGAATTCTAAACTTAGATTTTCTATCTCTACAAGGAGTCCTTTATCTGATAGCTCATTCTGCAGTTCATACAAATCAATGTAGTTACCTGTTTTAATTTCACACTTACCTACATTGTGTGTAATCACTGCACATTGTTCTGCTTGCTCCTTTGAATGATCACAATGTATTATCAAGCATCTAATAACATGCTGATAAGTATTGTCTGAATCATTAATCAAAATAAGTGAATGTGTTTTTTCCAAAACCATTTGCTTTAGTTTAAGTTACAAAAAATTTTACATAGCTCAAAGTTTAATGTTAAAGTTATTCCAGGTGACCTTGTTTGGATCATACCCTTCTAATGCACTTTTCACCCATGTTTCATCCATAGTATTCATGTAACATAGTATGTGAATAGTAGCAGTTTCATCTGGATTTAACCTAAGTAATCTACCTATCCTCTGAGCAGCTTTTCTCTCATTACCATAAGCATGTAGTATTATACCTTGTTTTAATTCTGGTATATTTACACCCTCACTAAGTTGTAGTACACATGATAGCTTGGTGATTTCACCTTTCTTAAACCTAATCAGATTATCATGAGATTCTGGATTTGTACTATGATAGCTATCCTTGCAAATTTTATCTGCTTGCTCTTGTGTATTAGCGAATATGATACACTTAGACTTGATACTTTCAGCAAGGAGCTTTGCATATCTTTCCTTAGATGGATATTCCATCATGGCTTTCATACGCATTACTCTAGCTATCTGTACTGACTTCTTAGTAGTAGCATTATCTACTCTACTGCACCAATAGTTATAGCTTGCTTGCTCTGTAGTGAAGAATGCACCTGACTTAGCTGAAACTGTTTTGTTCTTACTATCTAGTTTCATCTCATGTACAATGATCTTATAATCATTTAAGATATTGTCATCAATTGCATCATCAGTTAGATATGTGAATACTACAGGGCAGTAATCATTTACCATTTCTCCTTTCTCAGAGTTATCATGCTTTGGTGGAGTACCTGTCAAACCTAATATTCTTCCACTAAAATCATCTAAGAACTTACGGTGAGAGTGTAGTAATGAATGAACTTCATCCAGTATAACTATATCATACTCTCTTGGGTCATGCTTACTTAGACTTAAATAAGTACTAAAAGTAGCATTATCTAATACCCTCTCTTTCTTGAACTTATGTGCTTGAGATCTCCATTCTGATATAATAGAAGTCTTAGGAGCTACAATAAGTACATTCTTGAGAGGAGTAACATGTTGTTCAAGATACATTAGACCAACAAGAGTCTTACCAACACCTGTGGCAAGACCCAAAGTTGATGCTAATCTACCTTCAGTAGCTTTTAATGCTTGCTTCTGAATTTCATCTCTTGTCATATTATTTATTTTAAATATCCTAACTCACGTGCCTCTTTTGGATGAGCATGGCACCACTCATGGCATTCTCTACATGCAGCAAGCCAAGTAGCTTGTGCTAATGTATTTATACCCCTGTAAGCAGTATGATGTATATCACATGCTTGACCTTTACATGTTCCTGGTAGACTAATCTCACACATAGGATGTTTTGTGAGATATTCTTTCCTCATTAAAGTATAAGCTTTATCTAAAGCTTTTTGTTTCTCAGACTTCTGATTAATTCTGGAAGAAGGAGCAGATTTTGGTTTCTGTGATTTACTTTTGTGGCAACTCCAGCAAGACTTACAGTATCTGCTACCTTCATGATTCTTCCAGATAGGTGATTCTTTCTCACAGATACTACATATCTTCAGTTTCATTCTATGTAATCTATTTCATATACATAGATGACATCTGAATACATTACAGATAATGTAGGAGGTGCAACATTATTTATGATAACATTACATGATCTGCTCTTTTCATCTACTGCATCCCACATAGTTATTTTACCATCATCTACTATTAAATCAAATGTTGTGTATGTACTCTCTGCTATATCATCTGCCATAACTGTATTACCTTGCATTAGAAAGTTTATGATTGCATACTTAGACCTTTCCCATATCCAATCTTCCTGTATTCCATCCCAATGACCAGTAGTTACTTTGTTTGTGTGGACAAGTGTTCTCTGAGCTTGAGTTACTAGGGTTACTAGTAGACATAAGATTAATAATATTCTTTTCATAAGTTAAATGCTTTAATTGTGTGTTCAAATGGATTACCCTCTATATTCTTAACTAAGTTAAGCATTTCTTGAGCAATATCTTTTACTTCTACCTGAGCATGTTCTGAGTTTCTAAGCTGTTGAAAGTGGTAAAAGCTTCTCCAGTTAAACATAACATCCATAGTAATCTGAGAATTCATAGTCTTGAAGAACCTAGCACTCTCTTTAGCTCTTTTTCTACCAAGTACAGGTGTAAGTTCTTCTAAACATTGATGATAAAGTTTATTACCTTGTTGTGTATACTCTTCTAAAAGTAATTGCCAATCCTGACCTACTAATCCACCATCTCCAGCATTACTCCAATCTTGAGGAATATAAAACTTATCTTCTTTCAACTCTTTATACCTAGCTGACTCACCATTTATACTAACACCAATTCGGTGTTTTAACAAATGAATATGTGTAGCTTGATCTACTGTAACTAAGAAATGTAGACTACTCTTCTCAAAAGGAGTGTGATGTCCTTCTGATGCTAGCATGTTTAGTAATGCTGGTATTCTAGCTACCTTATCTTCAGTAAGATCTCTACTGGTGGATGTCCATGCAGATATTGCATGAGTGCTATCATCACCATAGTATCCTAATAACTCTACTTTATTATCCATCTTATTCTGATTTAAAGGTTTCGTTGTAGTATTGTTCTGCTTCTCCTTTTCTACTTTTACCAAATGGTGGTGAATAAAACCCTTCAATATGAGCATCAATTATCTGCTCCTTCTCCATTTCTTTGGCTTGTTCGATAATATCGTTTAATATATTTTGTTCATTTATATTCAAATCTTGTCTAATAAAATATAATTCTTTTGTATTTTTTAAATAATCAACCAACCATTCTACTGCTGTCTGTTTACTCATGACCATTAAATTTTAATTGTTTTAGTTTCTCAATATACAGTATAGCATCCATTAGCTCTTCTTGTAGATGAGTTAGGAAATCATCTGTATTATTTTCTTCAAGTGTAGTACCATACTTTTTAATACCAGTTTCTGACCTGGTATTAAACTTTTCCATTACTTGTTGTACTATTTTATCTCTTGTCATAATTCAAATATAAAAGGGAGTAAGATTGCTCCTACTCCCATATTATTACTTACTAGATTCTAGTGTAATAAGAATCTCGCCTACCTTGATAATAGTAACAGAATCATTTACCTTAAGTAATAAGCACTCATTGTTAAGATCATTGTGAATACCAATGCTTAGATTGTTTGTCTTAGAAGCAATCTCTTTAAGTTCTGTAAGAGTTTTAAGTTTACCTTGCATTAACCTGTCTTTTCTTGGTACTAAATCTTCTGGATTTACTTCATTAAGTATTATTCTTTTAGGTACATAATTATATGCACCTAAACAAGAACTTGCAGATACCCCAAATTCTTTAGCTACTTTTCTTAAAGCTTTATCTTTAGTGTAATTTACTTTTAGAAGTTCATTTACTCTGGCTTTTAACTCAGTTCTTTTTTCATCTGTCCATGAAAAATACTTTCTCTTACTCATAGTTTATTAGTTTTTAGTCTAGGTAATTGATCTGGATTTGTTGATAAACTCATAAAGTTTTTAGGCAGAACACCCTCCTCTATAAAGATACTAATTATCTGATCCTTAGATATATTAAGGTCTTTGAATGTTAGTACATTTCTAAAGTTTGGATCTGTCTCATCATTGTTTAACAAGAAATCTGTGATTGGAGAATCTGGGAATAGTGTTTTAAATACAAAGTTAGTATATCCATTAGTAAGCTTCTGCTTGTATAGATTAATTACTACTTGTGCACGCTGATACACTTTGTTGACTCTCTGTTTTTTCTTACTACACATAGTAGCAAGCTCTTCTTTACTAATAGCATTAAGACCGTATAATGCTCTTTTGTAAAGATAATTTTGATAAGGAGAATAGCTATCCTGTTCATACTGCATGTACTTTTTGTTACCATACAGTTGATAGTTTTCTAACTTACCAACATACTCAAATCTGCTGTCTTTTTTCATAGTCATATACATTTATTAATTAAACAAAAAAAATAGGGAGCAGTAATATGTAATCACCACTCCCTAATAAATTTAAACTATATCAAAGTTATCATTTGCTTTGATACCTGATTGTTTAGTTTTGTATGCTGCACGCAACTCTTCAATGTTGTCATGTTGAATTGTGATATCAGCAGTTTCAGGATTCATAGAATACCTGGTTCTACGGTAAATAGGATTACCATCAAGTGTACAAACAATTCCTGTATCACCTGCTACTTTTAAGTCTAGCTCTGGTTTACGGAATGGAGTTGTAGACTCTTCTACCCATATTGCACCAGGAAGCTCCTGTCCTACACTATAGTTGAGTTCTTGCAATTGCTCAATCTCACCTTTTAGTAAGAATGTCACACGCTTTCTTTCCAAGAAACCATTAGCATTAATTAAGTTACGATTTTGTGATAAAGTAATGTATCCATAAGAAGGATTACTTGATTGGTTTACTACAGATCCTGTTACAGAATCTCCTAGTACTGTTACTTTAGAGTTCATCTTTTAAGATATTTTGGTTAAACAATAAAAATAGATGTGAGTTAAAATACTATACACATGCTAACTCATGCATTGTGTAAGTAATAGTGCTTATTGCGCAATTCAGCACTATGTATCCAAGGAATCAGAAAGATCTATTATATCATCAAATGGTGCATCATCTGATGGAATGTTGTTTATTTCATCATCTTCTAGTGGTAGATAATCAAAGTCATAGTGTTTGTCTTGGACTTGTTTATCTACTGCTGAGCCAGAAAATGGATTAAGTATAGATTCACCATAATCAAGTGAGATGAGGTATTGTATATCCTGTTCAGTGAGATCAAGATACTCCTCTATGGTGAGGTATACCGTTTTACCAGTAGGTAGCTGAAACAACAATTTAAATACAAATAAGCGTAAATATATTACATTTTAATACTCAGTAAGTTAAGTATCATTATTTAAATGCATTATATAGCTACATGATAAAGGGAGTATATTTCAACTCCCTTTTTTTATCATTGGTCTATGAAAGTATACAGCAGATATACTATCTTAAAATGGTATCTCATCATAATCATATGGGTCACCAGAACTATCCAAATAGAAATCTTTGATATCTACTTGAGCTGCACCAAAATCACCTGGTAGCATAATCTTTAATGGAGAATAAGCTGTATAACCACTAAATCCAGTTACTCTAACTTCTACATATCCATTTTGATTATAAGGAGAGCTCTTCAGATTATCATAGATTCCATTATATTTAAACTTCTCAATATCTACAAAACCCATGAAGTTCTCTTTTGGTGGTTTTGGTAATTTACCACCAAGCACAAGAGTAATAAAATAGTTTGAAGCTGGATGACTTTGCTCAATCAATTCAGATAACAAAGTTACCATATCTTGATTATTTTCTTTCAAGAGCTTTTTTAAACTATTCTTTATGTCATTGTTGGTTATGCTGACACTTATCATACTAATCCTTTTAGTGATCTCATTACTTCATTTCTCTGATGGGCTCTACCCATGATTAATGTAAGATAGACTACTTCATTGATATGATTTACTTTAGATATACCTTTCTCCAATGCAAGTTCAAAATGACTTTCTGATTGAAGACAGTCTAATCCAATGTCAATAATATCTATTAATCTCTCTACATTAATACCTAATGCTTCAGCAAGATCATCTGCATTATCATTGATGATTCTTAGTTTAAGTTTGTCACTAGGTACGTAAGTGTTTTCTTTTTTCTTTTTCTTAAATAAGTTGAACATAAGTTTGATTTTTGAGTGAATATATAGCTAAGTGGGAGAATCATCTATCTCCCACTGTAAAACAATAAAGCTCTAATAGAAACCATAAAATGATTGAGAGCTTATAACCATAGTCTAGTGCCTTTGCCATTGTCTGCAAGATTGACTGTGTCTACTGTGGTGTAATTGCCTTTTCACTTTGTTGTGATGTTTCTTGTAGTTAAAACCTTTTGCTTTAGGATATTTATCCCTTGTGTTGGCAGATGCTACTACCGGCAATGCAATCAGCAATGCAATAATCATGTGTTTAATCATATGTTATTTATTTATTTGGTTACAAAAATATTCTTCAATTGTTAAAGGCATTTCACCTTTATTAAGTACTATGATACCTGCGGATATATCTGATTCAGCCCATATTTTATATCTATTTATTGCTGTATACACATAAAATTGTTTAAGATCATCCATAAGAGACATCAGCTCTTCCATATAGTTATCAAAGTAATTATTATAAATTGGATCTTGCATTAGTCATGAGGTTTAGGATTTATAGACACTATTTCTTGACCACTTTCCAATTCATTTAATGCTTGTATATAAGCTTCTATAGCTGTTACTGCTAGATAAGATGATACAAATCTTTTTTTAGCATAACTATCATCTATCAATATACCATAGTGAGTTAGCTCAAAATAGTTTTGGAAAGCTTGATATGTTTTATTTTTCTCCATTGACCACTAATAATCCTGCACATCCAAGTATTGCGGAGAGTACAAATATCAGAGTACTAATGTTAATCCAAGAAGCATAAGTGAACATGCTTACTAAAGCACCACCCATGATGATGGTGCAAATCAAAGTTAAAAATACTGCTAGTTGTTTCATATTGTTTTTAATTTAAGTTCTTAATAATTAGTTACTTGATAACAGAAGTATATAGTTAATGTTAAATACAAATACTAAGTCAAAGACCTTCTCTTCATTCAAAGGCAAATACAAATACTAAGTCTCAAGTACCAGCCAGTTATCTTACTTTGGAGTAACCTGTCTGATGATGAGTTCTATCTCAGTTTTATAAAGTTTGAAGAGAAGCGGTTTTAGTTAATATTTCTTATAACATTTTTAAATAAGGGACTTAACCCTGATTAAAGAAAACTTCTGTTATCAAGCATAAAAAGCAGGGGAATCAGCTTGTGCCTATCCCCTACTTACCTAATGATTATCCTATTGTTCAGGAGTAATAAATAAATCTATTACATGTTGGAACCTAGGATCAACATTGATTCTCAATGCTGCAGCATTTTTAATGAGCAATTCCTTATTGCTATTAAACTCCATAGTAAGCCTGAGCACCTCACCATTATATGCATCCATAGCAGTCTTGTAGCCTTCTAGCAACTCTCTTTCAAGTTTCAAGAACTCAGCTGCTTTATCAGCATTAACTTTCTGGATGCGAGCATTCTCATCACTAACAAGGTTCTTAACCTTTGCTTTGTAATAATTAACTCTTTGCTCATACTTCCTATGCTCTTCAGCAATATCCTCATGGATACCCATTAAAGCAGCAGAAACATGGTGTTTGGTAACTTTGACAGGAGTCTTTTTACCATCTTCCACTTCAAACCACTCAATACCTGGAGTATTAGGTAGTTCTTTTCTCAATTGAGATAGTTTACCATTCTTATGAATGAACTGACCCAAATGAGCTGCCATAGCCTCAACTTGTAAGTATTCAGAATACTCACTGTCTGATAGTTGTGACCAACCCCAAGACTCTGATACATCATGAAGAATATCATAATCTTCTGGTACAGGTCTTACTGGTTGAACCAGATGAGACAAATCAGGCTGAGTATTTCTTAATCTTTCTATCTCAGTCTCTTTAGACTTGATAGCTTCCATAAGAAATGCCTGACAGGCATGTAAATCACCCTTGATTTTAAGTTTATCAAGGATATCTCCTGGTATAGGAGTACCTTCCTGTAGGTCATAAACTTGTCCATTAACAGTAATGGACTTACTACAGTTGTTGTAAGAGTCTAACTCTCTTTGAATCTCCTGTGCATTCTGGTTGCATAGGTTAGAAATAGATTGTGCTTGAGACATGCTCAAACCTTTGCTCGCTAAGTTTCTCATAAGTTCTAGTTTTAGAGATGAATAAATAATTAATTAAGTTTCTATAAGTTAAGTGAGCAGTTTATTGTCATGCTCAGGACATAGAGTTAAAATGGGATCTCAAAGAATTTACTCTCAAGTTCTTCATCCCATTGTCTGCCTGCAAATGAATATATTTTCTTTGTAGGAAATACTTTCTTTGCACATTCAGTAGCAATAGCATCATCATAGACACCATAATCACCTGATTTGGCATATAAGATTACATCATTACCAATGATTTTAATCCAACCACCATTAACAGTGTAAAAATCATCTGCTCTAAAGATGCTACTAATATCACTGTGACCATTAGATACAAATCCATATGGATCCCAACAGAATCTATATTCTGTTTCATCATGGTTTAATTGTATGATGAATTTAATACCCTTGTGATTCTGAAAGTTGCTAAAGTCAAGATTCTGAGAATATACTTGATGAGCAATAGATCTGATCTTATTGTTCAATTGAGTATTCTTATCAGCTTCTTGTCTCCACCATTTTTCATATTCTTCTTTGGTAGGCTCCATAGGATCATAGATATCATCATCTACATCTTCTTCTACTACAGGTGTAGTTACAGGTGTATCAATCATATCTATTCTTTTAGCAAGAGATAAGATTTCATTTTCCATTTCAACCTGTTTCTTGTATTTTTCAGGTTGAACTATAGATAGAAATATATCCATCTCTTCTTTAGATACATTGAAGTTCCAATTACCACCTCCAAATGATTTAAAATCATCAACTGGTACTTGGAATGTAAAACGCTTAGTAGATACTGTAATAATTTTATTATTGTAGCCTTCTACTTCATAAAGACCTTGTCTTGAGTGTAAATGAATTTTCATTTTGAGTTGATTTATAAGTTATTAATTAAGTTACAGTAAGAAAAATAGTGTTGGCTTCCAGATCTTCACAGCCCCGCACTATAAACGGACAATCTTTTTAGTTCTCATAATAAGTCGGGTAACTCAACTCCCTAGGTAGGTTGGCACTAAGAGTCATGATTGTGCCTGGTTAAAATAAATAAGAAGGATAACCCCTCTGCACTCAGTTGTAACCCTTCAAGGTAGTATGTGTCATATACATACATCTATCATCTGCGCTACAACTGCCTGACCTTGGGAATCAGGAATGGTGCATTACTACTACAGTATAAAGTCATAAAATCCCCAGGTATAAATACCGTAGATTCCAAATGCCTAACTCCTGTAGATATGGCTCATTATGCTTTCATGAGTTGTTCCACGTTACGTTTGATTAGTACTCTCACAAGGTTGCAACCCTTGACTATGCATAACATACATCCAACATTTTGAGCATCATAAGCCCATTGGTAATATGTTATCCTGCTTGGATGAGAGTAAGCATTTTTGTATCATGCTTAGGATAACGGAAATAGTATTACAAATTATCTACTGAAATCAGAGAATCTAAATCGGAGTACTTACCTGTGTACACCTTACCATAAAGTGATTCAATTCTAATACTATCTTCAGAAACTTCTAAGAAGTATTCTGTCTTAATAGATGGTGGATCCATATTAATAGGCTCATGACCATAATACTGATTTGCTAATACTGCTGTAATAACAAGGGCATAAGTACCTATAGCAAGTACTAATGCGGTGAGGATTCTTTGCTTAATCATAATTGAGTATATATTATAAGGGTTAATAAGAACGTACAAAAGAGCCCGTGTTTACAGGCTCTTTACATGAATAACATGAAGATCAGATAATCTATTCTCAATCTTAGCTGATAATCCATGCATATAGGCTTTATCTGAAGTTGAATATCCAGTAAAGTCCTCTCTAAGAGATGAATCTAAAACAATCTCTTGAGTAAGTGAGTTAATTACAATGTAATGGAACATATCTATAAGTTTATTATAAGGGTTAGAAAATACAATTCTGCGGTGAATGAGGCTATGTTTCTATATAGAGTAATATAAGAGAGTATATATAGTATTAATAGCCATATTCTTAAATTATAGTCTGAGATGGTATAACAATTGATGCTATTGACCAAGACTATTTTGGATTAGGGATGGTTGATTATCAATTAGTTAGCTCTCTCTAAATCTTATTGAAGTTTGTATACCTTCAATAGAATACTATAGAATACAATAGTATATGCTGACCATGTATTGACCAAGCCCTACATACCCACCCTGTTTAGAGCTGTTAACTATAAGCCGCAGACGAAGTCTGCTTAAAAGTAAAAACAATAACCCTACACTGTAATCAGTATAGGGTGTATTGTCTATTGAGGTTAAATCTCAGCCTCAGCCTCCTCCTCAATCTCGAAGCCAAACATAGCTGCAGTAGTAATTGCACCGCTAGCAAGGTGGCTTAGGGTCCACATTAGGATGGGAGCTCCATTTTCATCACGCGTAATGGTCTCGTTCTTAGCATCCCATACAGTACTAGCTTTAGCACTGTAACTAGTACCTACAGCAAACTCTGCATCAGCATGGTTGTAAGTACCTGCATACACTTGTGCAGTACAAGTATTACCTTCTACGTTAATGGTAGCAAGCTTGTACTCAGTACCATTACTGTTGCTAAATGTTTGCTCACTTAGTGGGCTTACCAACTTTGCACTTTTACGCGCCTCATAGCTAAATCTTCCATTAGCTAATTCTACTTTTTTCATTTTCATAATCAGAAAAATTAAAATTAAACAATCAGTTATCCCCCTTAGTTATGAGCTGTTTATTTCACAAGCCGCATGCGTAGCATGCTAATACTCCTGCTTAGGAATCCAAGAATGACATATTCTTGGTACAAAGATTAACCTACTGATAAACAAGCACTTAGTATTTTGTAAGTGTGTATTATCCCTATAGAGAGTATTAACACTTTCACCTATGTTAGGAATCCAAGAATAGAGTAAAAAGAAAAAGGGGATGTTACTCCCCCAATTGGTTTTCTGCTTGGCTTACTAAGCTTTCAATACCTTCTTGAACATGTGCTCTATAAGCCTTCAAGTCAGACAGCTCACATCTCTGCTTATAGCTGTTAACATTCTTTTCCAATAAAGCAATCTCTTTGTCTAGTCTTTTAGCCAATTCAAATAGTTCTTTTGATTCCATAGTATTTAATTTAATATTAGTTATGAGCTGTTTACCTATAAAAGGAAGAGGAGCTTAAGCCCCTCCACCTTAATTAGATTTCATCCTCTATGTTAGTACAAGGACGGAGTTTAGCAATTTCTCTGTCTAAGATCAGAGAACTCCTATACTCAGACAAGAATCTTTTGGATAACAAATGCATGTTAACTATGAGCTCATAGTCCCTGTCTTTGTTACGATTTAGTTCTAATAACTTTTCTAAATCATTAATTAATTCTTGCTTTGTTTTTTTGTTTTTGGTTCTGATAATTCCAAACATAATACAATAATTTTAAGGTTTAATACTAGTTATGAGCTGTTTATACTAATGAAAAGAAAGAGAAGCTTAAAGCTTCCCCTTCTACTCAGAATCAAGTACAGTGTATGTAGTAAACAGCAGGCTTAACATGCCTCCAAAGATTACTGTTGCGCTATTGGATGTTATTTCACCAAACTCATAGTGAGGTGCAATAAGCCATACAAATCCAGCAATAGCAAAATAATACACATAGAACCACAATAGAAATGCTAACATTTTCATAATACAATATTTTATAAGGTTTACTAATAGTTTAGAGCTGTTATAAATAAAATGGGGATTAATATCCAATCCCCATTGTGAAACAATATACCTCTAATAAGAACCAGAGAATGATTGCCATCTTGTAACCTCCATCTAAATACTTCATAGCTAATAGTTTAAATATAGTATATGAGCTGTTGATATGAAAGAAAAAACCAGAAGCTATTGAGTAGCCTCTGGTTTAACAAGTATTTCATGGTATAGGAAATTACCTACAGCAGTAGTACGGTGCTTAATGTACGTGCCATTGGTTATTAATTGGTTTAATAACACTTGGAACTGCACATTGGTGTAGTACTGTGATTCCTTGATGGGTGCAGACATGGTTACGTCTACAATAACATTTTTGAATTTAAAAGATGCCATAATACAAAGTTTTAGTTAAGTCTAGTCTTGAGCTGTTTACATATAGCGGGAATAAAGAGAATGAACCCCCTAAAAAGGGAGCTCATATTCTTAATCATCTGTGGGTTCATATATAGTTGTTGGTGTGTTGTTGTAACACTCCCAGCAGATGGCTACATATTGATAATCATCACAGTAGTACACATCTGCTACTTCTCCACAATCACAAGCACTATTTGAAACATCTTCCATAGAAATTATTTTATGAATTTAAGCTATGTTATGAGCTGTTGCTCTGTAGAAACATAGGGGGTGCCCCAGCTCTGCGCGGTGGGTGGGGGCTGTTGTATTAGGACCCATCACACTTCCTACTATACTACAATCCCAAATACCCATCACACTCCCTAGTTTAGTATGGTACCATTACTGGAAATTTTTTAAGTTTGTAAAATGAAGAAGGTTGACATGGGTAAGTTTATGCTTCTTATTGGGAAGGATGCTACCGAGATATTTGATTACTACTCTGTAGATAAGATGCATGGGTTAAACCGTAAAGATGCTCAGGCTGAGGAAGTAGATAAGAGTAAGGGCAACGGGGTTTATATTTATGGGTGGACTAATTATGATCCTAAGGATAAGAAGTTGACAGCTAAGACTCCCTATAAGCCTTTTCTGTTTTTGAATAAGAAACACTTTAAGGGGAATTTTAAGGATATTACTTTGGTTAATCATGAGGCTATGCACATGGCTATACTTTTGAATAACTGGGATATTAAGGATAGGGAAGAAGAAGTTATCTCTTTAGCGGAGGAGATAACTAATAAGATTGTGCCGTTGCTCAAGTTAGATAAATTTGTTTCTTAATTACTATGGCTTATATAGAACATAACTTCTTCCCGTTAAAAGTATTTGTTAGAGATGAATATATGTACCAGCATATTAAGGGTAAGGGTCAGTTTACTCCTGGGATTATAGTATCAGTTAGGTGTATGCCTGGGCAGGCTGCTTTGTTTCAAGTGCTACTAGAGAATGGTGTACTCCGGGATAAGCTTCCTTCTCATGCTTTACTTACTAAACCTATTCTCCCAAATCCAGATCTACCCTTTCACTATCTACAACTGTGGAACTGCTTCTCATATAACTTTACTTTACTTGAGTTAAATTATGTAGCAGAAGCTCCTGTAGAAGTTTATATGAAGGATAGAAAGTGGTACCCGGGTAAGTACTTTGCTACAATCAACTGGGGGTCAAATGATATTAATACAGATATCACACTTGCAGAAGATCCATCTGAACATAAGTCACATCATATTATAGTATTAGATAATGGACAGATAGCACTACAACCTAATAATAGGATTAAGTGGTCAGAGCCTAGCTTTGTTACTAAGCCATTCCCAGCTAAGCCAGATTATTTAGTATGTAGTGAATTCTATAATGTAGAAGATCAAGATAAGTGGAAAACTGAAGACTCTGATAGAATGTTTTATGATAATGAATGATTATATTTGTAACCTATTTTGGTTATAGTAGTAGAATTAGGTAAGAAATAGTCCTGGGTTTTCTCAGGACTTTTTGTATATTATAATAAAGATACTATGGCAAAGATTAAGGAGAACATTCTCAAACTTACAAGCAGCACTGTATCCAGACCAGGAATACATGCTAAAACAAAAACTTCTAAACTTAAGTCTAGCAAGCATTATAAAAAAAGTTACCGTGGTCAAGGTAGGTAATTAAAATTTATCTTATATTTGTTTTGCTTTTTGAAACTTTGGTTAGTGATTAAATGATGAAGTAAACTCCTGGTAAACATCAGGAGTTTATTTTTTTATATATTTGTAGAAACCAACAAGTAATACAATGTCCTTAAAGTATGTAACTAAACCTGTGACTGTAGATGCAGTTATCTGGACAGGTGATAACCGAAATGAGATCTGGCAAGTCTGTACCCTATGTTATTTTAATACAGACTTAGATAGTGGAGATCTAAAACTTATGGTACAGACTGGTACTGAAGTAGTAGAAGCTAACGTAGGAGATTATGTAGTAAAGGATAAGTATGATATACATAGTGTATACACTCCTGCTAAGTTTCTAGAAAAGTATGATAAAGCATGACATACGTAGCTACAGTATCAGGAGTAAAACCTACATGGACATCCACAGCAACATTTAATACCAAATATAATTATGACTAAGAACACCCTTCTAGTAGTTACAGAAGAAGATGGTAAAGTAGAAGTAAGTTTAAACCTACAAGATTTACCAGACACTTTTGTAATAGGAATGTTAGAACAAGTAAAGTTTAACATTCTGAGCAATCAAGTTAAAGTAGAAATGGAACCAACAAAAAAATATGACGCATGAACATGGGAGTCAAAGAAACTAAAGTACCATCCTTTGGAGAGCAGCTCATAGGTATATCAATTGATACTCCTCCAAGTGATACTGTAGAGAAGGTAAAGCATATGTTTGCAGAGTTAGCTGAGATACTAAAGAATGATTATCAGTCTAACAACAGACATCCACTAAAGAGTTTGTTATTTGATCATGCAGTAGGAGAGATAGTATCTGCACAAATGGCAATAGTAAAAGTATTAACACTTAAACATTACACAGAAAATGAAAACATTGAGAGGGAACAGGATACTGATAAGTAAGCCTGCAGTTAAAGAATCTTTTTTAGAACTATCTGATAAAGACAAAGCATTAATTGAAGCAGAACTAAGAAAGAGCTGGTCATCACTAGATGTATATGCTGTAGGGGAATCTGTAAAGGATATCTCTGCTGGTGACAAAGTTTATGTAAGAGCAACTGCATTAGAGCTATCTGAGAAGATTGAGGTAGATGGTGAAATGAAGTTTATGATTCATGAACAAGATATAGCAATTATCTGGTAGAATAATTATATTTGAAAACTTTCTCGATATAATAGCCGTTAGGTAAGGAATCCCCACAAAATTAATCTGTGGGGATTTGTTTTGTAGAAAAGTTTTTACTATATTATATGTGTACTATATATTTGTAATCATGGATATTTTAAATTTTATAAACTGGAAAAGAAGCAAAAGACAAGTTACTTCTGCTCCACCAAATTCATTCATACCTCTAGGCATTCCTGATGGGAAAAGAGATGATGACTATTTAGCTGTTAATATTAGTGCTGCTGACTTTGCTGCTTCTGTAAGTACTGCTGGCCCACAAGGTCCTCAAGGCCCTCCAGGACCACAAGGTCCAGTTGGTTCTGTAGGTTCACAAGGTGTTCAAGGTATTCAAGGACAGCAAGGTTTACAAGGTCCTGCAGGTGCAATAGGTCCAGCTGGATTAAACTGGCAAGGTTCATGGTCTGCATTAGGAGTGTATGCTGCTGATGATGCAGTAGGCTTTGGAGGTGCTTCATATTTTTGTGTAAATGCTGTAGGACCATCTGTTTCTGATCCTACTGTAGATACAGTTAACTGGGCTTTGTTAGCTAACATAGGTGCTACTGGTCCTCAAGGTATCCCAGGTGTTGCTGGTCCTGCGGGAGCTGCTGGTGCAACTGGACCTGCTGGTCCTCAAGGAGCTCAAGGTATTCAGGGTATCCAAGGTATACAAGGTGTACCAGGACCTGTTGGACCTGCTGGTCTTAACTGGCAAGGAGTTTGGTCAAACTTAGGAACATATGTAGTAGATGATGCTGTAGGATATAATGGTGCATCTTGGTTTTGTATTAATCCTGTGGGACCTTCTATTCTAGCACCAGATCTAGACCCTACTAACTGGGCTTTACTTGCAGCTGAAGGAGCACAAGGGCCTCAAGGTTTAACTGGTGCTGCAGGTGCACAAGGAGTAGCGGGACCTCAAGGTATACCTGGCCCTAACCAAATCACTATAGATACTACTGATATTCTTAATGGTGGTTCTAGAAGAGTATTATTCCAAAGTGTTGCTGGTAAAGTTTCTGAAGATGCAAGATATACTTACAATCCTGCTAATGGAAATCTAAATAGTACAGGTTTAGCAAATACTGCAACTAACTCAGCTTTTGGTTCAAATGCTTTACAATCTAGTACAACTGGTCAGTTCTTATCAGCATTTGGTTTAGGGGCATTGCAGAATAATAGCTCTGGAGGAAACAATACAGCAGTAGGTAGTTATTCATTAAATGTTAATAACTCTAATAATAATACAGCAGTAGGTTATTTTGCATTATCAAATAGTAATGCAGTTGATAATACAGCAGTAGGTTATGCTGCAGGAGCAGTCGTTACTATAGGTAAGTGGAATGCAGCTATTGGTTCTCAAACTATGGCAATAGGAACTAACTCATCTACTAAGTCTGTAGCTGTAGGATATAAAGCTTTGTACTCTGCAACTTCTAACTCTGTTGCTGTAGGTTTTGAAGCATTGATGTCCAACCTTGCTATTGAAACAGTAGCAGTTGGTGAATCTGCATTAAGAGCTAACACTACAGGTACATTAAATACTGGTGTAGGATTTAATGCACTTAAATTAAACACTACAGGATTAGGTAATACTGCTCTTGGATATAAAGCTTTAGGTTCAAATGTATTAGGTAACTCTAATACTGCTGTAGGTTCAGGAGCTTTATTTTTAAATATTGGGGATGGCAATACCGCTGTAGGTACTTATGCTTTACAAAATAATACATCTGGATTGCAAAATACAGCTGTTGGTTATAACTCATTACCTAATAACCAAAATGGTTCTAATAATATTGCAATTGGTGTTGCTGCTTTAGCATCTAATCTTACAGCTAATAGTAATATTGGAATTGGAGATAACGCATTACAAATAAGTGATGGTTCTGGTAACATTGCTATTGGAGTAAATGCTGCAGCTGATAATACAACAGGTGCTAGTAATATTATAATTGGTGCCAATACAACAACTCAAGATTTTAACGGCTCTGTTATTATTGGTACTGGTGCACAAGCTACTGCAAATAACCAGTTTGTTATAGGTACAAATTCAGATCCTGTTGGTACTGTTACTGCATCAGTCCCTACACCTGATAATCAATGGTTAGTAAGAATCAATGAGAAGAATTATCTTATCCCAATGGAATATGTTCCTTAATTATGAATAAAGAAGAAGCACTGAGTATCATCATGCAGGCACTAGATGCCGCAACATTAAAGGGAGTGTATAGTCTGCAAGATGTGCAGGCTATACTTACTGCCTTAGAAGAACTTAAAAAATAAAGACCATGGATATTTTAAATTGGATATTCCTTAGAAAGGAAGAGTTAATCAGAACAAAAGCTAATGATCCTGACACAGATCTAATTGCGCTAGGTGCTGATGTAGGCTTTAATAAAAGAGGAGATAAGTATCAAACTTATGCAATTCCTCTTAAGTATATGGTACAAGATGGTTTAGTAGCTAACACAGCACACTATGAGTTAGATATTACAACATCTAATGTAGTTACTGTAAATACTCCTAGAGGTATCATTGATATTACAGGTATGGGTACAGCAGCACCTTTAACTCCAGGTGTAGCATTTGCGTCATCTACACCTTTCTTTATTAATAATCCTGAGCTAGATTTAACAATAGCTAATAGAGATAATGTGTATGTACAGTACTCTATTTACTATAGTCAAGCAATAAGTGATAATGCTATTCCTTATTTGTTATCTACAGGATTTATTTCTCCAGGTTTAGGGTTTAATTTGTTTAATGCTAATCCTGCTCTAGCAGATGCACAAAATTGGACAGGGTCATTGTATGTTTATTTTGAACTATACCAAATTAACTAATCATGTCAATAGGTAATTTAAAAGATTCAGGTAATCAGGGAAATAACTTTCCTTGGCAACTTAAGATGCTTCAGGGTCTGCAAGCACTTATAGATGATGGTTGTTGTGTTGATATATTTAATTTACTATCTCCTCAGGCAAGAACTCATAATATACTAAGGGTTTCTGCTCCAGGAACTATCGTAAGACCTTATAGTTTTTCTATTGCTAATGTAGGTTCTGCTAATGGTACTTTAGAAGGAAAGATTATAGCACCTGGAGAAGTAGTTAACTATGATGCTGGGGTACTAAATAATAGCTTTGAATTAGTTACTTATGATGCAACAGATACAACATTTTTAATTACTTGGGTTAGCTAATGGGAACTGCAATAACTTCAATAGGAGCTTCTGGTTCAAATATACTTACCAATCTTCCAATGTTAGCTGATGCATTTGGAAGATTAAGAGTATCTAATCCTTTGACTTTATTTGATTCAAGCAATAGATATCATGATAACGGATTGTGGAATACTTCTACAGCAAGTGGAGGAGCAACAACATTTAATCTAAATCAAGGTCTAGTAGATCTATCTGTAAATACCACAAATGGTTCTCAAGTATTAAGAGAAACAACAAAAGTATTCTCTTATCAACCTGGTAAATCTCTTCTAATACTTAACACATTTGTACTAGCTCCTGCTCAAGATAATCTAAGACAAAGAGTAGGTTACTTTGGTACTGATAATGGTATATATCTTCAGCTAGAGAATGTTGCTACTAAGCCTACTGTAAGTTTTGTAGAGAGAAGTTTAGTTACAGGTTCTGTAACAGAAACTAGAATAAGTCAAGCTGGTGGTGTTTATGGAGCAGGAGATACTGGATGGAATGTAGATAAATTAGATGGTACAGGTCCTTCAGGTATTATTTTAGATCCAACTCAAGCGCAGATACTATTTACTGATATTGAATGGCTTGGAGTAGGTACTGTAAGATTAGGTTTTGTAATAGATGGTAACTTTATACTATGTCATAAGTTTAATCATGCTAATCTAATTGCATCAACCTATATAACTACTGCATCTTTACCTTTAAGAATTGAACTTACTAATACTGGTGTAACTGGTACAACAAGTACATTAAAGCAAATATGCTCCACAGTAATATCAGAAGGTGGATATGAACTTAGAGGTGCTCAACAAGCTATTGGAACTCCTATTACGGCACCTACAAGTTTAGCTACAGCAGGAGTGTTTTATCCAATCATTAGTATAAAACTGGGCACAAGTTATTTAGATGGTGTGGTAATTCTTACTGCATTATCAATAATGGGTGCAGCAACAGGTGTTTATAATTGGAAAGTTATTGCTAGTGGTACAACTACAGGTGGAGCATGGGTTCCTGCGGGAGTTAATTCATCTGTTGAATATAATATAACTGGGACAAGTTTTGCTGGAGGTAGAACTCTAGCATCTGGATTTATTACATCAACTGCACAAGCTTCAGTAAATCTAGACATATTAAAAGAAGCATTGTTTGCTTTTCAGCTTGAAAGAAATAGCTTTACTAGTACACCAAATGAACTAACCCTAGTTGTAAGTGCCAGTACAAATACTGAACTTATATATGCTTCAATGGACTGGGAAGAAATAAGTAGATAAATATGAGTACAAGAATTGATATAAAATCTACAGCTGTATCTAGAAGTACAGCTACTTTAATGAAAACTAATCAAACAATTTCCTATAGAACTGGAGATGATGGGGATATAGAAGCAGGTAGAGATATATCATTTTTCATTCTTGATGAAAATAATCCATTTGGGAATACAGATAGATTTACTGATGAATTAGGTACACAAACATATACTAACAACATTGTAATAGATTGGAGTACATATAATGGTACTAATGTATTAGGATATAGAAGAACAGTAAGTGGTTCTGCTATAAATTGGGATAATGCAATTGATGGAGCTTTAGCAGTTAGTATAGGTTCATTTACTACTGGATGGAGATTAACAAATATCCGGGAATTGATGAACATAATGAATTATGAAGGTGGTGCTGATTATACAAGAAGATTAAACTATTCACCTTTTAATATAACTGAGTTTGAACTTTGGACCTCAACAACTTTATATGGAGCTTCTACAATTGCATATTATTTTACTAATGCAGGAACTAGTTTTATATATATAGGAAAAGCAGCATTAGTAAAATATATTCCTTGTAGAACATTTACAGTAACTGGAACAACTTTAACATAACATGGCAACTTACATATTCCCACAATTTAATGTAGAAATAGTTAACCCTACTGTTTCAATTAATATGAATACAATTGGTGACAAAGCTATTGATAAGTTTCTATCAGTAGATATAACACTAACAGTACCTAGTGCTATCTTTGGTGTAAGAATGGAAGATATGCCTTATGTTGATACATGGGATGATTCAGATGTTCCAGGAATGGTAGATATTGCTTTACAAGCATATGAAGTATAATGGCTGAAGTTACTATACAAGGAGTGTTATCTGTTGGTTCTAATGACCTATATGTAGTAGGACCTAGTACTACTGCTAGAGTAAAGTATCTCAAGTTTTACAATCCTGTTGCATATTCTGTTACAGTATCTAAGTATGATTTCTCTCTAGCTAGTACAATTAACTTGTATAATCTTACTTTAGATCCTGGAGATTCTATATCTGATGATACACAATATTTACTTCAGGGTAGGGATAAATTATCTGTGACAGCTACTATAGCTAACACAACATACTTATTACTATTAGATGTTTCATAATGGAACTGATAGACAAGGATGGTAATAAATTTGGTGCAGGAAAAATTACTGTAACCAAATCAGACGGTAAGTTAAAAACTCTTGGTGGTGCAGGAGGATCTCCATCAGGACCTGCAGGAGGAGACTTAACAGGAACTTATCCTAATCCTACAGTAAACTGGTCTAATGGTACTTCAACATATAATAGTTTATATTATCCTTTAGTAGCTAATCCAGCAGGCTATCTTACAGCAATAACATCTCTAGATGTAACAACTGCATTAGGTTATACTCCAGTTAATCAATCTGGAGATAGTATGTTAGGTTATCTAACATTATTCTCAGATCCTACAGCAGCTTTACATGCAGCAACAAAGCAATATGTAGATAATATATCAGCAGGCATAAACTTTCACTCCCCTTGTCATGTAGCTACAACAGGTAATCTATCTGCTACATACTTAAATGGAACAGCTGGTGTAGGTGCTACATTAACCTCTACAGTAAATGGAGCATTAATAATTGATTCTCATACTCCAGTTTTAGGAGATAGAGTTCTTGTATGGCAACAATCATCTGGACTACAGAATGGTATATATGATGTAACTAATACTGGATCTGTATCTACTCCGTGGGTACTAACAAGATCTTCAGATGCAGATAACTCTCCAGCAGGAGAACTTCAAAATGGAGACTTTACATTTATACAGCAAGGGACTCTTTACGGAGGTTATGGTTTTATATTAAATACTACAGGTACAATTACAATAGGAACTACAGCTATAAACTATGTACAGTTTAATGCAGCACAAGCAGTTGCAGCAGGATATGGTTTACTAGAACTCTCTCCTAATGTCCTTTCTGTAGATACATCTCTTATAGCTACAGTATCTAGCTTATCTGCTTATCTTACATCAGCTGCAGCAGCAGCAACTTATTATCCACTTACTAATCCAGCTGGATATATATCTGGTATTACATCTCTAGATGTTACAACAGCACTTGGTTATACACCATATGATGCAACTAATCCATCTGGATTTATAACATCTGCAGCACTATCACCATATCTCACATCTGCAACAGCAGCTTCTACATATGTTCCTCTTGCTAGAACTTTAACCATTAATGGTACTACACAAGATTTATCTGCAAATAGAACATTTACAGTAACTTCACCTGATCCCGCTGGATGGACTACCATTGTAAAGAGTGCTAACCAAGATGTAACAAATAGTACAGTACCACAAGATGACACAGATTTACAATTTTCAGTGGTTGCTGGAGGACACTATATGGTTGAAATGAATATATGTTATTCAGGTAATAATGCTACAGGTGATTATTTATGGAGGTATGCAGTATCAGCAGGAACAATGAAAGCAAGAGGTATAGCAATCATATTTACAGCAGCGATGGCTCCAGGACTTCAAGCAGTTACTGCTGGTGCACCGGGTACAGCCACAACCGGAAGTATTCAATGTGGAGTAGCAGGTACTGACCTAGATGAACTACATACAACAACTGCAACTTTTAATTTTTATGCCTCAGCAAATGGAACTTTTAAATTTCAGTTTGCAAACAATGCAGCAGCAGCAGGTAGAATATCACGAACTTGGAAAGGCTCAATTTTAAAGTACAAAAGAATAGACTAAGCATTTTTACGTATATTGCAAAATATTTTGTATATTATATATATGAGATTTTTGTTTGTACTCTTATTGTTATTAGCATCTTGTTCTCCACAAAGGAGACTGGAACATTTGCTAAAAAAGCATCCTGAGTTAACTAATGTTGATTCAGTAGTAATCCGTGATACAATAAGAATCAAAATTCCTGAAGTAAGAATAGACACAGTAGTTGATATAGAAGAACTTTGGGATACTATATACCTAGAAAAAGATCAACTTAAAATCAAAGTCTGGAGAGATAGATATAATAAAGTCTATATCCAAGGACAGTGTGATACAGTATATATTGAAAAAATTATAGACAGAAAAGTCCCTGTAAGAATATATGAGGAGACTCCTGTTTGGAAGAAAGTATTCTATTGGATACTTGCTATTATTATAGCATTCTTAGCTTTTTATATTATAGTTAACGCAATCTTTAGAAAATGAGCACAGCAGATATCACAATGTT
>Ga0209972_10000043_pt1 | contig 119166 bp, 123 predicted proteins | sample NOAtaG_7_FD_187302 | JGI IMG/M metagenome (GOLD analysis project Ga0209972, IMG submission 187302) | Freshwater lake microbial communities from Lake Erie, under a cyanobacterial bloom - NOAA_Erie_Diel1S_2200h metaG (SPAdes) (version 2) | ecosystem: Environmental > Aquatic > Freshwater > Lake ... | reverse complement strand
TTCTACTTCCTGCATCAACTTAGCCAAACCAAAATTTTCTAAAATTTCTTCGATTATGAATTTAATTTTTAACAAAAGACTAAGCTGCTTAATGAGCTTCTGCATAAATTCGTAATGCTGCCGCGATTTTTTTCTCATAATCATCACTTTGTGATTGAAACCATGCAAGTGTTTGAGGATCGATTTGTACAAGAGCATTCAATGAAGATACAGGCTTCCACCAGCGAGACTTATTGAAAAACTCCTCAGTCAAAGGTGGAATATCAGATGTATCAATCTCTAATTCTGACAGAGCGTCTAGTTTAGCCCAATTCGTCTCTGAGGTATTGTTCATGGCATTATGCAGCAACTTCAACATAAGCGGAGTAGGTATAAGGCTTAGGACTTTCTAGCCCTTCTTCGATAAGACCATCGATATGAAACTCTATAGCCTCTTGCATATTCTGGTTAACTTCTTCTAGCGTTGCACCAGTAGAAACACAGCCTAAAACATCTGGAGAATATGCAGAATAGCCTGTTTGCGTTTTTTCTATAACTACAAGATATTTCATTACTCTAGTCTTGCCTTATACTAGCCTTATTGTACTTGAATGCAAATACTATTGCGACATTTTTATGAAAAGCAAAATAGCTATTCATCCAGATATTTGCAACGGGTGACCAATAATTGCTAATACCCGAATTACAGTGCAAACGATAATGGAGTTTTTGGGCGCAGGTGATTCGATTGAAGAAGTCATTGATTGAAGAATATCCATCTCTCACAAGGGAGGATATTTATGCCTGTATGCAATTTGTGGCAAAGCAAAGCTAACTCAGTAGTCATCGTTCATAGGGTTGAATAATTTTTAGATTAGGGATAACCCGATAATGTTTGACATTAAAAGTACAAAGAGTTTTATTTTTGCTAATGGCACAATGAGCAATTAACGCATCTAATAGCCCCACTCCATCAGAAAGGCGATATTTACTAAAATCTGCCAAAGCATTATCGCAATCAGCCTCAGTCAACCAAATTAATGATAAAGGTGCAGTCAGCCTAAAAACTTGATTAACTTCTTGTTTATTTTGACAATTTTGGATTAACTCCATCACAACAAAACCTGACACACTGGGCAATTCTGATAATGTCGTAAACCATGCGATCGCAGGTTTATGACCCCTCAAAACATCGATCAGAATATCAGTATCTAAAACATACATAAAATCACTTTATAAATGTTGGCGATGTTCTGCTGCATGACGAATTTGACGCGCATATTCTTGGCTATCCTTAATCTCAGGACGCGAGTTAATTAGTCCTTCACTTTGCCAATAGCTCACTAATTCTGCACCAGATCTAGGCAGATTCTCAGAAGATTTTCTAACAGCCAGAAGTTGCAGAATATATTCTGGTAAAGACAAACTAATTTTCCCTGCTTCCACAGATAGCTCTTGTTCCAATTCTTGAGGTAAATCTAAAGAAATTGTCATAGTCTTAATTTGGGGATTTGGCATTGCTGTCTATTAATATAGCAAATAAAAAAAAGCCCCGCATTGCGGGGCTTTTTGGTTTGTTAGAGCTTAGTAACGAGCGCTGTTAGGCTTGTGTACGATGAAGCTTTGGACTTGGCACTGCTTGATGTTGTCGAAAGCAACAACACGAATGAAAGAACCAGGATAGCTAGAACGGCAAGCTTGTACTTCGCTCAAAACTTCTTGAGGAGTGGTGGCGTTGAATAGGGGCAACTTCCACATTGTCCAGTAGTGAAGTTCAGGAGCAGAATCTTCGTTAAATTCGATCGCTGCGTAGAAACCTTGTCTCAAGGTATACTCGATTTGACGAGTGATTTGAGCATCGCTCAAAGGGGGAAGATAAGAAAGAGTTTCGTAACGACGCTCTTTTGGTAAAGTTTGCATTATTTCCTCGCGATTGAAATTAAATTGCTATTGATTTGGGCTATTGATTTGCTTCAGTAGAAGCGTGATCGCCATCAACATCTGAGTCAGCAACTGCTTCAAGAGGACTACTGAGGCTAGATTCTGGAATAGGTTCTTGAACTTTTATCTCAGCATCTAGATTCTCACATTCTGCATATCCTTCTGAAGCCTGAACACTCATGATGCGCTCAAAATGTCGACGACGAAGCTGCATATTTGATTGTTGAATACCTGTACGAGTCATTTCTGGCAAAAAATCCAAAATCTCATTTGCGAGATGTTCGCGCACAGTCATCACTCGAAAAGCCATCTCTTGATGAACCTCAAAGAGGTCTTTAATATAAAGCTCACCATTTTGGAGTCTTTCGCGTGTCGAGAATTGGTTAAACCAGAGAGCTTTTAACTTATCCGTTTCTTCCAACTGCTCGGCGATCGTCTTAACAGCCTCGAAGGTCAAAAAATTGATCAACATATTGGCTGTGGACTTAGTACTGCGCTTAATATCCATAGGCTCAATTCACCAAGAGTTTTACTATATTGTTTCGTGTTACGAAACAATATAGTAAGGAGCTAATCGATTAGAGAGTATCCATTGCTTCAAACTCGAACTTGATTTCCTTCCATAGTTCAAGAGCAGCATTCAATTCAGGAGACCAACGACCAGCTTCACGAAGAACGTCGCCGCCTTCACGCCAGAGGTTGCGACCTTCGTTACGAGCTTGGATACAAGCTTCGAGAGCAACACGGTTAGCGGTTGCACCAGGAGCAGCACCCCATGGGTGACCCAAAGTACCACCACCGAACTGTAAGCAAGAATCATCGCCGAAGATTTCCACGAGAGCAGGCATGTGCCATACGTGGATACCACCAGAAGCTACAGGGAGTACGCCAGGCATAGAAGCCCAATCTTGGGTGAAGTAGATACCACGAGTGCGATCTTGTTCAATGTGGTCTTCACGCATGAGGTCAACGAAGCCCATGGTGATTTCCTTTTCACCTTCGAGCTTACCAACAACGGTTCCAGAGTGGAGGTGGTCACCGCCAGACATACGGAGACACTTAGCCAAAACGCGGAAGTGAATCCCGTGGGTCTTTTGACGGTCGATAACAGCGTGCATTGCGCGGTGAATGTGCAATAGCAAGCCATTTTCACGACAATACTTAGCAAGAGAGGTGTTAGCTGTGAAACCACCAGTCAAGAAGTCATGCATGATGATAGGTGTGCCGATTTCCTTAGCGAAAGCTGCACGTTCCATCATTTGCTCAGATGTAGGTGCAGTTACGTTGAGGTAGTGACCCTTGATTTCGCCAGTTTCAGCTTGTGCTTTTTCGATTGCTTCTTGTACAAACAGGAAGCGATCGCGCCAGCGCATGAAAGGCTGAGAGTTAATATTTTCGTCGTCTTTGGTGAAGTCTAGACCGCCGCGTAAGCACTCATATACTGCACGACCGTAGTTCTTCGCAGAAAGACCTAATTTAGGCTTAATGGTACAACCGAGGAGAGGACGACCATACTTGTTCAACTTGTCGCGCTCAACTTGGATACCGTGAGGTGGTCCTTGGAAAGTCTTGAGGTATGCGATGGGTACGCGGATGTCTTCTAGACGAAGTGCGCGGAGTGCTTTGAAACCGAATACGTTACCAACCAAGGAGGTGAGCAAGTTGGTGACGGAGCCTTCTTCAAACAAGTCGAGAGGATAAGCGATGTAAGCAATATATTGATTGTCTTCGTTGGGTACTGGTTCGACATCATAGCAACGACCTTTGTAGCGATCGAGGTCGGTCAACAAGTCTGTCCATACAGTTGTCCAAGTACCTGTAGAAGATTCAGCAGCTACCGCAGCAGCAGCTTCTTCGGGAGGTACGCCTGGTTGAGGCACGAAGCGGAAAGCTGCGAGAAGGTCAGTATCTCTGGGAGTGTAATCGGGGGTATAGTACTTTAGTTTATAGTCCTGAACACCAGCGTCGTACCCAGCCTTAGCTTTAGACTGTGTTTTTGAGTAAGACATTAATATCTCCTTACTAGAGTTAAATTGAGAATCGTTTAAATTTCCACCATTCGACCTATGGGCAGTTTGCTCCCGTGAGAGTGCGTAAGGCAAAAAATCATGCCTCAAGACTCAAAACGATGGTTGACAGTAATCAAGACTGAAAGGCAAGCTTTGGAACTGAAAAATGCGAAAAATTTTTGGTTCTGTGCATCACTGAGTCTTAAAACTGGGTTGCCCGCAAACTGCACGGGGCGCTGCAAAAAAACTGAAGAGGCAGAATCCAAGAGTCAAATCAGATATCTCTTTACTTGGCTTTTTGGTGCTGGCTCCTTGGTGGAACATTTTTTGCTTTATATAAGTTAATCCTATCAGGAATTCTTCGTGTGAAGCCCTTGAGTGATGTTTTTAATTTAAACATAAAGTGCGTATCTACATTTACTTTTTTTGAAAATTTTTTTTTGAAAAGTGCCTTTTCTGGTTATAAATTCATATAAAAAATTTATATAACGCTAATAAGCTAGATATATCCTCTAGTACTTGTTTGTAATTGTTTTGAGCGAATCTGTTCGCTCAAGTTCTTGCTAGACAAGTAGTTTAGTAACAATGCATCAGTCAATTTGTATTAATAAAATTAAGTGTCTATTCTTTGATTTTGGAAATCAAATGGTACACTGTCAAACCAAAAAAGTTATGAATAGATGGCAATTTTAACAGTATTAAAACAATATTAGAAATCCTAATAGCAGATATATAAATAGAAAATCAATTATTTTGATTGGACTTTGTTATCAAGTTAGCCATCAATTTAAATAGAGTATTTCTACTCATTGCTATTATTGCCAAACTCAGAGGCGCTCGGAATGACTGAATAGGGTTTAGCGGATTCGCTGATTCAGCCATAACAATAGTACTTGCTCTAGGGTGTGATTATTTTTGTGCATTTCCTGTTTGACCCATTGAGCGATCGCGTCAATAGCAGAGAAGCTTTCGCCTACTTTCCATTTGACATCAATGCCCATAGAGGTGAGGTGAGTACCTTCGAGGGTCTTTAGGTTTACTGTCTTTGGGAATTTTTGCTTGAGGAGATCTGCAAGGCTGAAAATCTCGTCAATATCATCATCGATAAACTTGATCAGTAAATTGTGAATGGTTTGGTAATTGGCGCTAACTAGCTGTTCAGTTTCCTTGGGAGTAGGGGTGAACTCCATCGTAGACATTTCAGGGATGGTGCTTGATAGTTCTTTAAAAAAAGGAATCGAGCGATCTGCGCTGTAGTTATTGTAGGCAATGTAAATATTACCAGCGCGGGTTGGCTTATATAGACTGTTAATTAATAGATGGATTTTGCAACCCATGCTATGTCCTATTCCAAATACGGGGAAATAGTCGAGAAATAGTTTACTGCGTACCTTGCGAAAGGAAGTATGGACATCGCGGGCAATTTGGCGATGGTCAAAGGTGCTATTGAGGAATGGAGTTGCTACGATCGCATAGTGATTCTCAGCAAGCTGTTCTAGCAAACGACTATAGGCAACCTGTGGGGCGGCAGCAAAAAATGCGCCACCAAGAAAGTGAATTACGCCCTTGGGTTTAGCTGGAGTTAAAACCCAATTTTCTTCTACCTGCTTCCATTGCATAGTCTTAGCTACTATTTGTGTTTTACAATTCTTTACATCTTCCTTATCTTAATCAATTCGCCCATGGAATCAAATATTTTTACATCGTTAATCTTGCCGATCGCGCTAGGAACGATGATGCTTGGAATGGGTTTATCGCTCGTCCCAGATGATTTTTATCGGGTGGGAAAATATCCGAAAGCGGTGATGATAGGTTTGATCAGTCAATTAATTGTGCTGCCACTGATTGGGTTGGCGATCGCTAAGCTTGTACCGATGCAGCCTGCGATCGCTACGGGTTTGATGATTCTGGCTTTATGTCCGGGGGGAGTTTCCTCAAATTTGGTCACATTTTTAGCGAAAGGAGATGTAGCTCTTAGTGTGACCTTAACCGCTTTAAGTAGTCTGATTACAATATTTACAATTCCTATTTTTGCTAATTTGGCTAGCCAACATTTCTTTGGGCAAGGTGCGGCGGTTGAGTTGCCGATAGGGACGACAATTGGACAAATTTTTGTGATTACTTTTTTGCCGATCGCGTTCGGCATGATTATTCGTCAGTTTGCGCCAAACCTATCGGCAAAATTAGAAAAAGTAACCAGTGTCTCGGCTGCTGTACTGTTGGCAGTAATTATTTTGTTGCTAATCGTTAAAGAATGGAGTCGATTGCCAAATTTTATTGCTCAAGTTGGGGCTGGGGTGTTGCTATTAAATACCATTTCGATGGCAGTAGGATTCTATTTAAGCAAATTTTTTCAGCTTAACCCTAAGCAACAAATCTGTATCAGCATTGAGGTGGGTTTGCAAAATGGAACTCTAGCGATCGCGATTACCGCAGGATTGCTCAATAATCCAGATATGGCGGTTCCTGCGGCAATTTATAGCTTGCTGATGTATGTGACGGGATTCTTAGCGATCGGTTACGGTCGTAAGCTAGCTGAAGCATAAGATAAAGAGATGGCTAAGCCATCTCTTTTCTTATTCGCGATTAGGCTTATCGGTAGCGCGATTGAGTAACCAGAGTGACGTAACTAAGCCGACAAAGTGAGCAAATAGAATATTGAAACTGGCCTGAATAATTTGAAAGTCGAGAGGCTGGATTACTGAGTTGTAGCTGCCCGACCCCGGTAATATGGCTTGTCCCTGACCTGATCTGAGGGTTAATGCGCCAATAATACCAAAAGCACCAAAAAAGGTAACGAGCATACCAATTAAATTGATCATTAGACCAATTTTAATTTGAAAAATAGTTTGGCTTTTGGTGGGTCGATCAGGCGATCGCAGCTTAGTTGCCATTTGTGTATAGCGATAATTCCAGAAAATACTTGCCCCTAAGACTGCAATGCCCACCCACGCAAAACTCAGCCCTGGCAATGTGGCAGGGCTAGTGTCTAAACCTGTGTTTACCCCAGTTGGAGTAACTTTTGGGAACAAAAATAGTTGTAATAGCACCACCGAAGAAACTACACACAAAACCACTTGTGTCCAAAAAGAAGTCCATCCCCAGCGACGAAAGGCTAAAACGACACGCAACACATTTGGGGACACATCGCTGTTATCTTCTTCTTTTTTAGCGCTTTTTAGTTCTCTGGGCATGATGGGCTAGTCTGGCTAGTAAAACTGTAAATACTATAGCGCTTTGCGCTTTCATCCCAACATCAAAAGGGTGCTCAGCACCCTTTTGAATTAACAATATTTTGAGACATCTTCACCTTTTTCTGCGAGATAACTAAGCGATCGAAAACGTAGTCCTACGAGTTGATCGTATAGGGGGTTAATTTCGCACATGGCGGGAATGTGCATAATTTTGCGGCCAAATAAGACAACATCACGCTCGAAAGGGCATTGAGCTGGAATAACTTTACAGATTAAGTTGGCTAGTCGGGAATCATGGATATCCATATGGTCGAGCCATTCCTTGACAGGCTCAAGCAAATCAGGATGATGCTCTTCATGGTGTGAGGCAGTTTCCAGCTTGATCCGTAATTCGTTGATTGGTGTTATTTCTTGATCAAGGGCTGTACAAAATTCTTGAATAACGCGATCTTCTGTATCTGTATATTTGCCGTCAGCAAGTGCCATCATCACTGCCATTCGCAAAAAATTCTGCCCCACCTTGCGATCGCTACCCAACGCATCAGCCAGTTCTTGGGTGCTAATTGGTTCAAAGCTAGAAATGGGAATTTCCTCTCCCCATTCATCACTATGGCTGATCTGATCGAAAAGGGTACGCTCTTGATCGCTATAGTCATTGTCCGCGAGAGCCACGCTCATGAGTCCCCGCAACCAAGCTGAAATCTGCTCTTGTGTATAAGTCGGATGATCTGTTTTCATAACAAGTCAGTCTACAGGTTGACTAAATCATAGATTGCTTTGTCTTGCATTAGTGCGGTTATAGCATTAAGGAATGTTTAATAATAAGCTCCCATGATTAACAATGAGGCTCCCATTCATCCAAAAATAGAGTTATTTACGCTAATCTACAAAATAGGTATGAAAAACTCTTATTTTTATTGTTATTAATTGATATTGAGCTGATATGACTAAATTTAATACTTCACAAATACCGATCGCGATGACAATCGCTGGTTCGGATAGTGGCGGCGGTGCGGGGATACAGGCTGACCTCCGCACCTTTGCCTTTCATTGTGTGCATGGAACGAGTGTACTCACCTGCATCACGGCTCAAAATACACAGGGGGTAACGCGAGTCGATGCCATGTCACCCGAATCCGTATCAGCACAATTTGAAGCGGTGATGGTGGATATGCGTGTGGGAGCTATCAAAACGGGGATGCTACTCAATCAAGAGATAATTAAAACCGTTGTCAAGAAACTAGTTGCTTTTGGCTTTGGAAATGTGGTGGTCGATCCAGTGATGGTGTCACGGGCGGGAGCACAATTGTTAGATGATGATGCCGTGAAAACGATCCGTGAGCAGTTAATTCCTCTGGCGGCAATCACCACACCTAATCGCTATGAAGCTCAAATTCTCGCAGATATGGAAATTCACACATTGGAGGATATGCAAACATCGGCTCAGAAAATTTATAAATTAGGGGCAAGATCGGTTTTAGTCAAGGGGGGCGGCTTTACCAACGAACTGAAGGCTCTCGATGTGTGGTTTGATGGCGATCGCCTAGATGTTTTGCAGACAGAAGTAATTGATACACCGCATACTCATGGTACTGGCTGTACTTTGTCCGCCGCGATCGCCGCAAATTTGGCTTTGGGGAAACCACACTTGCAAGCAGTTCAAGATGCAAAGAATTATGTGACTGAAGCTTTGAAATATGCTTTAGCGATCGGGCAGGGACAGGGGCCAGTTGGACATTTCTATCCGTTACTGAATTGTGGGTAGTATGAAGAACTAGCAATGATTAACGTGAGTTCGATAAAGCCATTTACACTGAGCTTCGCACGGCGCAAATGGCTTTCAGATTCCGTCTAACTGACGTATGATTAAGTTCGATAGGTCATGCTGAGATTAAAACTGATGCACAGTCGATCTTCATCGCTGAGATTTGCTTCTACTCCATGATTGAGCCAACTTGGGAAAATAATCATCGTACCTTCCGTTGCCTTATAACTGATGTTACGTGGAAGTTTCTAAGACCCTCACCCCTAGCCCCTCTCCCATTAAGGGAGAGGGGAACAAGAAATTAGTCTAGCTCGCCCTCTCCCTTGATGGGAGAGGGGGCAGGGGGGTGAGGGTGATATTTGTTCCACCTAACATCAGTAATTAGAACAAAGTTTTGCCGAAAATAATTAAGCTGTGCTCTACGCCATCTAATTCTGCAATTTGCGGTAAAAATCCCCACTCCTCAAAGCCAAAACTGCTAAATAAACGATGACTTGCAGAATTATGAGCAAAGACAAAGCCCACAAGTTTAGAGATATTGAGCTTGGGACAATTAGCGATCGCATGATCTAGCAACTTTTTCCCAATTCCTTTGCCTTGATAGTTAGGAGCTATATAAATACTGATTTCGGCGGTCTTGTGATAGGCTGGACGACCATAAAACATCTGCAAGCTCAACCAGCCAATGATTTGTGCATTTTGGTCACTTTGAATATCATGACTACCGATGGTCATTACCCAAACGGGATAGTGATCGCCATGCGATCGAAACCAAGCACGGCGGCTCTCAACGGAAATTGGTTCAAGGTCGGCAGTCGCAAGACGGGTAGGGATGGCTGCATTATAGATCTCAATAATTGCTGGTAAATCCGCCTCTACTGCTAACCGAATTTGCATAGTTTCTACTCCTAGCTTGCTTGTTAACTATTACAGCACTTCACTATTAACCAAGCCAATACTTGAGATTAAAGATTTGCATTACTCTAAAAATATATTTTGCTACTCTGTAATTTAGGTGATGATAAACCGTGCTAGGTGCAGCATACCATCACCTAAATTACTATATGATTAGAGCGATCCTCATCAGTGCGTTATGGAATTATTTGCTGGGTTACTCACAACAGTGTTAGGTATAGCAGGCGCACCTGGAATCGCGATCGACAAAATCGCGACGGATTTTTTGCGTGGTCAGATTGTACGAGCAGATGTTTTAGAGGTACGTGTTGATAATGCTCCAAATTACCAGATTTTGTTAGGTAATGTTGATCGCATTCGAGTTGCAGGTCGAGGAGTGTACGTTTTAGAATTTCTCCGCATCGATGCGATTGATTTAGAAACTGATCCCATTAGTATCGATCCAAATGTGTTGCAATCTGGGAAAGTGTTCTTACGCCGTCCGTTACAAGCTACTGTGCGTGTAGTGTTGCGCTCCGAAGATATCAATAATGCTCTGCGATCGCCAACGATTCAATCTTCTTTTAAAAACCTTAGCATTGATATTTCAGGAACGAATAAAGGCAAAGCTGAAACTCTCGATCTCGTTAATCCAGAAGTAACTTTTTTAGAAGGCGATCGCATTCGTCTATCAGCATTCCTACAATCTCAGCCAACTCCCTCAAAGCCAAAACCAATACCACTTAATGTATCAGTTAATGCAGAACTAAAAACTATTGGTGGCACTAGATTACAAATTATTAACCCTAGAATAGAACTAGAGGGAACACCTATTCCAGAAAAAATTGCTAATGTCTTTGCCCAAGGCTTAAATCGGGTACTCGATCTGCGACAATTAGAAAGTAAAGGAATTATGGCTAGAGTTCTCAAACTAGAGCTAACTGAAGGAAAAATGCAGGTGATTGGATTTGCCAAAATGGATTCTATTCCTAATCAATAAATCTCATCAAAAAAATAGCTCAGTGATTGCTCAGTTATTTTTTGATTTATCTTCCAATAAATATCTATGAGCTACTGCCTCAACCCTAGCTGCAATTTCCAAAATCCAGAGACATCACCCAAGTTGAGCTTCTGTCAACAATGTGGCTCCAAGTTAAAAATAGGCGATCGCTACCGAGCGTTGAGAATTCTCGGACAAGGAGGGTTTGGGAGAACTTTTATTGGTATCGATGAGGCATTGCCTTCTTGTCCAACCTGTGTGATTAAGCAGTTCTTTCCTGCGGATTTGAGTAGTGCCGAAAAAGCCGCTGAGTTATTTCATCGAGAGGCAATTCGTTTAGATGATTTGGGCAAGCATCCTCAAATTCCCACTTTGCTTGCTCATCTTGAACTTGACGGTAAACAATATCTCATTCAAGAATTTATTGATGGACAGGATCTGCTAAAGGAATTACAGGAACAAGGAAACTTTAGCGAAGCCAAAATTCAGTTGCTAATGAGGGACTTATTGCCAATTTTGCAATTTATCCATGAAAGGAATGTGATCCATCGTGATATCAAGCCTGAAAATATTATCCGTCGTCGATTTCCGAGCAACTCTGATTCAATGATAGGTAGTCATGTATTAGTGGATTTTGGAGCTGCTAAACATGTATCCACCACTGCCATAACGGAAACAGGTACAAGAATTGGCAGTGCTGTATATGTTGCCCCAGAACAGCTAAGAGGGAAATCCATCTTTGCTAGTGATATCTATAGTTTAGGTGTAACCTGCATTCATTTGATCACTAATGTGTCTCCTTTTGAGTTGATGGATATGGATGGAAATTGGGTTTGGCGAGATTTTTTAGCTGATAATTCCATCAGTCGGGGATTAGTAGAAATTCTGGATCGGATGATTTTAGTGGCTCCCAGTCAGCGATACCAAACTGCTCAAGCGGTTTTAAATGATCTCAAAAATGTAAACTCTTCTAGTTATCAGGTCTATGTGTCTCGAAGTGCCAGAGCTTCTAAAAGAAGTGCGATCGCTAAAAACAGTATCACCCCCATCTTTGCCCCTAAGTCACCAATTCCAGCGATCACACCACAACTATCGCAATTCTCCTTTGAAACTGCGACTGTCAAAATTAATCGCATTGGTGTCGGTAAGTTAGCGAAAACACTGTTACAAATCAATACCAAACAAAAACTTGGGCATTCCTATTTTGAAACCCTTGGCAATGTTCAAGGTAAACCCATTAGTATAGAAATGGTATTTATCCCCGCAGGTAAATTGCAAATTGGCTCATCAATTAGTGAAAGCGATCGCATTAAAGAAGAAAGTCCACGTCATATAGTGAATATTCCTGCTTTCTTTATGTCCCGTTTCCCCATCACTCAGAGGCAATGGAAAGTGATTATGGATAACAATCCTGCGATTTTTATTGGTAATGGCGATCGCCCTGTGGAGAGCGTATCATGGGAAGACGTGCAGAGCTTTTGTCAGCAAATCATTGAGCGTACTGGAAGACCCTATCGCTTACCTAGTGAATCGGAATGGGAATACGCTTGTCGTGCAGGAACTTCAACTCCCTTTTACTTTGGTGAAACAATAATAGCAAATCTTGCAAACTTCAATGCGTCAATTCCCTATCTATACGCCTCTCCAGGAGTTAGTAGTACAATTACCACTGAAGTTGGTAGCTATCCTGCCAATGCCTTTGGGTTACATGATATGCATGGAAATGTTTGGGAATGGTGTGAAGATACTTGGCATGATGATTATGATCTATTACCCAAGGATGGATCGGCTTGGATACAGGGAGGTGATTGCAGTTGTCGCGTCATCAGGGGTGGCTCATGGCGGGATCCAGCTCATTACTGCCGTTCGGCTAAGCGCTCCTGCAATGCCGCCAACCAAGGCGATCGCACTACAGGTTTTCGGCTTGCCATGACCCTGATTCCCTAAACTCCATATCTAAAGAGGTCACTCCCATAAAATCTCTACAAAAGTACAGCGCTTTGCACTTACTTAAACCCATAAATATTGCAGTTTTCATGTTGTTGTAGGCAAAATGAAAACTCAGAACCCTTACTAACCCGTACTGACGTTTACTAGGATTAATTTTTATTTTCAAATGAATATGCACTCGTTTGAAAACCACAATATTTTTATGGTGCGAATAGCTTAGACTTCGCTCAGCCAAATTATATTGCTGGCTCTGCGAAGCCTAAGCCCTAGTACTTATTTAAAACTGCTATATCTCGAACTTGCATTGAATTAACTAGCGCTCATAAATAGGAATATAGGTAACATCATGCAAGCCTGTATACATTTGAGTTGGTCGGAAGAGGCGGTTATCAGAGAGCTGTTCTTTCCAATGAGCTAACCATCCTGGTACACGAGCGATCGCAAAAATAGTCGTAAACAAATTACTGGGAATACCTAACTTTTTATAAATCAATCCTGAATAGAAATCGACATTAGGATGAATTCCCTTACTGGCAAGCTTATCATAGGCTTGTTTTTCGAGCTCTAGGGCAATGTCGTAGTAAGGATCATGACCAAACTTATCAAACAATTCATGAACTAAGTCCTGAAGAACGATCGCTCTAGGGTCTTTGACCTTATAAACTCGATGTCCAAAGCCCATGAGTTTCTCTTTGCGCTCGATTTTGCGTTCTAAGTAAGCAGTGACATTCTCAACTGAGCCAATTTCTTCAAGCATCAACATCACCTGCTCATTTGCGCCACCATGCAAAGGACCAGCTAAAGTACCGATCGCAGAAGTCATCACTGCATAGGGATCGGTCAAAGTCGATGCTGTCACCAAGGCAGCAAAAGTTGATGCATTGACCGTATGTTCAGCATGGAGAGTTAAACATACATCAAAAATACGGGCTGCAAGAGGATCGGGAATCTTCTCATTCAACATATAGAGAAAGTTGGAAGCATAATCTAAGTCATCGCGAGGCATTACGGGATCATTGCCTTGGCGCATCATATGAAAAGCCGCCACCATAGTGGGTACTTTTGCTAATAAACGTACAGTAGCTTGGTATATATAGTCCAAATCATGAAAATCTCCCAAAGGATAAAACATCCCTAAAGCGGCAACACTAGTTTGTAGCGCATCCATAGGGTGAGCATTATCAGGAAATGACTTAATCATGTCGCGAATACGATATTTGATTCTTCGTCTGTGGGTAATATCGTGCTCAAATTCATTTAGTTGAATAGCTTTGGGCAAGTCACCGAAGATTAATAAGTAACTGGTTTCAAGGAAATTACTATACTTGCAAAGATCCTCGATACGTATTCCCCGATATTCAAGCAAACCTGACTGTCCATCAACATAACTTATGTTTGATTGGGTTGCAGGAACTCCTTCTAAACCAGGCTTATATTCTCCGATTGCCATATATTAGCTACCTTGCAAGATTGATTTTATTGATTTCTGTGATTATTTTATCTCTATAGCCTTTTCCAGTCTATTTTAAAGTGCAGGTTTGATTTCCCGCCTTTACCCGTTTGAAAAGTTCTATATCTAAGTAATTTATGATGATGCACTAAGCGCCGTAAGAATGTACAACATGATGCATATCGCTATCTTTTGCCTACACCATCCTCTAGGTATTACTAAAGATTTTAGGATTTCAGGATTTAGGATGATACTGTCAGAATATTTCCATTCCTAGTATCTTGATTACTTGATAGGCTTATTTGAAATTTCCAATCGCTATACCAATGCTTAATTTACGGTTTAGCTAAGTACGCTCTACTGTTACGTCTCAAATTTACATATTTCTGGGCTAGCAATCTTAACTAATTAACTAAATGACATTACAGCGCTTTGCGCTGACTTAAAAATCTTCTGTAATACTTAAAGTCTCAATGGGCTTTAACTAGATAATACTAAATAATATTTAGGCTGTTCTATATTAATTCCAGTAACTTACTGATGTAAAATTGGTGGTAGTGCTGCAAAGTAATTTTTTTAGTAATTGTGTTGCGGGCGCTTCGCGCCCGCAACACAATTACATTGCATGACTGCAAAATTTGGCATGAGCGAGAGCAATGCTCTCGCTCATGCCAATTGCAATTAAGGGTTTAAATAGACAATAGATAGCTACTTCCTAGATTTTATTGAAATGGGTTGTTGCCATATTTGCCGAATAGAGAAGCTTCACCCTTAATAACGGCTTTACCGAGGTTAAAAGCAGCCCAGAAAACAACTAAGACAATAGGTCCTAGTACGATTAATATTCTCCAATCCATATGTTTGCACCTAAAAATTTGAATAGAATTAAATAGAGATTGCTTTTAGCCCCTATTATGACAGTAAAACCGTCTAAAAAGGTAGAGGGTATGGAGGCTTACACAGCTACTTTGTCAGCTTTGTTTGACTAGTTCATGATATATGTCATCTGTCTAGTTTTAAGTTTTTATGGAATACTGGCAGGCTTTTGTTTTGGGGATTGTGCAAGGACTAACTGAGTTTTTGCCGATTAGTAGCTCAGCACATCTCAAGGTTGCCCCCGCACTTTTTCATTGGAATGATGCTGGTGTGTCCTTTGATGCAGTCATCCAATTGGGCAGTATTGTGGCGGTAGTTAGCTATTTTTGGAAAGATCTCAGTAATATCATGCTGGGTAGTATTGAGGCTATTCATAAGAAGCAATACAAATCACAGGAGTTTAAGCTAGCTGTAGCGATCGCCTTAGGTACAATTCCCATTTTATTTGGAGGTTTGCTGATTAAAGTTTTTATCAAAGATTATGACAACTCACCTTTACGGAGTTTGACGGCGATCGCGTTCGCTTCAATTGTGATGTCGAGTCTACTGGCTCTAGCCGAAATTTTTGGACAAAAAGGCGATCAACAATCAAAGCGCCATTTTCATCGAGTTCGCATTATTGACGGCATCTTAATGGGCTTAGCTCAGGCGATGGCACTGGTTCCAGGGGTATCACGCTCTGGCTCTACCCTGACTGCAGGTTTATTTCTAGGCTTAGATCGGGTTGCTGCAACTAGGTTTTCGTTTTTGTTAGGCATTCCTGCAATTACGATCGCAGGTTTGGTCGAGTTATTGAGCATTGTCAAAAACGGGTTTGATGTTGGTGCAGGACAGTTAGTAGTGGGATTGATCTCTTCTGTAATTTTTTCGTACCTTGCGATCTCATGGCTTCTCAAATTCTTTCAAACCCATACCACATGGGTATTTGTGGGCTATCGCTTAGTATTTGGGGCATTCTTACTCACAGGTGTAGGCTTAGGCTGGTTTAAATAGAGATTGGCTTGCCGCTACTCTCTAACAGGAAATAAACAAATAAATTTTCGCTAAGTGAAAATTTATTTGTTTATTTCCTGTATAGTTATAGATCGCACGATCTTTCATGCTCGGATCGGGTTGTTTACAAAATTGATAAAGTTCTTTTATCAATACCTGTACGGCATCTACTAAATATTTACACACCATGAGTTACGCAATCATTGAAACAGGCGGTAAGCAGTATCGCGTCGAAGTCGGTAGATTTTATGACGTTGAATTACTAAACGCCGAACCAGACAGTAAGCTGACTATTGATAAAGTTTTATTTGCCAACTTGGATGGCGATATCTCTATTGGTCAGCCTTTAGTTGATAATGCAACCGTCGAAGTTACTGTACTGCGCCATTTAAAGGCAAAAAAAGTAATCGTTTATAAAATGCGTCCCAAGAAAAAGACTCGCAGAAAGAACGGTCACCGTCAGCCCTTGACTCGCATTATGGTTGAAGCGATCAACCTAAGTGGTGAGGCTGCTTAAGTATGTAACCAAGATGCTTCGCATCTTGGTTATAAGTTTCTGTTAATCATTAAGAGGATCAAAAACAAATGGCACATAAGAAAGGTACGGGTAGTACAAGAAACGGTCGTGACTCTAATGCTAAGCGACTTGGTGTTAAGCGTTATGGTGGTCAAGTAGTTAAAGCTGGCAGTATTCTTGTACGTCAGCGTGGTACTAAGTTTCACCCTGGTAATAATGTTGGTCGCGGTAGCGATGATACTTTATACGCAACTGTTGACGGTGTTGTTACATTTGAGCGCTTTGGTAAGACCCGCAAAAAAGTCAGTGTTTATGCACCTGTCGAAGTTGCATAAGACATTTTCTATAACTTTAATTGGTAGTCATGCAATGTAATTGTGTTGCGGGCGCTTTGCGCCCGCAACACAATTACTAAAAAAATTACTTTGCACCACTACCCTTCAATTTAATTAATGAGAGTTCAGAATAATTTGAAATGTGCTTTGAGAGAGGGCTTACTACTCAAACCCTCTCTCAAAACCTAGGATTAAAAGCCTTGCTTAGCAAGGTTTTTAATCCTAGGTTTTTGAAATTTGCTAGCTTAACCCGCACTGACGTTAATTAATAAGGTGGTGCATTGTGCCGCATTATTAGTAATAAAAAAGCAGCGAAATATGCTGCTTTTTTATTGGCTTTGATTATTTTTGAGTGATTCGTAGTGCCGCAAAATATTTTTGAGCTTTTCGATCTGGATGGGCTTACTGATATAGTCATTCATGCCTGCTTGTCGGCAGATATCCTGATCGTCATGGGTAGCATTGGCTGTTACAGCAATGATTGCAATGGGTAGAAGTTGCGATTCGAGTTCTTGCTTACGAATATATTGAGTTGCCTCTAAGCCATCCATTTCAGGCATCTGAATATCCATCAAGATCAGATCATATGATTTATTGGCTATCGCCTCAATTACTGCTTTTCCATTTTCGACAACATCAGCTTGATAGCCTAAATGCTTGAGAACTCGTAAAGCTACCTTTTGATTGATAAGGTTATCTTCAGCCAACAGGATGCTTAAGGGAGTTGCTACTGATGCTGGTGGAGGCAAATTGCTAAGACTTGTGCGATTGGTATCGTTATTTAGCAGTTTATTGCTAGATCCAGATTGATCGAGATCCATAACTTATGGTGGGTTTTGTATAGTTGCCATATGCTCTTAGCTATGAGATGCGATCGCCTATTAAGTTAACCCATGATTTGTGGTACGCGGAAAAAGTCTTCATCGCGATCAGGGGCACAATCTAGTAAGACTTCGCGATCAGTAAAGGGTTGCAATATATCTGGACGAGTTACATTCACCGTATTCACTGCTCTGGTAGTTGGCTCAACCCCTTCAAGTATGGGATCAAGTTCATTAAGTTGTTGGAAATAGCCCAAAATGCTATCTAGTTGCTTGGTAAAGGAAATTTCTTCAGCTTCAGTTATCTGTAAACGTCCCAAATGGGCAACATGACGTACTTGTTCTCTATTAATCATAATTACTGTCTCAATTAGGACAAATTGTATTTATTTAATATTTATCAGTATATTTATCAGTCTGAAATCGCAAATTCTAGAAGAAAAGATTAATATCTGCTCGACCAGTAGTTTTGAGCCAGTTTTGGGCTTCGATGTAGTTATTGGGAGCTAAACGGATCGCTCTTACCCAATGCTCAGCTGCCATGTTGAAATATTCATCAGCCTGTTCTTCGTCTTGAGCATTTTCCCCTTTGTGGTGATAAATCACCGCAACATTGTTAAGAGCTTGGGGCATCCGAGGATTAAGGTCGATTGCTTCTGCGTAGTATTCAAGGGCCTTGTCATGATCGCCGTTACTGGCATGAATTAAGCCCATGTTGTAGTAGATGTAGCTACGATCATAGGCATTGTCTTCTAGTTTGAGGGCTTCCTCATAGTTACTTAATGCTTCGGCATATTCACCATCACCCTGTGCTGACATACCATCACGGTAGTAGGCAAATGCTTCCTTTTCTTTCTGGCTAGCAGGAAAGAGTTTTAGAATCGTGTCAGCAATAACGGTAAAAGTTTGATCGACGAAGTTGTCATTACGTTGCGATCTAGGCATAGTTCTTTAATGTATTTGCAATTTAATTTGCAGTCGGTTATTAATCAGCATATCAAATAAATCCATAGGGACAATTTACGAATTGTCTAAGTAGCTCAACTTAATTAAAACCCAAACCAGAGTTTTGTTCCGACCACTACGCGGGCGGAACAAAACTCTCGGTTTTTCGTTTACTTATGTCTAGCTACTTAGCTAGAGGCACTGGTATAAAATCTCAAAGCAAATTGCCAAAATTTATGGGAAGCATAGAGTAATGCGATCGCTAAAAATATTGAGCCAGCTGTCCAAATCGCTTCGCCTCGACCTAATAGAGCTTCTGCAGGGACAGTAGTCAAAAAGGCGATTGGCACAACAAAGGTAAAAAAGAAACGGTAAGAGTTAGGGTAAGCTGCCATCGGATATCTACCTGATTCCATCAAGCCCCGCAAAACTTCCGTAACGTTATAAATTTTTACAAACCAAATGCTTGTGGCACCTAGCATAAACCAGATGCTGTAGAGGCTAATAAATCCAAATATGAGAGGAATCAAGCTGAAAAGATAATTGCTTATACCTAGACCGATCTTGCTACCTGCATAGAACAAAATGCAAAATCCGAAAATTAGATTTGGAAATCCCCAAGGCGAGATTACTCTTGCTGACAGCCAAAATTGGCTACTGATAGGTTTTAGCAGGACAAAATCTAAAGTACCATTTTGCACATGCTGAACGATTTTGCTCAAGTTAGGGGCGAGAAATGTGGTTGAAAATCCTTCAAGGATGGTAAAGATGCCTAGAACCACAATCGCTTCTTCCCATTGCCATCCTGCAAAGGTATAGCCAGTGCGGTAAAACAAAAACAAGCCAAATAAGCTGCCTGCTAAGTTGCCAATACTGCTTAGGGCTGCGATCGCAAAATTAATGCGATATTCCAGTTCTGCCGCGATCGCCGTTGACCAAAACAGCTTCAGGGTATGTAGATATCTACTCATAATTTAATTTTGAATCAGAGACAGCCAAGAATGAAGACAGCATCCTTGGCTATTTCTGACGTGAGCGATTAATTAGGCTCTAGGAGTAGCCACGACCTCTAGGGCGATCGTTAGTACGCTCGCTACGAGGTTTAGCCTTATTAACGCGCAGGGTACGTCCTAACCATTCAGCTTCATTAAGCGCGGCGATCGCGGCTTCTTCCTGAGCATCATCCTCCATATCTACAAAGGCGAAGCCCCGAACCCGACCTGTTTCTTGGTCGGTAGGCAATTGCACACGCTTTACAGTGCCGTAATCAGAAAAGACGCTTGTCAAATCTTCTTTAGCAGCTTGATAAGACAAATTTCCAACGTAAATAGTCACAGTCAGTTCGCTCCAGAAAAGAGATCGATATAATAATTTAGCCAGTCTTCGGAAAAGACCCGCTCGATACGAGATCTCACAAATCCAACCTAAATTTCAGCTTTGATATAAGTTTACCGTTTCCCCGTAACAATTTGCGTAGGCTGTATTACAAAGCTTTGTATAAGTGATGATAAAGAGATCTTTAAAGTGGACAAAAAAATAAATTCCTTACTGGAAGCGGTATTTCTGATATCAAGCGATCACGATCTAACCGATTTATGAGGCTTTAGCTGATAAAATTCCTTCTAAAGGTATAGACTGAAATTACTTAGTTTTCCTGAATTTTACAAGTCTATAACTAAAAAAGACTACTTCATGTTTTATTTGTTTTTGCCAAGCCTCCAAAAAACTTAAACAAACTTAAGCATTATTCTTTCAGGGCTAATAACGACTCAGCGCTAGGTCAATTGCTGCATGTAGGAATTGCTAGGTTTCGTGGGGTATGATGACAGATGTCTCAAAATATCCTCTGTTTAATCTAGCTTGCAGTAAAGCTAAAACAGCGATACAAAAGCTATACCAAAAAGCTATACAAAAATATGGGTAAACAAAGCCGCCTGCTTGCCTTCGCATTGGCAATCTTAATAGGGGCTGTGTATCTAATCGTCATTCATCCACCTAAGCTAGGTTTGGATCTGCGAGGGGGCGCACAGCTTACACTCCAAGCAAAAACTAATCCTGAACAAGGTATTAATGAAATTACGCCACGAATTATGGAAACCGCCAAGTTTGTGGTGGAGCAGCGTATTAACGGTTTAGGGGTTTCCGAAGCCACAATTTTGCTATCAGCTAATAATCAACTGATTGTGCAGTTACCTGGGGTCAATGACCCTGCTCAAGCTGAGCGCGTGCTTGGCACAACTGCCCAACTTGATTTTCGGAAGCAAAAAAAAGGGACGGAAAGCGAGCTAAGAGCAAGATTGCAAATTCTACAGGCCGCAACGGTGCAGCGAGAACTACTGAAAAATTCAGGCGATCAAAAGGCGATCGCGGAAAATGAAGCCACATATAAAAAGAGCATTGAAGATCTCAAGAGTATTTTTGAGCGCACAGGCTTAACAGGCAATATGCTCAAAGATGCCGTTGCCTCACCCAGTGGCAATGGTCCGGACTCTTGGCAAGTTGCTCTGACCTTTGACGATAAAGGCGGCGATCTGTTTGCTAAAACTACTGGTGAAATCGGTGGTACTGGTCGTGCCCTCGGTATTTTCCTAGATGATAAATTGATTAGCTCGCCATCAGTTGGTCCCGAATTTCAAGGTAAAGGTATTACTGGCGGACGCGCAGTCATTACAGGTAACTTTACGTTAGATTCGGCGACGGAATTGGCTTTGCAGTTACGGGCAGGAGCTTTGCCTGTACCCGTCGAAATTGTCGAAAACCGCACTGTTGGCGCAACCCTTGGTGCAGATAGCATTCTCAGCAGTATCTATGCTGGTGTATCAGGTTTAGCACTAGTCCTTATTTTTATGGTGCTTTACTACCGTATTTTGGGCGTTGTTGCTGATATCGCGCTAGTCACCTATGCGGTGATTACCTATGCTTTGTTTAGCGTCCTTGGTGTAGTTCTGACATTACCAGGAATTGCAGGGTTTATTCTCAGTATTGGGATGGCAGTGGATGCCAATGTCTTAATTTTTGAACGTACTAAAGAAGAACTAAAAGCAGGACGTACTCTTTATAAATCCGTTGAGGCAGGCTTCTATCGGGCATGGTCAAGTATTCTCGATAGCAATGTAACCACATTAATTGCCTGTATGACTCTGTTCTGGCTAGGTTCGGGGTTTGTCAAGGGGTTTGCTGTGACCCTTGGGGTTGGCGTAATCGTCAGTATGTTTACGGCAATCACCCTGAGCCGATCGCTTATGTTGGCAATGATTAGCAATCCGAGTCTCCGTAAACCTGAATACTATGGTATGAAGGCTTTCGGCAAAATCTCAACATCGACGATTGATGTGGAAACTGAGGTTGAAGAAGTAACAGAAGAGCAAAACGATAAGACAGGCAATCCAAAAGACAATACAAGCGGTGCGGTTCTATGAGATTAGATGTAATTAAAAATGCGCGTCTTTACCTCACGATTTCCACAGTAGTGATTGTGTCAGGAATCGTGGCGATGGTGTTGTCATTCCAACAATTAGGTTCGCCATTACGTTTAGGGCTTGATTTTACGGGCGGATCTAGTGTGACACTAGGATTGGCTTGTAATGGTGATACTTGCGGCAAACCCATTGATATTGCAGTTGTCCGTCAAGCTGTTGAAGGCAGAGGCTTTACGAATAGTGTCATTCAATTAGTAGAGGGCAAAGACCTCAAAGGTGTATCAGTGCGTACTGTGCACCTCTCGACGGAGGAACGTGAAAAGCTCAAGTCAACCTTGACAGATGCCTTGAAGCAGTATGGTGAAGTTGATCCCCAAAAGTCCCAGCTTGATGAGGTTGGTGCAGCGATCGGGCAACAAGCACTTCGCAATGGGTTACTGGCAATTATCTTGTCCTTTGCAGGTATTGGTATATATTTAGCCTTCCGCTTTCAGTTGGACTATGCAACCTTTGCAGTGTTGGCACTATTTCATGATATTTTCGTAACTGTCGGAACTTTTTCGATCTTGGGTTTGACCTTAGGCGTAGAGATTGACAGCTTATTTATTGTGGCGATGCTGACGATCTGTGGCTTCTCGGTCAACGACACTGTGGTAATTTACGATCGCATTCGTGAAAATGTTAAACTTGATACAGGAGCAACGAGTTTTAATGATTTGGTTAATGCCTCGGTAAATCAAACCCTAGGGCGATCGATTAATACTTCCCTAACAGCAACTTTGCCACTAGTGGCAATTTTCTTATTCGGTGGTGCAACCCTGAGATTTTTCTCACTGGCTTTGATTATCGGTTTCTTGTCTGGCGCTTATTCCAGTATTTTTAATGCCAGTATTTTGTTGGCATGGTGGCGCAGTCGTCAAACTTCTAAACTCAAGCAATCAACTGTAGAAGCAAACTAAACTCGTAAACAAGCTCCCATAAGGGAGCTTGTTTGTCATTGGAGAATTTGTGAATATCTTTAAAGATGGAGCTGAGTAATGGATAGTGAAAATTTCGATACGTTTGCTAATCCGTCGGATGAGTCCTACGCTGATCAGATATTAGAGCGCCAAGTCCAAAGGCTGATCGAGGTACAGACTTACTTGCGCTGGATATTGGATGTGTTTCTGTGGCTAACTGTGGGCACAGCAAGCATCTGGGCTTTACGATCAGAGATTGAGCTATGGATTGCGTCGTTTACATGGGCAGCAGTACGTATCAGCTTAGCTTATAACCGTTTGCCAATGTTAGGTTTAGGGCTATGTATCGCGATGACCTTATCAACTCTGATTTGGCAGAGTTCAATTATCCTCTGGGGAGTAAGTCCCAGAGAAAAGCGATCGCTAATTAATCAAGTAAAAAGTATCAAGACAAAAGGCAAAAGGCATCTTCTATGGCGCTGGGTTTGTGAAGAAAAAATCACGCAATAATATGAATTCTGGAAATAGGGAATCAATTGTGAAACTCTTTATCAGCATTACAGAGCAACCAATTACAGATCGCCTAATTCAAGAACTTCTCCACACAACGAACAAAAATTTCCACCCCAGTTGCTAGAGCTGTCTCATCAAAATTGAAACGAGGGTGGTGATGAGGATAGGCTAAACCCTTGTCTGGATTGGCGGAACCAAGAAAGAAATAGCATCCAGGCACAGCTTCTAAAAAGAAAGACATATCTTCACCGCCCATAGTCTGGCATTCGGGCACGATCCCTTCGGGAGTTTCGATGACATTTTCAGCAACAGAGCGCACTAATTCAGCGATCGCATAGTCGTTAATCACCGCAGGATAGAGCTTATGATATTGCAGATCATAGGTTGCCCCATGGGAAGCACAGACACCTGCAATCACCTCTTCTAAACGTGAAGCGATCTTCATCCCCACTTCAGGATTGAAATAGCGGACAGTTCCACTCAGTTTTGCCGAATCCGCAATCACATTAACTGCTGAACCTGCGTGAAATTCACCAATACTGATCACTGCTGACTCAAGTGGACTGACATTACGAGCGACGATTGTATGAATCGCATTGACCACTTGAGCAGCAACGAGAATCGAATCAATTGTCTGCTGGGGCAATGCACCATGTCCGCCACGTCCCGTAATTTTGCAATGGAAGAATTCTGTGGCTGCCATTAATGCACCACTACGAACGCCAACTGTGCCAAGGGGTAAATTATTCCAAAGATGTAAGCCAATAATTGCATCAACTGTGGGATTTGCGAGTACACCTGCCTCAATCATCGGTTTTGCACCCCCTGGTCCCTCCTCGGCAGGCTGAAATATAATTTTCACCGTACCGCTAAAATCGTCTCGATGTTCCCATAAATACTTTGCCGTCCCCAAGGCGATCGCTGTATGTCCGTCATGACCACAGGCGTGCATCATATTATCGATTTGAGAGCGATAATTCACAATATTTTCTTCTTGAATCGGTAGTGCGTCCATATCCGCACGAATTGCTAATACTTTGTGATGCCCCTTCCTTTTGCCCGTAATCCTTGCGACAATGCCAGTCTGAGCGATGCCTGTTTGATGGGGGATGCCCCATGCTGTTAATTTTTCGGCGATCGCTGTCGATGTGCGCTTTTCTTTAAAACCCAGTTCAGGAAATCGATGAAAGTCTCGCCGCCACTGGACAATGCTCGGTTGTAGCTCAAGGATATTTGCTCGAATCTTGAAATTAGTATGGATGGGTGAGGTAGTAGTAGCAAAGGACATCGGTTTGGGTGGGCAATAGAGGATGATTATAACCAATATAACAATCTCAGCTTTAATTCCATGTTCTCACCATGACGAATACTGCTCATTAATTAACGTCAGTTCGAGTTAAGCTTGCAAATTTTATAGACCAGAAATCAAAGGCTTTACTTAGCAAGGCTTTTGATTTCTAATTTTGTGAGAAGGGTTGCGTGGCAACCCTTCTCACAAAATTAGTTTTAATTATCCCGAACTTGTATTTCGCTTTAATTTAAGTCCAGATAAATTTTTGCAAGTGTGGCTTCGCTTCGCTTGCAAAAAATCTGTAAGTAGCTCAACTTAATTAAAACTAAAAACCAGATTTTGTTCCGCCCGCGTAGCGGGCGGAACAAAATTCTCGGTTTTTAGTTTACTTATGTCTAGCTACTTACTACTCTCCCTAACTTCACATTAAAAATATTTCTATCTCCACTCATCCAAAACTTGCGCCGCAACTTCGCAATAAGACTATGGCTATAGATTAAATCTTGGGTGAATTGATCGGCTTTTTGATCGCGAACCATCATGATGGGATGTTGAAGAGGAAATTCCATGGGTTGTATAGGCATCTCCGCAAAGAGATTTTTGCGATATGTATGGGTTGCAGCTTTGCTAAAGCCAATATTAGATACCAGATTCACATTCGGCAAGATGCTTAACCCACGCTGTAACCAACAGGCGAAAGTCCATTGATAATCCCAAGAGTCTGTGATGCGATCACTAATTTTTTGGAAGTTCCGCTTCCATTCTTCAACTGCATCGCGATCTTTGAGAATTTCTTCTAGCCAATCGCCATCACGCACGAGACTCCACAATTTCATATCGATATCATAATGCTGCCAAGCCCGTCGCCAACTTGCCCATCCCCAGCAATGGTTATAGCGCGAAAAGTAGTAACTATCCTCCGTTTGGTGTTTGCGAGGTTGGAAGTTATTGCCGCCAATATGCATAATGCGCTGATCGTCGCGATATTTCACGAGTAGCTCTTCACAAAAGCGAAAAAAACTTGGATGGGCTAAACAATCATCCTCTAAGATAATTGCCTCAGGAACCTGCTCAAAAACCCAACTTAGCCCCGATGCCACGCGCTGACGACAGCCTAAGTTGCGATCGCTAAAATTGGTTAGCACCTCGCAGTCCCAACCTACCTGTTCAATGATTGCTCTAGTCTCAGCACAATTTTGACGATCTGTAGGATGATTTTCCCTTGCCCCATCGGCAATCACTAATAATTTCGGCGGTTTAGCCTGTCGAATTACTTCTAAAACTCGACTTGTGGTATCAGGTCGATTAAAAATAATTAGCGCTATGGGAGTGGTTAATTGCCAATGATTCATAGGGATTTTTGAGCAAATAAATTGATGAAACCTCTGAGCCAGACGCGCCCGAGATTGGCTAGCAAACTACGTTTAGGACTAGTGAGTAACACAAACATCGTCCAATCAATCTTATTCGCAGAAGATCGGCGCGAGAAATATCTTTTCCAGATTGCAGCGATCGGGAAATCTCCCTTTTGCGGATGAAAGCCCGTTGTTTTCTCATTTAACCAAAGCTGGAGATCAGGATGAGTTCTGAGGATTAAGCCTTTGCGGTAGGCGCGGATCGTAAATTCATAATCCGATAGATAATGGGGCAATATATGTGGATAGAAGTTCCCCACTCTTTGCAAATCTTGCCAGCGCATGAACAATCCCCTAGTGCATAAACAATTAATCCCTATTGTTGAACTAGCTTGCTCAAAGGTCAAAGAATGGAGATTAGCGTTCAATCCGTGATCAAGGCACATATCAGGATCATCACTACTATAGGCTTGCGCTTGTAATAAGGTATTCGGCATCGACCGTAAGAGCTTAATTCCTCTTTCTAAGAAATCTGGTTTGATGGTTACGTCATTATTGATCATCAATACTACATCTTCAGCATTAGGAGAATTTGCCTTGAGCCAGTTTATCCCCTGTTGTAAGCCCCCAGCCCACCACCAATGCCCTAATCCAGTGATTATGGTCAAATTTTCTATTTGACTCTGTACCATTTGAGCAGTTCCATCGGTTGAGCCATCGTCAATTAAGATTAAATGGTAGTTGGTATATGTTTGTGAATTCAAGCCTTTGATAAAGTTATGAGTGATTTCGCGCCGATTGTGAACGGGTAAGAGAATGTAGCAACAGGTCATATAAATTTCTGGCGTTTGTAGCTAAACCTCTAGATCGCAACCTCAGGAGGTTTGACAGCTTCTATAAATAAAGAGTCAGGTTTTCGCGCTTCTCCATCCATTATATCGAGATTGTAACTATTAAAATCACTAATAGCACTGACATCGGCAAGACAAACGTGAATATCACTAAATCCAGCTTTATGGAGTAGTCTCTGCAAAGAAAAGTGATCGTACATCCAGCGATGAACTTCTCCAGAGTTGCGAAACCAACCTTCGTTAAAGGAATTACTAGCTTTCTTACCTAAAATGAGAAGTAGATATCTAATAATTGTGGGCTTAATTTTTGCAAGGATTTTCGATGGTTTAGTAGAAGTTAACTTTTTCCAAAAAGTCTGAGGTTCTTGCCAATACTTATCTGCTTCAGCACCAATACGCGATCGAATATAGTTCTTATTCGTCAGATTTGGCTTTTGTAAGAACTGCGCCATTTCTCCTCCACTGAAGTTACGAACTGTCTGATCGTAAAGCTCCAACATGATCCAATCATAGTCATCCTGTATTTCCTGAGAAGGGAGAGTGGTATTCATGCTAATTTCTTCTAAAATCCGTAAGTACTCCCTCACTATTGCTTCTAAATCAGGAACTACTACGCGAATGACCCCTTGAGGTTTGAGAATGCGGTGGCACTCGGTCAGAAGTTGTTGAGATTCCTCTTTAGTCAGATGCTCTAACACATGGGAACTATAGCAAGCATCAAAATAATTATCTGGATAGGGTAAATTTTTCGTGATGTCACAATATTGCACTTCTGGGGCGGATGGGACAACATCGATATTGATCCACGCGGGATGAAATGTGAAGCCACAACCAATGTTGAGGAGTTTCATAGCTGAATACTGGTTTGCCTTTTTAACCGTACAACAAAAGGCGTATGTCGTCGAGATTTTGTTGAGTAAAGATATGTCGTAAGCCCAGAAGATTTTTGAAAGCGTTGTGAAGCAACGCTTTCAAAAATCTTCTGTACTACTTAAAGCCCCAATAGGCTATAACTGTATTACATTTGGGCAATTAAGATATTCTCTCAGCCAAATATGCATCATTCCGAACTTGCCAGACTAATTGCGATCGCTCAAAAATTCTCCCCACAGCAAGAAATTGAAAATTTACAACCCTTTGGCAGTGGCAATATTAATGATACTTTCTTAGTCTCTCAGCAAGGAATAGATCAGCCCTTTATCCTGCAACGCTTAAACACCAATGTATTTCGTGAACCAGAACTGGTGATGCAGAATCTGCGGATTTATGGAGAGCATGTGAGCGATCGCCTCAAAAACAAGCCTCTAGATCGCCAATGGACAGTCCCACAAATATTAGCCACAGATCAAGGGCAAGACTATTATCAAACTGATCATGGTGAATTTTGGCGATCACTTAGTTTTATCGCTGATTCTCGATCTTTTGATGCAATGGAAAATTCTGAGCAGGCGCAGGAAGTCGGTTACGCATTGGGAACATTCCATCATTTGACTAGTGATTTAGCACCAGAGAAATTAGCCGATACCCTAGAGGGGTTTCATATTACGCCGCGATACCTTGGGCAATACAAGGAAGTGCTTGCCAAAAGTAATATAGCTCGATCTGCGGAAGTTGATTATTGTTTGCAAATCGTGAGCGATCGCCAAGACTTAGCCCATATTTTAGAAGATGCAAAGGCTTCAGGGAAGTTACCGTTACGAACGATGCATGGCGATCCAAAGGTAAATAATATTCTCTTTGATCGGCAGACGAACTTGGCAGTGAGTGTCATTGATTTAGATACGGTGAAATCTGGCTTAATCCATTATGATATTGGTGATTGTTTGCGATCAGGATGTAATCCTGCGGGTGAGGAGATTGAGGATTGGGAAAGTGTCGAGTTTAATGTGGAACTTTGCGAAGCGATTTTGCTGGGATATCTCTCAACAGCGCGATCATTCCTGACAGCATATGATTATGAATATATTTACGATGCTGTTCGTGTAATTACCTTTGAGTTGGGCTTGCGATTCTTCACCGATCATTTAGCAGGAAATGTCTACTTTTATGTCAAATATCCTGAGCATAATTTATTGCGATCGCTAGTACAGTTCCGTTTACTAGAAAGTATCGAATCCCAAAAATCCGTAATTAAAAAAATTGTTAAAGCTAATAAGTAGCCTTGAGTCCCAACAAAAATGAGGTACTAAGTACCTCATTTTTGTTGATTTTTGTTAGATTTCAAAGCCTGTAGAAGCTTCCTCGATCGCCATTTTGTGCATCACTTTCGCCAACTCCGCCGCCACTTCAGGACGCGAGAACTCAGGAGGAGGACATTCTCCACGACGGAGCATCTCGCGGACTTTTGTACCTGATAGATGGACTCGCTCTTCGGGTAAGCTAGCACTAGTTTTAGTCGTAGCCATGCCGCCAGTTCGTTTGCAATAGAAAGCATGTTCAAACATTAGAGGAATAATGCCTAATTCGCCAGCTTCAAACTCATCGAAAATATATTGTGCGTCATAGGTTCCATAATAATCGCCGACACCCGCATGATCGCGCCCGACGATAAAATGTGTACAGCCGTAGTTCTTACGAATCAATGCATGGAAAATCGCTTCACGGGGACCCGCATAGCGCATCGCCGCAGGGTTGATTGCTAAGGTGACACGATCTAGGGGGAAGTAATGTTCCAGCATGATTTCATAGCAACGCATCCGCACATCAGCAGGTACGTCATCGCTTTTGGTTGCGCCGACTAGAGGATGTAGGAACAAACCATCAACGATTTCCAGCGCACATTTCTGAATGTATTCATGGGCACGGTGAATAGGGTTACGGGTCTGGAAACCAACTATAGTCTTCCAACCCTTCTGAGCAAATAGTTCGCGGGACTCAGTTGGGTCAATTTGATAGGTTGGGAAAAGAGGATGGGGGCGACGCTCTAGTAGCCACACATCACCAGCGAGATAAACTTCACCTTGATTATAAACAACCTTTACCCCTGGATGGCGATCTTCATTGGTGCGGTAAACATGAAGGGCTTCCTTGAGCTTGTCGTACTTATATTTTTCGCTTAATTCGAGTACGCCAATAAAAATACCATTGGGATCATCAAGACGCACCAAGCTTCCAATAGTCAAGCTGTCAGCAACGGTGGAGGTAACAGGTAAAGTAATTGGTATAGACCAAGGCAAACCATTAGCAAGACGCATATTCATCACTACAGACTCATAGTCGGCTTTCCCCAAAAAACCTGTGAGGGGACTAAAACCACCGATCGCAATTAGTTCTAAATCGGAGAGTGCACGCTCAGTTAGTTGCACACGGGGCAAGTGGTCAGCTTTGCTATAAAAAACTTGTTTTTGCGCTTCTGATGCGCTGCGATCGATTAATTGACCACCATGCGGTGCAATGCTTTTGAGTTGTCGAACCATGTCGTTTGAGTGATTTGAGGGAAATGAACTGACGCTACTTATGGAAACATTAATTTTATGTTAACTTTTTTTGTCAACAAATTGTAATTTTGATTGCATTTAGCCTTAGTAATCATCTTGACAGTTAACATATAGCAGTCCTAAATCATTAAGTAGCTCAACTTAATTAAAACCTATAACTAGAGTTTGTTCCGCCCGCTACGCGGGCGGAACAAACTTCTCGGTTTTTAGTTTACTTATGTCTAGCTACTTAGTAAATTTTGGGGTTTGAGAAAGTGCATCCCTTCGGGGTGAATTTCCTCAAGCCATTTAGGATTGCTATAGAAGTACAACAATGACTCTAGAACAAATATCTTGCCCGATCGCTTTTCAGCAATATCCGCAAATTCTATTGGCGCATGGAGGTGGTGGGAGATTAACTCATCAACTGATTGCGGAGATATTTGCTGTTGCTTTTGAGATGGGAGATCGTGCTCAGCAGGATGCGGCAACGATTGCATTGACAAAGCAGAAATTAGCTTTTACGACGGATTCCTACGTTGTGCAGCCTCTCTTTTTTGCAGGGGGAGATATTGGTACTTTAGCGGTCAATGGAACCGTCAATGATTTAGCGATGGTGGGGGCAAAACCTCTGTATTTGAGTGCAGGCTTCATTCTAGAAGAAGGTTTGCCGATGGAGACATTATGGCGTGTGGTGCAATCAATGCGTCAGGCAGCCGCAATAGCAGGTGTGCAGATCGTCACGGGTGACACGAAAGTAGTTGATCGCGGTAAGGGTGACGGTCTTTTCATAAATACATCGGGAATTGGTGTGATCGCTACGGATTTAGAAATTGCCCCCCATGCGATTCGCGAAGGGGATGTCATTCTCCTGAATGGTGATATTGGTCGTCATGGCATTGCCATTATGGCGGCGCGAGAAGGCTTAGCATTTGAGACTGAGATTCAGAGCGACTGTATGGCTTTAGCGGATATGGTAATGGCTCTGATAGAGGGAGGTGTGGAAATTCATGCAATGCGTGATTTAACCCGTGGCGGATTGGCAACTGCGCTGAATGAATTAGCGAGTACAGCTAACCTGCACATCAACATAGAAGAATCAGAAATTGCTGTGCAAGAGAATGTCCGCGCAGTCTGTGAAATTTTGGGACTTGATCCACTTTATGTCGCCAATGAAGGGAGATTTGTGGCATTTGTCCCTGAGTCAGAAGTTGAGAAAGTGATCGCCATTGCTAGAAATTTTCCTGAAAGAGAAGGACAGATGCGTGTGATTGGCAGAGTTAGCGATCGCAGTAAGCCCCTAGTATCTATGCGTGGGCAGATCGGAGTGAGTCGGATTTTGACTATGCTCAGTGGTGAGCAGTTACCCCGCATTTGCTAATTCATCAGTAAGTGGCTTCACCACTTACTGATGAATTAGCTACAGATGCTTAAAAGCTTTCCTGATCATTGATAATAGAGTTAGGACTTACACACTGGATAGATGTAATGTGAGCAAAGCCCGCACCAAATCTACATTAAACCTAATGAGTTCTTTTAGTTTGTGTAAGTCCTAAGAGTACGAGAAGTAATTCTATCTTTGGAGAAATTGAGGAGACTTAGTTTTCTCAGGAGGTAAAAATGATTACCGCAGACACCAGACATATGTCTTATTCTATTGATGCTATCAAGCATGATGCTTGTAATCTAGTTGAGGAAGGTTGCATCAGTCGGTTACAACCCATTTATAAACTCTGTCAATTTTATAGTGATCGCGATTGGGTATGTATCGAATGTGAATTAGAGCGTAATGAATTTTTGCTACGCGATCACATTATTGATTTACTAGATGGCAAAAAAATTCACGAAGATTAGTGATTTATCATTTGAAAACATGCTAAAGCTTCTTCCGTCGTCACTTCAGGAAAATGTTTGTAGAAGTAACTGACGCTAACAAACACCTCAGGGCGTTCTAGTAGAAATATATTGTCGATACGTGAGGAGATCGCCTTGGGCATTCGGAGGGGTGCAACAGGAGCCGCTAGCCAAATTTCTTTGTAGGGTAGGGTTTTCATTGCCGCCGCAATTACAGCGATCGTTGCTCCTGTGGCAATGCCATCATCAACAAGGATCGCCGTTGTGTCTGCAATTTCTAACTGCGTTCGGAAGGGTTGAAATGATTGCAGTAGCGCCTCAGCTTTGGTTCTTGCATAGTGAACTGCATGAGCCCATTCACTAGGAGAGCAATATTGCCTGCCCATATCTAGCATATAGCCGTCAGCCGTGATTGCACCTAGAGCCGTTTCAGGATTAATCGGCAGCACTATTTTCTTGGCGATCGCCACATCCAGTGGGCAGCCAAGCTGCTTGGCGATCGGCGCAGCGACTAATATACCGCCACGTGGAATTCCATACACAATAGGATGCCTAGGCTTAGCTTTGACGATTAATTCCGCTAATTGACAGCCAGCATCCTGACGATCTTCAAATAAACTCAGTACTTGCATGGTGAGCTAAACCTCCTCAAGAAAGGTCTTGGCTAAACCAAGTGCCAAATTCTCAATTATTTATTTTTATTATATAGCGCCCAAATAAAAGTCGGCGGTATATTGCACCGCCGACTTTTATTTACTTATTTCTTTGAGAATTCTACCATCAGAACTAATTAACTGCACATATATCGGCATTTGCCCATAGGCATGGGTAGAGCAACTCAGGCAGGGATCGAAATTGCGAATCCCTGCTTCTACCCGATTGAGGAAACCTTCCGATACATCGCCATCGTGAATATAATGCTTGGCAATTTGAGCAACAGTTTTATTCATCGCTAGATTGTTATGCCCTGTGGCAATAATCAAGTTGACTTTCTTAATCACTCCATTTTCATCGACATTGTAGTGGTGAAACAATGTACCTCGAGGAGCTTCGCTTACGCCAATACCTTCGAGAGTATTGATTCCTGCTTGGGCGCGAGTATGGGATGACATCACATCAGGATCTTCCACTAGTTCAGCTATCTTTTCGACGGCGGCAAGAATCTCAATTAACCTTGCATAGTGATAGAAAAATGAAGAGGTCGCCACCCTTTCCCCTGCGCGATCGCGAAATTCCTGTAGCTCCTGATTCGCTCTAGGTGTGTCGATATATTCACAAACATTCAATCGTGCAAGGGGACCAACGCGATAAATCCCATCGGGATAACCAAGGGGTTTGTAATAGGGAAATTTGAGATATGACCAAGGCTCAACGGCTTCACCGATATATTCCTGATAGTCGTCTTCACTGAGATGATCGGCGACAATCTGCCCTTGACTATCGACAAAGCGAATATGTCCACCATAATGTTCCCATTCGCCTTTTTTACCGACTAAGCTCATAAAAAGCGATGGAAATTTACCAAACACATCAACTTCCGTTTGCAGTTCGGTTAAGAGATTCTTAAATAATCCTAAAGCGTTCTCAATGGTGGCTAAGGATTCGGGTAGGCGATCGCGAATCCATGCCCGACCTTCTTCACTAAGGGGCGATCGCACGCCACCCGCCACTGCCCATGCCGTATGAATTTTTTTCGCGCCGAGAATTTCGATAATTTGCTGACCAAATTGCCGTAAGCGGATACCACCCCTCGCCAGATCGGGGTTTGCAGCCATTAAGCCAAATACATTTCTCGTCGCAGGATTACTATCCCAACCGAGCAGAAAATCAGGAGAACTGAGGTGGAAAAAAGACAGGGCATGGGATTGGGTGATTTGCGCCAAATTCATCATCCGTCGCAGTTTCTCACCCGCAGCAGGGATCTTCACTGCTAATAATTTATCGCCTGTTTTCGCGGATGCTAATAAATGACTAACGGGGCAAATACCACAAATGCGTGAGGTGATGCCCGCCATTTCCCACATGGGGCGACCTTCGCAAAACTTCTCAAAACCGCGATATTCCACCACATGAAAATGGGCATCGGAAACTTCGCCAAGATCATCCAGAAAGATCGAGATTTTGGCATGACCTTCAATGCGAGTGACGGGATCGATTACTACTGTTTTTGCCATGACTAGATTCTCTCAATATTTATTTCTTGTTCTCTTTCTCCCTATAGCAGAGGGTTTAGGGGTGAGGGCTTATCCAAACTTAATCATTGCACGCCCTTCCATCAGTGGCATTTTTCCCTCTAGCAAAGGCGCGATCGCTGCTTTGATCCGATCCGCCGATGGAGGACAACCGGGGATATACATATCCACTTTCACCACTTCGTGAACGGGCATCACTTTTTCTAACAGCTCAGGAACGATCCCAGGAGCTTTAGGAAGTTGTGGTGTAATATCACCCAGCTCTAAATAACTACGACGCAACACCGTATCCGCATTATCGCTTCCCATCATGTTTCGCATCGCAGGGACATTTGCCGTAACTGCACAGTCACCAAAGGAAATCAGAAACTTAGTTTGTTTGCGAATTTTATGAATTAATTCCAGATTTTCCTCATTAGCGATCGCCCCTTCAACTAGGCAAACATCCACATTCTCGGGATATTCCTTAATATCTGCGATCGGGCTATGCACGACATCGGCATATTTCACCAGTTCAAATAGCCATTCGTCTAAATCTAAAAAGGACATATGACAGCCCGAGCATCCTGCTAGCCATACTGTTGCTAATTTAATCTTTTCTATCTTGTCCATTGTTTCTGCTCCCTCGCGGTAACGATGAATTCGAGTTTGGTGCGATCGCGTTCCATTTCACCCACTGCCGAGCCTTTATCAAAAATAGCTCCTGTGGGGCAAGCATCCACGCATTTACCGCAGGATGTGCAAGCATCGACTTCACCCCAAGGCTGATCGAGTCCTGTAATTAAGCGTGATTGTGCGCCACGATTTGCCACATCCCAGACGTGCGCCCCTTCAATTTCATCACATACCCGCACACAGCGCGTACAGAAAATACAACGGTTGCGATCGATGCCAAATAAATCATGGGATAAATCCACATCGCGTTGTGGGAACTGATAGGGAAATCGAGAATGTTCCATGCCTGTGGTGATCGCCATATTTTGCAGTTCACAATTGCCATTAGCTACACAGACCGCACAGACATGATTACCTTCGGCAAACAGCATTTCTACAGCCATTTTGCGATAGTTTTTTAGCTGATCAGTATGGGTATGCACCTCCATACCTTCGGCAACTTGGGTAACACAGGCAGCTAATAATTTATTGCTACCTTTAACTTCCACCATACAAAGACGACAGGCTCCAACATCACTCACGCCCTCTAAATGGCACAGAGTCGGAATAGCGATACCTGCTTCTTTTGCCGTAGCTAGAATGCTCTTACCTTGCTCGGCGGCAACTTCGATATCATTAATTTTTAAGGTGACAACTGACATTTCTGTATACCTAATTAAGCAGTAGGAGTACTGGTAAATTCCCAACCATTGGCTTCAGAATAGCGTTCCATAAATCGCATGAAGCGATCCCAATGGTCGGTTGATCCAACATCAAACACAATTTCAATTTTTGCCAATTCGGAATCATCGCCTTGTTCCTGCCAAAAGAGCTTAGAAGTTTTTGGCTCAATGGAAATAGTCCCTTCACTATCAACGAGCCTGATATCGTTAAATGAAGCCTTAGCAAAACTATTCGTGCCTTGCACTGCCTTTATATTCACAAAAGTCATCTTGACCGAGTTTTCACCCGTTGAGCGATCGCGCCTTAGCCGCACATCACTCAACTCTTCGGGGATACCCGCAAAAAATTCAATTGATGGAGTTATGGAATTCATAAGTTTATCACCTTTTATTTATGGCTTTCAGTTTTTAGCTTTGGTAATTGGTAATTGGTAATAACTTAAAGTTATTAAAAGGTTACTAACAGCTAATCACTAATAGCTAACAACTTCAAATAATCATCACGAAAATGTCTTAATGTACTCACAATCGGATTAGGAGCAGATTGCCCTAATCCGCAGAGACTCATAGATTTGACCATGCCACAGAGTTCTTCGAGATTGGTGAGATCGGCTTCTGTTGCTTTATGCTCGATAAACTTTGTGAGTAACTGATGCAGTTGCACCGTACCCGCTCGGCAGGGAATACATTTACCGCAGGATTCGTCCATACAGAACTGGATGAAAAATCTTGCCATATCGACCATGTTCGTATTTTCATCCATTACTACCATGCCCCCTGAGCCAATAATGGAACCAAGGGCTTGCATCGCTTCATAATCAACGGGTGTATCAAACGCAGATGCAGGAATACAACCACCAGAGGGACCTCCTGTTTGCACAGCCTTAACCTTGCCACCATTTGCCGCGCCTCCGCCCATCTCTTCCACGATTTGCCGTAGTGGAATACCCATAGGTACTTCCACTAAGCCTGTGTTGGCGATATTCCCAGCTAGTGAAAATACCTTTGTGCCTTTACTCTTTTCCGTGCCAATGCTGGCATACCATGCACCTCGGTTGCGAATAATCGGGACGATATTGGCGAAGGTTTCCACATTGTTGATGAGGGTGGGACATCCCCAGAGTCCTGATTCAGCAGGATAGGGAGGACGAGGATGGGGAATCCCGCGACCACCTTCGATGGAGGCAATTAAAGCCGTTTCTTCTCCGCAAACATAGGCTCCTGCGCCAACGCGCACATCAATCTTAAAGTCAAAGGTGGACTCGAAGATTTGACTGCCAAGAATGCCATGCTGTTTAGCTTGTTGAATGGCAAGGCAAATATGCTCGATCGCAGGTGGGTACTCGGCACGCACATAGACATAGCCATGAGTTGCGCCGACCGCATAGGCAGCGATCGCCATGCCCTCTAATACTCGATGTGGATCGCTTTCGAGAATGCTGCGATCCATAAATGCCCCGGGATCGCCCTCATCCGCATTGCAAATCACATATTTCTGTTGAGGTTGATTTTGGGTTTGATTGCGTCGCCGATCCTGCATTTTGGCAACCGTCGCCCATTTCAAACCTGTAGGATAGCCCGCGCCGCCTCTGCCCCGTAAACCACTGTAGGTAACTTCGTCAATCACTTGCTGTGGTGACATTTCATGGAGAGTGCGATAAAGCTGACGATAACCGCCGACGGCAATATAGGACTCAATGCGCGTAGGATCAATTTTGCCAATATGCTCCAATACAATCCGCAATTGTTGTGTAAAAAAAGGATGTTCGGGATCGCCAAGGTTTGCCGTCACATTACCTCCTTTGAGTCCACTTACAATCGATGCCGCTTGTTCAGGTTCTACCCTCTCATAGAGGATGCTAGAAGGATCGACTGCGACTAAAGGTCCTCGACCACAAAAGCCCATACAGCCAACACTGACTACTTCCGCAGTCTCTTCCAGTCCATCGGCATGAATAGCCGCAGCAAGGCGATCACGCACCTCCAGAGAGCCTGATGCTTGACATCCGCCCGAAGTGCAACAGCGAATGCGAATACTCTTTTGGTGATCGCGCTCTTCCTTCGCAATTTGTAATAGTCCTTCAATATCCATAATTAGTACTTATGCCTCCTCCATCCAGCCTTTGACCATTGCTAAAACATCTTCGGGGCTTTGTTGGCGCGATACATGACCGTCATAGATTGCCGCAGGCGCAACACCACAGTTACCAATGCAGCGCTCTACTCGGAGAAATACTTTGCCATTAGGCGATCGCGCTCCTGCCTTGAGGTGCAATTCCTTAGTTAAGACATCTAACAAAGCTTGTCCCCCTTTGGTATAACAAGCTGTTCCTAAACAAATAGAACAGGTATGTTTGCATTTAGGCTGGATCGAGAAAAGATGATAGAAAGTTGCTACGCCATATACTCGACTAAGTGGAAGTTTTAATTCCCTTGCGATATAGGTAAGGACATTTTTTTCAAGGTAGCCAAACTGCTCTTGTGCCCTGTGTAGTACTTCAATTAGAGCATCTTGTCTGTTACGGTTTTGGCGAATCGCCAAATCTAAAGAATGGAATCGTGGATTTGGCGAACCATCTTCAATATATGGCTGTTGAAGTGATATTCTTGACAGCATAAACAATACCTTTGTTGCTAAAGTACAGGTATTTCGCACTATTTATCTTCTATTCTCTAATTTCTGGATAGAATTAGTGCAAAAAACACAAAACTTTAACACCTAGAATAAAATCATACAAATCATACAATTGTTACACCAATTTTCTAGAAAATGAACCACCAGAGATCTTTAGAAAATATTGCTTTGCAATATTTTCTAAAGATCTTTTAGTTAGGACTTACGCAAAATAACCAAGAACTCAAGTTCTTGTCTTAAAGCTAAAGTCAGCTAAAGTGGACTCAAGAACGTCTGTAATCAAACCGTTTTAACGTATTTAAGCTTTCAGCCCGTAATTTATTACAGGGATATTGCGTCAGTCCTATTAGTTTGAACTTGAAGTCAAAATACTGTAAGTAGCTAGACATAAGTAAACTAAAGACCGAGAGTTTTGTTCCGCCCGCTACGCGGGTGGAACAAAACTCTCGGCTTGGGTTTTAATTAAGTTGAGCTACTTATTAACTTGTGTTGCAAAATTTAATAGATTTCCTTAAGTTTTATCGAAGGATAGATTTTGATACCCAAAAAGCGAGAAAATTTAGATATAGCAGTCCTAAATCATCTGTAGGTTTTTGAGTTTGTGGCAAAGCATCCATTCGGAGTGCATTGCCACAAAGCATTTAGGATTGCGATATAACCAATTCTTTATAGTCAGGTGCTACAGCACCGATAATTGTAAGGATTATTTGTAGGTGGGAAAATCAAATGGTAAATAACCACAAGCCTAAGCGTATCGGTATTCTCACCAGTGGGGGGGACTGTCCTGGACTAAATGCTGTAATTCGTGCTGTTGTGAAGGTCGCAACCTATAAATATGGATGGGAAGTTTATGGAATTCCCTATGGAACCGATGGTTTTATCGAGCTCTTAGTTGGCAAACGTCAGCCCGAAGAGTTACGCATCAAGGAGCATGGCTACGATATACCAGGGTTGGTGCAGGGTCTAGATATCCTTTATTTTCTGAGTGGGAGTGTATTGGGTTCGATTAGTAAAGGCGATCCTGAGCAACATGCTGAAGATATAATTAAGGGCTACGAAAAGTTAGGGTTAACGGCTCTGATCGTGATGGGTGGTGATGGAAGTATTGAGATTTTAGATGGATTAGCCCAAAAAGCCGCGGAGCAAGGAGCCTCATGGAATTGGGTTGCCGTTCCCAAAACTATTGATAATGATATTCCTTTTACAGAAGCGTCAGTGGGGTTTGATACAGCCGTTAATCGAGTTACTCAGGCACTCTATGACCTCACATTTACCGCTGCTAGTCACGATCGCGTGATGATTGTCCAAGTGATGGGACGAGATTCAGGCTATCTGGCGATGGAAGCTGGAATTGCTGGTGGTGCTGATGCAATCCTCATTCCTGAATTAACTCCTGTTTTAAATGAAGATGTGATTACGGGAGTCTGTCGCCATATTCAAGAGTTACAGAAGATTGGCAGAAGGTTTGCTCTAGTCGTAGTTGCTGAGGGTGTCAAAAATCATCTTGGACAAAAAGAACATTACATTGGTGATTATATGGCGCGGCATATTAAAGAATGCGGTAGTAAGATGTGTCAAATTAATACATCCGATCCTAATTACATTCATCCCTTTGATACTCGTGTTACGGTCTTAGGTCATGTGCAGCGAGGTGGCACACCAACTTCTAGCGATCGGCTTCTAGCAACTGCCTTTGGTCGAGAAGCAGTGGATTTAATTGCTAATGGTAACTATAACCAGATGGTGATTTGGGAAAATGGCAGGGTAAGCAGTGTTCCCATTAGTCGGGTAATTGAACAAATCAAAAAAGGACGTAGAGAAAAGAAAGCGCCCTCAAGTGTTGATCCTCAAGGGTTTTTAGTGCGAACAGCGAGGGATATAGGTATTTATGTGGGAGAGACAAGTAGTGATGATTAGTAAGGAAAGTGCGAACACCTCATCATTACCCATAAACCCGATCACCTAAATCGAAAAATCAAACGGCGATGTCACACTACAGCAGTTTTCGATCAAACGAGCCACAAGATATTTCCTGAAAAGCTCGCAAAGAAAGCCTTTCAGGAAATATCTTGGTTTGGTTTTGAGCGCAAAGCGCTGTAAAACACTAAATGTGGTTGTAAAATCTTAGTATCCTATAGCAATCCTGATGAGCTTCCAAAAACTATTCAGGATTGCTATAAATGGATAGAGATGGTTAGATACGCTAATGAACATCGCACTTTTTGGAACTAGTGCCGATCCGCCAAGTATTGGACATCAACAGATTTTGCTATGGTTATCTAAGCATTACGATCGCGTACTGGTTTGGGTATCCGATAACCCCTTTAAAAACCATCAGGCTCCCCTCAATGATCGCATCAACATGATGGAGTTAACCATCGCGGCGATCAAGCCACATGCAAGGACAATTACCCTACATCCTGAACTTAGTGATCCGCGCACAATTAACACCGTGACCAAAGCCAAACAAATTTGGCAGGAGGCAAGCTTTACCCTCGTTATTGGTAGCGACCTTGTACCCCAATTGCCGACATGGTATCGTGTCCAAGATTTGCTGAGCCAAGTTAAATTGCTGGTCGTACCTCGTCAAGGCGTAACCATTGCCGAGGCAGACATTGATAGCCTTGTGCGTATGGGTACTGAAGTAGCGATTGCTCCTGATTCCACCTCGATCCCCAATGTTTCTTCATCCGACTATCGCAATAATGGTAACAGTTCAGTCATAATACCCACAGTCGCAGCATATATCCAACGAGAGTCGCTTTACGCATGGCAGACAAGTCCCGCCCCATAGCCCCTAAACCTCTAGCAGACTTCAAAGTCGGTGTCGACAACGTAATTTTTTCTGTAGATACTGAGCAAAATCGCCTATTAGTGCTACTAGTGATGCGCCAACATGAACCCTATCGAGATTGCTGGTGTCTGCCTGGGACCCTAGTGCGTCAAGGAGAATCCCTTGAAGAGGCTGCCTATCGAATTCTTGCAGAGAAAATCCGTGCAAAAAATCTATATCTCGAACAGCTCTACACCTTTGGTGATATCGGACGCGATCCTCGCGAAGCCCCTGATAGTTATTATGTCCGCTATCTTTCTGTCAGTTATTTTGCCCTTGTTCCATTCTCTCAAGCAGAACTGATCGCTGACGGCGTATGTGGAATTGCTTGGTATCCTGTGCATCAGGTTCCCGATCTTGCATTTGACCACAATCGCATTCTCGAATATGGTCATCGCCGACTCTGCAATAAGCTGGAATATAGCCCAGTTGCCTTTGATGTTTTGCCTGAAGCCTTTACACTCAGTGATCTTTACCAACTATATACAACGGTTCTTGGAGAGAACTTTTCGGACTATTCTAATTTTCGGACGAAATTATTAAAGCTAGGATTTCTGAGTGATACGGGAATCAAATCTTCAAGGGGAGCTGGTCGTCCCGCTAGCCTATACCGTTTTGATGCCGAAGCGTTTGCTCCCTTTAAGGATAAACCGATGGTTTTTATTTAAGCAAAATAGTAAGCAAAATAGCTAGTCTTCATGCAAAGTTAGAAATTTGAGCTGTAAATTAAGTAATTTACAGCAACACACAACTCCAAAAATCAGTGTATGCTGACAGCTTAAACATCAAAAGTACCTTGCATTTTTGCATCATGCTTGATCGAGCAACGATAACCGTAGCCATTTCTATATGTCCCGAAGAGGCGGTTTGTTACTTAGCAAGGGTATACAGTACCCTAGTTATTTTTAATCCACCTGAATTTGTGAAAACCTCTATGGATAGTAGAGTCTTGATTCATTCTTTGGGCTATCCAGATAATCCTGACTCAGCACATACCTGTCGGCAACTTATGGATGAGTTTGGCTTTGATACTGATACTTTTCCTGCTTTTGCGATTCAAGGGCTCGCAACGATCGCTTCGATATTTCCCTGTGATCGCAAAAATTTGGAAGTAGATTTTGAACTAGACCGTCATTTAGATATTGCACCTACAAGCCTAATCGATATTCAATCAAAGGTACAGGATCAAGGCAAATCAGCTTGGTTAGTCCAATTGAAGGAAACCTACTTTTTACAGGAACCAATTTATGATGTTTTGCCACCCATCCACATCACTTCAGGAGATGTTTGGCTTCCTCAGCATCAGTCACATATGGAAGATTTTCAAAATGCCCTCAGTCGTGACATTCTCCGTAGTAAGGTTTAACTTGAGTTCGATAACATTTCGATAACATTATTTGTGCGGTGATTCGCGCCGCACAAATAATGAAAAATGATAGAGAAATACAAGTGCGCGAGACTGTGGTCGTCAACTTCTTGAAATCCTCACTGTAACCATCGATTCTCAAGCTAATCTGAATAAAAGTCGAAGCTAAGGATAAGCTATATAATGTCCTACGTTGACGGAGACTACCAATAGTTCTTGGCTCCAGTGTATTTTAGATTTTCAACATGACCATTTTTGAAGTTTCCGTTCCTGCGACTACTGCTAATATTGGACCTGGGTTTGATTGCCTTGGTGCAGCCCTAAAGCTTTATAACCATTTTGAATTTTCCCTCGCCGATCTCTTAACGATTACCGCATCGGGTGAAGGTGCAGACAAGGTGGAACGGGACGAGACAAATTTGGTGTATCAGGCGATCGCAAAATTTTATCAGCACATTGATCGACCAATTCCGCCGATCGCTTTTCATACAAATACCATGATTCCCCTATCGCGTGGCTTAGGCAGTTCCGCAACCGCGATTGTGGGAGGTATTGTCGGCGCGAACTTGTTAGCAGGTTCACCACTAGATCGATTGGAGTTGTTGGATTTAGCGATCGCTATGGAAGGACATCCTGATAACGTCGCGCCAGCAATGTTGGGCGGTTGTCAGTTGATGGCATCCAATCAAGCAGGGGGCTGGGAATATTGCGATTTACATTGGCATGAGAGTATTGGGCTAGTTGTTGCAATTCCTGACTTTGAGCTGTCGACTGCTAAAGCAAGGGAAGTATTACCTAAGAAATTTTCGATGCATGATGCGGTTTTTAATGCTTCGCACTTAGCCCTGTTAAGTCATGGCATCCAGACAGGAAATGTGAGTTGGTTGAAGGCAGGCTTGCAGGATCGTCTCCATCAAAACTATCGCCAAAGCTTGATCACAGGTATGGCAGAGGTACAAGCTGCCGCAATCGCCGCAGGAGCTTATGGATTGGTAATTAGTGGCGCAGGTCCTACCCTCCTTTCTTTAGCACCAATGGGTACAATAGAGGTAGTTGCTCAAGCAATGAATCATGCATGGCAAGCCATCGGTGTCAATGCTATGACAAAATGTTTAGCGATCGCCAAAGATGGTACAACGTTTAAGACTCGGTAGGTTGATTAAGTAGCTTAACTTAATTAAAACCCAAACCAGAGTTTTGTTCAGCCCGCTACGCGAACGGAACAAAACTCTCGGTTTTTAGTTTACTTATGTCTAGCTACTTAGCTGTTAGCGATTAGCTGAGTATTCTCTTGTTCTCATCGAGACTCAGTTTGATAACCCTCAATAGTTGAACTACCAAAAGCTAAAGGCTAATCGCCAAAAGCCAAAAAGCTAATCGCCAAGAGCCTCAAAAACTATTTCAGGAATCCCTATGTCTAAATTTCAATTTTTACTAATCTCGGCTCTAATTTCCTCAGTATTACTCTTATTTGTGGGCAGTCGTGATGGCAATCCCTTTGATATGGTATTTCCTATTGGCGTTGTCATTGGTTTAGTGATCGTTGCTCAAAAATACCTATCAGAAAAAGTCTGGAATCGCTTTGCCCGTTGGGTCAATGAAACTACAAGACGCAAAATCTTCTATGTGCGATCACCTCGTCCTAAAGTCGTCCAAGAGCGCAAACTACTGCCCCCTTCTAAGTTAAATCGCCTGAAATAAATTACCAGCCATTAATTAAGAGAATTCTCACACCATGACCTACGCATCATTAAACCAACCTATGCGAGTTGGTATTGTTGGTTCGGGCTTTGTTGCCAAGCTCCGCACTGAAATTTTGAGCCAAGATGCAAGGATTAAGCTAGTAGCGATCGCTGGTACTCCCGAAAAAGCACAGGCGATCGCCCAAGAGTTTAATATTCCCGAGGTGCATCAATATTGGTCAGAGTTGGTGGTGCGTCCTGATGTGGATTTGGTGGTGATATGTAATGTCAATCGCGATCATGGAGCCGTAGTTGGTCAATCTTTGCGATCGGGCAAGCACGTAATTGTAGAATATCCGCTTTCCTTCAATTTGGCTGAAGCTGAGGAATTAGTAAATCTTGCTAAGCAGAATAATCTATTGCTCCATGTCGAGCATATCGAACTATTAGGCGGTGTGCATCAATTGGTAATGGAACATTTATCAAAATTAGGAACTCCCTTCTATGCTCGATATTCCACCAAAAGCCCCCAACGTCCTGTACCTGATAAATGGACATATAAGCCTGATCTGTTTGGCTTCCCTCTAACTGCGGCAGTTTCTCGCCTCAATCGAATTATTGTTCTCTTTGGAAAGGTTAAAGCAGTTTCTTGTCAATTACGCTATAGTGGCGACAACTTACCATGGCAATTCACATCCTGTGTATGCAATGCTCAACTTCAGTTTGAGAATGGAGTACTTGCGGACATCAGCTATAGTAAGGGTGAAAACTTCTGGCAGCCAGAGAGAATTATGGAATTACAAGGAAGTCAAGGTGCTTTAATTTTCTCTGCTGATAAAGGTAAGCTGATTACCGCCGATGGTGAAATGGAACTAGATGCGGGGACAACAAGAGGATTGTTTAAGAAAGATACGGAAAATGTCCTTTCTCATGTGTTTACAGGGACTCCGCTTTATACCAATCACGAAAGTATTTTGCATTCTCTCGCTGTGGCAAATGCTGCCGAAAAAGCGGCAGCTACCCAGCAGGTTATCATGATTTAAGGTTTACTCATCTATAGGTGAACTTCGCCTATCCTTTGTAGTTTTTAACTAGGTTAAATTCGCGATGTTTACGAAATTACGGATTCAAAATTTTAAGTCATGGGCTGATACGGGTGAGTTTCGGATGGCTCCTCTGACAGGATTTTTTGGTACGAATAGTTCTGGGAAAACGGCGATTTTGCAGTTTTTGTTGATGCTGAAGCAAACTGTCGAATCAAGCGATCGCAATCGTATTTTGCATTTAGGTGGTGGTCAATACAGCTATGTTGATTTAGGTACTAATTACGATATTAGTCACAGACATCAATTACCTGAAAAGATAAAATTCTCTTTTGAATGGATACCAAGAAATATGCCTGACCATATTGTATACATGATTATGGAGGTTGATTTCAAAGAAAATGGACAAATTGAATTTACACCTAATAAATATACATCATCATTGAAGTTTGAATCTGAAATTAATGTTGACAACGATCAAATTAATCTTGAATATTTCAAATATTCCTTTAAGGCAAGTGATAATCAATGGAATCATATTGCAATTAATTCACAGACAGAAAATGATGTTGAGACGATTTATAAATTGTCTGTAGATGGTAGTTTCCTTGAAAATTGGTTGGCATTTGAATATTCTAATTTTTCAAAGTTTATGTACGTTTTTAATCAACTTGTTAACAACTATAGTGTTCAACAAGTCCCACGAATACCATCATCATCAGCAATTTCCAATCTAGGAACTTTAGTGTCTTCTTATACAGGACTGTTTGTAAATACTTACTATCTTGCCCCTTTGAGAGAATACCCAAAAAGAACTTACCTTTGGTCTGGTGAACGTCCTCAAGACGTTGGTAAATATGGAGAATTAACAGTTGCTGCGCTTCTTGCTTCACAGAAAAAAGATTTAGAAGTTGAATTGTCAGTAGCCAGAGCTTTACGACAATTGGAATTGATCCACAACTTTCGAGTACATAGAATTACGCCTAATCGTGGCGATTATGAAATATTGGTACAAAAGTCGCCTAATTCCGCAGAAGTGCTAATTACTGATGTTGGCTTTGGAGTCTCACAAGTCTTACCAATACTAGTGTTATGCTACTACGCACCCAAAGGCGCAACCCTCATATTTGAGCAACCCGAAATCCATTTACATCCCTCAGTCCAAGCAGGACTAGCCGATATATTTATTGAAGTCATCAAAACCCGCAATATTCAAATCATTATCGAAAGCCATAGCGAACATTTATTAAGAAGATTGCAAAGGCGTATGGCAGAAGAAAAAGATGGATTTACGAATGAAGATGCTGCCCTATATTTTTGCAAAATGGATAATCAGGGAGATTCTGAACTAGTACCGCTTGAGATTGACATCTACGGCAATATTTGCAACTATCCCGAAGGATTCTTTGGTGATGAAATGGGGGATATAGTTGCAATGAACAAAGCAGCTATCAAGCGCCAGATGAATACGGAAGGGTAAGAATGCATCACATCGTAGATACCAATGTTCTACTTGTTGCTAGTAGAAAAGCTCCTCAAGCATCTCTAACCTGCGTACTCACTTGTATCGAATATCTCGAAACAATCCAAAAATCAGGGACTCTAGTAATTGATAGTCATCGACTTATTATTAGCGAATACATGAACAAAAACTCTATGAGTGGTCAACCTAATAGTGGTGATGCTTTTTTTAAATGGGTTTGGGATCATCAAGCCACTAACCGTTGTGAACAAGTGCCAATTACACAAATATCAGAAGGTGAATTTGCAGAATTCCCAGATTCAGAATCGCTTAAAAATTTTGACAAGTCCGATCGCAAATTTGTTGCCGTTGCCCTCACTCATCCTGCCAAACCCGCGATCGCTAATGCCGTTGACTCCGACTGGCGTAACTATGAACAAGCCCTTAAGGATCACGGTGTTAGCCTTCACTTTCTCTGTCCAGAACTCAGCACAAAATCATAAGTTCACACAGCGCTGTAAAAGCCTACCGCGATACTGCGATAAAATGCTTAATGAGCAAAAATAATAACCACTATGCCAAAGCCTAAGACTAATCTCATCCTGAATGCCAAACCCCAATCCCAAATTACCCTCAGCGAATACATCACCGCGATCGCATGGTCATCTAATAGTAAATATCTAGCGGCGGCGACAGCCTCAGGGGAAATAGTCCTAATTGATGATACCAAGGCAGGGAAAGATCTGGCTCTGAAACAAGTGGAATTACAAGCACCAACGGAAATTTCGGTAGATTGTTTGGGCTTCTCCGCCGATGGGCGTTGGCTAGCGTCTGGGGGACAGGATGGGAAAGTGCGCGTCTGGGATTTGGCGGGAGCGCAACCTGAGATCGCCTTAACGATCAATCTTGGCAAAACATGGATCGAGCATCTGGTTTGGCATCCTACCCGTTCCGAATTTGCCTTTGGCTTAGGGAAATATGTGCAGGTCTGGAGTGCGGAAACCCTGAATATTGTGACTACTTTGCATTTTGAGCAATCAACAGTTTTAGCGATCGCATGGCATCCCAGAGGTGAATACCTCGCCGTTGGTGGTGATGGGGGTCTTAAAGTTTGGGCAGCACAAGACTGGTATGAAGACCCCATTCTCTTTGAGATGCCCACTGCTGCTGCCAAGATCGTTTGGAATCTCTCAGGGGAATATCTAGTGGCAAGTACTATTGATAACTTGGTATTGGTAATGCAATGGCTTGGCAAGGATTTTGATGCTTCTCCTTGGCGAATGCAGGGATTTCCTGGTAAGATTCGCGACTTTGACTGGACAACTAGTGAAATATCTCCTTTATTAGTATCCTCCAGTGGTTCCGATGTCGTGATATGGGAAAAACATGCTGACTTAAATGTTGGCTGGGAAGGTGAGGTCATCAAGGGGCATAACAACATTGTCGGCTTTGTTGCCTTTAAACCTAAGACCGAAATCTTAGCATCCGCCGATGAAAATGGCAGAATCGCCATATGGGAAAATGCGAAGGACTGGGTTCAGGCGCTTGAAACTCCAATGGGCGAGATTACAGCTTTGCAATGGCAACCACAGGGCAAAAAGCTAGTTGCGGCGAATGCTGATGGTCAACTTATGCTCTGGACAGAATCATCACAGGGTAAAGGGTTTCGTTAATCTATAATATTTATCGATTAGTCACTCTACAGATACCCTTGTACCAAGCTATGATCCTGTATTTGGACGGATCAATACAATCGGTGTTTGCTCCGATGCATTACCCGCAGGATTCATAATCAGGGCTTGATTGAGCAATTCTTCAGAAGCACCAGAAGTGGCGGCTAAAACCTTCACGCGACGTAAATCATTTACATCCACGATAGCAGCTTCGAGTCCAGTCCCAGCCTTGATTTCATCGACAACGGCTTGCGGATTTTTAGGACCCAGCACAATGAATTGATCATAGGGTGGCAAAGTACCAGTAACATCATCGATTAATCTTGCCTGTTCTCCAGCCAACATATAAAATACTCCTGGAATACGGAAAATAGCCTTTGCAAGGGAACCGATAATGAAAGCAAAGGCAACGCGCCATGCCCCTGATTCATTAATTAAGGATTGCAGACCACAAGCTGTGGCAAGACTGGAAGTACTCTTGAAGTAATAACAGAGACGCTTTGCTAACCATTTGGGTTGAATATCACTGGGATGATAGAAGTTACCCTGCATAATCGCGATTGGAGTTTCGGCGATCGTGACGATATCTCCTGCTTGAGCATGACTCATTACATAGCGTTGCATCACATCTACAGGTGTATCACCTGCGGAGAGAATGTGAGTACGAATCGGTAACACATCGGCATCAGGAGTAGGTCGCCAACGTTCCCTTTGATTAGCATCGGGAAATTGTAATGGAATAATGCAATGCTTGACCTTCTCTTCACGTCCCGCAGGTCCATAGATAGTGTAATGGACACGTACCCATGCACTTTTTAAGTCTTCAAGATTTTTGCCACTGATATCAATTTGAATTTCTAACCCCGTGCTTGTTTTGGGAGTAACGATGTAGGATTCCCAATAGTTGTCGTTACGACTTGCCACATTGGGATGACGCGATCGTAAATACATTTGAGTATGAATGCCATCTAGACTATCGCTTGATAGCAGTGATAGCTGAGAATTAACTTCGACAAGGAAAACATCAAGCTTGCGAGTTTTGTTGGTCGCAGTTAGCAGCAATTCCAGTCGGTAATGATCTGGCTCGTAGGTCAGAAATTGCCAAGCCCCGTTATCAAATTCGAGTAAGTTGCCTTGTCTTGTTTTATATTGCCACTCAAATAATAGCCATAGTAATAAAACTAGGCCGCCAAGAATTGCGATCGCTATAGCCAAACCAATCAAAATATTCATTAGCATTAATTGTTAATTCCTACTTTTTATACCAATTCACGAAGGTATGACAACAATTTTGCGAATTAAAAGCCAAACCTATTGAGTTTTTCTGAACTAAAAAATAGCTGAGCCATTTTTAGTTTTGGTGTTTAGTCTCTACGAATAGATTGTTTAAGGGTTTTGCAAAGCTCGGCGATTTCGTACAGACCACCATCTGGCTCTGCTAATTTCTTCACCATTGCACTACCGACGATTGCACCATCTGCATTCCAGTCGATGACTTGCTTAGCATGTTCGGGTTGCGAGATACCAAACCCAACAGCGATCGGTTTATCAGTGATTTCTTTGAGTTGATCGATCATCGTCTTTACCCCTTTTGCTACCTCAGTACGTACACCCGTTACACCCGTCGCACTAACCACATAAATAAAGCCCTGTGACTTCTCGGCGATCGCCGCAAAACGTTCAGCAGGACTAGTCGGAGCAATTAATAAAATTACTTCAATCCCTGCTTGAGTAGAAGGTTCTAGTAATACATGGGATTCTTCGAGGGGGAGGTCAGGGACGACTAAGCCGCGTACCCCTGCGTCATAAATTTTTTGGAGGAATTTTTTGACCCCAATATTTAAAATAGGGTTGTAATAGGTGAAAAGGATAATTGGCGATCGCAATTCGGGGGCAACTTCACGGACAATATCTAACACCTTGTCCAAGGTCGTCCCATTTTGCAAAGCCCTTGTTGCCGCCGCCTGAATTACAGGACCATCTGCCAAAGGATCGGAATAGGGTACACCTAACTCGATCAAATCCGCGCCATTTTGATCTAAGATCCGCAAAGCTTTAGCCGTTGTCTCCAAGTTTGGATCACCAGCTGTAATAAAAGGTATTAGAGCAGCTTGTCCTCTAGCTCGCAGTTCTTCAAATCGAGCGGAAACGGATATCATGACTTAAAAATTTCCAGAAAAAGTAATCCCGTATTATAGTAGCGCTTCACGGTGACTTGTTACAGCTATTGGCAAAGCTAGAGTTTCTCCACAACAAACTAACGCTAAAGTGGTTGACATTTGCCCGCACGAATTAGACCTACACGCCTAGCGATCGCCTCACCTTGAGAGTTAAATGCGCCCCAAGTTTCCACAAAATCAGTGAGATCTTCTTGACTATTGACTTCGATAATTTCACAGACCCCTATCTCACCTCGCCTACCTATGAACCAGATCCCAGTAGTAATCAATTCTTGTGAATCTCTAAGACTATTAAAACTATCAGATGTCACTTACAGCACCTTACACAACTAAAATCCAGATAAATTTTTAAAATTCTTACCTCAAGAGACATTCAAAGATTTAGCTGGATTTTAAATATAGTGCTTTTCAAGTAAAAGTGGTAGTTTCCTCGCAGAAGATTGGCAAATTGCCCAGATCGTAAAGCAATGTAAGTTCCATCTTGAGGATAGGTTGCATTGAGTCGCTAAGCACAGTAGAAGAAATCATAGATTTGTGGATTAATTATTTATTTACCATAATGTCCTGAAGCATCCTCATAACAATACAATATGAAAAATGGCGTTAAGTTAATATGGCGCAAATTTTTGGAGAATTTACAGAAAATTTTGTAGATAGAAGCGAATATTTAGTCCTAGGATTTTCGCCTTCCTCTTTGCCAATTCAATCGCGTTGGAAGACTAATGGGCTTTCTGCTGATTTCCTTGGTGATTATGTCCGAAATTTTTTCCCTGGTAATACAAATGCTAACCTGACTAAACAAGCAGAAATCAGATCGGCAGTTAGCTTTATTGCTAATGAACTCTTAGAAAATGCAATGAAATATAGTTATGAAAGTGCAAATCAAACAGTTAATCTAGAAGTACATTTGTTCAGCGATCATCTGATTTTCTTATCAAAAAATAGTGTATCTCCAAAAGAAATTTCTGGTTTTCAATCTTATATCCAAGAAGTTATTACAGGTGATATTGGTCAGATGTATATTGATCAGGTTGAAAAAAATGTCACTAATCAAGAAGAAGAAAAATCTGGACTTGGCTATTTCACAATGATTATGGACTATGACGCAGTTTTAGGATGGAAATTTGAAGAATCTGAAAATGATAGCCATGTGACAATGGTAACAACGATGGTACATTTACCACTTTTGTAAATTATGAATCAAAGTTTAATAGGGAGAATTTAAAGAATGGAAGTTAAGGGTGATGATTATAAAGTCTGGTATGACCCGTCAGAATTTACTATTTATTGTCAAGGAGCTTTACGATTAGCAGGCTCGGAGGAATATGAGCCTATAGTACAGATTTTAGAATATGTGATTGATAAAGCACCACAAAATATCAATTTAGATCTGGTTCAGTTAGAGTTTTTAAATAGCTCAGGTATTAATGTTTTATCCAAATTTGTGATTAAAGTACGCCATAAAGAGAAGATTAAAATCACTGTCAAAGGTTCTGAAATCGTTCCTTGGCAAGGCAAATCTCTCAAAAACTTACAGCGTTTAATGCCTAACTTAAAATTAAATTGGAGCTAAAAATTTAAAATTTTATCTTATACATTAGTAAGTACGTGTGCAAAATAAATTACCAAAACCCGTAAAGTTGCACCCTGTAGGGGTGCAGCTTTACGGGTTTTGGTTGTAATTAATTATGCCTAGCTACTTATTACAGTCTATTGAGGCAATGAGTAGTATGGAAATATTTTTAAAAGTGTCGCTTCACGCCACTTTTAAAAATATTTCTTGATTTTAATTAAGTGAAAAACGCTATATCTAAGCAATAGATTGCAATTTTTTAGACACTGAAACTCTAATATTTTCTAATAGGTAATTAATCTCCGCAGGTGAGATATGTCCACTATCTACTTCACGCCCAGCCGCTTTCGATAGAAAAGTCAAAATTTGCTTTGGTAACATTAAAGTCAAACCATTCTTTAGATGTAGCTCTAACTTGCGAATCCCTGTACCAAGAGGATAAATACTATACTGATCTAATCCTTTGACGACCTGACCACCATAATCAAAATAACGCATTTGGACATTACGATCACTAGGTGGTTGACCAATGTATCCATCAAGCTCCTGTCTAATAAATTGTGCCAACTCATGCAAGTTTTCTCTCTGGGCAAACAGTAGGCATTTTTCGAGGGCATGAGTCAGAGGTAATTTGGCAATCGCTTCTTCTGTTTCTAAGCGCACTTCCAAGTCTACTAAGACATTATCAAGACTAAGCACAGTACAAGATTCCGAAACTGACATGATGCTCCGTACTAGGTTGTAATTTATAGCGTATGGTGACTGTTAAGATGAAAGTTAAAGTTATTTTTGCATAAAGTCCATGCTCACTTCCGATCACAATGTTACAGAAGATCTTGACATTATTGATGTAGATGTACCCAAACGCGGGATGCCAGTCACTATCATCACAGGTTTTTTAGGTAGTGGTAAAACTACTCTGCTCAATTATATTTTGCAAAACCAGCAGAATCTCAAGGTTGCGGTTTTGGTTAATGAGTTTGGTGATATCAATATCGATAGCCAGCTATTGGTTGCTGTTGATGAAAATATGATGGAATTAAGTAATGGTTGTATCTGCTGCACGATCAATGATGGCTTAGTTGACGCTGTTTACAATGTTCTTGAACGAAGCGATCGCATTGATTACATGATTGTCGAGACTACAGGGGTGGCGGATCCTCTACCCATTGCTCTTACTTTTCTTGGTACAGAGCTACAGCATCTAACACGCCTTGACTCAATTTTAACTGTCGTTGATTCGGAAGCTTTTACCTCAGATCATTTCAATAGTGATGCTGCCTATGCTCAAATCATGTATGGCGACATTATTATTCTTAATAAAACTGATCTCGTTACTGAAGAGAAATTACAAGAGCTAGAAACCTTCATTAATAAGACCAAAACCAAAGCGAGAATTTTGCGATCGCATTTGGGAATCGTGCCATTACCCTTAATCCTTGATGTGAAGATCGACCAATCAGCGATCTCGTCTAGTCAAAAAGATAAAGATCATACTCACCACGAACATGCACATCACGATCATGGCAGCCCACACTCCCATGAACAATGCCACGATCCCGAATGTAACCATGAGCATCACCACCATGAGCATCATCATTCTGATCACCTAGAAAACGACGGATTTGTATCTATATCATTTCAAAGCGGTCGTGCCTTTGATCTCGATAAGTTTCAAAACTTTTTAGATAAAAAATTACCCATAGATGTGTTTAGAGCCAAAGGGATCTTGCGCTTTGCCAATATCGATAATAGTTATGTGTTCCAACTTAGTGGCAAACGCTATGAACTCAAAAATGATGATCGCGGCCAACCACTGAATAATCAACTAGTGATTATTGGTCGCAATTTACACCGAGAAAAGATACTTGCTGACCTCAACGATTGTCTTATCTAAATTAACAACAGAGAAGCGGCGCATTGCGCCGCTTCTCTGAGTTTAAGCATGAACCGCTAAGCGATCGCATAATTGATCAGCTTGAATTACTCCCTCAACTCGATCAACAGGTGCTCCGTCCTTAAATAAGACTAGAGTTGGCAAAGCATAAACCTTATATTGCGAGGCGATTTCAGGATAATTGTCAGTATTGATCTTCACAATCTGAACCTTATCTTTCATTCTGTCGCTAACTTTGTCCAGAATCCCTGTCATGAGCTGACAAGGACCGCACCAAGGGGCATAAAAATCCACGAGAATGGGCAATTCTGAACTTTCTAATAACTCGTTAAAACTACCGAATTGCTTTGTGACTGACATTGGGCGATCACTCCTTTAAAAATTTAATTCTATAGCAATTCCCAAAAAAGTAGGAGTACACCATCCAACCTTTGTTTAAGTAGCTCAACTTAATTAAAACCCAAACCAGAGTTTTGTTCCGCCCGCGTAGCGGGCGGAACAAAACTCGCGGTTTTTAGTTTACTTATGTCTAGCTACTTAGTTTGAATAGGTTTAAATTTTTTGTCGCAAAGGTTACATCTCTAAGCTAAAATAAGCTCTGGCTATTACTCAATCCGCAATGATCTCTAGTAACGATTTTCGACCTGGCGTAACAATCGAACTCGATGGCGAAGTCTGGCGTGTAGTTGAATTTTTACACGTGAAGCCTGGTAAAGGTTCAGCTTTTGTCCGCACTACACTAAAAAGCGCCATGACAGGTAAAAACCTAGAAAGAACCTTCAGGGCTGGGGAAATGGTTCCTCAAGCTGTGTTAGAAAAAAGTTCTATGCAGCATACCTATAAAGATGGTGAAGATTATGTCTTTATGGACATGCAAAGCTATGAAGAAGCAACTTTGACAACCACTCAAATTGGTAGTCGTGTCAAGTACATCAAAGAAGGTATGGAAGTCAACGTTGTACGTTGGGGTGATCGGGTAATCGATGTGGAATTACCTAATACTGTCGTACTAGAAGTTATCGAAACCGATCCTGGATTAAAAGGTGATACGGCTACAGGTGGTAGTAAGTCCGCGAAAGTGGAAACAGGCGCATCGATCAACGTTCCGCTATTTGTGAATATTGGCGATCGCATCAAAATTGATACTCGTGAAGACACGTATTTGGGGCGTGAAAATTAGGTGGAATTTAGCTTAGAGCAATTACGTGAACTAGTCACGATTCTAAACAAGACCGACATCACCGAACTCACTCTAGAATCAGGTGATTTACGTCTGAGTATCCGCAAAAGTGATACGAAGGTTGCGCCAACTGTAGTTCAATCTGCTCCTGTTGCCTCTACCTTGCCATCGGTAGTGGTAGTCGATAATGCACCGATTAGTCCTGTCGCCCATTCAACGATCGCTGATTCGATACCCGCCAAAAAGCTCATCGAAATCACATCACCAATGGTTGGGACATTTTATCGTTCGCCTGCACCCGATGAGCCTCCATTTGTGGAAATTGGCGATTCGATTAAGAAGGGTGGCACTGTCTGTATTATTGAGGCAATGAAACTGATGAATGAGATTGAGTCTGATGCTAGTGGCAAAATTGTCGAGATCTTAGTGGATAATGCCCAGCCAGTCGAATATGGTCAAGTATTAATGCGGGTTGAACCTAACTAAATTCTAATATCCCCAAAAGGAGCGCTTAGCGCTCTTTTTTATTAAGTAGCTCAACTTAATTAAAACCCAAACCAGAATTTTGTTCCGCCCGCTACGCGGGCGGAACAAAATTCTCGATTTTTAGTTTACTTATGTCTAGCTACTTACTATCACTTTGGGATTGTTTGGCGATCGCAATAAACACCACTACAGAAAGATTGCGATTGATTGTAAACAATTGTTAAGCTAATAACATAAAATATCAAATAACTTCACACATTAAGGGGACAGCAATGGAAACTAAATTTGATTTTAGCGGGCAAAATCTTTTCACTCCTATAGTTTTTCGTGAAGATTTTAATCAGTTTGCCAAATTGAGTGAAACCCAAGCTTGGTCACTTTTTTTCACTGTTAGCCGCGAAGACAGTGCTTTAGGTTTTAGCAGAGTTGCAGGCAGATTCTGGACTAGTTTAGTAATTGCCACAGTAATTGAATCTATACTTGGCGTTGTTTTGTTTCACACTATCTAACTGATGTTACGTGGAAGTTTCTAAGACCCTCACCCCTAGCCCCTCTCCCATTAAGGGAGAGGGGAACAAGAAATTAGTCTAGCTCCCCCTCTCCCTTGATAGGAGAGGGGGCAGGGGGGTGAGGGGGATATTTGTTCCACGTAACATCAGTATCTAAGAGAAAAGGGGATGAATCCCCTTTTCTCTTAGATGGTAAGACTAAATTCAATGCACATTTTTAATCAACCAATTAAGTTTTGCTTCAGATAGCTCTAGGTTGCTAATCATAGACTGACCAAATTCCGCTAAATGAGCTTCTACGCTGTCATCGCCATCATAGCCATACCCTAGGCGATTGACGGTTCCTCGTAAACGATCTGAAAGGCAAAGGCAAATTGCTCTATAAAAGCGTGACGCAAAGTTAATATCCTGCTGTAATTTTGCTAAAAGCTGTACTCTAGAAATAGATAGGACAACACTTTCTTCTAGCGATCGCACGCTAGCAAGTGGAGGACGAGTATCAATGAAGGAAACTTCTCCGACAACTTCTCCTTCAGCAATTTTAGCCAGTTCCTTGTGATCCTGTGATTCGATTGCCACACTAAATGATCCACTCACAACAATATATAGTGAATCGCTCACCTGACCTTCGCGGATTAAGAGTCGATCAGGTGGAATTACTTCTTTTTTGCCTTTCTGGGCAAACCATTCAAGGTCGATATTATTAAGCTCACTAAAGAAAAGTAAAATTTTCTTCACTTTCAACCTCTATAACTGGATTACACATAAGTAAACATAATTTTTGCAGATTCTCTTACAGGCTATTCAGGCTTTGAGTAGTATGAAAATATTTTGAAAATTAGTGTTTTGGACTACTTTTCAAAATATTTTTGGGTTTTAAGTAACCGCAAAGCGCTGCATGAAAACAATAATGCTAATTAAAAAATTTAAAAAACTGTAATTTAAAAATTTTAATTTTTGATGTAAATATTTGATGTAAACACTTGGTTATTGAGTATCAATCATAACTAAAGTAACAAGCCTTTTAAAAAGCAAAGATGAAAGCCCACCTCTGCTTTTTGTGATTACAACTTATTCAAGAAACATTATTTTTAGAGAACTGGGTTGAGCAAGATCTCCTTCTAACAAAAGTTTACAGTTGGCATGAAGATGACGGGCAATATGATACAAAGACTCAATGTCGTCTGGAGCACCGATTTTGTTAGCAATCTCATCCAGCGACAGAGATATAGTAGAAGTCTTTAATGCGCTCATCATTTTCTTTTGTAAATCTAAGATCTTGGCTCCAGCCTTTTTACCTGCCTCAACTCCTGGCTGGTGGTAAGCATTAATATTCACGAGCGACGCATAGAAACTCACAGCACGTTCATACAGCGCAATTAATGCACCTATGGTGAGTTCTGAAACGATGGGAATTGTGACTGTAATCGAGTCGCGACCATTTTCGTAAAGGGCACTCCTTGTCCCTTGAAGGAAACCTAGTAAGTAATCTCCTGTGACCACCCCTTCTTCTACTTCGGGATGTGGTTTTGCTGAATCTTGCAGAACTTCGATAAAAGTAGCAAAGAAATTTGGAACGCCTTCGCGCAGTTGCTGGACATAGGCATGTTGGTCAGTTGAGCCTTTATTGCCATAAACAGCAATTCCCTGATAAACCAAATTGTCATTTAGATCTTTTTCTTTACCTAGAGATTCCATGACTAACTGTTGTAAATAGCGACTAAACAGTAAGAGGCGATCTTTATAGGGCAGGATGACCATATCTTTTTCGCCTTTGCCGTTGCTAGCAAAGTGCCATGACATCGCGAGTAGTGCTGCAGGATTTTGGCGAAGATTTTCCACACGGGTTGCGGCATCCATCAAGTTTGCACCCCGCAACATTTCGCGAATATTAATACCTTGGAGTGCCGCTGGGACTAAGCCGACTGCGGATAGTTCTGAAGTTCTACCACCGATCCAGTCATACATGGGGAAGGTGTCGAGCCAGCCATTACCGATCGCATATTTTTCTAAGGCACTACCAACACCCGTAATCGCGATCGCTTGTTTTGCAAAATCTAAACCTGCTTTTTGAAAGGCAAATTCCACTTCTTTCATTCCATTAGCCGCTTCAGGCGTACCACCAGATTTAGAAATAACCAATACAAGGGTGGAGCTGAGACGATCACCTAATAGATCAAGTACTAGGTCAATGCCATCGGGATCAGAGTTATCAATGAAGCTAATTTTGAGAGGAACGTCAGCTTTAGCAAGAGCCTGAGCGACAAATTGCGGGCCTAAAGCTGATCCCCCGATACCAATCGACAAAATATCTGTAAATTTAGATGCTGTTGGCGGATGAATAGTTCCTGCATGAACTTTTTGGGTAAATTCCTCAATCCGATCTAGGGTTTCGGTAATGTCTTTACGCAATTCCTCAGTAGGAGCAATTTCTGGTGCTCTTAACCAATAATGACCAACCATGCGTTGTTCATCAGGATTGGCGATCGCACCTGACTCCAAAGCCTTCATATCCGCGAAAGCTTTAACAAACTTAGGTTGGATCTTTGTTACAAAGTCTAGCGTAAACCTTACCCGACTGATATCCAAGTATATACCTAGCTCTGAATGGTAATACAGCCAGTCTTGGTACCGTTGCCATAGATCCACAGCCGAATTCATACGAACCTCACATGCTTAAAACAGACAATGCACAATGCCAATCGTAAGCGATAAATAGCAACCTTGTTTGATCTTCTTCATACAAAAAATAGATGCCACATCAACTACATTTTTCAATTTTGGTAGCTTTAGCACTCTCGCTATAACATTTCAAAAAATAATAGGACTATTTTTTGAGCCCAAAAACCTTACTGAGATTACCTTGTCAGCAATTCTCATTACAGTTAATTGGTAGTGCTGCAAAGTAATTTTTTTAGTAATTGTGTTGCGGGCGCTTCGCGCCCGCAACACAATTACATTACGTGACTACCCAATTAATCAAAGATAGCCCAGTGATGTGCCAAGAAAAATCTCCCACCAAGCTATAGTTAGCTAATCAATACATAAAGAAATAGACTTTACTCGACTGAAAGACCGAAAAATAGTGATTTACATTACTTTTCCCCCTTCCTAGATACCTAAAGATGGTGATCGCTGTAAATCTACGTTAAGAAGTGCATCAAACCTTGCTTCATAACACCAGCAAAGTGTTATGGTGATCTCATAGCCAAATCAGCTATTTACCTCAGTGGGGTAACAACAAGATTGCGCGTTTCCTTTTTTATTAGCTGGTTTGGAGGTTAAAAGCGAGGTCATTGAGATGAAACTTGTAATTCAAGGCAAGAATATTGAAGTCACTGAAGCTATCCGCGAGTATGTCGAGCAAAAAATTGACAAAGCGGTTAGCCATTTCCAATCGTTAACCACGGAGGTAGATGTGCATCTATCTGTGGCTCGTAATCCTCGCATTGCGTCAAGTCAATCTGCGGAAGTCACAGTCTATGCCAATGGATCCGTAATCCGTGCCGAGGAAAAGACTGAGAATTTGTATGCCAGTATTGACCTAGTTGCTGACAAGATTTCACGCAAGTTGCGGAAATTTAAGGAACGCAAGACTGATCGCGCTGCTGCAAAGACTAGTGTTGCCGTTGTTGAGCAACCTCCTGTACCACTTCCCAATGGTAATCGTGTGGTTGAACTTCCCAATCAAGTTGTGCGAAATAAGTACTTCACAATGCCTGCGATGTCAGTGGATGAAGCTTTGGAACATTTGGAGTTGATCGATCATGATTTTTATGTTTTTCGCAATGCAGAGACAGGGGATATCAACGTTGTGTATGAACGCAATCATGGTGGCTATGGTGTAATTCAACCCCATGATGTCAATAGGAAACATTAACATCTCATAGGGCTTGCTCAAACCGAACGAATTTATTAGGTTAGATGGAGTTGTAGCGCGGGCAAAGCCCAAATAACATTTCCCCAATGCGTAAGTCCTAATCTCATAAAAAAGAAGGGGTGCTTTTGGTCCCTTCTTTTTTATGCAGTAAATTTTGCCCTATTTGAGTCTGGATTTGCTACGCTAGGAGCCTAGACCCCATCTGGCACTCAACTTAAATCAATTTTATCTTTTATTTGTAGAGCAGATATGACCGTTAAGTATGGCGAACAAGCGATCGCAGAAGCAACTCTGACAACTTTCCCAAATCCTAGAATTGGCAGAGACTATAGCGTTCAGATTACCTTACCTGAATTCACTTGTAAATGCCCATTTTCGGGCTATCCCGACTTTGCCACTATTTACATTACCTATACCCCCAACCTAGTACTGGTTGAACTGAAAGCAATTAAGCTTTACATCAATGGCTATCGTGATCGCTTTATTTCCCATGAGGAATCAGTTAACCAAATTTTGGACGATTTTGTGAAAGCAGGCGATCCACTTAGAATAAATATCAAAGGTGACTTTAGCCCTCGTGGTAATGTGCATACAGTAGTTGAAGTCAATTATACAAAGCCAATTACTGACTAATTAATCTTAATCTACAACGATTACCAAAAATTATCAGTTACAGTCTATTTGGGCTGAATTAAAATTGCACTAAATTCTTTGATCACAGGGAACCATCATAGATGTAAATACGTCACACAAATCTAGATGTAGTTAAATTATGAGACTTCTCAAGAAATATCAATCGTCTGCTAGTGCAGAAATTAACCTAACAGCTTTGTTGGATGTGGTGTTCTCGATTTTGGCATTTTTTATTTTGCTATCATCGGCACTAATTGTCCCTAGTCGCCTCGGTGTCGATCTGCCAATTAGCGATCGCAATAGTAATGCTAATCAAAACACATCTGATCTTAAATCTGAAGATATTTTTTTAATCACCCTAGATCCCAATGGTCAAATGCTCTCTAATGGAAAACTTGTCGGCTCTCAAAAGCTGGAACAGGATATTCGTAATTTCTTAGCAACATCTTCCAAGGGATTCGTTGTCCTAAGTGCAGATAATACGAATGTATCTTACCAACTGGTCATTAATCGTCTTGCTGAGCTTAGAGGCATCGCAGGCAATCGTGTGGCGATCGCCACCTCTAAATCTTCATAATTAGTTAAGTCGTAAAATGAAAATCAATTAAAAACTTACTAATAAAACTATGTTGCCGACCGAACCTGAAAGCCAACTAACTGTAAGTCCATCAAAGCAACCCATGAATTTTGTGCATAAAACTTTGAACAGGGAAGCCATGAGTCAGGTGGCTAGTAAAGTAAGCACTTTCGTTATCGAAAATCCCTTTTGGATGCTAGTGATAGGATCTATTGGTTTGCATACAGCATTTGTCATCCTCACTCCTAACCCTATTAAAAAAGCAGAAATCCCTCCTGAAGTGATTGTGCCAACTGTGAAGTTGCCACCAACGCAAATAACGACTCTCCCCAGAACTAATAAATCTATTTTCGATAACTTATTTGTTAAATCAGCAAATAATAAGTTTAATGTAGCAAATAATGCATCACCGAATTCGTCAAATCCTCTAGCTCGTATAGAAAATTTTCCGCTAGCAGACAATAGTGCTACCTTCGATGATTCACTATTTCTAAATCCTCAGTCCCCCACAACACCTACTGAAGTTATCAAAACCCAATCTCCTGTAACTAAACTATCCCCCCCATCACGGTTTTCTGAATCTGGTCAAATCGATAACACGACTAAAAAAACTGCCACTAACAATATCAAGCCAGAGCTACAAGGGAATAGCTTAAAAAAAGATCCTAACCCTGACTTTAAGAATAATGAAAATTGGAAACTAGCACTTGGTAATGGTAAAACAACCTCTCAAGAAACAACTAGGTTTCCAGAGAAACAGTTTAAAGATGTTGCAACTTTAATGTTCAGTGATCCTGATATTATCGAGTATAGAAAGCAAGGTATTCTCAAAGACACAGTCATCGCCCCTAAAGATAAGTTGATTTCTCTCTCAGATGAGAAGAGAGAAAAAGGTGTTGAATGGATTCCTCCCAAAACTACAAAGGTTGAAGGTAAACGCGGAACTATCACTTATGCCTGGCTATTAGAACCTGACGGTAAGATTGCCAAAACATTTGTTGAGGCAAGTGCTGATCAAGACTTACTGAAAATTGTCAAAGAGACTGTTAAAGAATATAAATTCAAGCCTATCGATAATCTTACTAGTGGTAAACGTCGGTTTGTCTATGTTCAGTATGTTTTTCAGTAGAAATTAGTTTAAATAACGTGAGTTCGGGATAATTTTATATGGGCTTTGAGAGGGGGTTTGCTACGCAAACCCCCTCTCAAAGCCCAAAAGTAAAAGCCTTGCTAAGCAAGGCTTTTACTTTTGGGCTTTTAAAAATTTGCCAGCTTAACCCGAACTCACGTTAAATACTGTGCGCATTTTGCCGTTGAATAAGCTTTTCTTCTAGCTAGTTTCACTGGAAAGCCTAACAGCTTAGAATTGAGGTTAATATATTGATTGAATTTTTCTATTAAAACCTAATCTATAAATTAGGAACACATATAAGTTAACAAAAAGTTATCGAATATTTTTAAATACAAACGAAATCTCATCATTTTATAGCTTTATCAAAATCCTTAAAATCGTTTACTAGATAAGAATTTAACTAATTTAGATGTCCCAAAAGCATTCTATAACTATCACCTATAACCAATGGTAGAAATAAAAACCTAACTGTTCGCAGTGTTGCTAGGAGCGATATGATGCGTCTTAGCACCTCCGTGGGTGATAGAGATAAACAGAACTTGTCTGAGTGCCTATACTTGGGTACAACTTCAAGCCCTCGTTTATTAATTTGGTTGCAATCTTTAAGAGGTTTATTACATTCATGGCTACTACCTACAAAGTAAAACTTATTGATAACGAAGGTAACTCTCAAACTATTGATGTTCCTTCGGATGAGTACATTCTGGATGTCGCAGAATCTCAAGGCATTGACCTTCCTTACTCATGCCGTGCTGGAGCTTGCTCTTCCTGTGCTGGTAAGATTCTCAATGGTGATATTGATCAAGGCGACCAGTCCTTCTTGGATGATGAGCAAATTGAAGCTGGATATGCCCTACTTTGTGTAACCTATGCTCAATCCGACCTCGAAGTATTGACCCACCAAGAAGAAGCTCTATACTAACCTCTTCTTAAAAAAATTAGAAATATTCTAAAAGCTCCTTGCACTAACTGATGCGTTAGGCGCACGGAGCTTTTTTGAGCTATAGAATGTAACGAGGTATTTGTAGCAAAAATTTTTCTAATTTAACATGAGTTCGGGATAATTTGAAACAGGTTTTGCTACGCAAACCCTCTCTCAAAACTCAAAAGGAAAAGCCTTGCTAAGCAAGGCTTTTCCTTTTGAGTTTTAAAAATTTGCCAGCTTAACCCGAACTGACGTTAATTTATAGTTTGAATGCCAAGATAACTTGCTACACGTCCTTTCAGATGACAATCACCGATACTAAGCATTATTAATATTCGCGTTTGCTTAAGATCAAAAAATATCAAGGTAATAGTTTGCTGTAATTCTTACCTAATTGGATTTGGGCGAGACTTTGACAAGATAAATGTAGCTCAATTCATTGTTTCTCTCTTGTTTAGGGCTCGGATATCACTTATGATTGGGGCTGCAATCCTTAATAGGTTTATTACAGAAAACATGGCTACATACAAAGTAACGCTTATTACCGACGGTGATTCTAAAACCATCAATGTATCTGATGACGATTACATTCTTGACGTTGCCGAAGCTGAAGGTTTAGATCTTCCTTACTCCTGTCGTGCTGGTGCTTGCTCTTCCTGTGCAGGTAAAGTCATCAGCGGCACTGTTAATCAAGAAGATCAGTCTTTCTTGGATGATGATCAGATCGAAGCTGGATATGTGTTGACCTGTGTCGCTAAGCCAACCTCTGATGTCACCATTGAGACCCACAAAGAAGAAGAGCTTTACTAAGTGAATTCTTTGCGTAAATTATCTGTGTAAATTTTCGTAGATATTACGAAAGCGCTGATCGCTAACTTAACTTAGTGTTCGGCGCTTTTTTGATGATACACAGCCAAAATTTTAATTCAGTGCAACACTGTAACGTTGTAATTTGGTGTTACATTTTTCAGAATCCAAATTGTAAGGGGCAGCACCAATTTTGTCTGGCAACGAAGAAGAAGATATCGGCATCGAAACCCAACCACCACAACCTACTAAGCGATCGCTTCTCAATATCGCAACGACTGTGGCAGTTGCCACTTTATTGAGCAAAATATTTGGTTTACTGCGACAAGTGGCGATCGCGGCTGCCTTTGGTAATGGCACGGCATATGGTGCATATAACTTTGCCTATGTAATTCCTGGCTTTCTGTTGATTTTGCTTGGCGGTATTAATGGACCTTTTCACAGCGCGATCGTCAGTGTCCTTGCCAAACGCGATCGCCGCGAAGTTGCCACGATCATCGACAGCATCACTACGATCGTTACAGGTTTTTTGTTATTAATGACGATCGCTTTAGTGATTTTTGCGGAACCATTAATGCATCTAGTTGCCCCAGGGCTATTTGTCCCAGAGTCTGACTTACTAGCTAAAGGGATTACCCCTGAAGCAATTCAAAATCTCAAGATTACTAAAGACATTGCCATCCAACAGTTTCAGATCATGGCTCCGATGGCAGTCTTAGCAGGATTAGTGGGGATTGGCTTTGGCGCGCTTAATGCCTCGGATACCTACTGGTTGCCTTCGGTGAGTCCCATCTTTTCTAGCTTAACTGTGCTAATTGGTATTGGCGGTTTAGTGTGGACGATGGGCAACAAAATCCTGCTGCCAGAAAATGCGATGTTAGGCGGCGCAGTCCTCGCTTGGTCAACGCTAGCAGGTGCAGTGATGCAATGGCTAGTGCAATTACCCGTGCAGATTAAATCGGGCATGGGGGGGTTTAAGCTCAGGTTTGACTTTCAGCGTCCCGAAGTCAAAGAAGTGATGAAAATAATGGTTCCTGCGACTTTTTCATCGGGGATGTTGCAAATTAATGTCTGGACTGACTTATTTTTCGCGTCCTTCATCCCTAATGCGGCGGCGGAGGTTTCGGCAATGGGCTATGCAGGTTTGCTAGTGCAAACGCCTTTAGGGATTTTGTCGAATGTGATCCTTGTCCCACTATTTCCCGTTTTATCGAAACTAACCGATCCCGAAAATTTAGATGAACTAAAACAGCGTATTCGTCAAGGCTTGATGCTGACAGCTTTGACGATGTTGCCCTTGAGTGCCTTAATGGTAGCTTTAGCATTGCCCATCTCTCAGGTGGTATACGAACGTTATGCTTTTGATACAGAGGCTTCACAACTGACCGCTACCGTATTGATGGCTTACTCTGTAGGTATGTTCGTGTATTTGGGTCGCGATGTGTTGGTACGGGTGTTTTATGCACTTGGAGATGGCGATACTCCTTTTAAAATTAGCATTGTTAATATTTTTCTGAATGGTCTATTTGATTACCTCCTAGTTCAAAAATTTGGCGCATCGGGACTAGTCCTCGCAACGGTAGCCGTAAACGTTATTTCTATGATTGTGATGATGTATGTCCTTGATCGCCGTCTGAATGGAATGCCACTCAAAAGCTGGAGTATCACGATTTTGGGACTGGTCATTGCCAGTGTGATCGCAGGTGGAATAAGTTGGGGGCTTTACTATGTCATGAGCCAAAACTTTGCCAATATGAGTGTGATAATGAGGTTTGGGGCAGAGGTCAGTGGTTTATTGATCGCCAGTGCAGTTGGTCTAATAATATTCGGGGCGCTCGCATTACAAATGAAAATCCCAGAGATTAACACACTTACCAATCAAATTAAACGCCGCTTTTCACGTAAATAGCTCAAATCTTATGAAACTGAGATTTGCCCCGCATTATAAGATTGTTCTAACAAAATTGTCGACAACTATAAAATTAAGGTAGTGCTGCAAAGTAATTTTTTTAGTAATTGTGTTGCGGGCGCTTCGCGCCCGCAACACAATTACATTGCATGACTACCAAAATTAATTATCAATATGTCAAGATGATTAGCAAATCTGAGATCTTCTTAGAAATAACTTAACAATAGCTTATGAGTCTTATAGCAGGGCAGCTAGTCGGCGGACATTACGAAGTTATGACACTTTTAGGTGGTGGCGGATTTGGTGAGACCTATCTTGCGCGGGACTTACATTTGCCTGATCATCCATCAAGGGTCATCAAAAGACTATGTCCACGCAATCAAGACCCAAATATGTTGCAGATCTCACGGCGACTATTTGACACTGAAGCTCAGGTACTGTATCGACTAGGGGCATATCCTCAGATTCCACAACTATTTGCTCATTTTGAAGAATTATCAGAATTTTATCTAGTTCAAGAATATATTGACGGCAAAGACCTCAGCCATGAATTGATTGGAGGCAAAATTTGGGATCAGTTTGCAGTTGTCGATCTATTGCAAAATCTACTCACGGTGTTGAGCTTTGTGCATCACCATAATGTCATTCATCGTGATATTAAACCTGAAAATATTATTAGGCGGAGTGATGGACAGCTTTTTCTTATTGATTTTGGCATAGTTAAGCAAATTGCTACGCCGACGATGGTCTTGAATGGACAGGATGATCAGACGACCTATACAGTGGGCATTGGTACTCCTGGATATATGCCCAGTGAGCAAGCACATGGAGAACCAAAGTTTGCAAGCGATCTCTATGCGATCGGCATGATTGGTATCCAAGCTTTGACAGGGATTTCGCCTAGTCACTTAGGAAAGGATGACAATCTCGAAATTGTGTGGCGACCCTATGCCCCTAATGTCTATCCCGAATTTGCGGATATTCTCTCGCAGATGGTGCGGTTCGATTTTCGCCAGCGTTATGCTAATGCTCATATCGCCTACGAAGCGCTCAAGGAATTTCGCGATCGCTATCCAATTCCGATTCTGAATCACTGTTTGACAACAATTCGACTCAGCGAAGGGCTGACGAGTGATGATCTGCATGATCGCCACTTAGCGCAACAATCCAAATCCAAGAATTTAGCCATTTGGCGGCATCTTCAGGCTTGGCATTGGGTGGTGGGTTTGACAACGCTCAGTGCGATCGCCTTAACAACTATCGTCTTGCTATTAGCCGTTCCACCGAAGCCAAGCCGTACTAACGGAGTTGGAGAAACCAATATCATTAGTCCGAATCCTCAAGCTTTAACCACATCTACCAATGACTCTGTTAGCACTGGCTCCATTACTCTATTTAAAGAATTTGCAACTAGTGATGCGATTTATGGTGTAGCACTTAGTTCTGATGGTAAAACCCTTGCGGCTGGGAGTTCGGAGCGCGTCATTGACTTCTGGGATATAGTTGCAGGGCAGAAACTCCAAAGCTTAAATGGTAATACGGGGCGAGTTTATGACATTTACTTTAGTCCCGATGGCAAAAAAATCGTGAGTGGCAGTGATGATCGTAAAGTGATCATTTGGGATGTGAAAACCAGCAAAATTTTGCGTACTCTCGAAGGGCATCAAGAACGGGTATACACAACTATTTTTAGTCCCGATGGCAAAATGATTGCCAGTTCTGGAGCCGATCGCACGATTCGTCTATGGAATGCTGATACAGGTAAACCCATTAATATTTTCCAAGAAAAATCTTGGGTATATGATGTCTCTTTTACTCCTGATGGCAAACTGTTAGCCAGTGCCTGCCAAGATGGTGCAATTCATCTTTGGAATGTGGAAACGGGCAAAATTGTCAAAACCCTATCGGAAAGCGGTAGTTCCGTCCGTTCCATTGCCTATAGCAATAGTGGCAAACTGATTGCTGCTGCCATGGAAGACAATACCGTGCGTCTATGGGATGCAGCTACAGGACAACTCAAGGAAGTACTGACTGGACATACTGGAGAAGTCCATACCCTCGATTTTAGTAAAGACGATCGCTTACTGGCGACTGGTAGTGCAGATAAAACTGTGCGAGTTTGGCATTTAAAGGAGAAGCGATCGCCACAAGTATTAGCAGATCATGAACGTGGTGTCGCCTCCGTAGAATTTAGCAATGATCAGAAGTTTTTAGTTAGTGGCAGTCTCGATGGCAAAATCAAAATTTGGAAATTAGGTTCATAAAATGCTCAGGGAAAATCAATTTTTTATGGCGCGGCGAAGCCGCGCCATAAAAAATATCTAACCAGCTTACGAAAATAGATCTTTTAAAAAGAGTGAGATCTCAGCGCGATCGCTAACATTGAAAAAGTCCATCGGTACTACGCCATCCAAATGACGACTCACTACATTAAAACCTAATCTAGCACGACGATAGTTAATGACTAGAGGACTATTCGGTGGTATTGGTTGTCGTAACCACGCATCGAAATTGGGGGCTTGCTTCATGCGATCACTCATGGCACTTACAAGGGCGGCTGAGCGTTCATCAGGCAAACTACTAGAGGCAAATACATAGGCGCGTTCCAGTAATTTATCGCGCAAATTCGGATTGAGCCAAGCTGAAACTACCATTTCTAGAGGAGTCTGGGGATTTTGCTTCACGGCTTGCAAAGCATCTGCATCATTAGCGATCGCCTTGGCTAGGAGTATTGCAGTGGAATGACCACTTTGTTGAAGTTCCGTAAAAGCATTAGGCTGACCTGTCCACCATCTGAGAGCCATTAGACGCACTGCTTGATTGGGATTATTGCGATAGGTGCGTTCCAGATTTGCCACCACCTGTGGATAGATCGATTGTAAAGCTGAGTCTGTCCAAATTGGGCTAGTGATGAACATTGGATCATTGACGATTTCCGTGGTGATCGCTGAGATCGCCTCCATCGTTTTACCTTGCCGCAATAAACTGACACCTAACCCAAAATGAAGTGATTTTTTCATAGGAACTAGCTCTAGTCCTCGACGAAAATAGGTTTCGGCATCCTGAGCCGCTTTAGTTCCTTCCTGTTGCAGACTCAGCCATGCTGCGGCATTGTAGGTCGCTTCGTTGTAGGGATTTGTAGCGATCGCCGTTTTAATCCAACCTAATCCCTCGGTTTGCCAAGTTTTCGCCTGCGGTAAATTTGGATAATTAATCGCAAGGTCAGCTAAATTCCAGCCTAATTGATAGGGATAGTAAGGTTCCCAAGGTGTCAGTTGATTGGCTAGTTTTAGACGATCTTGGAATTTATCAACAGTAGCGATCACTTCAGGCAGATCTTCCTGTTTCGCATTGGCTAATTCGGACTTGGCTTTGGCTAAATAAATAAATCCCACACTTGATGCTTGCCAAGCCGTATTCACAGGCACTAGCCAAGCGATCGCTGCCCCTAGATAAACCGTCGCAATTAGTGCTAACCATTGACGCGGCTGCCTATAGCCAAGGGTAATCAATTCACGGTTATGTACTTGTCCTAGATAAGCCAAGCTCGCAAAGATAATGACTAAGCTGCCACTAATTGCAGGTACATCAAGCTGATAGTCTGTAATTGCCAACATGCCATAGCCCAGCACACTCGCCAATAATCCATAGGTGAGTACCTGATCCTGCGAATGTGCTTGCCAACTGGGAGATTGGTGCAACCGAACGACAAAACTGGTGATCGCCACTAATAAAAAGATAAAGGTAATAACTGCGCCAATCCCCAATTCAGCCCAGAGATGCACAGGTGTACTATGCAGTTGAAATAAAAGCTCTGCTTCGCGACCTGCCCACTGAGGACGATATTGCTGATACAACATCACTGCAGAGCCAGCCCCTGCTCCAAATAGCCAATGATCCAAACCTATGCGCCAACCCACATCGGCAGCAATCGTTCTAAATAGTAATTCGCCCGATCCTTGGGTCGGATTTGTAAAACTCGTCGATAATCCTGATATAAGCGATCGCAAACGATTATTTGCAGCAATTAGAACTGCTAATAAAGTGATCGCCCCACTCCCCGCGAAGATTACGAGCCAGCGACTAAGTTTGCTACGAAAGATTGCCACGATTATGCCATAGACCACAATTACGCCTAGCCCTAAAAAACCTCCCCGTGAGCTAGTGGTATATAAATCAATTAGCCCTAACCCAATTCCTGTTAACCAGAACGATCGCCATATCCCCTTTTGAGCGATCGCTAAACTCACAAAAATCGGTAAAACTAACATCAAAAATCCTGCTACATAATTTTGATGTCCCATTGGAGCCCAATTGCGGGATTGTAAATCGGAAAAATCGTAGGTGAGGTTTAATCCCCATTGATTGAGCTTACCAAGTTTAGTCAATTGGGGCAGCCATGTTTGTGTAGTCCATAACCATAGACTTTCCACAATTACGGCTATTCCCAATAAGCCCTGAAATCTCAAAACTGATAAAATCCCAGATTGGGAGCTATTAGATCTATCTTCATAATTGTTATGCAAAAAATTATTGGTCACATACAGCGCAATTAAATAGCCAAATGCAGTCAAGCTATACCACATAGACTGATTGGGAAACTGAGCCAACATCGTTGAGATGCACAGTGTCACAAATCCAGAGCCAACCACCCAATCAAAGCCATTGCCCAATAAGTAAAATGGTTTATCCTTGCGCCATAGATTTAACAAACCTGCGATCGCTAAGCAGAGCAATCCTACTTGCCATAGCAGTACCCAAGGGAAAGCGACCATCTGCGTACTACTATCAGGTAGTAAAGTAAATAAAATATAGGCGGCAATGCCTAGCTGGATGATTAACCGACCTGTACTCATAAAACCTGAAAACCAAAATTTAGCAATATAATTAGTAATTTACGCAAAAGAGGACACCTTATCATTTCTCTCTAGTAAATCAACAAGCTAAACTTAATTATGTCAGTAATTCTCATATCAAAACCAGTGTAGGGCTGTCAGCGCTTATAACTTCAAACTAGAAATTCGGTAGTGCTAAATATGTAAGGATGGGCGACGCGAAGCGCCACCCATCCTTACATACTATTCTGTTAGATTTTTCTCAAATCACCGAAACTTTGGCTGTGCTTGCAATATTGGCAATAATGTTTGCGGTCACTAGCTTTTTCTAAGTTATTTTTTGCAGATGAGCAATATTTAGGCAATGACAATCTAGATGATCAAGAAGAATCTGAAGAGATTTTGACAGAAGTTGCGATGTCGGGTAATTTTTTGTTATCTGAAGTGAAAATGCTTCAGCAACAGATTCGAGAGCTAACGAGTTCACAACAGAAATTTCGGCAAATACTGATCGATTTGCGATCAGTATATCTTTCCCAGAAGAGCAAAGAGACCACTATGCAAATATATCGTTTCCTCTGACCCATAGATTTTGTCCCTTTGGGACAAAATCTATGGGTTATTTCCGAGTGACTACTGCTTCAACGTGAGCGGTCTGAGTTTTAATATTTGTGTCATTGTCAACTTTGCTCTCCACCGCAGCGATCGCCCAACGCAATGGTTCCCCATGTTTGGTTAGCTCCTGTTCAACGGTTTTGGTGATCGATTCTTGGTGTTCATTAATCTCAATTTCCGCAGTAATAAAATGCGTGGTCATTTTGGTTGATTTTGGCTTAAGTTACTTGTTTGATTAATTAGGATTGTATAGTGATTTGCTGTTTATTTGGATATAACTTTCGCCGCGATCACCTATTGTCAAAAAAATATAGTGTTAGACAAAATATGTTAGGACAAACGAAAAAACGAAATGAGATTTGCGCTGCAAATCTCTGTAACTCTCGTTTCAGTTTTGCATAGCTATAGTTATAACATTCACCTAACTAACTTCAGTTGCCATGAGTTCTAATTCGGAAAAGGTTAGCAAAATTAACACAAATTCTAAATGGCAGTTTTGGATTGATCGCGGTGGCACATTTACTGATATCGTCGCCCAGACCCCTGACGGTGAAATTATGCTGCATAAATTGCTTTCAGAGAATCCTGATCGCTATACCGATGCACCGATTCAAGGGATTCGCGATATTTTAGGACTTTCACCCGATGCAGCAATTCCCATTGAGCAAATTTCCTCAATTAAAATGGGAACGACGGTGGCGACTAATGCCTTGTTAGAACGAAAGGGTGATCGCACAGTTTTATTGATTACTAAAGGCTTTCGAGATGCTTTACGCATAGGCTATCAGCATCGTCCCAATATTTTTGCCAGACATATTGAGTTACCAGAAATGCTCTATGAGCACGTAATTGAAATCGAAGAACGTTATAGTGCTCATGGGGAAGTTCTTATGTCTTTGAATGAGAACTTAGCGATTAAAGAATTACAAAAAGCTTATAATTTGGGAATTAGGGCTTGTGCGATCGCCTTAATGCATAGTTATCGCTATCCGCATCATGAGCAGAGATTAGCCGCAATTTCCAAGCAAATTGGTTTCACACAGGTTTCCGTATCCCATGAAATTAGTTCCTTAATCAAATTTGTCAGTCGTGGTGATACGACAGTTGTTGATGCCTATCTATCACCAATTCTCAAGCGCTATATTGATCGCGTTAGTGCTGAACTTAATCATAACCTTACCCTTAGTTCCTCTTCTACGAGAGAGTTAAATCAGACTACGAAATTAATGTTTATGCAGTCCAATGGGGGATTGACGGAAGCGAAAAGTTTTCAAGGCAAAAACAGTATTCTTTCGGGACCCGCAGGGGGAATTGTGGGGGCTGTACAAACCTGTTTGCAAGAAGGTTTTGAGAAAATCATTAGCTTTGATATGGGTGGAACTTCCACCGATGTGGCACATTATGCGGGAAGTTATGAGCGATCGCTATCGACAGAAGTTGCTGGCGTGAGGCTGAGTACCCCGATGATGGCAATCCATACGGTAGCAGCAGGTGGTGGTTCCTTACTATTTTTTGATGGTGCAAGGTATCGCGTAGGACCTGAATCGGCAGGAGCATTTCCAGGTCCTGCTTGTTATCGCAATGGCGGTAATTTAGCTGTAACCGATTGCAATGTGATGTTAGGGAAATTACAACCCGATTTCTTTCCGAAAGTATTTGGTAGAGATGGAAACTTACCTTTTGATCGCGAAGTTGTGGTTGAGAAGTTTACACAATTAGCGCAAACCATCAACCAAAACACAGGTCAAGCAGTTACCCCTGAAGCGGTCGCCCAAGGTTTCCTAGAAATTGCGGTCGAAAAAATGGCGATGGCAATCAAAAAAATATCCATACAACGTGGATATGACGTTTCTGAATATGTGCTCTGTTGTTTTGGTGGTGCGGGTGGTCAGCATGCCTGCGCGATCGCCGATGTGTTAGGCATGACACAGGTATTCATCCATCCTTACGCAGGGGTGCTATCTGCCTACGGCATTGGTTTAGCGGATATTCGCACAATTCGCGATCGCTCGGTTGAGTCAGAGCTAAATTTAGAACTACTTGCGGAACTCGAAACGATGGCACAAAATCTCAGTGAAGAAGGCAAAACTGAGATTTTGCAAGGGAATGAGGATGGCGATTTACAAATCGAAACTAGCTTGCGAATGCGTTATAAAGGCACAGATTCATCGCTAGCAGTAGTTATTCCTAATTCTCTTAAAATCTTTTCTCAAGAAACATCTGATTATTTACGAGCTAATTTTGAATCTTTGCACAAGGATCGTTATGGATTCATCTTTGAAAATAAGGTTCTGATTGTAGAAGCGATTGCCGTGGAAACTATCATTTCAAGGAAGAAGGAGAAAGTAAAAAGGAAAAAAGCTAATAGCCAACAGCTAACAGCTAACAGACAAAAAGCCCAAGTCTATATGGCAGGTGCATGGCGTGAAACTCCTATATTACGGCGGGAGGATTTGCGGGTGGGAGATCGCATTCAGGGGGCAGCGTTAATTATTGATGCCACGGGTACTAATGTGCTCGAGCCTCATTGGGAAGCAGAGTTAAATGAGGATGATTGTTTGATATTGAGGCGATCGCCTCAATATCAAAATCAAATGTCTGAGGGAGAAGAAATTAAAGTTCCCCCTATTAAGATGGATTTAGTGGCGACTTATCCTGATCCGATTAAACTAGAAATCTTTAATAATCTTTTTCAATCTATTGCTGAACAGATGGGATTTACTCTGCAAAATACGAGTGTCAGTGTGAATATCCGTGAGCGTTTGGATTTTTCTTGTGCGATTTTCGATCTCGAAGGCGAATTGGTTGCCAATGCGCCGCATATCCCTGTCCATCTTGGATCGATGGGCGAAAGTGTCAAGGCTTTAATCGAAGAGAAGGGAACTGCAAATATCCGTTTTGGTGATGTGTTTGCCACTAATAATCCCTATAACGGGGGAACGCATTTACCTGATATCACGGTAATTACGCCCGTATTTATTGATTCTGAACAGCCGATTTTTTATGTTGCTTCTCGTGGACATCATGCAGATATTGGGGGAATTACTCCTGGTTCCATGCCTTCAAATAGTACTAGCATCGAAGAAGAAGGCATTCTATTTGATAATTTCCAACTTGTGAAAAATGGTAGGTTTTGCGAAGCAGAAACCCTCGCTTTATTAACTTCTAGTGCATATCCAGCCCGTAATCCTGCTCAAAATATTGCTGATTTACAAGCCCAGATCGCCGCTAATGAATGCGGTGCAAAGGAACTTCAGCGCATGGTGAATCACTATGGCACATCCACAGTCCAAGCTTATATGGGTTTTGTACGCGACAATGCTGAGGCTGCTATTCGCAAGGTGATCGCCAATTTGGCAAAGGGAAAAGGAAAGGGGAAAAAGGAAAAAGATAAACGTAGGTTTGTTTATCCGATTGATAATGGCAGTCAAATAGTTGTTTCCGTAAGCTTAGAACCCATTGCCAGAACTGCAAAAATTGACTTTACGGGAACTTCGGTACAGTTAGGGAATAACTTTAATGCACCGCTTGCAGTTTGCAAAGCCGTTGTCTTGTATGTATTTCGTACTCTCGTTGATGATGATATCCCACTCAATGCAGGATGTTTAGAACCTTTGGAAATTATTATCCCTGAAGGCTCAATGCTCAATCCCGTTTATCCCGCGGCGGTAGTGGCGGGAAATGTAGAGACTTCTCAGGCGATCGCGAATGCTTTGTATGGTGCGCTCGGAGTAATGGCAGCCTCACAGGGAACGATGAATAATTTTACCTTTGGTAGCGATCACTATCAATATTACGAAACTATTTGCGGTGGATCGGGTGCGGGGAATGATTTTGATGGCACTGATGCGATTCAAACTCACATGACTAATTCACGACTCACCGATCCTGAAATTCTGGAATGGCGATTTCCTGTACTTTTAGAAGAATTTTCCATCAGAGCAAATAGTGGCGGTATGGGGAAACACAAGGGGGGGAACGGAGTGACACGGCGGATCAAGTTTCTGGAACCCATGACTGCATCGATTTTGGCAAGTAGTCGGGTTATTCCTCCCTTTGGCTTAAACGGTGGTGAGTCGGGTTCAACTGGTCGTAATTATGTAATTAGGAATGATGGAGAGATTCTCGACTTACCAAGCACAGCCACAGTTCAAATGGACTCTGGAGATACATTTGTTATTGAAACTCCTGCTGGAGGAGGTTATGGTTAGTTATGCAAATATTTCCCTATTCAATTCAGACCTTGCTTTGGCTAAATCTCAGCTTGGTTTTCATAAGCTTTGCTCCCATCGGTTTATCTCTGCACAGATTTGTCATTTTACATCGGTTTGCGCTTACTCAAAACCCAGAAATATTTTTGAAAGTGTTGCTTTGCCCCACTTTCAAAAATATTTCTGTACTACTCAAAGCCTCAATCGGCTATATTATGCGGTTGTCTTGAATTTCTCTTGATCGATCGCTCTCATCGATAGTTCTAATGCTATACTCGCATACTTGATCAGTAGCACTTAAGCCTCATTGTGTTCCTATGGGCTATGAGCCACTCCACCACAAATATCGTCCGCAAATTTTTGCCGACCTCGTTGGGCAAGAAGCGATCGCGCATACCCTGACCAATGCCTTAAATACTAAGCGCATTGCTCCAGCTTACCTATTTACAGGCGCAAGGGGGACTGGCAAAACATCGAGTGCACGGATCATGGCAAAGTCTCTCAATTGCCTCAGTTCTGACAGTCCGACTCCTCACCCCTGTGGCAAGTGTGAGCTATGCCATAGTATCGCCAACGGCAATGCCCTAGATATTACTGAAATTGACGCAGCAAGTAATACAGGTGTCGATAACATTCGAGAATTAATCGAACGCGCCCAGTTTGCGCCTGTAAAAGCTCGATTTAAGGTTTATATAATTGACGAATGTTTGACAGGCGATACCCTTGTTCAGACAGACTCAGGATTAATGCGTATTGACAATCAGGATTTGTTAGGAAAGCAGGTACTTAGCTATAACGAATCTTTAGCAACATGGGAATACAAAAAGGTTGTACGTTGGCTAGAGCGCGATGTAAAGCCTACGTTAATTATTAAAACTAATCAGCGATCGCTACAATGTACAGGTAATCATTTAATCAGAACAGGATCAGGATGGACAGCAGCAAGCAATATCAAAGTTGGGATGAACATATTGTCACCTGTGCCTGTGGATGTGGAGAAAAGATGGAAATGGCATACAAGTTTGGAGAAGTTCAAATCTGTAACTGTCGTTGGTAATGAGCCAGTTTATGACATTGAAGTAGAAGATAATCATAACTTTGTCGCTAATGGTCTACTAGTTCATAACTGTCATATGCTGAGTACCGCAGCATTTAATGCGCTACTCAAAACCCTAGAAGAACCGCCCGATCGCGTTACTTTTATCCTTGCGACAACCGACCCGCAGCGCGTATTACCGACAATTATTTCGCGTTGTCAGCGTTTTGACTTTCGGCGGATTCCCCTTGAATCAATGGTCAAGCATTTAGGAAAGATCGCCGCTAATGAGAACATTAATATTCATATGGAAGCTCTCACTCTTGTTGCCCAAATCGCGCAAGGAGGATTACGGGATGCGGAGTCTCTGCTTGATCAGTTGAGTCTATTAGATGGAGAGATTACCGTTGAAGCAGTTTGGGATTTAGTTGGTTCTGTACCCGAACAAGATTTGCTTTCATTAATCGAAGCGATCGCCACAGATCATTCCACGCAGCTAATTGACTATGTGCGGCGAATTATGGATCGGGGACGCGAACCCTTGATCGTGTTGCAGAATTTAGCGAATATGTATCGCGATTTATTGATTGCGAAAACCGCTAGCGATCGTAGTGATCTCGTAGCCATGACAAGCTCAGGTTGGGAGCGTTTAGTACAACTTGCTCAGACCTTACCAACTCCTAGTATTTTGCTTGGTCAACAGCATTTACGATCGGCGGAACTACAAATTCGCAACTCCACACAACCTCGTTTGTGGTTGGAAGTAACTTTAATGGGTTTATTACCTTCAGCCCAAGGAGCGATCGCACCATCTCATTCTCAATCATCAAACACATTCATACCTCAGGCTACTCCTCCCCGCAATATTAGCGCACAACCTATCGCTCAACCACCCAAACAGAATCCCATTCTACAGGTATCATCCACCCCAAAACAAAATTTGTCATCTGTTGCGCCAGAGCCGATTTCCCATCCACCTATTGAACAACCTGTTACAAAAACTAGTCCTGAAACATCTATCCCTACTTCTATCTCTTTGCCAAATGGCGAAACTCCAATTTCTTCTCAAAATGATGACCTAAATGATTTTGCTTCAGTGGGATATGACCTTGATCAACTATGGCAAAACCTTTTGCAAATGTTGCCATCACCAACGAGAGCGATCTTTGTGCAAATGGAATCTCGCTTTTTAGAAGTTGATACCAATAGCGTCAAAATAGGCTTAGGCGGTAAACGTGATGAAACCACAAAAAATATTGCTGTTCAGAAGCGCCCTGAACTAGAAAATGCTTGCTCTCAATTACTGCAACGCCCGATTAAAGTGATGTTTAAGTTTGTTGCATCTTCTCAATCTGGGGCAACACAGGTACAAGTTCCTACACCTTTACCCCACTCACCTTCGATCGCACCTCCCTCACCAAACCTGAATTCACAAGTACCATCACCCAATTCAGTAATTCAACCTGCTGCAGGGATCACGCCACCAGTGCCATCGGTAAGTTCGCATTCAAATCAAGAGGATCCCCCTGCGCCAAAACAATCTAGGGGATACGTTGTTTTATCTGAAGAAGAGAGGATTGTGAGGAATATGGCAGAATTCTTTAATGGACAAATTATTGATCTCGATGAAGAAACAAGTGATCAAGGTACTTAATTAATGAATTGCTGCACAGAGTGTAGTAATTCTTTACCCCAAAGCAGTAGGGATTTTAATGTTTTCTTCCCATTTGCGAGGTGGACTAGCGCGACGAATGTTCCGCCAGATCTGCGTTGCCGCTAAAGTGCCATCAGCCACAGCGATAGAAACTTGATTCAAACCTTTCTTCAAATCACCAAGGGCAAAAATACGATCATGACTAGTCTTGCACATATCATTAGTCACAAGATTCTGCCCATCGTATTCCAGCCCTGCAATGCCTTTGAGGTATTGATTATGGTAAACAGAACCCATGCCAACTAAGCCTGTGGTCGCCTCGACGATTGTACCGTCAGTAAGCTCCACACCACTAAGTTGATGATTTTCACCGTGGAATTTAGCAATTGGGGCTTCGTACAGTGGATAGCCATGCTCTGCCAGCTTTTGTTTTGTCTTATCGCTAACTTCACATAGTCCGTGAGTCAAAACGGAAATATAGGGAGTAAACCAGTTCAATACAAAAGCAGCACCAATTTGTCCTTCTGTATTCGCAATCAAAATTGCCTTCTGATCCCACATATCAAAACCATCGCAGATCATGCAGACATGAAGCGTATATCCTGCATAATCATAGACATTTTGCATATTTCCCAACTGAGGTAGATTGTCGATAATTCCTGAAGCAGCAATTAAGTACTTACTATGGAATACAGGATAAATGCTGTTAGTTTTGCCAACTTTTACTTTTACCGCAAAGGTTTCACCTTCATCAACAACATCTTCGACATAGCCGCGCAAATGATCGGCTCCCCAATCAATAGCTGTCTTTGTACCATGATTCAAAATGTCGCGCCCAGGGGTGGTGGGGTCAAGTCCGACATAATTACGCAAATCTTGCATCCATAGCGATCGCCCTTTGCCTTTTTCGACAATTAAACACTTCAGTCCATAGCGAGCAAGGTAGATCGCTGCCGATAGTCCACCCATGCCACCACCAACTACGATCGCATCGTAGACAGTATCAAGGCGTTCATTTAGATTTTTGCTAGAGAGTTTCATAGCCACCCCACTTTAAAAGTTACGTTAAAGAGAATAAGAAATTGCGCGAAGTGCACTTTCTTACTTGATAGGACTTACGCACTGGGTAGATGTGGTGCGGGCTTCGCCCGCACCACATCTACCTCAAGTCTAATAAATTCGTTCGGTTTGCGTAAGTCCTAATTGAAAGAATTAGCCTTCAAAAGCTAAGCGAGGAGCAGATACGCCAGCAGGTTTACCACCCTTTAAGTAAGCTAGCATAGTGTCAGCATCAGATACTTCAAAAGGGTCGGTTTGGCAATTATCAGAGAAACCAGGCTCAACGAAGATTTTCTCAATCTTGAGATCATTTACGAACATGGAATAGCGCCAAGAGCGAAGACCGAAGCCAATGTTGGATTTGTCAACCAACATACCCATCTTACGGGTAAATTCGCCAGCACCATCGGGTAGCAAGAATACATTCTTAGCACCGATTTCTTTACCCCACTTGAACATTACAAAAGCATCGTTAACAGATACACAGATAACTGCATCAACATCTAATGCTTTGAATTCATCATAAAGCTCTTCATAGCGAGGTAGGTGGTTAGACGAGCAAGTAGGAGTAAATGCACCAGGAAGAGAGAAAACTACTACTTTTTTCCCTGCAAAAAGATCTTCAGTGGTTTTATCTTCCCAACGATAAGGATTAGGTCCACCCACGGACTCATCGCGTACACGAGTCTTAAATACAACGCTTGGTACGGTGTCGATAACTGCCATATTTTTTTTAATCTACAATGAACGCTTATATGAACAAAGATAAGAATAATTCTTATTTAGAAATTAGTCAATAGCCATAGTTAGTTAATTCTTTGAAAAATATTAATAAATTTGTAGTTCTTAGATAGAGATGATATATTGTTTAGACAAAATGCCAAGCTTTGGCTAAAAAATCTAAAAAATGTAACTAGACTAACTATTCATTTGGGATATTTTAAGGACTGATCACTAAATTTCTCTAATTTGTCAGAACAGCAAATTGAGTCAGTAGGGACTTAACTAGAGAATTTAGCGAACCTCAGGAGGAAGTTTATATGCAAAAGCAAGCGGATCGGGTTGTACAAATTTTGAAATCTAAAGGATTGCGGGTTACGCCACAGCGTTTTGCCGTATATGCAAACTTACTCGATCGCCAAGATCACCCTACTGCTGAGCAAATCTTGAACGATCTCAATCAAAATGCGCCCACTTCTTCACAAGCAACCGTTTATCTCTCACTGCAAACTTTGCGTGATGCAGGACTTGTGCGTGAAGTTCTATTAGAACAAGGTGTATGTCGCTATGATGCCAATGTCGAACCACATCATCACTTCCGATGCAAATGCTGTGGAGAAATAGAAGATATTGCGTGGAATGCTTTTGCAGGGTTGGGTTTCCAACAAATTCGCGCAGGCTTAAAAGTTGATAGCTACGAAGTAACTGTTACTGGAATATGCGATCGCTGCGATCTATAAGCATCATAAAAGAAGAGTCTTTACACACTCTTCTTTTAATCATCTGGATTTAAATCACCCATAAACCCCTCAGAACGGATGTCATCAGGCGTAATTAATCTTGCTTTATCACTAGAGCCATCTAAATCACGAATCGATAGGTCATTACTACGGATTTTTTCTTGATATTTCTCTGAGGATCTTTGACGGCGGGGGCGACCCAAAGATTTTAAGCCAGCTTTAATTCCAGCAAATGCGCTTTTAGTCGCGATCGTAGCGCTAGAAGCACTTTGACGTACACCTTTAATGCCATCATTAACTTGCTTAACCGCCTCACCCGCACTTTTTGCGCCTTGATTTAGCTCATCACTTAATTCACTTAGCTCCAAACCAGTCATCCGAATGGCTTCAAGAGTAGCAGGTAGCTCCCTAGTCAAAGTATCTGCTAAACGCACAACACTATTTGCGGCTTTCCCTAGCTCTTGGAATGCAGGAATTGCCGTGAGCAAAAGAATTGTCAGGCAAACGACTACTAATAAAAATGATAGACCTAGTAGGAAGATAGCTTCTGACATAATTTCTTATAAGTGCTTGACTAAGTACTTGCTCTTTAATTGTCTAATCTTCATCTTCAACGGGAATATCGTCTATTTCTATGGATGAGTCATTAGATGTATTTACCATCGATAGAATTAACTCATCTTGGAGTTTGCGGCTAGCCTCTTGTCCAGTTGCGATCGCTTCTTGCAATCTAATCAATGCCTCATCAATAGTACGCTGAGCCTGCACAGTCAATCGATCAGCTTGATATTGCACATTAGCACTGACTTCCTCCGCTAGTTTGGGTAGGGCTTTGGCAGATCGCTTTAAATCCTGACGAGTTTCTTTACCTGAGCGAGGCGCAAACAAAATACCCAATGCAGTACCGATTACAGTACCCACAATTACTCCACCAAAGAATTTACCTGCGCCGTTTGACATTATGCTTGCTCCCTGACGACCTGCTGCCTGACGACCTATTACTTGATTTGTGATTTAAGGAGTTTGGCGTACCTTTACCAGACTTTTGCCAACGACTCCCTAAAAAGGATACACCACGTCCAAGCACAGACAATAATTTCTGAATTCTTTCCAATTGCATTTGCAGCTTTTGATACTGATCCCGCAATGCTCCTACATTGTCACGAGCAATCTCAAGACTTGGCGAAGATACTTGCAACCCATTTTGACAGGCTTTTGTCCAGCCATCTACAGTTTTGACTGTAGCTATAAGTGCTTTTTTAAACATCCAGACCTGCCATGCTGCCCATAGCAATCCCGCACTAAGTGTTAATTGTATGGCGATCACAATCCAAATCATTGCTTTTCAAAAAGACCTCATAGAATTTTTAAGATTTGTAATGTAGGAGAAAGATTTGATTAGGTTAATTTTTTTTAAATTGATCTATTTTTACTGATTTTCTAACTGATTTCTTTAACTAACTTTATTTATAACAATTTTTAACTTTATGAGGAGTATATAGTAATCCTATGTAAGTAGCGATAAATGATTGGCTTATCATAAGAATACTAAGTCTTTAAGCCGCCAATTCGCCAGTGATTATGCTACCCAATTGCGATAAAAAGGGTAGAATACTGTTAGATTTTGCTTAATCTAAATTCAGTTTCAGCAAGTGACAGAATATGTCAGCAAAAGCCATGAATCTGAAAAAGGAACTCAAAATTTATTAAACAAGTCTCACAATATATAAATAGATTATATTGGCAATTGATTGAGATGCATACAACAAAGTTGTCTAACAGTTCAGTGACTCTTCTACACCCACACCCCTATCTAATCGTTCATGCAGATGAGGGGCAGCAAATGATCCCACTTATCAATGCAGATTTTTGGACAATTGGGAGGGGCTATGATAACTCAATTGTATTAACAGATAAATGGGTATCACGCTATCACGCCACATTACAAATTGTTGGCGCGTCCAAAAATGATGGTTTCGACTCATCGATAAGGGGAGAATCTAAACCTCGCAATACTAATACTAATAATGAGTCGGGTAGCTTTTACTTGGTAGATTTTGGTAGTCGTAATGGCTCTTTCATGCGTGGACAGAGAATTACCTTTCCAATTTTGCTAAAAAGCGGCGATCGCATGACTATTGGCAAAACTGATATCGATTTCTTTTCACCTCACAAACGTGAGCCTCACCGAACTCCTAGTGAGCATATGAGATTATTCCATCAACCAACTGCTCCTGTGTCTCGTACTTCCCTAACCCCTTCCGAGGAGCGTGTATTCTGGCAGGTAGTCCAAGGCTTTACTAACAAAGAAATTGGTAAGCGTTTGCAAATTAGTCCACGTACAGTCCAAACTCACCTCAGCAGTATCATGACTAAGCTGAATTTAGAAAATCGTTCCCAGATTGTGCGCTACGCCTTTGAGCAAAGCTATAGACCTAACCCAGACAGCACCGCCGATAATAAAGATTTAAACAATTAATAAAGATGAAGAGTGCAATGCACTCTTCATCTTTATTTTAGTCTATCCAGATGAACAGCCAAAAAGATTGCTTTGCAATCTTTTTGGCTGTTCATCTGGATTGCAAGAAAGTGCAAAGCGTTTTAATTGTTAAGAAAGCACCTATAAGCTACTTTCAGATTCTTGAGTTCAGACTAAAATATATAGGTCATTATTATTTCGGATATTGAAACTATGCTCGATCTCAAAGTTATTCTACCTATCCTAACTATCGTCTTTACCATTAGCTGTTTATTTTTTGGAACTCGTAATGGCTTTTACGACACCGACAAATATCACGGCAATGGTTCTGCCCATTAAAAAATAGGGTGGTGATTTGCACCACCCTATTTTTTGCTTATGAATAAAAATATGTGGTCAACATGCTAAGCTGATCTACCTGAAAGCTAATATATATTTTAAGAATTAGCGATCGCTATAGATCCTACTCAGAGACTACTGAGAAACGGAAACCGCCTATGCAGCCGAACTGTCGTAGACGCAGCTAAAAAGCTGAATCTTGATAAGTGGCGCAACCCCAGAGATGGGAATAACTAGGAATGCCCAATCGTGAGGTTGGGTACTCGCTCTCTAACTCCTAAGTGCGTTGATTGCCGAGTTTAGTCACGTCCACCTCAAAACACGTTCAAGTTTTTTATCATGGCACTTTTGCAAGAACGCAAGCTCGAAATTTTCGCTGAATACCAAAAGCATCCTACTGATACTGGATCATCTGATGTTCAGGTTGCATTACTCACCGAGCGTGTTAACCAGTTGACCGCTCACTTGAAGTTACATCCTAAAGATTTCTCATCTCGCCGCAGTTTGCTCAAGATCATTGGTCAACGTAAGCGTTTACTAGCCTATGTCCGTAACCAAGATCGCACTCATTACAAACAACTAATCCAAAGCTTGGGTGTAAGAGGCTAGTTTTTAAATAGTATTTGTAGTATTTGTGGTTTATATGAATACACAAATACTATTACAACTTTTTTAGCGCTAGTGAGGAATATAAAGTGAGCAAGCCAACTGAACGTATCCCTTTCGAGCCAAATAGTCGTAGTAAGAAAGCAAAAGCCAAGGAAACCCAAAAGCCGCCCATTGCTCCTATTACTAAAAATATAAATAGCTCGAAACCCAGCTTAGGTAACAGCACAAGTACAAAACCTTCCCCTAAACGAAATGATCCTTTAGGAATTCCTGATGAAGTCAATCGTCGTATTGTTCGACGGGCTGCTTTATTTTGTGGTATTCCGACAAGTCTAGGGCTTACTACTTTTATAGTGAGTTACATTGTTGTAAGCAAACACATATTTGAGCTACCAACTTCGGTAGTAGTGTTGCTAAGTATGTTGTTTTTAGGACTAGGAGTAGTTGGTCTAAGCTACGGTGCTATTTCTGCTTCTTGGGATGAAGGTCGTGTTGGTAGCTGGTGGGGTGGTCAAGAATTCCAAAAAAACTTTGGTTACTTACGAGAAGCATGGAAGTCTCAAAAGCAAACTCCTCAACAATCTAACAATAAATAAACAAAAAGCCGCATCAGTCGGCTTTTTGTTTATTTGACTTACGCAGTTTCAATTGAGTGTGGCGTTGGCTTCGCCAACGCCACACTCAATTGATTAATTTATTTAAGAAGCTTTTGTATGATTGTCTCGTGATCTAAACCGTCGGAAAGGAAAGAGTCAACAATTTGGAGCCTTTCAGGTAAACCAATGATGTAAGTATTGTTACTAGCAGCTAGAGATTCACATGTTGTTTGGACTGCTAATAGTTCGCGTCCTGCAAGACAGCTAAAGAATGAAGTGAGAATACCTGCTTCTAAATATCCCGTTGGCAACTTATTTCCTTCGATTTTACGAACATAGGGGGAGTTGTAGATCCTAACAAAAATGAATCCTTGAGCTTGATATTGAGGATCGAATTCAAAGGTTCCCCACCCGTGAGTTTTCCAACATTCTTTTAAACTTTGAATGAAGGTGATCATATCCATTTCAGCTAATGTCTGACAGTAGTATTCTTCAAGGGATTCAGTAAACCTTGTATAAAAATTCTTACCCCACCATTTACCACAATTAAATAGAACTAGTCTAGATGCTTGTCCTGTTTCCTTCGCTAGTACTGAATATAACGAAGCAATTAAGGTGTCTGGAACCGCTAATAGGCGATCGCCTCGACGGTTTTTTAGGATGCCAATTTCTAAATCACCCTTGATATAGGTTTTATAGTCAAAAAAATTGGCAGGTATGCGATTTTCTTTGATGAGATCGGCAACAGAAATCATAGGTAGTCTCCTAGTAAATTAGTGTGACTTGGGCAGTAGTAATCAAAGGTTGAATTAAAGCAAGTTGTGAGCGGCTGAACTGTTGCTTCAAGGCTTGATTGAGCAATTTATAGAGGGTATCGTTGAGCCGACGGAGATCGCGCATGGACATAATTCCTGCTAGCCAATTGAGCAATCTTTCCTTTAAAAAATTTTCATCATTCAACAACATTGCCATTGAGCTATATCGCAGAACGAGGACAAGATTTTTAATACCTAGCTCTAGATCTTCTAAGGTTACATTAGGTAGTTCCGTTGGTACTTGATCAGCAACACTTTGCAAAATATCAATTTCGCGATCGCGGATGAGTTTATAGAGATTGAGGCGATCAGGTAATGAGCTCACGTAGCTTTCTATGAGTCTAAGCTCATCCAATGCAAGATATCGATCCTGCGCTTGGTTAATTAGTTCTTGAATCTTTGGAATCATAGTTTTTACAAAGAGAATTTAAGTATTTCATTCTTGAATTGGCGCAACTTATAAATTTGCAGTGTTTAGCTGACATTAGTTATTCACTATTTATCCAAATTAACGGCCTTAAATTGCCTTAATTTCTTCAATCTTCATATTTAAAAGAATTTGGAAATATCGTCCAGAAAACTTTCAAGGGTTTCGCTATTCTCATCAATAGTGTTGCTAGTTTCATGTTGATGGACTGTTGCCGCAATTTTAGGCACACCATTCCAAGCGATCGCTCGGAAATATTGTCGAACGGGCATTAGGAAGCTCAAGGTTGGATAGCTGCCATTAAGAACATTGACACCCACTGGGGCTACTTGATTTTCCCAATTTACACCCTGCCAAAAGATCCGTAATGGCTGTAAGCGCCAATCTGAAGTACTCATTTGAGGAATTCTCCATTGCGTAAACGAACTTCGATGTCACGAGTATTAGCACCTTCGTTTAGCCAGAATGATGCAGCATCAATGCGATTTTTACCGCCAAGGAGAAATTTGCAATAGCTTTCACCCATGGAATAGCATTGAATCTCGATACAATCTAGTTCTTTGCTGACTAGATGCGTAAAAAATCCTGAAAACAAACCTGCGTACAAGTGGCAAACTGGTTTGCCGACATCACCCAGACTACGGGCGACGGCAGAGTCAAACACACTGATAAACATGAAGCCCTGCTTGCGATCGCTCATATCTACTTGCCAACGCCCCCATCCCTTAGAGGTGAATGGCCACCACCATGTTTCTAACAAGAAATGTAGATTAGTTTGACGAATGCTGCGACCAAAATCCTTTTCAAACCATTTTGTAAAAAATAGTGCATCTTGCAAGCCCCATTCACAGCCAATCGAGTACATAACTGCTGCTGAAGCATCGCCCACCTCATCTTCTAGCCCTTCTTGAAGCCCAATGATAAAGTCTTCACTCGTGAATATATTTCTGAGTCCATTCCAATCCTCAATGATGCCTTTTCCCAGATTAGGCTGAAAAAAATCCTGTAAACTGTAATGATTATTTTTTCTTTTATGTTTGGATACAGCACTACTCGACTGATCTACAGCAGCAGTCATAAATTTAATACTCCTAATCCAAAAAAATTATTGAGACATTTAAGATGTCGGTAGTGCTGCAAAGTAATTTTTTTAGTAATTGTGTTGCGGGTGCTTCGCGCCCGCAACACAATTACATTGCATGACTACCAAGATGCCGTCGGTAACTAGCAAATTAATTAGTGGCTTAGTTAGCATCTGTTGTTGGGGAAGTTTGGGACATTATTTGACCAATAAAACTTTTTTATTCAAAGTTTTACTCAAAAATATCAGTGCGTTTAGTGTTTGCCAATTGTTCGCCAACACTAAAGTTAGTATTTTCTAATTGACGTACAACTGAGCGCGTAATTAGTTGTCCAACTTCTACTAACGTCTGACCTGTGATTGGACTAAGTAGTGCTTTTTCACAGCGTCGTCCAATTAGTGCCTTAATATCTTGAATCGATTGAACATACGTACCTACAGGCAGTTCAACGACAACTCCCTCACCCATAACCTTTGCTTGGCAAGCAAGTCGTGAGTTCGGCTTACAAGTGGTAATAATTTCTAAAGTACGTTGCTCGTGTTTACCCATTAGGCTAAGTGAAGACATACCCTCTTGGATATAAACATGACAGGTTGCACACATGCCACGCCCACCACATTCTTTTAAAATATTTAGCTCATCCCCCATTAATCCAGAAAGTAATGCACCATTTGTTGCAACATCTGCTGTCTGAGCAATAGGCTCGATTCTTATGCGCTTAGCCATTTTTTAGCTTGCCTCTGCAATGGTTCCCCTTAATACTAAAAGTTAGTTTAACCCATTTGAGGTGTTTAGCTTAGGGTACATGCCGTTAAATAGCTTGAAATTGTTAAGAAATATAAAGTTTGCTTTTTTAGTCAGCGATATCATTTTACTAGATTACATTGTCTGATAAAACTACACCCATTTCTGAATCTGAAGAAACTGCTCAGGGTGACAAGTGATTACATTTTGCTTAGGGTGAGATATAAGTCCATTGTGATCGACCTCAAATTCCTTCAGCCAAGTTGACTCTGGACAACGTGATTTCCTAATTTGTTAGAACGACTTTGCCTTGATATTGGGCAGTAAAGCGAATGAGTTTGTTTGAGACGGATAAAAGTTCATCTAACTTATACTCTTGTGTGTCAGTTTTCGCTGATACTTGCTTAGTATGGTTATCAGTAACTTTTACATGGTTGTTGGTAGCAGTTTCGTTATTTGGTAATGATACAGATGGTGTAGGAGGTGTGTGGGGCTTAGTTGTGCTCGGCTTAGTTGCATTTGCCTGAGTTTGTGCACTTGTGCTTGAAGTTGAATTGGATATTGTATTGGTTTGTTTCCGACTTAAGTTTCTTAAATCAGATGCTGAATTACTAGATAAATTTGCAAATTTTCTTGGTCGAAAATTAGCAATGGGATTAGTAAAACTGCAGTTTTTGGATTGATCTGTTAATGAGGCTTTTGCTTTCGCTAGATTGGCATCCCAGTCCGAATTGGGAAAAGAATGCTGGGTTACCAAACCTAATAGAAGCGAAAAGCATACAATGTGCTGTATTTATCTGTCTCGAGCAAATACTTGATTTTGGTGATGCCCCGTCTATAGCCAACTCAATCTATCGCTATCTGGTACATTTTCGACAACTTGCAGCACTCCTTGACCTAATGCTTTGTCCTACTAAATACGGAGTCTAATCCGTGAAATATGGGCATATACGGCAGTTTGTGAGGGCAAATTCCCACAAAATCCTGCCAAGTTAAAAAATCTTGAATTACCTCCCGACTCATCTTTTCTCACGCTGCTTCTATGATCGACATACCGTTCACCCTAGACCAATTACGCATTCTCAAGGCGATCGCTGCTGAAGGTAGCTTTAAACGCGCCGCCGATAGTCTTTATGTGTCCCAGCCCGCTGTTAGCTTGCAAGTTCAACATCTAGAGCGACAGCTAGATGTACCTTTGTTTGATCGTGGGGGGCGAAGAGCACAGTTGACAGAGGCAGGACAGTTGCTACTTTCCTATGGCGATCGCATTTTAAGCCTTTGTCAGGAGACTTGCCGAGCCATTGATGATTTACAAAATCTCAATGGGGGGACACTTATTATAGGTGCTAGTCAAACGACTGGAACCTATCTAATGCCACAGATGATTGGCTTATTTCGCAAGAAATACCCTGAAGTCTCGGTACAACTACATGTTCATTCGACAAGGCGAACAGCCTGGAGTGTTGCGAACGGACAGGTAGACTTGGCAATTATTGGTGGTGAAATTCCTGCGGATTTGCTAGATTCTTTAGAGGTTACACCCTATGCTGAGGATGAGCTAGCTCTCATTCTTCCAACTTCTCACCCATTGGCTCAGTTGGCAGCTTTACCCATAGATGAGCTATATAAAATGCAATTTATTACCCTCGATTCACAATCGACTATTCGTAAAGCAATTGATCGTGTCTTACTAGATAGTGGGGTTGATCCAAGACAACTAGAGATCGTGATGGAGTTAAATTCGATTGAGGCAATTAAAAACGCCGTGCAGGCTGGGTTAGGAGCAGCATTTTTGTCGGTAACAGCGATTGAAAAAGAGTTGCAAATGGGGGCTTTAAAGCAAATGCGGATTGATGGGGTGGTGATCAATCGGATGCTCTTACAAATTCGGAATCCAAATCGTTATCGCTCTAAGGCAACGGAAGCGTTTTGTAACGAAGTCTTACCAATATTCCGAGACAAAGCATAAGTCAAAGCAGTGAAACGCTTCTTTGGCTTAATAGCGCTTACATTAAAATAGTAATCCCAACATAGTTTTTCATTTTTACTTTTTATTTTTTACTTGTCACCATGAGCTACTTCCGCCCCGCTATTGATGCAATGACTGGCTATATTCCTGGGGAACAGCCCAAGTCGGGGATCAAAGTTATCAAACTGAATACTAACGAGAATCCCTATCCGCCATCGCCTAAAGCGATCGCTGCTTTGCAAACTATTGATGGAGACTCTTTACGACGCTATCCCGATCCGTTTGCCCATGAATTTTGTCAAGCGGTAAGTGAAGCTCTTGGTGTACCTAAGGATTGGATAATCGTTGGTAATGGCAGCGATGATGTTTTAAATATTTTGATCAGGGCTTGTGCCGAAGGACGCGATCGCAAAGTGGTTTATCCAATGCCAACCTATGTGCTTTACCGTACCCTCGCCGCAATGCAACCATCGGAGACTGTAGAAGTGCCCTATGGAGAGAATTTTGAATTACCTATTGAGCAACTCGTCGCTGCCAATGGTGCGGTGACTTTTATTGCATCTCCCAACAGTCCATCAGGTCATGCCGTACCTCTTAAAGATTTACGCAAATTGGCGCAGCAGGTCTCAGGAATTGTGGCGATCGACGAAGCCTATGTTGATTTTGCAGAATATTCAGCTTTGCCACTGGTGCAGGAATTTGACAACGTGATCATATTACGCACCTTATCGAAAGGCTATTCCTTAGCAGGTTTGCGTTTAGGCTTCGGTATCGCTAATCCCCAACTTTTGTCAGGACTCTTTAAGGTTAAAGATAGCTATAACATCGATGCAGTAGCGATCGCTGTGGGCACTGCGGCAATGCGCGACCAAGAATACAAAGATGCAAATGCCAATAAGGTCAAAACTTCGCGATCGCGTCTCATCGACGACCTCAAAAATATTGGCTATACAGTCCCAAGGTCTTACGGTAATTTTGTCATCGCTACTCCTCCTAGGAGTAATGCCGAAGAGATTTATTTAAAACTAAAAGAATCTGGCATTTTAGTACGCTATTTCAATCAAGCAGGGCTAGCTGATAAATTGCGAATTACAGTGGGTACTGACGAGCAAAATCAAGCCCTGTACGATCAACTGACTTTAATTGGCTAAAAGATGGAGAATAGGAGGCTCGAACCCCTGACCTCTGCGGTGCGATCGCAGCACTCTACCAACTGAGCTAATTCCCCAATAAGCTATATATAGCATATTTTCAACAACAAGGTCGTACTCAGAGCACCTTGTTACTTGCTGACAGAAACAGGCGATCGTGACTCACTAAGCATTAAAAACAAGCGAGTTTGGGATAATTTGAAACAGGCTTTGAGAGGGGGGCGTAGCAATCCTCCTCTCAAATCCCAAAAGTAAAAGCATTGCTAAGCAATGCTTTTACTTTTGGGATTTTTAAATTTGCCAGCTTAACCCGAGCTGACGTTAACTAGAAATGGCAAAAACCCAAACAATAAGGAAGTCAAATGCTTTTGAAAAATATATTTCAAAGTAAGCTTAGAAATATATCAATGAAATATGTCGATTAATTACTCGCATCTCAAATCTCCATGATTTTGTCGTTTCTTTGATTACTTTTCGAGATGATCGTAGCTCAAATATTTAGCTTAACAATAGTGAAAAATTTTGCGATCAGCAACTTTGTCTAAAATATGAAATAGCTCATGCTATTGAGATTAGGTTGATTGGCACGAAGCGCTCACCGACCACTAAAATTATCATCTAGTCAACTTGGCAAGCATTTACTATGAACTCAGGCACCACCAGTAATGAATCAACATTTCAGAAAATCATTCGTCTCTTGCGCTGGCATAAACCTGCAGGCAGACTGATTTTGATGTTGCCTGCGCTATGGGCAACGGTAGCGGCTGCTAAATCAATTCATCAATTACCTCCCTTCGATCTATTAGTCGTAGTCATCCTTGGCAGCTTGGCAACCAGCGCCGCAGGTTGTGTCATAAATGACCTCTGGGATCGAGATATTGATCCACAGGTTGATCGCACTAAAAGTCGTCCCCTTGCCGAGCGATCGCTATCGATTCAAGTGGGGATTGCTATCCTGTTCGTCTCAGGACTATGTGCATTTTTACTATCAACTTATTTAAATCCCCTCAGTTTTGGACTTTGCTTTGCTGCCGTACCTGTAATTGCAATCTATCCTGCCTGCAAGCGCTTTTTCCCTGTACCTCAATTAGTGCTGTCGATCGCTTGGGGATTTAGCGTACTAATCCCCTGGAGCGCTGTTACAGGTGGTCTTGATCGCTATGCTTGGGAATTATGGTTAGCAGTTATTACATGGACGATGGGCTTTGATACGATCTATGCCATGAGCGATCGCGAAGATGACCTCAAGGTTGGAGTTAATTCTAGTGCGCTCTTTTTTGGAAGATATGTAACATTTGCGATCGCCATATTTTTGTCAATTACTCTCGGAAGCTTGCTTTGGCTAGGATGGGACGTGCAACTGGGTCACACACATTACTTAGCTTGCTTGATGGCAGGAGTAATATGGATATGGCAATATAAAAGACTAAGCCAAGCTGAAATTCCTACTGAGTTATACCAAAAAGCGTTTGGTCAAAACGTATGGATCGGCTTTATCATATTAGCGGGAATGATTCCATCCACTCTAAGGATTATTGGCTAACTCTCTAAACTATGGTAGAGCTATTGCGGTGTAATTTTCCTACTCCTGACGTATGATGGCTAGCAAGCCTTAAGTCTGTTAGGATCTAGATTATAAATAGTTAGAGTAAAAAATAAATGAGCAATATTAAAGAAAAAATTCTAGAAGAAGTCCAACAAGCCAGAGAAACCTGCGAAATTAGCGGTGCTGGTTCTCAGGAATGTGCTGCTGCTTGGGATGCAGTAGAAGAGTTACAAGCTGAAGCATCGCACCAAAAGCAAGACAAGCCTAAAAACTCCCTTGAAATTTATTGCGATGACAATCCTGATGCTGTCGAATGTCGTTTGTACGAAGACTAATCATCTCAGCATATCTCTTTTTTTACATCCGTTTGAGTAAAGCTTGCAAACCCTCTCTCAAAGTCCAAAAATAAAAGCATTGCTAAGCAATGCTTTTATTTTTGGACTTTTTAAATTTGCCCGCTTAACCCGAACTGGGTAGTCGTGCAATGTAATTGTGTTGCGGGCGCTTCGCGCCCGCAACACAATTACTAAAAAAATTACTTTGCAGAACTACCCAAAATTTAAATTAAATGGAGTGCTTTATATGGCATTTACCAATCTGGTGAAGTACAGGTTTGTTTCCCCGCCAAAGGCGAAAACAAACCTATAACTCGCTTGCTTGAAAAACGCGATACTCCTTTTAATTAATTTATTGCCACATCCAAAGGGGCATTCCACTTGTTTCTGTCTCAAATTGCAAACGGGCGATCGCACTTTCTGAGCCGTTAGGCAAAAATTTACTAGCAAAGGTTTTAGGAGGCTTGATTGTAAATACCTTGGTGTTTTTAGGATCAAGTCCAGCTAGTTCCGATACCCAGACTCTAGCATCTTCTTCAGTGCCAAGGCGATCGACTAAGCCAAGGCTAAGAGCCTGCTCACCTGTAAATACTCGCCCATCGGCAAAGGAACGCACAGTAGCAGGGCTAAGTTTGCGACCTTCAGCAACGGTTTCCACAAATTGGAGATAGCTAGAATCAATTAGTGATTGGAGGATTTCTCTCTCTTCTTCAGTGATATCTCGATCAAAGGAGAGAATATCTTTATAAGCTCCTGATTTAATTACTTTAAAGGAAATGCCAATTTTATCGAGTAACTTTTCGATGTTATTACCACGCAAAATTACGCCAATACTGCCCGTAATTGTTCCAGGATTAGACACAATGTAATCTGCACCAACACCGATATATACGCCACCACTAGCAGAAATATTACCAAAACTGGCGACTACTTTGATATTAGCCCTTTCTCTGAGGCGTTTGAGAGCTATATAGATTTCTTGAGAATCGCCGACGGTTCCTCCAGGGCTATCAATGCGAAGTAGGAGCGCAGGAAATTTGTTTTCTTCAACAAATTCAAGGGCTTCAAGTACACGAGTTCGGGTACTTGCACCGATCGCTCCCGTAATTTCAATGCGTGCAATTTTTTTACGAAATTTACGTTTGAGAAAGCCGAACATTCAGTTATGGATCTTAAAATTATTATTTGTGTAAAGGGACGATGCCAAGCATTATCCCTTCACACTATATTAGCGATTTAACGCGAATGGTTGATTACCCTTGATTTCAGTCATTAAATGTAGTTGAAGCTACAAAATTATTCTTTTTGGGGACATTTGGGTTTTGATAATTGTGAAAACCTTTGATGATAAAGCGGTATCCTGAGTATATCCATCTAAACATTTCGTAACATAATAAACCGCAAATGCACGAGACCGACTTGCATAGCAGCCTTCTGTCAGGAGGCAATTACCGTAGACTCAAGACAATCCTAGTACTCATCACTGTTTATGGATTGACAATTGGTTTGCATTTTGCCCCTTGGTGGCGTTGGGTGCTACTAGGCTTTTTTGGGATTCATGCATTACGGTTAATTTTTGCGCCCCCTTTACCTGCGATCGCTCCTAATCCTGAAATTAATTATCAAAATGAGCGATCCGCCGAACTGCCATTTTTCTCTCTATTAGCTTCGGCAAAAAATGAGGAAGCAGTAATTGGTAATTTGGTAAAAAATCTTTGTCAGATTGACTATCCCAGCGATCGCTTTGAAGTATGGATCGTTGATGATAATAGTAGTGACCGCACTTCCGAAGTACTCGCCCTACTCAAAACTAAATATCCACAACTCAAAACCCTCCGTCGTGGTGATGAGGCGCAGGGGGGTAAATCAGGGGCTTTAAATCAAGTGTTAGCTCTGACTAAAGGCGATATTATTGGTGTTTTTGATGCTGATGCTCAAGTACCGACGGATGTGTTGCGATCACTCATACCAGTATTCCAACAGTCAAAAATTGGGGCAGTGCAATTAAGAAAGGCGATCGCTAATGCAAAGGATAACTGGTGGACAGCAGGACAATCGGCGGAAATGGCGCTAGATTTGTGCTTACAGGACTTGCGCGTACGTGTTGGCGGCATCGGTGAGCTGCGCGGGAATGGTCAATTTGTGCGTCGTAATGCCCTCGATGATTGTGGCGGTTGGAATGAGCAGACTATTACCGATGATCTTGATCTCACTATCCGTCTGCATCTATGCCAATGGGACATCGCCTGTTTATATTTTCCTGCGGTGCAAGAAGAAGGAGTCTTAACCTTGAAACAACTCTGGCATCAGCGCAACCGTTGGGCAGAAGGAGGATTTCAGCGCTATCTTGACTATGGAAATCTCTTGCTCAGTGGCAAAATGGGATTCTGGAAAACTTTTGATGGTTCTCTATTTTATATAAATCAATATTTACTGACTGTTGCCTTCATTCCCGATACAATCGCGGCGATCGCCCTAAAGCATAATCCGATGTTACCCCCTATTGCAGGATTCTCGCTTGTCCTCACTGCTGTGACAATGTCGGTCGGATTACGTCGTTCCTATCATGTTTCATGGATTAAAGCGTTCGTGCAAACGGCTTCGGCAATGATCTATATGTTGCACTGGATTCCTGTGATTGCTAGCGTCACCTTGCGGATGTGCGTCCAGCCAAAGCTTCTCAAATGGGTAAAAACTCAACATCAAGGTGCTGGCAATACTTTACTCGAGGACATCGAATTGCAAGAGGTAAATAATAATGCCTGATTGGATTGTTATTGGTGGTGGAATTACGGGGATAGCACTGAGTTATGAACTGCAAAAAATAGGATGTTCAGTGTTGCTCATCGAGCAGCATCAGAAACTCCAAGGATCTAGCAGTATTAGCTATAGCGGTATTTCCTACTGGGGTGCAACCACAGCGATCACCCGTATTCTCAGTGAAGAAGGAATTTCCCGACAACGCAATTTATCTAATGAATTAGGAATGGATACTGAGTTTCGTGAGTTAGACCTCCTCTTAACTCTCGAACCTGAAGCTGATTTGCAAGCAATTATTAATCAATACAATCATTGCGCGATCGTTCCCACTTTACTTGATGCTCAAGAAGCTCATGAACGTGAACCCCTTCTCAATACTCAAGGAATTAGTGGTGCATTACTACTTCCCCATGCTCATTGTAATCTCGATTTCTTTGTGCGTGGTTGTACCGATGCTTTCCAAGGATTAGGTGGCAAAGTTGTCTATGCAAAAGTTGAGAATTTATTAATTTTAGGTGATCGCGTTACTGGGGTATGTACGCCTGAAGGCGATTTTCAGGCTGCTCAGGTATGTGTATGTGCAGGCGGTATGTCTCGTGCTTTACTCAAAAAATCTGGGATTAACGCCAGAATTTATTTCACCCATGCCGAAGTAATCGTGACCGAACCTGTCGATCTTGAATTGCGAACAATGGTTATGCCTGCTTCGACAAAGCGTTATGCCTTAGAAGCATCTACAACTGATGCGGAAAAGGAGAAGCTTTGGGATGCGATAGGTCAAGAACTTTTGCCACCTTCAATTGATGCAGGTGCAATTCAATTTCGCGATCGCCGAATCAGATTTGGACAATTAAGCCGCGTTCTGACCGATCCCGACGCAGCGATCGATCCTGTTGCCAGTGAAGTCAATATTCGTGCTTCCGTCAGTCAGATTTTGCCGAAAGTAGCAGAACTAAAAGGTCAATGGCAACATTGTTTAGTTGCATTCAGTAATGACAGCTTACCTCTCATTGGTGCAGTCAATGAATATGAGAACCTCCATTTGTTCTCAGGGTTCACTAGTCCTACTGTCTATGCTTTACCCCTAGCAAGAAGGTTTGCTGCCCATGTCACTGGTAAAACCGATGAGATTATCCAACAACTTTCTCCCAATCGCTTTTGGAATAATAAGTAGCTCAACTTAATTAAAACCCAGACCAGAGTTTTGTTCCGCCCGCTAAGCGGGCGGAACAAAACTCTCGGTTTTTAGTTTACTTATATCTATCTACTTAGCTGAATGAGAACTTATGCAAACCGAACGAATTTATTAGGTTTGAGGTAGATTTGGTAGGAATTACGCAAAATAACCAACAACTCAAGTTCTTGGCTGAAAGCTAAAGTCAGCTAAAGCAGACTAAGGAAATTCTATGATCAACCCGTTGAAACGGGTTTAAGCTTTTAGCCCGTAATTTATTACAGGGCTATTGCGTAAGTCCTAAAATCTAGGATTACAAACTTAAATGTTCAATAATTACGGACTATTGAGGCTTTAAGTAAGCGCAAAGTGCTGTATTGGTAATCTGACGGTACTGAAGACGGTATAAGTGATGAACTATTTGCAGAAGGCATTCCCAAGTAAAGATATTGTAAGTAGCTCGGCATAATTACAACCCCGAAAAATGTGGGGGAATAACTCTGCATTTCAATTACTTGAAAAGCGCTATATTTAGCCAAAGTAGAACTGCAACCTCATCCAGCAAAAACAATTTATGACCAATACACAAATTCCTGTTGTTGTCTCTGGTGCGACAGGTAAAATGGGGCGCGAAATTATCAAAGCAATCGCCCAAGCGCCTGATATGTATCTTGTAGGTGCTCTCGGGCGAAAGCATCTTGGCGAAGATATAGGCGAAGTCATTGGTATTGGAGAATTAGAAATACCTATAACCGATAATCTCGAAGTTGTCCTTGCTCAAGCTGCCCAAGAATCACAACTACCCGTCATGATTGATGTTACTCATCCCAGCATTATCTATGAAAATATTCGCTCTGCGATCGCCTATGGTGTGCGTCCTATTGTCGGCACAACGGGCTTAAATGAAAAACAAATTGATGATCTTGCCATTTTTGCGGACAAGGCAAGTACAGGATGTATTATTGCCCCCAATTTCTCCGTTGGCGTAATTTTAATGCAACAAGCCGCGATTGCTGCTGCCAAATATTTCCAGCATGTGGAAATCATTGAATTACACCACAATCAAAAAGCCGATGCCCCTAGTGGCACAGCAATTAAAACCGCACAGATGCTCTCAGAACTAGGTCAATCATTTAATACAGCGATTGTCGAAGAAAAAGAACATCTCACAGGCGCAAGAGGTGCGTCCTATGGCGAAAATATTCGCATTCACAGTGTCCGTGTGCCAGGATTAGTTGCTCGGCAAGAAGTGATTTTTGGTGCAATTGGTGAAACTTTAAAAATTGAACATAATGCCAGCGATCGCACTTGCTATATGGCAGGAGTTTTGCTCTGTGTCCGCAAAGTGCTTGCCCTCAAGTCATTAGTTTATGGACTAGAAAAATTACTTTAAATAGCTCATATCACCCAAGCCCAACTTGAAGTGTTGCCCGCATAGCGGACAACACTTCAGCAAGAATCTATCGTTGTGAGTAATACCCCTAAGGAAGTTTGAAGCTCCGTCCTATCCGCAAAAGCCATGTTTTCCTAGATCTCTAGACGATAGGGGTGTATTGTTTGCGGTTGTTTTTTAGCTGATTTAGACAAGTTTCTTTTCCGACAAAAAAGCCTTTGCAATGCAAAGGCTTTTTTGTCGGAAAAGAATACCCCCAGGGGAATTCGAATCCCCGTCGCATCCGTGAAAGGGATGTGTCCTAGGCCTCTAGACGATGGGGGCGTGTTCTTGACCTTTACTAAGATACCTAGCTAGTTGCGAGTTTGTCAACACTTCAAGAAAACTTTATTAAATTTGGTGATGACGCTTTGCCTCACCACCAAATTTAAACCAACGCGAGTTCGGGATAGTTTGAAACAGGCTTTGAGAGAGGGTTTGCTACGCAAACCCTCTCTCAAAGCCAAAAAGTAAAAACCTTGCTAGGCAAAGCTTTTACTTTTTGGCTTTTAAAATTTACCAGCTTAAACCGAACTGACGTTAAACCAAATTTAATCTGATTCATGTTTTGGGATTAAGTGATTGCGGGGCGAATCCCATAGTTACGGTAACGCCAGTAGTCTTGCAAAATTTGGGCATGATCAAAACATAATTGGCTGGGCATTTCCCCTGCTGCAAAGATACCTACAGACTTAGCATCATCATCGGCTTTCGGTTCCCCCACTGCCTCTGCTATATATACAGTGCTAATCGTATGTAAACGTTCATCACGACGAGGATCGGAATAAATACCAAGTAAATCGATTAACTCAACCTTTAAGCCTGTTTCTTCTGCAGCCTCACGCCTAGCCGCATCTTCTAAACGTTCACCATAGTCCACAAATCCCCCTGCGATTGCCCACCCATAGGGCGGATTCAGCCGTTCAATTAACACGATTGGATGATGTTGGTGATCACGCAGGGCAATGATGATATCAACTGTAGGAATAGGGTTTCGATATGTCACTTGATTAGTCATGTGGGTAAAATAAAATCCCGCAAAAATCGCAATATTCAAAAGCTCAACATTATTGTGAACTATATGGTTCACCGCAAAGTGCAATGCACTCCAAGAGAGTAATTACAGCTACAAAATGCAGCTTTACACTAAGTTATCATTCAGATCCATAATCCGAGAGCTACAAGCATTACTCGGCAGGAGAGTATTTCTTTGATTCCGATCAGTATAGAAATTGTAGAAGGTAATCCGAATCTTGCCTCTCTCTTGGGTTGGCATTTACAGCAAATTGGCTATTCGGTATTTCAAGCAGTCAGTGGTCAGCAAGCAAAGTTGGTATTTCAAAAGCAACAGCCAAGTTTGGTGATTTTGAGTACGGATTTACCTGACGGGGATGGGATTGAGCTATGTCGTTGGTTGCATAAGCAAAGAAGTTCTTTGATTTTTGTGATTTCATCGCGAACCAGTGAGCCTGACATCGTAGAAGGATTGAAAGCTGGCGCAGACGATTATTTGACGAAACCTTTCGGAATGCAAGAGTTTTTAGCAAGGGTAGAGGCGTTAACTCGCAGATTACGCACCTCAGCGCCACCTGCTTGCCTTGACTATGGTGCATTAAAAATTGATTTAGTGCAGCGACAGGTCAGACTCAAAGGCAGTGCAATCGATCTCACGCCGCAGGAGTTTAGCTTGCTCTATGTTCTTGCTCAATCGGAGGGTTTAGCCCTAAGTCGTGCAGAGCTTTTACAAAGAGCTTGGCCAGATGAAATTAATAATCCGCGCACTGTGGATACCCATGTTTTATCACTGCGGAAAAAATTAGAGGTTGATCCTCAGCAGCCCAATTTAATTCAAACAGTGCGAAATATTGGTTATCGCTTTAATCCAGAAGCGTTATCACGCCCGCTGCTACGCCAAAATCCACAAAATACAAATAACACCAATAGCGATCGCCCGCCACAGTTCACTGCGCCCCCTAGTCGCTCCTTTGCCAAGTATTAGGAATTTGAGATTGATTTGCATCAGTTACAGCCTTCGATATATTCTACCTCTGGTAACTTACCCGCTCTATAACGTAAAACCTTTTGTCCATCTGTCTCAAAAATTACTCGATAATTGCTATCTTCTTGATCCCTAGGAATGAAGACTAGGTAATGTCCCCCAAACCTGATGTAAGGGTGCTTTTGAACATGGATTTGTCCTTGATAGAGATATTTAACTCGTTCTTCCGAATCACCGATTTTTGCACCACGAAAAGTTGTAACTCTAGGGTTATCTATATCAACTCTTACAATGCGATAGTTAGACACCATAAAACTAACTCCATCTAACCCGCCGACAGGTTTGAAGTAAGTACAATATTTAGGATCACCTCCATAGACTTTCTTCATGTTTAGCCCTGAAGCTTTCACAGCCTCAGAAATTGTCTGTCCTATTAAAACTGACCCTATACCATTTGTGCCCACTTGAGATTCTTCAGTTAAAGTTACTTGAGCAAAACTTGGCAAAGCTCCTGTAATGATTGAAACGTAAACAATGACTAAACTAATCCAAGGGATAGAATTTTTCATACTTCATTGAGTCCAGTAAGGTTTTGATAATTTAGATAAATGAGTTGTACTAAACCCGTATCAAAAGTCTGGTAACTCTCCAAACTTAAGGTCAAAGTAGGCAATTGTGGCGCAAATTAAAGTAAAACTCATGCCTGAAATAATCGGGTATATTAACAGAATCAATTTAACCATCAGATGCGTCTCTAAAGTTAAATTCTCATCTTGTATCTGCTCATAGGTATTGCATTCGATAATTACAGCCTACTGATGCTTTGAGTAGTACAAAAATATTTCTGAGTTTTTAAGTGAACGCAAAGCGCCTTAATAAACAAACGATCAAACTATAAAAGTCCTCATAGCCATAATATTTAGATCGGTAAAAGTCAATCTAACTAACCAGAACTACGCGCAACATAGCCATCTAAGCTAGTAGCAATGTACAAAATTAGTTGTCCCATTGCAGAAAATCTAATCGTTTTCAGGAAACCAGCGATCTTTAGATCCCCATTAAATGATATTTTGAGAAGCAGTTAGCTTTATATGTGAGCGCAAAAAGTTAAACCAAAAGTTAAACAAAAAGTTAAGCTTTTATAGTTTGATGTATTGCATTTTCTTGCATATATCTATTTGCACGTCATTTCATTGCAAATTTTTTAGATTCTGAGTTAAGAGGCTGGAGTAAACAGCAAGCATGGTAACAACCGCAGAGAAAGTATCAGTCGGGCGCATCACCAAGATCATCGGTCCTGTGGTCGATGCCGAATTCCCCAGTGGCAAAATCCCCGAAATTTATAACGCCGTTGTCGTAACTGGCAAAAACTCCGCAGGACAAGACATCAATGTCACCTGTGAAGTACAACAATTACTAGGTGACAACCAAGTACGTGCTGTTGCGATGAGTACTACTGACGGCATCGTTAGAGGTATGGATGTAACGGACACAGGCGCACCGATTAGCGTTCCTGTTGGACCTAACACCCTCGGTCGTATCTTCAATGTATTAGGCGAACCTATTGATGAATTAGGTCCTGTTACTACAGAAGAAACATTCCCTATTCACCGTCCATCTCCTGCATTTACATCCTTAGAGACCAAACCTAGCACCTTTGAAACGGGCATTAAGGTAATTGACCTTCTTGCACCCTATCGACGTGGTGGCAAAATTGGTCTATTTGGTGGTGCTGGTGTTGGCAAAACCGTATTAATCCAAGAATTAATTAACAACATCGCCAAAAAGCACTCTGGGGTGTCGGTGTTTGGTGGTGTAGGCGAACGTACCCGCGAAGGTAACGACCTCTACAACGAAATGAAAGAATCGGGCGTACTTCAGTACCTCGCTCTTGTTTATGGTCAAATGAACGAGCCACCTGGAGCGCGTATGCGTGTCGGCTTAACCGCTTTGACCATGGCAGAATATTTCCGTGATGTGTCCAAGCAAGACGTATTGTTGTTCATTGACAACATCTTCCGCTTTACTCAAGCTGGTTCCGAAGTATCGGCACTACTTGGTCGGATGCCATCGGCTGTGGGTTATCAGCCAACTCTTGCTACCGACATGGGTGCTTTGCAAGAACGCATCACCTCCACCACTGAAGGATCTATTACCTCGGTACAAGCGGTATATGTACCTGCGGATGATTTGACTGACCCCGCACCTGCAACCACCTTTGCTCACCTTGATGCAACTACTGTATTGTCTCGTGGTTTGGCTTCTAAGGGGATTTATCCTGCGGTAGACCCTCTCGATTCCTCTTCGACCATGTTACAACCAGGGGTTGTTAGCGATGAGCATTACCGTGTAGCTCGTGGTGTACAGGCAATTCTTCAACGCTACAAAGAACTTCAAGATATCATCGCCATCTTGGGGCTTGATGAACTTTCTGAAGAAGACAAGTTAGCTGTAGCTCGTGCTCGTAAGATTGAGCGTTTCTTGTCTCAGCCCTTCTTTGTTGCCGAAGTATTTACTGGTTCTCCTGGTAAGTATGTCACCCTCGAAGAAAGCATCAATGGCTTTGATCGTATCCTTAAGGGTGAACTCGATGATCTCCCTGAGCAAGCTTTCTACCTCGTTGGCAACATCGAAGAAGCGATCGCTAAGGCAGAAAAGCTCAAGGCTGGTAATTAATTTAGGTGATTGGGAATTGGTGATTGGTGATTGGAAATTAATTTTTTGCTCATGTTGGCAAAAGATTGATTAGTTAATAATTTTGCAATTACCAATCACCTATTACCCATTACCCATTACCCATCACCCATTACCAAATATTTTAAAAAATGACCCTAACTGTAAAAGTAATCTCCCCAGATCACACGATTCTGGATACTGTCGCAGAGGAAGTGATCTTACCGAGTTCCACGGGACAACTTGGTATTTTAACTGGTCACGCTCCTCTGATTTCCGCACTAGAAACAGGCGTATTACGTTTTCGGAAAGACAAAGCTTGGGCAGCCGTCGCTCTTACAGGTGGTTTTGCTGAAGTTGAAGAAAATGAAGTAACCGTTTTGGTGCGTAATGGCGAACTTGGCAGTGAAATCAATGCTGAAGAAGCTCGTCAAGAATTGGCAAAAGCTGAGCAAGATCTGGCTAATATCAAGCCTGATGATAAGCAAGGCAAAATTCAAGCTGAACAACATTTGCGTACTGCTCGCGCTAGAGTGCAAGCAACTACTCCGATTTAAGTCATTTAATTATTGGTAGTGCTGCAAAGTAATTTTTTTAGTAATTGTGTTGCGGGCGCTTCGCGCCCGCAACACAATTACATTGCATAACTACCCAATTATTTGACTAAAAAAGCACTCATCTTAAACGAGTGCTTCTTTAGTCAATGGGTGTAGCCAAAATCTTTTTGAGGGCAGTGATGCCTTTTTTGAGTTGTCGTGAAACTGTGATGGCACTAATGCCTAGAGTTTCCGCAACTTCACGATGCGTAAATTCTTTTAAAAATACAAACTCGACGACTTCGCGGGTACGATCTTCTAATAGATCAAGAGCTTGTTGTAAACGAATACTATCTTCTTGGGCAAGTTGAAAGCTTTGATATTTATGATCTGTGACGAGATCGCCGATGGATGTTGAGCTATCTTCACTCTGCTCGACTGGAGTATCGAGACTAATGGGCGAACGGTTTTGGCAAGCGAGTTTGATGTCGTACCACTCGCTGACGCTAATACCTAGCTCATCTGCAACTTCTTGGCTGGAAGGCTCATGACCAGTTTCGGTACGCTTGTTGCGAATGAACTTACAGCCTTGATTGTAGGTAGTGAGCCAAGCACGCGGCATTCTTAACGTTGGACTCTTATCGCGTAAATAATGTTGTATTTCTCCTTTGATATAAGGTACGGCAAATGAACTAAAAGCATTGCCTTTGCTGACATCAAAGCGCTCGATCGCATTAATCAAGCCAATAGAACCAACCTGCATCAAGTCTTCAAAACTTTCTTGACATTGATTTTTCCAGTGATAGGCTTCACGTCTTACCAAGCCAATATTGAGGTTAACGAGTTGATTACGAAGTTCAGTTGTGGGATTCATACGGTAATCTTGCAAAATTTCGAGAGTTTCCTGCTTGCGTGTAGCCGTTGGGGTAATATCAATTTCCCGTTCATTCTGTGGTTCATTACGGCTATCTAGGTTTTGACTCTGTAAAAAATTCACTAAGTGTTGATAGATCTGTGATCGCGCAAATTCCGAAAAATCAATATCTTTTTCTAGATTAAATTGGGATAAAGCCTTTTTAATTCCTAATTTACCAATTTCTAGTAATTCACGATCACTTAACCGACGCTCTGCAGTTCGACGATTAGATACACGACGCTCAGAAGTAACTGGTCGATCACGTGATCGTTGATTGCCAATCCTTGTTTGATTGATTAGAGAGATGGGTAAAGTAGCGATCGTTTCCCGAATCAAGCCCATATAAATTTCGACAATTTGCTCTTGCAAGTTTTCCGATGATGAAACTCGATAGGCTCTTAACAGAGGCAATATATTCTCATTTTTTGAAGAATTTGAATCTAATGGCATAGGGCAGCCATCCTCAAAGACGTATGCGGCTGGAAGATACGCCTAACATGTAACAAGAGAGTTTTGCATACATGTGCTTGATACCTATGATTGTCCCTTGCTCATAGACATGTAGAAAGATTTGATTCCCTGAAATTTTTATCAACCCCAATTCTGATTTAGTGTAAGACTACACAAAGATATAAGCAATATAAAACGTGAATCTTATACTATCTAAATCTTAATGTGCATTTTTATATCCTAGATTATACAAGTATCTATATCCTAAATCGAAGCGAAATCTCAAAATAGAATTAAGATTACTCTAAGAATTTGCGGAAGTTTCACTTTTACAGACCCTTAGACTATCATAATCATTACTTCGTCTCCTAATGGGACATAGGTCTGATTGACACGCATAACGGCGATTGCATTTGTGCTGATTGTACTCATTAAATTGCCAGAACTATAGTTATTAATTGGCTGAAAAATTGGGTTCCCATTGTAATAGGTGAGTTGCCCCCAGAGATAGGTTTCCCGTCTACCTTGAGCGTGCAAATCTTTAGCAGTAATAGCTTTTATAAATTGAGGATACCAAAAATTACTGTTTGCTCCATTTAATTTCATGATTGTACCACGAATAAATCGCCAGAAACTCATCATTGCCGAAACAGGATTTCCAGGAACTCCAAAATAGAGAATTATATTCTCACTCTCATTCACATTAAGAGATCGAGTGAGTGATGCAACGGTTAGGGGTTTACCTGGTTTAATTGCTACTGAACATACATGAATGTTCGCTCCTATTTTTTCGAGAATTTTATCGATATAATCATAATCACCAACGGAAACTCCCCCCGAAGAAATTATCATATCGGCAGAGGCGATCGCCTTCCTAATTACAAGCTCCATTTCGGTTTGATCATCACTTACTATGCCGAAGGGAATAGCGATCGCTCCTGACTGAGTAATTAGAGTAGACAGAGCATAGAGATTAGAATCAATGATCTGTCCCGATTGTAGACATTGAGAACACTCAAGGCTCACTAACTCATTACCTGTGGAAATAATGGCAATTTTAGGCTGACGATAAACTCTTACCTGTTGACATCTTGCTGAAGCTAAAGCACCTATTTCCGTTGCACCTAATTTCGTACCTACACTAACAAGAGTTGTCCCAGCTTTAATAAATTCACCCCTATGTCTGACATATTCTCCCTGAGTTGGTTTGACCTTAAGTTGTAAAAAATTATCTAGGCGCTCAGTATCTTCTTGCATGATGACTGTATCTGCTCCATGCGGTAACATTCCGCCCGTAAAGATGCGGACACATTCGCCTTGTTGTAAGCATTTATTGACTGCCATTCCTGCAGGAATTTTATAGGGGGCAATCGCTAATTGCACATTTTGCCAGTCGCTTACGTCAGCAATATCAGCATAACGTAGGGCATAACCATCCATTGCTGAGTTGTTCCAATGGGGAAAGTCCCATTTGCTGATCAGGTCTTCTGCTAAAATTCGGTTATTAGCCGCTAATAACGGCAAAATTTCACTATCTTCTTTAGATGTAAAAGGTTTTACCAAATTTAAAATTATTTTTTCGGCTTCAGAGACGGGCAGCATAGCTACATTAAAGGTAGAGGGCAGCGCGTAGCGCTGCCCTCTACTATAGAATTTATTTATGCGTATAGATATTGTCACTCTCTTTCCTGAATTTTTTACTTCACCTTTGCAGACAAGTTTGCTCGGAAAAGCGATCGCCAATCAAATTGCGGAAGTACATCTCACTAATCCCAGAGATTTCACTACCGATAAGCATCATCGAGTCGATGACGAACCCTATGGCGGCGGTGCGGGAATGCTGATGAAGCCTGATCCTATTTTTGCGGCAGTGGAGTCTTTGCCAATTTTGCCAAAGCGTGTAATTATCTACATGACTCCGCAAGGAGAGCCAATGAGACAGAATCTATTTAAAGAATTAGTAGGTTATGATCAGCTAGTTCTCATTTGCGGTAGCTATGAAGGAATTGATGAGCGTGTATGTGAACATCTCGTAAATCGCGAAGTTTCCCTTGGAGATTTTGTGCTGACCTGTGGCGAGATTCCAGCATTGGCACTAATTAATGGAGTAGTGCGTTTGCGTCCAGGGACTGTTGGGAAAGAAGATTCGCTTAAATTTGAGAGCTTTGAAGATGGATTATTAGACTATCCACAATATACGCGCCCACCAGTATTTCGGGGTTGGGAAGTTCCCGAGGTTTTGCGATCGGGTAATCACAAGCTAATTGCTGAATGGAGGAGGGAACAACAAATTTTAAGAACAAAACAGCGTCGCCCTGATATGCTCTAATTTGTGTTAGTTCTAAAATGGAAAGAATAGAGGAAAATGAGACAAGAAATTCTAATGTTAAGCATTTAGCTTAGGTCAGATTGGCACAAAGCTGACTTGTTCTTACCCTAGAATAAAGCTATCTCCGAGACCTGATAGTTGGCTCGGTCAACCCGCAAGTGTCTTGGAGATTTATGGACAATTTGATCGCCTTGAGTCGGTGATATATATCGAAAATCATCTAAAAAGCTTGAATACGAAGTACTACGGCGAGTTGACAGAACTGTTACGCAAGCATCCAGATTACCCAAGTTCTAATAATGGTACAGGGCTTTTACAGGTTATCGTTGGTCTGAAGATGCGCGCAACCTTTGAGCGACTCACCCAACAAACTGAACAGCATCTTGTTGCTGCTTAGTTCTCTATGATTTTATAAAGAACTAATTTTTAGTAACGGGGCAAAGCCATGCTATGAAAGATTGGTTCTTTATCAAACAAGAGCGTCGAGCCTCAGAAGCTAAAGCTACCAAAAGATTTTATACTTAGCCTTGGATCTATTGAAAAAATATCAAGCATGAGTCAAAAAGAAGTTATCCGAAGCGCCAATGCTCCTGAACCCGTTGGTCCCTATAACCAAGCGATCGCAGTTTCGGCGACTAGCAAGTTGATTTTTATGGCAGGACAAATTGCGATCAATCCTGCCGTTGGTAAAATCGTGGCGACGACAGTGGAAGAACAAGCCGAACAGGTAATCAAAAATATTCAAGCCGTTCTCGCTGAGGCAGGCGCAGATATCACCAATGTGATTAAAACGACCGTATTTCTCGCAGATATGGCAGATTTCCCCAAAGTCAATGCCGTCTATGGTAAATATTTTCTCGCTCCATTCCCAGCCCGTTCCACTGTGCAAGTAGCTAGACTTCCTCTCGATGCTCTTGTTGAAATTGAATGTATTGTGGCGATCTAAGCATACGAAAAGTAGGGTGGGCAGTGCCTACCTGATTAAAATTAAAATCTAAGCTCATAGCATTAAGCGAACTATATCAATTGATATAGTTCGCTTAATGCTATGAGCTTAGATTTCTCAAATCAAGCGAATCTGAGAACTTATGAATTGTTGTGGAAATGCTTTGCCCCTTAGTATCTACAACATCTATTTCAATTATTTCAATTCAAAAAACTGACGGATAGGGATGATTGCTATAATCACCTTATCGCTCTGCCTAGGAAAACATCATGACTCTAGCGATCGCCAATCCTGATCTCTCAAATCAAACACCAGCCGAAAAGCTGCTCTGGACAAGTGCCGACCTTGAGCTATTGCCCGACAACGGCAACCGCTATGAAATTATTGATGGAGAACTTTACGTGACTAGAGCACCTCACAACAAACATCAAAAAACCTGTGGCAGATTTTTTACCGTTTTAGATATTTGGTCAGTTGCTACAAAATTAGGTGAAGCCGAGATTGGTGCAGGAGTGATTTTTGGTGATAACGATGATGTGATTCCTGATGTGGTGTGGCTCAGCAAAGAAAGACATACCGCTTTAGTTGATGATGCGGGACATTTCCGAGGTTCGCCCGAACTGGTGATTGAGGTGCTATCTGCGGGAACTGATAATGAGAAACGCGATCGCGAAGTGAAGTTAAAGCTCTATTCATGCCACGGTGTATTAGAGTATTGGATTGCAGATTGGAGGGCAAAGCAAATTCAAGTTTATCGTCGTGAAAATGGCGTTCTCAAATTAGCGATGACTTTGTTTGAGAAGGATCTACTTACCTCTCCATTGTTACCAGAATTCACTTGTCCGCTATCCCAGATTTTTGAGTAATCTTCTCAGCAAAGTCAAAGCGGAGCGCTGACCATATTTACCATTTTCTGCCAATCGCGCTGCGCGAAGCGCGGCGCAATTGGCTCTACGAATTCACGTTAAAAAATTGCATAGCCATTTTTTTATTTGGTAAGTAGCTAGACATAAGTAAACTAAAAACCGAGAGTTTTGTTCCGCCCGCGTAGCGGGCGGAACAAAACTCTCGGTTTGGGTTTTAATTAAGTTGAGCTACTTATGACATACTTAGAACTAATGGTCTAAAAATTAATTAAAAACTGTAATAATGAAAAGTCTGTGGTGCGATCGCGAAGCGGCGGAATATAAAACTGACTTAGGCTTAAGGGTATATACGTCAAGGTTGTTAGGGCGCGATCCGTCATTGGTGTTGCATGGTGGGGGCAATACTTCCGTCAAAATCCGTGAGAAAAATATTGTTGGTGAAGAAGAAGAGATTCTCTATGTAAAAGGAAGTGGCTGGGATTTAGAAACCATAGCCGAAGCAGGCTTTGCTCCTGTGCGGATGCTGCATTTATTGAAATTAGCAAAATTACAAGTTCTCTCTGATTCGCAGATGGTGAACGAACTGAAGACGCAAATGACCAAGGCAAGTGCACCTGCACCATCGGTAGAGACTATTCTTCATGCGAGTTTACCCTACAAGTTTGTCGATCATACCCATGCTGATGCGGTTATTTCTGTGACCAATACGGCGAATGGATGGGAACGGATTCAAGAAATCTATGGTGATGATGTGGTGATCATTCCCTATGTAATGCCAGGGTTTGACCTTGCGCGAGTCTGTGCTGAGAAATTTGCTGCCGAAAAAAGCGATCGCACCATTGGCATGGTGTTAATGAATCACGGTATTTTCTCCTTTGGCGAAACTGCACAGGAATCCTATGAGCGAATGATTGCGTTAGTTGATCGCGCAGAGGATTATCTCAAAAAACATGATGCTTGGGAAATTTCGCCACCAAATTCTCTTATTAGGGAAAGTGATGCAAGATCAGAGATTGCTAAGCTTCGGGCTGAAGTTGCTGAAGTTGCAGGATTTCCTGTAATTCTGAGTTCCCATATGGACGGGCAAAATTTAGCCTTTGCTCAAAGGGAAGATGTAAAGATCGTTTCCCAACAAGGTTGTGCGACTCCCGATCATGTGATTCGCACCAAGCGATTGCCCCTAGTTGGCAGAGATGTCAAAGCCTATGCAGAGTTCTATCGCGCTTATTTTGCCGAGGAAGTTTCCAAATCAGCACAACCAGTGACGATTCTCGATCCAGCGCCTCGCGTAATTCTCGATTACAAGTTAGGACTAGTCACCGTTGGCAAATCAGCAAAGGATGCCAAGATCGTCGCCGATATCTATGAACATACGATGGAAATTATCCAGCGATCGCAACTTTTGGGCGGCTATCAAGCATTACCTGCTAGTGATATCTTTGCCGTGGAATATTGGGAATTAGAACAGGCAAAATTGAAAAAGGGCGGTTCTTCTCCTGCTTTTACGGGTGAGATTGCCCTAGTCACAGGTGCAGCTTCAGGCATTGGTAAGGCTTGCGTGGAGTCATTACTGAAGCGTGGGGCAGCAGTTGTGGGTTTAGATATTAATCCTGCTATTGATAAGCTATATGATCGCCCCGATTTTGTGGGTGTGACCTGTGATGTCAGTAATGAAAGTGCGATCGCCCATGCCCTCGATCAAGCGGTAATCGCCTTTGGTGGACTAGATATACTCATTCTCAATGCAGGTATTTTTCCCTCTGGTTGTCGCATTGAAAATCTCGATACCGCTACATGGCAAAAGGTAATGAATATCAATCTTGATGCAAATCTCGTCCTGATGCGCGAAGCCTATCCATTGCTGAAGCTTGCACCTAAGGGTGGACGGGTTGTGGCGATCGGTTCCAAAAATGTACCTGCTCCTGGACCTGCGGCGGCGGCTTATTCAGCCTCAAAGGCGGCGCTCACCCAATTAATGCGGGTAGCAGCCCTGGAATGGAGTAAAGATCGTATTCGCATTAATACCCTGCATCCCAATGCTGTCTTTGATACGGGCATCTGGACAGAGGAAGTCTTGGCTGCACGTGCTCAGCATTACGGCTTAACGATTGAGGAATATAAAACCAATAATCTGTTGAGGGTGGAAATTACCAGTCATCACGTTGCGGAACTTGCTGCCGAGATGTGTGGAACGCTATTTGCCTGTACGACTGCGGCTCAAGTTCCCATTGATGGTGGCAATGATCGCGTGATCTAATGAGAAATATATTGCAGTTCTTAAGTAGCTCAACTTAATTAACGCGAGTTCGGGATAATTTGAAACAGTCCTTGAGAGAGGGTTTGCGTAGTAAACCATCTCTCAAGGACCAAAAGTAAATTTACTTTTGGTCTTTTAAAATTTGCCAGCTTAAATGAAACTGACGTTACTTAGAGCCGTGCTATTTGGACTTTCTCTTTCCATAGCGAATGAAATTAATTAACTGATTTGGAAAACTAACTAATCCTTTCCATAAACCAATAAAGAAATTCTCGATTTTGAGAATGATGGCATCTAACCAAAAAAACACAGTCATTACTGGATTATAGACATAACCTAAAAGTGTTGCCTTTGCTTCGATCCATGCTCTTAATGGACGCTCATTCTCTGTCTCTGACGATGAACCTTGATAGGCTAACAATTCTTCTTCAAATAACAAACTTCCTTTGAGCCGATCTTGAGAAATTTGCGTGGTTGTGGTTTCAAAACTTTGCAATTCCCCTGAAGAGTTAATAGCTGTCATATCTTGGGACTTCGTAAAGGCTTGAGACTCATATTCCATAGGAAGAGGCCAAGGACCACTATCATCACCAAAAACATCTTCCATTGTGAGCCATGACTCCTCACGAGGAGCGATATCAGAAGTCTCATCTAGGGCGGGTTGTGATAACTGTCTACCAAAGAAATAGGCGATCGCTTCGGCAATTAATCTCTGTAAACGTTCAAGCTGATCGTCAAATTTGAGTTCATCCGAACTTTTAGAACTAGATTTTTTTCCTTTGTTTGGAGAATCTTGAGAACTGGTTTGAATCTGATCGACAGTTTTTCCTGATAGAAACTCCGATGCTTTTTGTTGAAAATTCTCAAGGACTTCACTAGGTGTTGCTGCATTACCATCAAGCGCCCGCTTACCTATGAAATAGGCGATCGCCGCAGCAATCAATGCTCGTAATCGCTCTATGTTGGCATTTTGAGTTAAAGGTGCATTTTCTTTGATTGCAACCGTTGATTTGACACGCCTCCGCCCCAATTTAGGACTAGAGGGTAAAGCATCAGATTCTGTGGCTGATAAATCCGTTAATACTTCCTCGCTAGCTAAATTTTGTGTCTGAGCTTCAGCTTGACTACCGCGACCAAAGAAATAAGCGATCGCAGCCTCAATCAATCGACGTAACTGCTCTAGATTAAGATTTTTCCCTAGGGAAAAATTTTCTGCTAAACCATTACTCTCTCTTAAGACGTTCTCCAGAGCTTGGCGTTGTTCCACCTGTTGCTGCCAAATTTCCGCGAAGATCCGATTGGCAATTATTCTTGGCTCTAGTTCAGGATTATCGATATTTGTGAGATTATTAGGTTTGCGCTTGATGATCGCAGCAATATTGCGATCTAGTTGGAGTTTAGTACGATCAATCCAATTGAAAAATTTGACTAAAGGTCTTAAGAGTAAAGGAATATCTATGGGGATTTCAGGATTTCGTAACTCTTGCACTTGATCAATTAACTGCTCAATATTTTCAGTATTTGTCTCAGATTCCGATAATAATCCGACTGACTCTGGTTGCGATCGCAGTTGTTCCCTATCCTTAGTTTTAGATCGACCCAATGCAGGAAAAATCTGCTTAGTCGTCGAGGCAAACAGATATACAGGATATAAAGCTGCTTTTGCTACTTGATAGGCAAGCAAGCGCGGTAAGTCCTTTACACTAGGCATCTGCCTCAATTGGCGATCAACTAACCGTCTTGCACTGCGCCCTAATTTGGCAGGCAAGGATTGATCAATCCAATTAAAGAGTCGGCTTTGAAAACGTGGCATAGATACATCATAAAAAAAGAAAGGCACGATCGCCAATAAAAAAGGATTCCGAGCTTTACTCGAAATCCTTTTTTATGATTCAACACGTTGACTTGCAAAATGTTGAAATCTTTAGAACAATCCCAAGGTCAATGACTTGTCAATGGGCAAGGTAGAGCCGATACCCAAGTAAAGTGTAAAGGCAGTACCAAAGAGGAATACAGCCATCGCTACAGGGCGACGGAAAGGATTTTGGAACTTGTTGACATTCTCAATGAAGGGAATGAGGATCAAGCCAACAGGAATCAAGCTTTGCAGCAATACGCCCAAAAGCTTGTTAGGTACGATCCGCAAAATTTGGAATGCAGGATACAAGAACCACTCTGGCAAAATTTCCAAAGGAGTCGCGAAGGGATTAGCAGGTTCGCCAACCAAGGTGGGGTCAAGCACTGCCAAACCGGTAATCAAAGCGATCGTGCCAGTAATAACAACTGGGAACATGTACAACAAGTCATTCGGCCAAGCTGGTTCGCCGTAATAGTTGTGACCCATGTTCTTTTCCAACTTTGCCCGCAAAATTGGATCATTCAAATCAGGAAGCTTCTCAGTTTTTGCCATGTTATTGCCCTACTATTGCAATGTATTTTTTCTAAAATTATCTAATACGAAAATCCTAAATTGGACTGTAAGATAACAAACCTTACAAAGGACCAGAAATGCCTTGTTTACGAATCATCAAGAAGTGAGCCAGCATAAATACAGCAATTAACCAAGGCAATACAAATGTGTGCAAGCTGTAGAAACGGGTAAGGGTTGCTTGACCAACACTTTGACCGCCACGGAGGAGTTCAACTAAGGTTCCGCCAACTACAGGAATTGCATCTGGTACGCCAGATACGATCTTTACCGCCCAGTAGCCTACTTGATCCCAAGGTAAGGAATAGCCAGTTACACCGAAGGTAACGGTGATCACAGCCAAAATTACACCAGTAACCCAAGTCAATTCGCGGGGTTTTTTGAAACCACCAGTCAAGTACACACGGAAAACATGCAAGATCATCATCAATACCATCATGCTTGCAGACCAACGGTGAATTGAGCGGATCAACCAACCGAAGTTAACGTCGGTCATGATGTAGCGCACTGAGTCAAAGGCTTCAGTAACCGATGGCTTGTAATAAAAGGTCATCGCGAAACCAGTCGCGAATTGAATTAGGAAGCAGGTGAGGGTGATGCCACCTAAACAATAAAAAATATTGACATGGGGGGGAACGTACTTACTAGTAACGTCCTCGGCGATCGCCCCGACTTCAAGGCGATCGTTAAACCAATCGTAAACTTTACTCATGTAATTGAAAAACCCAAGATTGCTGAACTAGTTAACAATTTTTTGATAGCTGTAATTTATTTTAATACTTATAATCAAGTGTAGGCAAACCTAAAGAAGGTTTTTAACAAGTTTCACTAAATATATAGAAAGATATAACAAGTTTTCTTGTTCTTGGTGAGCCTGCATGAAAATACATTTGCGTTTCAGATTAGCAGTTTTTGTGATTTCTCTATCCTGCTCTTGTGTGACTCCTTTATTTGCTCAAGTTTGCTCCAAGGATTCTCAGGTAAATCTTGGAAATAACAACGAGGAATATCCACCAACTCAACGTGTTGCGTCTGTTCGCAGCGATCGCACCTTGAGTTTAGCTTGGGCTATACCCGCAGAATTTACGGCAATCGAGCCATTTATAGGCAAAGAATATCAACTAGCGCAGCACGAAGGCATTGATTTTATTCATAGCAACCCGTTAGTTAATCAGGTTTTGGTGCGATCGGTTGCCGATGGCACGGTTATGTATGTGCGCCATGACTGCCCGCAATCCAATTCCTTTGAGCCTAATAATTTACATCGTGACTGTGGTGGTGATTGGGGCAACCATATTGTGATTCGGCATCCGAATGGACTATTCACCCGTTATGCTCACCTCTACCCTGATAGCATTCAAGTAAAAGTTGGGCAGAGAATCACCCGTGGTCAAGTGCTTAGCTATATGGGCAATTCAGGACGCAGCGATACTAGACATCTACACTTTGAGTTAGGCGTGGCAATTAAGATCAATCCCTGTGCGCCAGCACAATCTTTTCACTATGTTTACAATCCAGCCACTTATCTACAATGGAAAGATACCCAATAGAAAGTTGTGGCGCTTACTGCTTATTGGGTATTAACTATAGCTAACCTAGCAAAACTTAAATGTATGAATGATTTAACTGATAAATCTCCTGAAAAAGATAGCGATCGCCAAGATACTAATAGTGTTGATATTCGCGAGATGAATATTGATGATATTGCGCCAATTTTTCACTTGGGTGAGCAATTATTTACTAGTGATTTGTATCCATACCTCTACCGCACATGGGACGAGTGGGAAGTAATCGGGATGTATAACACTGATTCGGAATATTGCTTAGTTGCCGAAATTGACGATCAGCTTGCAGGTTTTATTCTTGGCACAATCATCAATAAAGCTTCGTGGAAATATGGCTATATTACTTGGTTGGGTGTAAATCCCAATTTTCAAAGGCGAGGAGTAGCTGATCGCCTAGTCGATAAGATCATCGAGCGGATGATTGAAGATAATGTGCGCCTAATGCTAGTCGATACCGATCCTGCAAATACGCCCGCCATTAATTTCTTCAATCGCAAAGGTTTCGGCAATGCCAGAGAGCATGTTTTTCTATCACTAAATCTTGCTAAACATGAATATTACGGCAGGTTGATCAATTACGAACGCGATAAAGCCGAGCGTAACCGTCCGCGATCGCGCCGTCGCACTTAACAGCTACATCAGGAATCGTTGTATATAACCCGATTAGCAAAAATTACAGTTCTTTGGGGTTAATTCCCTTATCTCTGAGCTTTTCACAAGTCTTTGCACCTTCTTTTAGCTTGGAGTCGTGCCTCCTCAACTTCTTTGATTAAAACTTCCTATGCGACCACTGAAAGAATTGTAAATCGCATAATCTTAGTACAGGACAAAAAAACTGATTTGGCTCTTCTCTTCAAAGGGTTGCCAGTTTTCCCTTAGGGACTTGATTAGGAAAAAAGGTATCACCGAGTTTGTACGGCTTCGACTTCGCTCAGCTAACGTTAGTTGAGCGAAGTCGAAGCCGTAGGTACTTTAATTTATCGCAAGTCCCTTAAAGCAGTAAAATTTCATCACAAAAAAATAATTTCTTTACTGGCTCTTGAGTAGTTCCATTTGTTTAGCTTGGATTAAGCCTCTTAAGTACGGATTTTTTCTTTGTTCACGGGTAATCTGGTTAAATTCCTTATTGGTAAAACCATGACGGTGAATTTCTTTTTCGGTGAAGCTCTGTAGTTGATTACAGAGTTCCTGCAAAAATTCGGGTGGTTGAGAGATGTTGCAAACTTTGGTTTGTTGTGATTCAGCAAGATTAGCAACAGTTGACCAATTGGAATTACTTTTAGCAGCCCGAAAAATTTCTAAACGTTTGTTTTCGATCGCATTTACGGCTGAGGCATAGCGAGTTAACTGGTCGTTACCAAAAACTGTCTGGGCTAAAATATTATTTAATTGGGTGACTGATTGATCAGTTTGGGCAAAAGTTAAGGAATGATCTCGATTAATTAAAGGTTCCACAATCATCGATATCGCTAAACTTAAGACAAGTAAACTAAGTGTAACTATTCCTCTCTGGTACTCGGCTACATACTTTGGGAAATTATTTTTGGGATTACCTGAATGCATCTGATACTGCATGTTCATAACTGAGAGCTACTATGCCAAAACTACTAAGGACGTATATACACAATATTGACTCAAATAATCTGATTTTGTTGCCTTAAATATGACTGAATGAAAGGTTCGAGATCACCATTCATCACATTTTGGATATTCGTAGTTTCTTCCCCTGTACGCAGATCTTTGACGAGTTGGTACGGATGAAAAACATAGTTGCGGATCTGGTTACCCCATGCAGCTTCAACCATATCCCCACGAATATCGGCGATCTTTTGAGCGTGTTGCTCTTGGGCAATAATTAGCAACTTAGCCTTGAGCAAACGCATTGCATTTTCTTTATTTTGCAATTGCGATCGCTCTTGGGTACAACGCACTGAAATACCAGTAGGTAGATGGGTAATGCGTACCGCCGTTTCAACCTTGTTGACGTTTTGACCACCCTTACCACCTGCTCGCGTGGTCGTAATTTCAAGTTCCTTGGGATCAATATCGAGATCGACATTTTCCTCCAATAACGGCATTACCTCCACACCTGCAAAACTAGTCTGGCGCTTGTCATTGGCATTAAATGGGGAAATCCTGACCAGACGATGTGTCCCTTTTTCAGGAGCAAGATAGCCATAGGCATAGCGCCCATGGACTAATAGTGTGACAGACTTAATACCTGCCTCTTCCCCCTCAGATATTTCTGAAATTTCGACCTTATAACCTTGAGATTCACAAAAACGGGTATACATTCTTAGGAGCATTTCTGTCCAATCCTGTGCGTCAGTGCCACCTGCCCCTGCATTAATGGTTAGTACTGCGTCATATTTATCATAAGTACCAGATAGTAATTGTTCTAGATCCCAGCGATCTAGTTCTTGCGATAGTTCTCGAAGACTTTGTTTGGCTTCATCAGCTAGAGATGGGTCATCTTCGATTGCGAGCAATTCAGCGATCGTCTCAAGGTTTTCGATAGTTTTACGCCAGCACTCAAATTTAGTGATATAGGATTTTAAAGCATCTAGATCACGCATTATTTTTTGCGCTTGGCTACTATTTTCCCAAAATTCTGTTTGGGAAGCAGTTTGCTCTAGGTCGCTAATTTTTGCTGCGATCGCGGGTACATCAAAGATAGTCCTGAGCAATGCTCAGGCGCAGAGATAAAAGTTGAGTTTGGCGTGCGATCTCTGTAACGTCCACTGACAATATGTCTCCCAAATATAGCGATTAGTTTTCTAATAGGTAAGTAGCTCAACTTAATTAAAACCTATAGCCAAGGTTTGTTCCGCCTGCTACGCGGGCGGAACAAACTTCTCAGTTTTTAGTTTACTTATGTCTAGCTACTTATATAGCTTTTCTCTGAGTTTCATTAATTTGGTAACTAAATTCCGCGAAACTAAGTTTATTGGCATAGTCCACCTAAAAATACAGCCTTCAAGATTATTGCATTGGTCTATAAATGTGGCTATAACTATAGTCTAACTTAGCTATAGAAATTCATTAAGCTGCCATTCATAGCTATTGCTCCTATAATTATCCACTATATTCTCAGAATAAAAATTTTAATCCGAAATAAAGATTGGAGCAGGAACATGAATACCAAATATGACTAAACACCCATTATGATAAAACAGATCGCTATGATGAAGTCCTGATCAAAGTTCGCTATAGAGATCAACCAGTTGGCTATCGCATCATTTACAGTAGCTCCTCATGTAAATTCAGCAAAAATGGGATTAACTCGATCCAAAACTAGCTTGAAGTTTAAGTTTTAATGCAATAAATTTGAATACACAGCTAATGACTAAATTATTTTAATGTATAAGGTATAGGTCTTAAGGTACGGGTCGAGTTACTGCTCTAACTCTTGATAAAAACCTATAATTCAAACCATTTGTAGAGTAAAGTAGAACGAGATTAACCTAAATGCTTCCTAGTAGCCTTATACTTTTCGCTATTAAGCGACATCTATTTCTTGTCTTGGTGAGCTAATGAGAGAAACACACGTTAGTCACACACTATTTATTACAGATGCGAGAGGTAGCAGGAAACTCGCACTTGATGGATTAAAGTACACAATTGGGCGGGATGTG
>Ga0209972_10000037_pt1 | contig 126030 bp, 53 predicted proteins | sample NOAtaG_7_FD_187302 | JGI IMG/M metagenome (GOLD analysis project Ga0209972, IMG submission 187302) | Freshwater lake microbial communities from Lake Erie, under a cyanobacterial bloom - NOAA_Erie_Diel1S_2200h metaG (SPAdes) (version 2) | ecosystem: Environmental > Aquatic > Freshwater > Lake ... | reverse complement strand
CCCCCCCCCCCCCCCCCCCCCCCCCACGGGGGTGCGTGCGCTTATCCTTTGGGGAGCGAGCGTCATTCAGAAACCTCTGGGCTTTATGAAAGAAGGCCGTCGCTTCTTCCCGAAGGACGTGCGTCCTCCCGAAGGAAGGGGAGAAGCTTCACCTCTGGCGGGATAAGGCACTCCGTCCGTTGGGGGAAGATCGTGCTGGTGCTCCGCACCTTATGCTTCTTGATCTTATGCTGCGCGATCCTTTGGAAAGCCGATCGTCGCTCGGCTTTCCAAAGGAGGGCGATCCTACTTCCTTGGGAGTGCTACGCGGTGATGGTTTCCGAAGGACGGACGTACACGTCCGCGTCGTTCACTTAATCACCATGATCAAGTGAACGACGCACCTTATGCTTCTTGATGGTGATCCAAGATCGCCATGAAGAGAGCTTTGCGGTACTACTTTGGCTATGCCGCAGCTGCTACCCGCTTTATGAAAGAAGCTAGGGGGAAGGCACTCCGTCCTTTGGGGGGAAATCGTGTTGGTTTCCAAAAGACGCCCTTTCTGAAAGAAGCTCAGGAGGACGCCCTTTCTGAAAGAAGCTCAGGAGGACGCCCTTTCTGAAAGAAGCTCAGGAGGACGCCCTTTTTTAGGGAGGACGCGCATTCCGAAGGAAGCGAACTTGTTCCCTTCCTTCGGGAGGACGTGAGTCCTTTGGTTGAAGCCCGCTTCCTTCGGTTAGCAGCGACGGACGTTTACGTCCGCGTGTTGGCAATCTACAATCAAGTGTACTACGCACCTTCTGCTTATTGATGGGGATCTTCGATCACCATCAAGAGTGCTACGTCGTATTGCAGCGACCAAATAAAGCGTCGAAGCAACGGACATCTAATAGGATGGTGAATCCGCTTTGCGGGTGTATTCAAAGATAGTGTATGCGTTTAGAAAAACATAGCGGTATCTGGCCAGTAAACTCTATGGTGGGCAAATTCGGACCCAATCCTAGCTTATTGTTGCCTATTGTGGCAAATCATTTAAAGACGTATCCAACACCTATTAATTTAACGGGATTCTGGAATTTTGGATCATTGGCAGGTATTTGCTTGGTTATCCAAATTTTGACCGGTGTTTTTTTAACCATGCATTATGCTACAACAATGGAATATACCTTTCATTCAGTAGAACATATTATGCGGGAAGTAAATCAAGGCTGGTTTTTGCGGTATGCTCATGCAAACGGCGCATCCATGTTTTTGTTAATTTTATATATACACATAGGTAAGAATTTGTATTATAAAAGTTATTTATATGAATTCAAAAATGCGTGGTTGTCTGGTTGTGCCATTTATTTGTTGGTGATGGCAACTGCGTTTTTGGGTTATGTACTACCTTGGGGTCAAATGAGTTACTGGGGTGCAACCGTTATTACTAATTTTATAAGTGCAATCCCGGTGTTGGGCTCTCATCTAGTTTATTGGGTCTGGGGTGGGTTTTCTGTAGGAGCAGCCACGTTGAATCGTTTTTTTAGTTTACATTACTTGTTGCCATTTCTGATTGCTTTTTTAGTTATTGCTCATTTGTTTTTTTTACATACGGTTGGTTCAAGTAACAGTTATGCCTTAGATACACATCAATATTTTGTGTTAAAGACTAACTTTTATCCGTATTCTGTGATCAAAGATGTATTAGGTTTAATTTTATTCTTCATGCTTTATATATTCTTTATAGGTTATGCTCCAAACTATTTAGGACATAGTGATAATTATATCGAAGCTAATCCATTAGTTACGCCTCATGCCATTGTGCCAGAGTGGTATTTTTTACCGTTCTATGGTATATTGAGATCCATACCAAATAAAGAAGGTGGAATCATTGCCATGTTCATGGCAATTCTTGTGTTTTTCTTTTTACCGTTCATGCATCATATAATCAACAGTTTGCGTCTTCGTTTATGGAGTAGCAGAATGATAAACCGAAATTCCACGCTGCCTAGCGAGCAGTCATCTTGGGTGATGCTCGTCCCTACCTTACCGCTGCAGCCAAGTTGGGCGTTCTATTTGCGCTTTGTGGTATTGGGTTTTTTATTTTCGTTTTTTATTTTGTTAGGTTGGATTGGTGGTCAGCCAGTAGCAGAACCTATGGTGACTTTAGGGTTGTATAGCACTGGTGTTTATTTTATTTGCGTGCTTTTGCTTGGTATACTGTAGTGATATGTAGGTGTGTTCTTCGTGAAAACAAAACTAGAGTCATAGAGCAGCGCTTAATCTTACTTTCCAAAGGACATAATAGTCGTACGCACGAGCAACAGGCCTACCAGTCTACCCGAAGTTTAGGTTGTCGTATGCTCCTCTTTCGGCTATACGACCGGAGGGTGCCCGAGGTTGGATCTCTCTAATAAAAAAACAGGCCAACTCAAGAATGCGCTCCCTACGACTACCGTTCATGTAAGTGCTCTGCCCTTTAAAAGGTAGACAATCGGTCTGACTCATTTATTGTATCCTCGGGCAGTTTTTTTTTCCTTCGACCTTCGGCGGACGGAGACACACGTCGTTAGGTTAGGCCTTTTGCTGAACGTCTTGGATAGAATCAAGTTGGTGTCTTAACGATCCAGTGCTCTGGCGAATAAAAACCAGGACGCACCCTACGGTGGTGTAAGCCCACATTGGGTAGAAAACTTGATAGACATCACCATCATCTACGATGATGGTCACTGCGTGCTTTCGGAAAGACGCTACTGCCTGGGAATACCTCCGTTCTTCTTCAAGACGTACGTTCCCCGATTTCTTCCCTTCCGTCGGGAGGACGCACGTCCTTCGGCAACAAGTTCGCTTCCTTCGGAAAGCGCATCCTTGATGGTGATCGATGATGCCGATTCAAGAGGTTACCCTAGCTGCTGCGCACTCCGTTCCCCTCCGTCCCCCGCCAGAGGTGAAGCTTTCCGAAGGAAGCCGAAGGAAGCGAAGGACGCCGCCACCCCGCCAGAGGTGAAGCTTTCCGAAGGAAGCCGAAGGAAGCGAAGGACGCCCTTCCTTCGGGAGGAAGCCGAAGGACTCCCTTCCTTCGGGAGGAAGCCGAAGGACGTGCTTTTTTCAAAACAAGTTGGCTTCCTTCGGAAAGCCGCCAGAGGTGAAGCTTTCCGAAGGAAGCCGAAGGACGCCCTTCCTTCGGGAGGACGCGCTTTTTTCAAAACAAGTTCAGAAAGCCGAAGGACGCGCTTTTTTCAAAACAAGTTCGCTTCCTTCGGAAAGCGGGTAACGGTTAAGCTTATCCTTCCTCCGTCTGTCAGCGAGCGGGTTGACTCCTACGGACGCACTCGGAGCGCTGCCCTCTGAAAGACGTCCGTCACCCGAGGGGGACGCGCTTCCCGAAAAACGCACGTCCTTCGGGAAGCGGGGAACAGAGGGGCACGGCCGTACGTGAAACAACCCCTACGGGCTCCCTACGGGCTCCCTACGGGAGTACGCGCTCGCCTTGTCTTTTTTAATTCCGTCCTTCGGGGACGGCCATAGGTGTAGCTAACCTCTGGGATTGTTGATCTGCTTTCCAAAGGCTGGCGATCCAAGAGTGATCCTCGGACGTGTAAGTCAATAGCGTAATCTCGTAGCCCAACCACCTTTCTAAATTTGGAGCGGTATGTGGCACCCCCTCTGGATTTTAGTTCACTTTGTGAACGATCATCATATAGGATAATCGTAGACAATCTGCTTTCCAAAGGACCGCGTAGCACTCTTAATGGTGATATTGGATCACCATCAAGAAGCAAAAGATCGGTACACATCCAGTTTATGCTCCGCATAGCGAAGCGAAGCAGAGCTTACTGGATGTCATATACGCTGACGAATACAGCGTATTTACGTTAGCGAAGCAGAGCTTACACTTGATCAAGTGTCATACAGCGTATTGGACATCATCGAAGGTGATGGTGACCTACGCAGTCTGTGACATTCGCTTTATGTATTTACAATCGAAGATTGTATACGCAGTATGTGTACACTTGATCGTAGATAGCCATCACGCGTATACTTACACCGTCCCCCGTAGGACGCGCGTTCCTCTTCAAGACGTACGTTCCCCGCTTTCCGAAGGACGCACGTCCTTCGGCTTCTTTCTGAAAGAAGGGCGTCCTCCCGAAGTAAGGGCGTACTTCGCTTCCTTCGGAAAGCGCCAGAGGTGAAGCTTCTTCCCTTCCTTCGGTAGGACGCACGTCCTTCGGCTTCCTCCCGAAGGAAGGGCGTCCTCCTGAGCTTCTTTCAAAAAGGGCGACCTCCTTAGCTTCTTTAAGAAAGGGCGTCCTCCCCGCCAGAGGTGAAGCTTCCCGAAGGAAGCCGAAGGACGCCGCCAGAGGTGAAGCTTTCCGAAGGACGCCGAAGGAAGCGAAGGACGCCCTTCCTTCGGGAGGAAGCCGAAGGACGCGCTTTTTTCAAAACAAGTTCATCAAGCCGAAGGACGCGCTTTTTTCAAAACAAGTAGGCTTCCTTCGGAAAGCGCCAGAGGTGAAGCTTTCCGAAGGAAGCCGCCAGAGGTGAAGCTTTCCGAAGGAAGCGCCAGAGGTGAAGCTTTCCGAAGGAAGCGCCAGAGGTGAAGCTTCTTTAAGAAAGCCGCCACCCCGCCAGAGGTGAAGCTTCCCGAAGGAAGCGAAGGACGCCCTTCCTTCGGGAGGAAGCCGAAGGACGGAAACAAGTTCAGAAAGCCGAAGGACGCGCTTTTTTCAAAACAAGTTCGCTTCCTTCGGCTTCCTTCGGAAAGCCGCCAGAGGTGAAGCTTCCCGAAGGAAGCCGAAGGACGTTCGCTTCCTTCGGAAAGCCGCCAGAGGTGAAGCTTCCCGAAGGACGTTCAGAAAAAAGTTGCTTCCTTCGGGAACCTCTGGCGCTTCCTTCGGGAAGGGCGACCTCCTGAGCTTCTTTCAGAAAGGGCGTCCTTCGCTTCCTTCGGAAAGCGCCAGAGGTGAAGCTTCTTCCCTTCCTTCGGGAAGCGGGGGTCGGAGGGGGATGGAGTGCGCAGCAGCTAGGGTAACATCTGGTAACCTCTATGGATGCGCATCCTTAGGGGCAGTTGCGTCTTTCCGAAGGAAGAGAGTGCGTCCGTTGGAGTCACTGCGTGCTAGATGAAAGACGCCATAGGTTACCAGAGGTTGGCCGTCCCCCTCCGTCTTGCCGGGAGCGTGCGTCTTTCAGAAACCTCTGTGACTCTTGATGGTGAGCCAAGATCACCATGAAGAGTGCTGACGTACACGTACGCGTAGGTCATTTGATCGTAGCGTGCCATCACCATAATCTACGTTGAAGGTCATGGGGTGCTACGCGCGTCGTCCCAAAGGAAGCGAGTGGTTGTGTTGTAGTCACTGCGTGCTTTCTTATAGCGGCCAGCGGTTGCCAGCGGTTAGCTCGCCATCCTAGCTGATTCTCGCTTTACGAAGGACGCACGTCCTTAGGGAAGCGGGGAACGTACGTCTTTCAGAGGGAAGCGCTTCCCCTGCTTCCTTCGGGGGAATGCACTCCTTTCTACGAAGGAAGGGAGCACTGCGTGCGTACCATAGGTTAGCCTTCCTCCAGAAGAAAGTGAATCCTACCTCCGTCTTTACGAGAGAGGGTTGACTCTAACGGACGCAATCTGAGCGCTTCCCTCTGAAAGACGTCCGTCCCCCGTGGGGGACGGAGGGGCGCGGACGTAAGTGAACCACCCCCTACGGGCTACTTACGGGTTACCTACGGGCTACCTACGGGCTCCCTACGGGCTCCCTACGGGCTCCCTACGGGCTCCCTACGGGCTCCCTACGGGCTCCCTACGGGCTCCCTACGGGAGTGCGAGCTCCCCATGTCTTTCCGAAGGACGGACGGACAGAGGTGTAGCTAACCTCTGGGCGCCGTGATGGTGATATTCGATCACCATCAAGGGTGCTGACCCTAATCGTAGATGATGGTGAGGGTGATCAAAGATCACCAACCAGGCGTGTCGTCCCGAAGGAAGAGAGTGCGTCCGTTGGAGTCACTGCGTGCTTGCTGAAAGACGCCAAAGGTTACCTGAGGTTAGCCGTCGCTGCTACGCTTTCCTGAGTCGCCGTTACCCGAAGGACGGAGTGCGCAGTAGCTAGGGCGTCTTTCAGTAACCTCAGGGGCCTTTGGAATCATTCCTCCGTCTTGCGCGTCTTTCCGAAGGAAAAGAGCGCGGGTAGACTCCAACGGACGCACTCTCTCTGAAAAAAGCTCTGCTTCCTTCGGGAAGACGGCCTTCTTTCAGAAAGCACCACGAAGCACGCAGTGACCATCATCGTAGATGATGGTGATGGCAATCTACGATCAAGTGAACAACCCCCTAAGGGCTCCCTACGGGCGTGCGTGCTCTTATCCTTTGGGGAGTGAGCTAACCTCAGGGCTCCTTGATCTTGGGCGGCGCGAGCCTTTGGAAAGCAGATCGATTATGAGGGTCAGGGGTGCTGATCTGATAAGCAAATTGTATATAATGGTGATGATGATCATGGTGATCTTTGATCACCATCCACGGACGTTCAAGTCACTGCGTGCTTGCAGTAAGATGCCATAGGTTACCATAGGTTAGCCGTGCTTTGGAAGCCTTGCTCCGTATTTACGAAGGAAGCTTCACCTCTGGCGCTTCCTTAGGAAAGAAGGCTATCTTTAATACAGCGTATTGGACATCATCGAAGATGATGGTGACCTACGCAGTATGTGTAATCAAATACCCAGAGGATACGCACGTCTTTCCGAGGGAAGACGAAGGACGACCTTTCCGAAGGAAGCGAACTTGTTTCAGAAAGCGGGGAACGGATACTCAGGAAAGCGCAGCAGCTAGGAAGCCGCCAGAGGTGAAGCTTTCCAAAGGAAGCCGCCAGAGGTGAAGCTTCCCGAAGGACGTTCAGAAACAAGTTCGCTTCCTTCGGGAAGCTTCACCTCTGGCGGGAAGGGCGTCCTTGGGAAAAAGAGCACGCATTGACCTAAAGCTGCGCGGTCCTTTGGAAAGCAGAGCGTAGATGCAGGTGATGGCAATCTAAGCTCTGCTTCGCGCCAGAGGGTAAGCTACGCGAGCGTAATATCAAGTGTACATACGCAGTATGTGTATACAGCGTAATTGACATCATCAAAGAAGATGGTGACCTACGTAGTATGTTTACACATTATTAGAAGGCGAAGCCGCTGGCAAATTCGAAGAATACCACACGTAACGGGTGTGGTTTGATCTAGCTCTTATCCTTTGGTGAGCGAGCGTCTATCATAAAATTCTGGGCGCCTTGATGGTCACCTAAGGTGACCATGAGGAGTGCTGACAATGATGGTTGATGATGGTGATCTTTGATCACCATCCACGCGTATCTTTCCGAAGGAAGAGAGTTGGCCCGTTGTAAAAAGTGCTAAGGTAACCAAAGAAGACCAGCGTCCGTCGTAACGAGACGACCTCGCCTTTTTAGTAAGCCTCATATTACCTGAGGGTCATATACGTCCGTTATTACGCTCGCGTAGCTTCACGTCTGGCGCGAAGTAGAGCTTAGGAAAGTAGGGCACTTTTTTCTTTAGAGGACGTGCTTTCTGAAAAAATCTCCGCAAGCATCCCAGCCTTACCTTTGGTAACCAAGGGGCGCAGTTGAACGATCTTAACTGATTGTTTGCTCCGCGCCTCCTACGGACGCACCAAGTGGTGTACACACGCAGCAGTGGTGTGAGCTTCGAGTTGGCAAAGGTTTCCTTAGGTTACCCGTGGACTCCATACGTTTGGACTCCATACGTTTACCACTTCCCGAAGGACGCAAGTCCTTCGGGAAGCGATCTTCTTTCAGAAAAGTCGTATCTAGGAGGGTGGTATACTCCGTGATATACTGGTAGACTCCGTGATCTACTCCGCCTCCCTACGACCTTCGGGGCGCGGAAATCACCATATAAGACAGAATTGCGCCAGAGGATACCTGGGATAACGGTCTTTACGCTCGCGTAGCTTCAGCTCTGGCGCGTAGCTTAAGCATCCTGCGGTGGATTCACCAACATATACGTAGAGGATGATGGTGAGCTTTGATCACCATCAGGGCGCGCCTATCAACCTCGGACGTGTTTTTTATAACAAAGGTAAGGCACAGCACGTTACCGTGCACAAGCTCGAGTTATAGCTGTGCTGAGGTGTGTTATTCGAACAAATTAAGATGATGTATCGTTTGCTTGTTTCTGATATGTGGAAGTGTAATATTCAAGTTTTATTGGACGCAACACTTTTGTGTACTTTACGGAGTGCACAAGACCGAGTTTTTTTTGGAACACTAGATACGAGCTATCATAAACCAAACTTGTTAAGGTCGGAGAGGGTTAGGGAGACATTAGCCTATCCTAGTGAGCAACGCAGTATAAACAACGTCAACTCTGATTGGGGTGCGTCGTCCATTACAAAAAATGGGATGCGGTGCTCATCGAGGGTGAGATCACAAGTCAAAAAATTGAATTCAACCAACCTGCAGCCCTACAACCAATCCAAGGACAAACCTGCACCTCATCTTGGGACAGCTACGTCCCCCCAACTTGCTACACATCCAGTAAACTGGATGTCAAATCCGCTGTATAATTCAATACCTACACAGCCTCAGGGTGATTCGGGTGTCCGAAGGACGGACGTTTTTCAGATAGCGCCCGATCTTCGAAGCCTAGTGCACACCTCTACAAAGGAAGGCGGGTGTATTGGGGTGGGTGCACAAAAAGGAAGCTTATTTCGTTACGACTCTCTAGTCGAAATGACTGTAATTGATTGGAAACCATTGGGATCGCGCAACCAGTCAACCTTGCGCATGCATTCACAACGGGCGGACGTTATGGGAGGTCGTTCTCGGGTATTGCCAAACTCGCTGCACGGGGGCCAAATTGTGTATATGTTATTATCTACATATTATAACTCGCGCATTATTTTTTCATATTTTGAAAATCATGGACAAGTACAACAGTTCGGGTTAGCTTCAGCTCCAGACGGTGTGTCAGATAAATTAACGTCTAGTCTAGGGATCAATGAGTTATCTACAAATTTTGCCGTAGTCTCGGGTAAAGCACGTGACAAAGACAGCATGAACAGAGTGTCCTTAAGAGGTAAGGCTGGGCAGGATCGAGCGGACGTTCACGTAAATGAACCAAACGCGGAACATTCGCAAATCTCGGACGACAACCCAAATGGCAAAATTTTACAGGTCGGAGATCAGTTGGTAACAACATCACGAATGAATCACATACAAGGTCACCGGTCTTCCAATAGCGTAAACCCTAGCCTTGTGCCCACAGGTGAATCGATTTCCTTGTGTTCTTCCCTTATGTTGGAACGGCAAAAATTGGAGACTATACACTTGCCCGTGTACACATCCAGCGGTAGTGAATGTACAAAAAAAGTTTTGTCCCTATGTCAACAACAGTTGGTACGTACAAATCAACTATTTGTTAATGATCCTGGTTTTTGTGCCGGATATGCAAGCAGTAATTGGTTAGAGCGAGAAGTGTATGATATGTTTGGTATTATATTTCAAGGACATCCTGATTTACGGCGTATTTTAACGGATTATGGATTTCAGGGTTATCCTTTACGGAAAGATTTCCCTTTAATGGGATTTAAAGAACTGTACTGGGATATCAAATTAGCACGACCGGTTTATGTGAATATTCAATAATACACGTACGTTAGTACTTGGACGTTACGCTCGCGTAGCTTCAGCTCTGGCGCGAAGCATAGCTTAGTTCTGGGTACCCCCTAAGGGCTACCTACGGACTCCCTACGGGAGTGCGAGCTCGCCTGGTCTTTCCGAAGGACGGATGGACAGCGGATAAGCCACCACCTACGGGGGTCTTGAAGGTGATCGAAGATCACCATGAAGCGTGCTACGCAGTGCTCCTTGATCTTATGCTGCGCGATGCATTGGAAAGCAGATGGACGATCTGATTTACAAGGGAGGGTGGTCAAGGGGTGCATACTATCATGGTAGAGTATGGTGAGGATATTGGTGATATTTGAGCACCATCCACGCGGACCAAGGAAAGCAACGCTGGTCACCAAAGGGGACCTTGGTCAAAGCGAAGCAGCAGTATCTTTGCGGGCATTCCAAAGGCCCCATAGTTACGCTCGCGAGGCAGAGCTTAGCCAAAGAGCTGGCTGCTTATACACCCCCAAGGGCGTTGTTATTTTTTGTGGGCACGCGCTTTCTGAAATATACTTCAAGATGCTCATCCCCCAACAAGTGTAAGGTAGGCGTGCGTCTGGGTGTCTATCCCCAAAGGAGGAAGGCAGCGCGCAATTGACACAACATTCAGCAAGTTGATCAGTTGTATGTGAGACCCCTATACAGCGTATTTGACATCCAGTAAGCTCGGCTTCCGAAGGAAGAACGTGCTTTGGAAAAATAGATGGCTATACAACGTATTAGCAGACGTAGTATGTGTATGCGGAGCATAAACTGGATGTGTACACATGACAAGTAAAATGATTAACCGACTGTGGCAGTTGCGTGTGGCAAAAAGTCTCGTGTTATGTTGGATTTTTTTTTTTTTTTTATACACAGATTATTTTTATGACGTGAATGTCTATTGTCTAATATGGATTTGGCAGGTTGAGACAGAAGGATTAATTCAATTTAACTGCCTAGACTTGTCGTTAATGCGTGTAACGTCAGCTGCGGAATTTATGACACATACGGGTGCAATGGGTGTGTCTCAATCAACAAGGTTGGGTGTAGCAGATCCAACGTATGTGGCCGCTAACTCTTTGTTAAAGGAATACGGTAGTGGTCGGGGTCCAGATATCTTTTTTGGAGGAGGATTGAATTCCCTGTTAACGTTATACCTACCAAAAAGTATTGATTTAGTCTTTTGGGCGCCTTGGTTTTTATTGCTTATTTGGTACATGACCAGCCAAACGTGGAAGCTAAGATATGCCGAGGCTAAATCGCATGTATACGTCTGTAAACCCAGCAAGCTAACCAACTCGTACTCCGTAAGGTATGTGGTCAAGGGTATTGGGTTTCAAGTGCCAACTACATTTATGCGAGTCAAGCGTGATATTCCGTTGGGTGGGTACGGATTCCGCCAAAAGCAGGTACATACCTGTGCCAAGCCCACTCGCGGTACGACGGGGGGGTGTACACAGACTACGTATGCAAATACGTTGTATAACTACCCAACCAATATACAGCGTATTTTACATGCAGTAACCTGGATGTGTAGTCAGCTGGGTGTATGTTCGAGTGCGCAGAATCAAGCGTACTCTGCAGATGAGCGGTTGGCGAACGAGCCCCTGTTTTTGTGGGGACAACTTTGTTGGCAACGTAGTGTGTCTCTACAAGGCGGGAGCGCTCAATCAGTGAACAACTACCACTTAGGGGGTGCACTCACCACCGGAGGTTGGCGTGCGGTATGGAGTGCTTTCCAGAGTACGAAGGCTGCACCCCCCCCGAGAGGGTGTACAACAACACAGGCCCTCCGAGGGAGAGGCGGGGTTATGTGCCAATGTCTTGAACACAGATGCGTAAGGCCACAGGTTGTGGAGCGTTACCGGAGCAAGGAAGAACACACGTTATACAAGACGGTATATGTTACAGAAAAGAGCGTATTCCGGGGGCCAGTGGATCTTTTAGATCCCAAGGAGGGCTACGGTAAACGCCGAGCTGACGAATCAAGGTCGATAAACGGTAAAATTGATGTTCGGTTGCGATCTAGTGCTACGGTAAGCCACATGCAGGAGCAAATCAGTAACAACCGTAAGGCAGCGCACGATCTTTCAGATCTTTCAGAACCCGAGGAGTGGGTGCGGTTTAGGAACGGTAACGTTAGTGCAGAATACCCAAGTCCGTGCGCACGCTTGCAGTTCTTTTCAAGACGGAGAGCTAGCATGCACTTGCTGATAAGTCGAGGCAGGGGTGAGCCGGAAGCGCTTTGGACTGTCCGTAGTTGGCGGTTTTTTTACCAACCGTCGAGTACACAAACAACCCTATGGGGTTTTCAGGCAGTGAGGATGAACCACGGTTGTGTCACTATACACTTGTTGATAAACTGGGTCGATGCCAACCTGCGCCTCTGTCATCAACTAACGTTGGTTTGTGTAGCATGTAGATCTTCAATTTACTGGGATTTACCAAGTTTACACATACTACGTCGGCGGAGCCGCAATGGAAAGAAGCAATTACGTTGTATAAGCAAGCGCGCTATTTTTGTGATACGCCCGTATGTTACGGTAATCCACCGAGCTTACCAAAGCACGCGTGGCCTTCAGCGTCAACCTAGCCGCGCGTACGGCCGTGGTACATCGGGAGACGTAGTAGATGGTACCTTACAAGAATATGACACACGCCTCTCCAAGTGGGGCGTGTGGCAGCGGCGCGGCTGCCACACAACCAACCGCCGGGTAGCCGAAGGCGGGCAAGAGACCCGTCTTTGGGAAGGACGGACTTGTGACAAAGAGCGCGTGTTCCGTGGGACGGACGTATGTGAACAGGGTCGATGCAAGCGAGACCCAGTCATTAAAATCAAGGTGGCTTGCGTCAGAGGGGTTGGGCCAAAAGAACCAGCCCAACAAAAGGTGCAAATCCGGTCGTGCGACCTATGGGGGTGTGTGCTCGTTATGGACAGTAGCATACATTACGATAGGTCACCAAAGTCGGTGGTAATAGATACAACCTTGTGGTTGCGCCTTGACGTTCACGTCCTTCTTTCAGAGAACGTAATTGAACTTGAATTGCCGAGGTATTGTCTGACCACACAACGTACGGGGTTGCCAGGCGTAGTGCACGTATGCGCTTCGGCTGTCGAGGCGATAAACGGCCAAGCCCGACCAAGTATAGGTCAAGTAGAGGGCAGAATTCCGCCAAGCAGTGAACGCAAGGACGGATGTCGATGCATAAATTGTGGTTTTTTTTTTTTTTCAGCAAATTGTACACCTAGGTGCTGGTTTCAAGACCTAACGTCTACATTTGAAGCGGGTACTCTACAACGTATTTGCTTCTTTCAAGTGCGGCTCCGCCGACGTAGTCTGTGGAGTGGAATCGGGTTTTTACTATCATGGTTTCCAGATGCGGACACTACACATACTACGTATGCAAATACGTTGTATAATGTGCCGAGTGGCTGTCAAGTTCGGGTTACCCTCTTATACCCAGCCGCCAAGACACACGCGCAACCTGCAACGCTGTCATTGGAAAACGCACACGTACAGCTAGGGGATCGGGCAGACACCAGCTTCTGGGATGTCCTGGTACCTGTAGGTAGGAGACCTGTGGTTTCAGTATATGCGTGCACGTCCGACTGTTGGGTTTTGCTTCATAAAGGTACATATACAAGTGCTGACGGCTTACCAGAGACTCGTGGCGATAGTACACAGGGATACACAAGTTACTCAAACCTACGCGATGCCTGGGGTGTGTTGGGTATTCCGCGTATTTTATATCCAGTAAACTGGATGTGGACACCCAAGGCGGGTCTGAACTTGGTAGAGGTACATCAAATAAAATGGATCGAGTTTATATGGGAGTTCTATAGTATCCATAATACAGATTGGAGTCTGACGCAGGTCAGCAACGGAAGGGCTTTTTACCCCGCGGGTGCGTGGTCTGTATTAGGTCAAGAGCGGCTCAGACAAAATCAGCGATCAGAGTTGCGTGCGTTACGAACGGCGTGCGTTACCGACCGTCGTGTAACAAAGGAGGTTCATTCAAGGGTGAACGGCGCTATACGGAATTCCTCTAGATTTGTAAAGGGCAGTACACAGTGTTTTGGAGTAGGCAGCAGTTCGCTTACGTTTCACAATGTGAACGGTAATGGTGAACGTACATCACTCCTTCAAGTATCACGTTTACCTTCGATAGTCGTCAACTTGTTATCAGGATCCAATCGTGCTCCTATACACAGCCGACCTCACCGGGAATATCGGGGGTTTGCGCGCCTTACGGTTTTACATAAGCCTCGACTCTTTCAATCAGCTGGCCTAGTTAAAAGGAGTGGTGTTGGTGCTATGTGCAAACAGACCTACATCGGGTGGAGGGATGGTTCCACCTATAGCAATCGGGATACTATAGTACAAGGTTCAGTCAGGGGGTACGACTATACAGCGTATTTGACATCTAGTAAACTGGATGTGTACCTGGGTAGTGTAGCTAGACTAGACCTTATGTTGTCATTTAGTTTGGGACAATACCTTCGTGACCTTTACGCTCAGAAGCACCAGTGGTTTTTACGTAGGGACGTGATCCTGTTAACGAGGTGTCCGGTTCCCAAGTACCAGCCAGATCATAAGGTGTATTCGGACACAAGGTTCTCTGTGTTATCGGTGGCTGCGCGTACGCCGTTTCCTCAATTCGCGGGACGCACGCGGTGGGGAGGTCGGTTGTCTCATCCCTGTAAGATTATACAACGTATTTGCTTCTTTCAAGTGCGGCTCCGCCAACGTAGTATGTGTACTGGGTTGCGTACATACTTGGTCAAGTTAGTCCGTTGTCCCCCTAGGCAAAGCACACAAGTTAAGGGGTTGATCAACATACGCAGTGAGATGCAAAAATGGCCCACATACCTGCAGACAGTTGGCGGTCGGTTACGGCCTCACCAAGTGAAGGGGTGCTTCGGTGTACATTCTAGAGCAGCCTACGTAAACGTAAATTTATACCCCGTGGACTATAAACTTAAGCCCCGAACAACATCAGCACGCTTGACATATCTACCCAAGTTGCCTTCTTTTTTCCCCGGAAGTCGAGCTTCTCCTTTTTTATGGCTATTAGCTTGCATGGTGGGATTGGTGCTTTGGGTTATATTGATTTCAGGTATTGGTTTTTTTGGTGTAGGCTTGTATTCTAAAGTGCAAGCAAACCTGCATATAAATTCGGGTGCAAGTCACTCGTTATCTTTAGGAGCATTCGCAGGGGAAACTCCGCAGGGGGCATCCGGAGTTTATGGGCTGTTACGTGGGCCAAACACCGACGCTGGTTGTGTGCTTCAATCACCGCGGAGCGTGATAGGCTCGGGCAGTATGTCACCATATGCAGGACTAGCGTCTAAATTATGGTGGCCCAGTCTTAGTTTGTTAGGGGAGGTAATTGATCCGATACTGCAGCTTATTTGGTGCCCAATTGCCGAATTAAACACTAGAGTGTCACAAACTCTTTGGGTTGGTGGACTTTATTATTATCTTGTAATTTGGGTTCCTTTTCTTTTTATCCAAAGTGGGTTACATATTTTGGTTTCTGTTTTTAATGTACTGAGTTGGGTTTGCGTAATCCCATTGTATGTACTATTAGGATATTCGGTCGAATTTACCTCGTGGACGGCTACATTTAATTTAGCTCAACTTATTGGATTTTATCAAGAGGCCTCTTCCTGGTGCTTGTTATATTTAATTTGGCTGCGTTGGCTGGTTCTGATCTATGTATTCCGCGTTTTTTCGACTTCATTACACCTGCCGTCCTTTCACTTGTACCAACGGTACAGGTGCAGGCACGGCAGTTATGGGAGTTGCGGGCCTACCGTTCTTCGGAAATCTTGGATTGTCGTCCTGCGGGAATCTATGATTACACAGACTACGTTTACACCTATGTTGTATAAGGACGCCAGTGTGTTGGCAAGCTGCAAACGATTCGTCGGTGTAGCCCCAACTTTGGTTTTATCTCGGCTACACATACTACGTCGGCGGAGCCGCAATGGAAAGAAGCAAATACGTTGTATAATTATACCGCGTAGTTTACATCCAGTAAACGGGTGGTGTAGTCATCGATTCCCGCAGTACGACAATCCAAGCTTGTGTACTGCGTATGTGTTGCATGTGCGCCCCCACCAATGTGGCCAGCTAAATTACACCAAGTTCAAGTACGGTGGTTGTGGTAGTTCGTGCAGAGACAAGTGGGTACACAAACTACGTCGGCGGAGCCGCAATGGAAAGAAGCAACTACGTTGTATAATAATGCAGTCCAAGTGTCTCGGCCATAAGCAAACCCTAGACTACGTGGGTGATCTCCGAACCGTAGGCCAACGCTTGGTTCGGTTACCGAATGATGCGCGTTATTCCGAGTTTACGTACTTTGGACAACCAAGTTCAATGAGCTCGTACACTTTTGCCGGTCTTTCCGTACGCGCGTCCTTAGGAAACCTATGGTTGTTCGGATGCACGGATCCTATACATTTATGCAACAGGCGGGAGGTCTTTCGTTTTGATTACTACAGCAGTTACCCTCGAAAAGGTCGAGACCCTGTAGTAGCCTCTGAACTTGAGCTGGGTGTATGGAGATGCATCCCCGCTAGCCACCGAACTATTGGGGTATGGACACTCCAATCAAGTAAATCAGTGATTAGCATTCACGCTGCATGTGCGCAGCAGCGCTGGAGCGGATGCAACACTTACACCCCTATTCATCCAAGTTGCCAGCGGCTTCCAAGTATGCGTATGCAGGTAGGCGGGTGGGTATACGGCTGGGGCTATCTCCGGATGCGACTTTATTTGGGTGTGATCTCGGTTGGACTAATAATTGTGTTATTTTTACGCCACGTGAGGTTGGTTGTATCGAACACCGGGCTATTCTATTTGGGGTCGGGACACGAAGGGTTCCATTCTACGCAGGTTGGATTGGGTGCATCGTCTGCGTTGCACCCAGTCCCCTCAACTGATGATCACATAAGCATAATTGGTGCCAATTACACGCCAAGAGCTGCGTTGGTATCACGTCCTTACGCAAGTATAAGTTCCGGTTGGCACCCAACGGGCAAACGTACGCGCTTGTCCTTGGTAATCTCTCCAGGAGATACGTGGCCGCCTACTCGTCTTTTTCCAAGGTACGTTCGTACTTACGGTATATCGGGCGATAACCTACCGACTCCTTGGGGTGTGCACGTGAAGGAAAGATCCAAGGTTCACGTCAAGATCCACACACGCCCACACTTTCTTGGATGGGTGCGGGTGCACACCCCTCCAATCGAGGACGGGTGTGTAGCAGCCAAGACTGCGCGGCTGCTTCGTATGTATTACCCCGGCGTAGGGGTATTAGATGCGGCCTCTTCTGTTCTTGGGTTAGTTCCGTCACCTTTGGGTCAAGTACGGTCAAGCAATACTACACACTCTTCGATAGCCTCCACCCAGTGGTGGCCAGGCCCCGTACTTCGGGAGCCGCTTGCGGCTGACCTAATCAAGGATAGTCATTCAATTCGTAGACCTCGGATCGTTAGGCTGCGCACAATCGGGGGGTGTGTACACCCACGCCGGGTCCAGCGACGCGTAGCAGCAGTCGTCCGTACTAAAGCGCGGCTGCGATCTACGTTGTCCCCCAATCACGTTTGTACACAATCGTCTCTTGCTTCCACCCTGTGGATGCCTGGTTACGTCCTTCGGAAGACGCTGCCGGCTGCACATACAACGTATGGACATACGTTGCATAATCCGCACCTAGTTAGGCAAGCTGGTTACAATCGAACACTTGCGTACCTGTCTCTACTGTCGATCAATATCGAAAAAACACCCACATCCCGGTATGCACACCCAAACCCTCCTGGGGTACGGTCAAGTTGTAGGTTTGTACGCTTTTTAAGAAATATTCAATCCAACACGCAAATGCCCACAACTGTTCACGGCATGAACAAAAGGTCAACCTTTACTGAACTTTACGTGTCTTTGCTATTTATTATGTTGCTTTGTGTTTGGTGGGTCGATTGGAGCGGGTCTTTTCCTGGAAATTGGGGAATGCCTTTATCTCCGGGCCCAGGGTCCATCTTCGATTGGCGGTCGTCCTCTTTTTTTGACGTAACCCCCGTACACACCGTAGAGTCCGCGGTGCGCGGCCTATCCGGTCAGTCCACCGTGCCAACGTCGTGGGCAAATATGTCCTCCTCTTTTTATGATTCTTGTTTGTTTGGAACGACCGGCCGAGGGGTAGAGTGGTATCCTCAGACTCCTAACACGCTCCATAGAACAGTACCGTCTTCTTACATTACGGGCAACTTGCATGATTTGTCTTTACATGGGACTGATTCTCAAGTGAATATGTCTTTCGATGTACGGCGGCTTCTTTATACGTATTGGCAATCGAATCGTTTTGGTCAAGGTTTTGGTTGGTTCTCTCAAACATATGGACTTTTTGATGTCATTTTTCATTCGATTATTTGCTTATTATGCGTCAACTGTTTTTGGGTTCTTGCAATCTTTAGATATCTACGGGTAAAGTTGCGTGATCGTTTTATTTAGTTCTCTTTGTTTGTCTGGTGGAGATCTTCATCTGCGTGTACGCTCCGTTTACCAAACTAGGTTCACCGTGTTACGCTCGCGTAGCTTCACCTCCGGCGCGAAGCAGAGCTTAACGCACTCTAAACTGCGTTCACGACGGCGTCTCTTCTGTATCCGATGCGTGCTTATCGTTCATTGCGGGCAATCCTATATTGCCATCACCCTCATCTACTATACAAAGCACCGCGCAGCATAAGGTCATTGCGTGCTCTCGTTCTGAACTTCTTCCCTCCCTTCGGGAAGCTAAACTTGTTGCTTCGGCTTTCTCAACTTGTTTTGAAAAAAGCACGTCCTTAGGCTTCCTTCGGGAAGCTTCACCTCTGGCGCTTCCTTCGGAAAGAGATAGCGGGTAGACTCCAACGTACGCACTCTCTTTCCGATGGAAGCGCCAGAGGTTCCCGAAGGAAGCAACTTTTTTCTGAACGTCCTTCGGGAAGCTTCACCTCTGGCGGCTTCCTTCGGAAAGCTTCACCTCTGTCGGGGTGGCGGTTTTCTGAAAGAAGCTCGGGAAGACGGCCTTATTTCATCAAGCACCCATAGGCTACCAGAGGATACGCGCGTATTTCCGCCAGAGGTGAAGCTTTTCGAAGGAAGCACGTCCTTCGGGAAGCGCGTCCCCCGAAGGACGCGGGCTTGATGAAAAAAGTTGCTTCCTTCGGGAACCTCTGGCGCTTCCCGAAGGAAGCGAACTTGTTTTGAAAAAAGCGCGTCCTTCGGGAAGCTTCACCTCTGGCGGAAAGCTGGTAACGTACGTCTTTCATAGTAACGTACGCCTTTCATAGTAACGGAGTGCGCCGCAGCTAGTAAGCCGCCAGAGGTGAAGCTTTCCGAAGGAAGCGGCAGAGGTGAAGCGTCTTTCAGAAAGCCGCCAGAGGTGAAGCTTCCCGAAGGACGCCCTTCCTTCGGGAGGACGCGCTTTTTTCAAAACAAGTTCAGAAAGCCGAAGGTACAAGTTTCACCTCTGGCGCTTCCTTCGTAAAGATAGCACGCAATGACCTTATGCTGCGCGGTGCTTTGGATCGTAAATGAAGGTAATGGCCATCTACGATCAAGTGACATACGCAGTATGTATTTACAATACAAGATTGTATACGCTGTATGACACTTGCTCGTATTTGACATCCAGTAAGCGCTGCTTCGCTATGCGGAGCATAAACTGGATGTGTCTACATTTTTCGAAGGCGCAGCCGATGGCAAATTCGATGAATACCTCCCCATACAGGCTCCCTGCGGGAGTGCGGGTTCGCAATGTCTTTTTTTCTTCCGTCCTTCGGGGACGGCCAGAGGTGAAGCTTACCTATGGGCGCCTTGATGGTGATCTTAGAGCCCCATCTAGGGTGCTGACCCTCAGCCGAGATGCTGGTGATTATGATCATGGTGATCACAGATCACCATCCACTCGGACGTGTACGTATAGTGAACTGCACCCCCGAAGGGAGCGGATTGCTCACTTAAGATTGCCACCTTTGGTTACCTTCGGTAAGAGCCGGCGCCCGTCCTTTGGAAAGGTTAGCGTTAAGACAGCTCGCCTAATATTTGGTTTCTTTGTATAACTGCGTAAGCAAGTAGTTCCTCTACGTTCAATGCCCGCCTGACCCACAATGAACGTCTTTCAGTAAGACAGCTGGTTGCTATATCTCTTCAAGACATTGACTTGTGTGCCGAAGGCAGGACGACCTTACGCTCGCGTAGCTTCACCTCTGGCGCGAAGCCGAGCTTTCTACACATACTGCGTATGACATACGCAGTATGTTACAAGGTCGTTATGTGACGCAAGGGGCTGACAACGGTGACATTTGGAAACTATCCAAGATACGTAGCGATGGTCAGAGCCTAGCAACGGAAGGGCGTAGGCCCTGCGCCTTTCCTAACCCGATGCCATTCTTACATAAACCTGCTTCACTACCTTATTACACTTGATCGTAGATTGCCCTAAAATGAACCACCCCCTACGGGCTCCATACGGGCTCCATACGGGCTCCATACGGGCTCCTTACAGGCTCTATACGGGCTCCCTACGGGCTCCCTACGGGCTCCATACGGGCTCCATACGGGCTCCATACGGGCTCCCTACGGGAGTGCGAGCTCTTATCCTTTGGGGGGCGAGCGTCTTGAAGAAATCTCGGTGCTCCTTGATCATAATCTATGCTGAGGGTCAGGGGAGCTACGCGGACGTGTACGTCAATCCGGCTAGTGCATAAAGCCATATGTAAATCGGTGAACTAAAATTACGTCCGTTTTGGGGCGTGTAACCAGCCAGCCCCTGCGTCTGCGTATGCGTATGTGAGGGTTCAACTTTGGCGAACATGCTGGTGAGCCGCGATCACCATCAACGCGCGGTGTAGTGAAGCTTAGCAGAGCTAGTGATCTGTTGACTCGGTCGCTTATCTAACTAGCTTGCTTGCAGAAAGACGGCGAACTCGCACCTCCAAAGGGGGTGCCTCGCTCTCCAAAGGATAAGAGCTAGGGTGAGGGGTGACGTACACGTCCGCGTAGCACTCGGTATGGTGATCTTCGATCACCATCAACAAGCCCATAGGTTTCTTCAAGATCTTCAAGACGCTCGCTCCCCAAAGGATAAGAGCTCGCACTCCCGTAGGGAGCCCGTAGGGGGTGGTTCACTTACGTCCGTGGGCCGAAGGAGGCGCACGTCTTTACGAAGGAAGGCTAGCTTCTTTCAGAAAGAGAGTGCGTCCGTTGGAGTCAATCCGCTTTCGGGAAGACGGACTTGTTTCAGAAAGGATACGCTCAACCATGCTCCCTTCTTCGAGGGAAGGATAACCTCGATGGATGCGATTCCTTGGAATAACGGAGGGAATGTTGCGTCTTTCCGAAGGAAGCCGCCAGAGGTGAAGCTTTCTGAAGGAAGTACGTCCTTCGGGAAGCGAGAACGCAGTGACCATGCTCGAAGATGAAGGTGAGGGCAATCTACGATTGCCATAAGAAGCCTATAAATGTTTTGTGTGTTATCAGCTGTGGCGCAAGTATATTTTATGATTGGTCACAACGAACGTCCATACACTTTGTTGGTCCTGCTCAGTTTCGAATAATGAGCAACCCCTTAGGGGTTGCGAGCTTACAACACCAAGTGACCTAAACTACCTTCGTGTGTTACGAGCACGACCGGTAAGATACGGCGTCCGTTTATGAAACTTGGTGGATGAGTAGGAGCTCAAATCCACTGTTGCGGTCAAGGCTAAGTGCCAGAGGAGCCCAGAGGTGAACGGTGCGGCAAATGACTTGCTTTCTGCACCAAGTGCAATAGCCAAGCTTTGCCTAGCACGCGCTACGAGCGTCGCGTGTGGTGCGTAAAGGCCGAACGTGCGTACTTGGTCGCCCATTACCTAAATAGTACGTTTGTGGTACTGGACCGATAGGTGGGGTTCCGAGCAACAGGCTAACCGGAGGTAAACCTTACGGATCTTCTATACTCAATCCGGTGGGTGTCCCGAGATTTTGAATACAATCAGGTCTTTCCCAGGCAAAGTTGGATACGCGTGCTTTAGGAAAAAAAAAAAAAAGATGGTGTTTATACAAAGGAAGGACAGCAGTCAGTCCTTTGTATAATCAGGTGGGCGCTGCGGTGACGGAGCTCACTTGTACCACCCAACGAGTCTGAAGCGTAATCCACTGGCCAGTTGACGGGATACGATCTTCTTCAAATTCTGTAAACACAGTGAACTACCCCCAAATCTTGGGTACGCACGAAAACAAGTTAGAGACCAACACGCCTAGGTTTTACCCGAACGCAAGTGAGCCTGCTCTAGGCTGACGAATACAAACTGTGTAGGCCTCGGCGCGGTATCCTTAGGATTGTGCGCTCATTTTCGCTTTATTTCATTAATTGCGCCGAGGTCCAACCAAGATTGCTATAATCGTACTAAGCTACGCGCCAGAGGTGAAGCTACACGAGCGTAAACACACGTGCATACTTGGGGGATCACCCCCTAGATCACTCGAGATCTTTGGGTCGACACCAACGGAGCACTCGATTTATTCGGGATGACGCGAGTAGATTAAAGATCACCATCAAGGTAACGACGCTGTCTTTACGAAAGAATCGAGAGCACCGCACCGTTTGCGTATTGATGGTGATCCAAGATAACCATGAAGAGGGGAACGCGGTGCTTAGTAGACCAAGGAAAGCGATCTTGAAGAAAGCAGCGAAGGCAATACGACCTACCTTCGTGAGAACGGAAATACGCCGGCGCAGCGGGGCACTACCTTACTAGGGCAAGCTCTATTCTTTCCTAAGGAAGAGCGTGATAGTGCCACGCACCCGCTAACTACAATAAGGAGTAAGGATTAATCCGTCCTTCGGAGCAGGGCCTTCCATGGCTATGCTCCGCATAGCGAAGCGAAGCAGAGCTTACCCAAGGTGACCTTGTACATAAAGTGAGTCCAACGGACGCACTCTAGTCCTTCGGCTTTATTCGGAAAGACACAACCGCCATGGAATACCTCTGCGGGGGGCGGAGTTAGGTTACGCGTGGATGGTGATCTTTGATCACCAGCATCTACGATCTGCATTCCAAAGGAGGGAGGTCAACTCGATTACGCACAAGCGCGGCCGCTGATTAGAGAACTACGCTGTGCTAATTATGCATGGCCGTCGTTCCGCCAGAGGTGAAGTTTCTTCCCTACCTTTGGGAGGACGCACGTCCTTAGGCTTTCTGAACGTCCTTCGGGAAGCTTCACCTCTGGCGGCTTTCCGAAGGAAGCCGAAGGAAGCGAACTTGTTTTGAAAAAAGCGCGTCCTCCCGAAGGAAGGGCGTCCTTCGGGAAGCTTCACCTCTGGCGGCTTTCCGAAGGAAGCGAACGTCCTTCGGGAAGCTTCACCTCTGGCGCTTCCTTCGGAAAGCTTCACCTCTGGTGGGGTGGCGGCTTTCCGAAGGAAGCGAACGTCCTTCGGGAAGCTTCACCTCTGGCGCTTCCTTCGGAAAGCTACACCTCAGGCGCTTCCCGAAGGAAGCGATACAAGTTCAGAAAGAGAGTGCTGCGCATACTTAGGTAAGGGGTATCCGAGACGGACGTCTTTCAGAGGCACACAAGCGGCTACGCACTCCCTCCTTATAAAAACGGCTACTAAGGATAGCGTGGCAGCGTCGGACATGTGTTAGGTTGGTCAAAGAAACCACGTTGCCAGAAAGAAGGAGGGAATCTTGTTTACATAGAGGATACGCGTTCTCCGAAGGACGGACGTACACGTCGTCAACTACCAACCCCGCGGTATTGTATCGGCAAGTAGGTAGAGTTGACCGAGGCGGTAAAGAAAAGACATATCGTTAGACTAACCGCAAAGCTTCAACTACGCCACGGAACTACGGCCAATAGGACTTGACCCCAGACACCCGCTTTATTTGAGCAAGTCACCATCCGTATTTCGGAGAGCGTGGATTTCAAAGGACCAAAAGGGTAGGACTTGGTTTACGAAGGACGGATAGACACCCTAGCAGCTACGGACAGCTACGAGCAAGTCAGCACCTAGACGAACGTATTTCTCTTCAAGACACCTCGTGTCAACGAGGACCGAGGGTCACCAAAGCTGCGAAGGGCGCTAAACTGGGCTACGAAGATGGTCACCTTTCCAAAGGACGGTGACCTTCCAAGAGACAGGACAAGTCCAAGTACGTAAATAGTGACCACGCACCTCCAAAGTACACATACTACGTATGCAAATACGTTGTATAATGGGGGTTATTGTTGACGGTATGCGAATTACGAAAACTCACCTCAAGGCTTTGCGTTCGTTTACTTACTGCGTGCTTTCTAAAAAACAGCGTATTCAGCTTCCGTCTTGCAGCGATGGGGTGCTGATAATGCGTCGCGAACGTGAATGTCAGCACGTAGGGAATGAAAACCTAACCACCCACTACCCCACCCGGTAAGCTCGGCTACGCGAGCGTGAACCCGGGTTGTGTATACCTCTCTAGGTCAAAGTACACAATCTTGGATTGTACGTCCTTTGTAAGCTCGGCTTCGCGCCAGAGGTGAAGCTACGCTAGCGTAAATAGAGGATTACACAATCATGGAAGGCGCAGCCGATAGCAAATTCGATGAATAATACAGCGTATTGGACATCATCGAAGATGATGGTGACCTACGCAGTAGGTGTAAACGGATCAAGTTGTACAACGTAGGCACCTAGTGATCATACAGAAACAGATGGGTAACGTACTTCATTTCGTGCACTCCACTTAGAACCTTATATAAATAACGGCAACTCTAGTTTATTGTAGCCTACGCAGGGTTATAGTTTTGTGTTCTTGTCGTAGAGACTAGCAGCGTATAAAAGGGTACACATTCTACGTATGCAAATACGTTGTATAAGGCATTGATATGCGTGCACTTGGTTATGTCCAAGTCAGGAGCAAGCCATCTGCGTGCACTCGTTATACAGAATATTAGGGCTGATACGAAAAGATGGTGAGCTACGCTCACCAGAAAAGCGTGCCCTGCACTCAATACGCAGGTGTCACTGGCGTGTTTGTGCACCTAGTTACGGACCAAAGTACGGACCAACCGGGTGCGATTTTTCCTTGGGATAGACATGCGCGTCATTTATCTAATAACTTAAGGTTGGAACCTTGGAGCTCGGTGTAAACGCAGGTCACCACTGGCGGCGTTACGTCCATAAAAAAAAAAAAAACAAGCCAGACGTCCACCCCCTAAGGCGGTGCAATCGTTCGTCAAGATCTCCTCTCCAAAGGAGGTGCGCCGTATCTTAATGCTTTGGAAATCAGGAGGTAGCTGCTTATCGTAACAACACGAGCCACACCCCTAGGGTGTGCGAGCATAACCGCTGGCGCCGTATTGCCGAGAGCGAGCTAGTACGCCCAGTTAATTAGGGACGGGAGTGAGCAGGCGGTAGGCGGACTTCCTCCCAGGGAAGTGAATGAATGTGATCGAATAACGCAATTCTTTAGTTCCGCTACGAAGGTAATGCTCTCGGCACAGAAAGACAGAGCAACGCGAGGTCTTTTCCTGTATAAGAAAGGACGTTGCCCTACTCTGGCCTTCATTCATAAACAGCTCCGAGGTCTGTAACTCTTGACCCAAACTCTGGCATAAACCTCCGGGCCTACTAGCGTTGTTACGCTAGCGTAGCTTCACCTCTGGAGCGAAGCAGAGCTTAGGTAGGCTGGCAAAACTCTCACTAGATGTGTGATTGTGTGGTTCAAGTGAAACTACCACCAAGGTTCCCATGCAGACGTTGGTCTTTTTCTCCAACTGGAGAAGGGCCTCCACCAACAGTCAAGGGTTTTCGGGGAATCAAGGGTTTACGCTCGCGTAGCTTCACCTCTGGTGCAAAGCAGAGCTTACCCAAGCCACAGTCAGCGTAAACACAGGGAACAAAACAATGTAGGTGCTGCGCACCCCTTGGAATACGACTGCAGTGAGCACACCTTGGTAAATCAAGACGTTTGCTGGGCAGCCCTTAGAGATCGACAATACGGCCTGTTGCATTTGGCCCAAGCGGGGGGTGGCCTGGTATACGTTATACAGAGGTTTAATCCTCGATTTCCAAAGGACTTACAATTTCCGAAGGACGGTTGTGACACTGTAGAGGCCTGGTGGCTAAAAGAGTCGTCTTTCCCTAGAGGTTGTTGGTTCACATATACAACATCAACTTGGTAATCAAAGAAAGGTCTTGTTTTACTAAGCTCTGCTTTGCGCCAGAGGTGAAGCTACGCGAGCGTAAGGACGGCGAGGGTGCGCGAGGATCACCAGGATAGTTGCAATAGCGGCAACGCATGCCTTGGTCTTTCCCGTCCTTCGGGGACGGACATCAAGCCCATAGGTTAGCTTGACCTCTTGACCTCTGGCCGTCCCCGAAGGACGGAATAAAAAACGACATGGCGTGCGAGCACGCCCGTAGTAAGCCCGTAGGGGGTGGTTCACTAACGTCCGTGCCCATCCGTCCCCCCCCAGCCTCCTACGTTTCCCTACGTACCTCTTCAAAAAGTACGTCCCCACCAAAGGTGTAGCTTCCCGAAGGAAGCCGCCAGAGGTGAAGCTTTCCGAAGGAAGCGCCAGAGGTGAAGCTTCTTTCAGAAAGCCGCCAGAGGTGAAGCTTCCCGAAGGACGTTCAGAAAAAAGTTGAAACTCTGGCGCTTCCTTCGGAAAGCCGCCACCCCGCCAGAGGTGAAGCTTTCCGAAGGAAGCCGAAGGAAGCGAAGGACGCCCTTCCTTCGGGAGTAAGCCGAAGGACGCGCTTTTTTCAAAACCAGTTCGCTTCCTTCGGAAAGCCGCCAGAGGTGAAGCTTCCCGAAGGACGTTCGCTTCCTTCGGAAAGCCGCCAGAGGTGAAGCTTCCCGAAGGACGTTCAGAAAAAAGTTGCTTCCTTCGGGAACCTCTGGCGCTTCCTTCGGAAAGCCTCACCTCTGGCGGGGACGTACGTCTTGAAGAGCTCAGAGTGCGTCCGTTGGAGTCAACCCGCTATTTCCAAGACGGACTTGTTTCAGAAAGGATGCGCGTAGTTCAATTGCTGGCAATCAACGATAGCCATCACGATCATCTATGATGATGGGTACTACGTGCTCTGAAATACGCTCGTATGTTTCCTCCGACTTGCAGAGAGCGGCTGCGGGTGATACGCACCTTATGCTTTTTGAAGGTGATCCAAGATCACCATTTAGAGTGCTGACGTTCACGTCCGCGTGGATCAAAGATCTCCTTCACCGTAAACGTATATGATGGTCAGCACGTATAGGCACCCAGAGGTTACCAGCGGATTCGCGTAGCACGCAGGGACACCAACGGAAGCACTCTTCATTCGGGAAGACGCCCTAGGTGACCAAAGGTTACCCGTCCCTCTAAGAAGGGAGCAAGTTTACGCGTGGATCAACATCACGTTCTCTGCAAAACGATCGTGAATGCAAGCAGGAAAAAGCAACCATTGGTTACGCGCGTCTTTCCGAAACAAGTTCAGCTTCCTTCGTAAAGATGCAACTTCCAAGGAATACCTCCGTTCAAGACGTACGTCCCCCGTGGGGAACGGAGGAAGGATAAAGGATACGCGTGATGGCAATCCTAGATTGCCATCATCAAGTGAACGACGCGGACGTGTGCGTCCGCAGATGAAACGACGTCCGGACTTTGGGGGAACTACGTATTTGGTAAGCAGCTCCGGTAAGCTCGCTGCCTCCTACCTAGGACTAGGAGCCAACTCGGGGAGTAATACAGCGTATTGACATACAAAGAATGTACCTTCGCTATATGTGTACACAGGCTGCGCTTATGGTATAAGATGAAAAAGATTCAAGTGCACCAAATAAACATATGAGGGATTTGTTAGCGTTTTCTTAAACTGTAACGCTGAATACCTACGTTTTTTCCTAAGGAAGAGTGTTTTTCATAACTTGGGTATTCACGCAAAAATTTTTACAATGGAGCACATACCGTTTTTTTTTTTGGACCCATCTCAAGAGGTGAAGCGAGGTAGACTAGGTTGGGTCAAATGATCTTGAATGACTCCAACGGACGCACTCTCTTACTTGGGAAAGACGGCGTTATTTCATCAAGCACCGCGTAGCACGCAGTAAGTACACTAAGCTCTGCTTCGCGCCAGAGGTTAAGCTACGCGAGCGTAACATCGGACAACCAAGGATATACTGAGAGTGCGCGTCGAACATGATTACACAAATTGCGTAGGCACGTTCTTTGTATGTAAATACGTAGTGTAGTCAACCAGACGACAGCGAGCGCCTTCAATCTTGTAGAGTAGGGGGAGCGGCCGTTGCTTTAGAGAGGCACATTGTTGTTATCCGAGTCATACGCGTTAAGATTAGGCTCTCCTGCATACACGCTCATAAAGTGTGACGGTAGTAGGCCTAACATCTGGGAAAGTTATTTGCGCTGCCACCCCAGCCCCAGTAGCGGATGCTGTTCTCTTTGTTAGTTCACGACGTGAAGGTCTACGCGCTTCCTTCGGAGTCCGGCCTACGGTACAGAAAGACATCGCACCTCTGGTTAGGGTGGTTAAGAGCAGATGTATCCCGTAATTGACGTTCACTGTTGTGCTTGGCACGTTTTTGAGGGTGAACCAAGAGTAGCAGCAATACAGTGTAGTTACGCTCTCGAAGCAGAGCTAAATACAGCGTATAAACGTATTTACGCTCGCGTGGCTTCACCTCGGGCGCTTTCCGAAGGAAGCATACGCTGTATACACAGACCGTATGTACACTTGATCGCCATCACCTTCAGCTACGATATGCTTTACAAAGGAGCGCACAGCATAAGGTCAATGCGTGCTCTCTTTCCGAAGGAAGCGCCAGAGGTGAAGCTTCTTCCCTTCCTTCGGCAAGCGCCAGAGTTGTAGCTTTCCGAAGGAAGCCGCCAGAGGTGAAGCTTCTTTCAGAAAGCCGCCAGAGGTGAAGCTTCCCGAAGGACGTTCAGAAAAAAGTTGCTTCCTTCGGGAACCTCTGGCGCTTTCTTAAAGAAGCTTCACCTCTGGCGCTTCCTTGGGAAAGGGCGTCTTTCTTCTTCCTCCCGAAGGACGGGCGTCCTTCTTCGTTCTGAACTTGTTTCTGAACGTCCTTCGGGAAGCTTAACCTCTGGCGGCTTCCTCCCGAAGGAAGGGCGTCTTTCGCTTCCTTCGGGAAGCTTCACTTATGGCGGCTTTCCGAAGGAAGGGAAGAAGCTCGCGTAAAGACGCAACTGCCTTTGACTACCTCCGTTTCCCTCCGGAGAGGCAAGCGCATCAATGATGGTGATCAAAGATCACCATTCAAGAGTTAACGCGTAGCCTTCCTCTGTCTTCCCGTAGCAAGCCGCCAGCGGTGAAGCTTTCCGAAGGACGCCGAAGGACGCCCTTCCTTCGGGAGGACGCCGAAGGACGCCCTTCCTTCGGGAGGACGCCGATGGACGCCGAAGGAAAAAGTTGCTTCCTTCGGGAACCTCTGGCGCTTCCTTGGGGGAGAGAGAGCGGGTAACCTCAGGCGTCTTTCCGAAGGAATAGGGTCTTTCAGAAACCTATGGGCTTGATGAAAGAAGGCAGTCTTTCCGAGCTTCTTTCAGAAAGCCGCCAAAGGTGAAGCTTCCCGAAGGAAGCGAAGGACGCCCTTCCTTCGGAAGGAAGCCGCCAGAGGTTAAGCTTCCCGAAGGACGTTCAGAAACAAGTTCAGAAAGAGAGTGCTTCCGTTGGAGTCAACCCGCTCTCTCCTTCTCAACTTGTTTCTGAACGTCCTTCGGGAAGCTTCACCTCTGGCGGCTTGATGAACTTGTTTTGAAAAAAGCGCGTCCTTCGGCTTTCTGAACTTGTTTTGAAAAAAGCGCGTCCTTCGGCTTCCTTCGGAAAGCTTCACCTCTGGCGGGGTGGCGGCTTTCCGAAGGAAGCGCCAGAGGTTCCCGAAGGAAGCAACTTGTTTTGAAAAAAGCACGTCCTTCGGCTTCCTTTGGGAAGCTTCACCTCTGGCGCTTCCTTCGGAAAGCTAAACCTCTGGCGGCTTTCCGAAGGACGTGTAACCTTCGGGAAGAAACAGTGGGTTCACGCTCGTCTTGCAGAGAACCTAGGAACCTAAAGTGAACTTTGCACAGAATCGCATTAGCTTTTATATGGGATAACATGAGCGTGTCCTAGTATTTACCCCAGCGAATGTAAACCCCGCTGTGGGTATTTGGGTCAGAAAGCTTAGTGAAACTTGCGTCTTTCTACGAGACAAGCAACAGGTAATTGTTGCGCTCGCGCTAGCGTCCACCAAGTTACTGTTCGTGCCTTAACACGCAAACCTCCGATGTGATAATTATGTATCTTTACTTGACAAACCTTCGCGTCTTATACCTGATGCGTCGGCGAATGATCATTACATGCATATGTAGGCAAGGGGTTTACACATCCAGATTATGCTCCGCATAGCGAAGCGAAGCAGAGCTTACTGGATGTCAAATACGCTCTAGTGCTACCTTCGGAAAGCGCCAGAGGTGAAGCTACGCGAGCGTAAACACGATCAAGTGTATTTACAATCGAAGATTGTACATACGCTGTCTTATTCAGCGAAATTGCCATCGGCTTCGCCTTCGAAGAATGTGTAATCATCGATATCCAAAGGACCGAATATTGTGGACACCTACTAGGTACGCACTTCCGTTGTTGGGGTTTGGCCATCAGTCGGATTTAGTTCACGGCGAGATGATATGCATCCAAGATGTATATCTGCTAACCCCCTTCGGGAGCGCAGCGCGAGCGACGAGGGCATATTGGATGTTGGTGTATGAAAAAAGGCAGTGCTCCGCGTTTCATTCAGAAAGACGCAATTGCCCTGGAAGCCCGCCGTCCCCCACGGGGGACGGACGTTTGTCAGAAGGCAGCGCATCAATAGAAGTTGGTATGATCCTTGAAGTGGGCTTAGTGTAAAAAGGCTGCTGCTTTCCGAAGGAAGCGAAGCACGCTCTTCCAGAGCTTTCTGAACTTGTTTTGAAAAAAGCGCGTCCTTCGGCTTCCTACGGGAAGCTTCACCTCTGGCGGGGGACGCGCTTTCCGAAGGAAGCGAACTTCTACCTTCGGCTTCCTTCGGGAAGCTTCACCTATGGCGGGAAGCGAACTTGTTTCAGGAAGCTCGGGAGGACGTCCTTCTTTTAGGTGGACGCCGAGCTTCTTTCAGAAAGAAGAAGGACGCGCGTTTCCCGAAGGAAGCAAAGCACGTAATACCCACGCATCCCGAAGGACGCACGTCCTTCGGGAAGCGTGTCCTTTTAAAAAAGCGCGGGGGGACGCGGGCTTCTTCCCTTCCTTCGGGAAGGGCGTGCTTCGCTTCCTTCGGAAAGCGGGTAACGTACGTATTTCAGCAGTACGAGCGTTTCCCGAAGGAAGCAAAGCACGCACTACCCTGGCCACCCCCGCCAGAGGTGAAGCTTCTTCCCTTCCTTCGGGAAGCACGTGCTTTTAAAAAAGCGCGGGGGGACGCGGGCTTCTTCCCTTCCTTCGGGAAGGGCGTGCTTCGCTTCCTTCGGAAAGCGGGTAACGTACGTCTTTCAGCAGGACGCGCGTTTCCCGAAGGAAGCAAAGGACGCGAAGGTCCCAAAGGTTTCCGAAGAAAGCCTCCTTTCTACTAAGGAAGAGCAACAAGTTCGAAGGACACTGATCCTCCGGCGTTGTTCAGAAGTACGACTCATCTCTACCAGGGACCCCTGCTTTATGAAAGACGTACGAAGAACGCCCCTCTCTAAAGATCATCAGCTACACACTGATTTCCAAAAGACGGCATATCAAGAGACGTCCGTGCTTCTGAAAGGATGGTATTCCTACCTCCGACTCGAGAGCTGCCATCCTTTGTAAAGCGGTTGGTAGATTAGGCTCTGCACGTCCTTCGGAGCGTGGGGACTTTGCCCATTATTGTATATGAGGACGATGGTGATGTTCGATCACAGTCGTTGCGTCTATCAAGTATAGGCCTACCCAAGTTAAAGCATCAACGACGGAGATGCACGCCTTTCTGTGCAAAGCACGCATCACGCTTTACCTATGGCGCTGTTCAGAGATAACGTGACCCAAACTTTGGATGGACTGCTACACTTGACACTCGAGGGGTGGGATTGTGTTACGCTCGCGTAGCTACACCTCTGGCGCGAAGCAGAGCTTAATCAAGTAAACTTAATAGATTCGGTGTGGAATACGTCCAGTCTAACCAAGTGGGATTACGTGCTATTGGTCGTGCAGAGTGGGAGCTCATCTAGGGATTGCGTCCTCCAAGGTTGTATCTAGGGTATATGCGCAACATCCTAGGGGATTGACGCAAGCAAACCTACTAGCGAATGAGGCAGAACGGATTGATGGCACGTAAATGCCATGATATGGGCACGTAGGGATGCGCCGATTACAGGTGAATGTGGCACTTGACAGAGCCGCGTGCGATGTCAAGGAGCGTCGATCTCAAGATATACGGTGGTAACTGGTGTTCAGCTATACAAGCTAAATTATACGACACGTGCGCCGCATTGGACGTAGGTGGGCGGTAACTCCCGCAGGGATATCCAACGCGACCAAGACACCCCAGTAGGGGTAGTGCTTTGCTTCTATGAGCCGGCGGGGATGTTCACAGACTGCGGTCCTACGGGAGGGATTGTTGAGTGGGATGCTGTGATCAATAAAACACGTCAGTGCTGGCCAAGGCATCAACCAAGTTGATGTTGTGGCTTTGATACAATCGATGGTTTCCTCACCAATGCAAGGTAACCCTATATTGAAGGGGGAACTGACTACAACGAACGCACGCTATTTCCGAAGGAACAAGTTCGCTTCCTACGGAAAGAGAGCACGCAGTGACCATAATCGTAGATGATGGTGAGGGCAATCTAAGAGTGCCATCAATTGAACTACGCGTTACCTTCCTATGTCTTGAAGATAGCGGGTGCTTTAGGAAAGATGGCCGTCTTCCCGAGCTTCTTTCAGAAAGCCGCCAGAGGTGAAGCTACTTCCCTTCCTTAGGGAAGCCGCCATAGGTGAAGCTTACCAAAGGAACAAGTTCATCAAGCCGCCAGAGGTTAAGCTTCCCGAAGGAAGCGAAAGAAGATCAGAAAGAGCGTGCTGGTGGTCCCCACCTTATGCTTCTTGAGGGTTAACCAAGATCACCATCCAGAGTGCTTGTGAAAGACGGCCGTTTTACCGAAGGTTACACGTCCCCCGCCAGAGGTGAAGCTTCCCGAAGGAAGCCGAAGGACGCCGCCAGAGGTGAAGCTTTCCGAAGGAAGCCGAAGGACGCGCTTTTTTCAAAACCAGTTCGCTTCCTTCGGAAAGCCGCCACCCCGCCAGAGGTGAAGCTTTCCGAAGGAAGCCGCCAGAGGTTAAGCTTCTTTCAGAAAGCCGAAGGAAGCGAAGGACGCCCTTCCTTCGGGAGGAAGCCGAAGGACGCCCTTCCTTAGGGAGGAAGCCGAAGGACGTGCTTTTTTCAAAACAAGTTCGCTTCCTTCGGAAAGCCGCCAGAGTTGAAGCTTCCCGAAGGACGTTCAGAAAGCCCAAGGAATAAGTTCATCAAGCCCAGCTTGCCGAAGGAACAAGTTCGCTTCCTTCGGACAGAGCGTGCAGGTGCTACGCACCTTATGCTTCTGAAACAAGGCCAGAGACCTAGGCTAGTTTGCCGAGACGGAATATGTCAGAGCTAAACCAAGTAATCCGCATTCTTTAAGACACCGTGTGCGTAGCAGCTAGGGCGTATGAGCTGCATCCTTCGGAAATACACGCCCGTCCTACGTAAGGAAGTACATCGACGGAGAGGGTAAAGAAAGACGTCTGTCTTTCGGAAAATAGGGCCTATAATCTGGGTGCTTTGGTCAGGAGAGTGTGGCGTGGTGTGCAACCTGAGCTTTTTGCTGGTGCTACAAGAGCAACCTGCGTCTTTCATATAGTGTGGTAGACAAAAGACGGTCGTATTTTACTAAGCTCTTCTTCGCGCCAGAGGTGAAGCTACGCGAGCGTAAGGACGTACGTCTCATCATCATCAGCGTAGCTGATGATCTTCAGAGACGAACTAGCCCTCCTTCCATCGAAGGGCGGAGGGGGGCGGGCGTCTGATCAGCATCCAGCCTTCGAAAAAAGAAGGGTGGATCTTGGATGGTGATCTCCGTACTCCAAAGAAAGTAGGAAATATGCACGCATATCGCGCATAAGCACTGCGGGTGTGCAACATCATTTTTACTGCAGGAGCATCCGCCGTCTTTTGACAAGCGCCCAGAGATGACCAGAGGTGACCATAGATGAGCAGAGGTTGCCAAAGGCAAGGCTGCTTAGGGAATTCGGGATAAGCGTACCATTCAGTAGTGTAAAGAAGGTGGGGCAGGTTGATACCATAAAAAATCTTGCTGTGGTTAGACTACCAAACAAAAGGAAACGCGAGGTGCTTCGCTTTATACGGCGAGTGCGCTCGGATTATCAAGCCAATAGGATACCATAAAAGCAATAACCAATTGACGGTAACGGCGTACGAGTTCACGGGACTTAAACGTCGAAATAGGTACAGTTCACGATGGTGACGTATGGTGACCATCAATACTTTTTTCATCACCGAGTTCGCACTCAATGGGCGAGAAATTAACGCATGTGTGTGTTACGGTAGAGTTTCGTCCAGCTAGAGGGCGTACATACGTGATCTTGCTCAAACAGGGAGACACTTTGCGTTCAGGCTCGTCTTGCAGATAACCAAGTAAACTTACCCAAGGAAAAAAGACAAAGCGGCATAACATTGGGCTGCATCGGATAACTGAGGGTATGTGTATAGTTCACTTACTGCGTGCTCTATTCCTTCGGAAATACGCAACTGATTTGACGGCAGCGCATCCATGATGGTGATCCAAGATCTCTATTTCCCGGTCCGAGCGTCCCTCACTTCCTTCGGAAAGCGGGGAACGGAGGGGGACGGAGGAAGGATACGCGCGTGTTTACGAAGGAATAGCACGCATAAACCATACGCTGCGCGGTGCTTTGGAAAGCAGATCGTAGCTGATGGTTATAGCAATCTACGATCAAGTGAACATCATCTTCGATGATGTTCAGATCGAGCTCTTGTGCTTTGGGGAGCGAGCGTCTTTCCGAAGGAACAGCGTGTTTCCGAAGGAAGTGCGTTTTCCCGAAGGAAGAGCGTATTTCATCAAGCTAGGGGCTCTTTGATCTTAGGCTGCGCAATCCTTTGGAAAGCAGATCGATGAGGAGGGTCAGGGGCGCAACGCGGACGTGTACATCAATCGGTGGATCCTCCAAGTATTAAGCTCTGCTTCGCGCCAGAGCTGAAGCTACGCGAGCGTAAGGACCTACGTCGTTCCGAAAGCACGAGCTTTTTTTACGGAGACCGTAATGGATTCATATGTTACCTGGGTATACGCCGTTTTTCATCAAGCCCAAGCTTGGTTCCTAGCGCACGGCCTGGTTACGCTCGCGTAGATTCAGCTCTGGCGCGAAGCAGAGCTTACTAAAATCACGGAGTATGTTAGTTGCTGATACTCGAAGGTTATCACACCGAGACAGCTAGGGCTAATTTGACCAAGGAAGGACACCAACGGGCGAACGTCCACGAATCACGGACTTAAGTGAAATATACTAGACCAACCCCCCTTGGGGGTGGTTCGCTGACGTCCGTGCCCCGAAGGTAGCGCATACGTTCGGCCGTTGGAGTCAACTGGAACAACTACGCGATAGAACCAGCCGGACGGTCACGTCTGCGTGGGAAGGCAATGGTTGATTGCCAGGATCACCAGCATATACGATGAGGTTCAACACACCTTCTGCTGCGCGATCTAGCGCGCAGCAGAAGATCAACAGGTAGCTACTCTCTCTTTCCGAAGGAAGCCGAAGGACGTGCGTCCTCCCCAAGGAAGGGAACTTGTTTCGCTTCCTTCGGCTTTCTGAACGTCCTTCGGGAAGCTTCACCTCTGCCGGCTTTCCGAAGGAAGCCGAAGGAAGCCGAAGGAAGCGAACTTGTATTGAAAAACGCGCGTCCTTCGGCTTCCTTCGGAAAGCTTCACCTCTGGCGGCTTGCCGAAGGAAGCCGAAGGAAGCGAACTTGTATTGAAAAAAGCGCGTCCTTCGGCTTCCTTCGGAAAGCTTCACCTCTGGCGGCTTTCTGAAAGAAGCTTAACCTCTGGCGGCTTCCTTCGGGAAGCTTCACCTCTGGCGCTTCCTTCGGAAAGACGGACTTGATTCAGAAAGGATACGCGTAGCCCGCAGTAAAGAATGCGTTCACGCCGGGAACCAAGTAAACTAGACAGCGTATTGAACATCCAGTAAGCTCGGCTTACGAAGGAAGGACGTCCTTTGGAAAAAGACAGGGCTATACAACGTATTTGCATACGTAGTATGTGTATACAACGTATTTGCCGGCGGCTCCGCCGACGTAGTATGTGTATACAACGTATTTGCCGGCGGCTCCGCCGACGTAGTATGTGTATACAACGTATTTGCTTCTTTCAAGTGCGGCTCCGCCGACGTAGTAGGTGTATGCGGAGCATAAACGGGATGTGTATCCCGTTATACGAAGCAGATAATCGATGATGATCCTAGATGATGAAGGATCACAAAGTGAACGAAATTCCTTTCTGAAGATCATCATATACGATCGGCTTTGCAGATAAAAAGACGTGCTCGTGATGGTAAGCGAAGATCCCGTGTTTTGAAAGACGCAGGAATCATCATCATATACGCAGAGGGCGGATTAATTTTGTACGTCCGGTGGTGATAGGTACCGCCTAGCAATGGCAAGGGTGCTGCTTCGTGCTACGCAGTGCTGAAAAACGTACGTTACCAAAGGACGCGTCTTTTGGCAACGTGTACCTTACAAAAGGGCCAGGTGCACATGAGCTTTTTTTTGGAGAGGACTGCGTGTTATTGAGCGCACAGACACCGTTTGGGTTTACGTACGGCGGCTTCGGGGTGGGTTGGTGTGCACGCAGTGAACTTGACAATCGGCCGCTTATATGGTGATCACTAGTTCTTGAGTAGAATCCGTTGGTCTAAGGCCAAATTGCAGTGTTATCGATGGACAGCTTACATGTGTGAAACGACGTGCATATCACCAGAGATGCAGGTGTTATTGCAATTCCTAGCCTGACGTGAGCTGAGGGTTTACTTTGCTAAGACGAGCTCGCTCCCCAAAGGATAAGAGCTCGATCAAACCACAACCGTTAGGGGAGGTTCACTTACGTTAACGACGTGCGTCCGTGTACACAGACAGCGCATGTAAATACGCTGTCTAACATGTGATCCAGTGTAAAAATGCGGGATACACATCCAGTTAAGGCTCCGCAGACACATACGACGTAGGCAAAAACGTTGTATAGCGATGTCTGATTCCAAAGGACGTCGTTGCTTCGGGAGCTTGCTGGATGTCAAATACGCAGAAAAATAGCATCATTTATGTTTACACTATAGGTGAATAACCCAAGTGCATAACGGGCGTTGAGCACCACCTCTTTTCTTTGAGGAGTATCGGCGATTTACGATCAACGTTAACGATTCAACTTACTGAAAAAGGGCTAAGCTCTGCGTCGCGCCAGAGGTGAAGCTACGCGATAGTAAGGCCGGGCTACTGCTGAAACGAAGCGCGGGCGTGGCTGGGTGTATGTCTACACGCAAACGGCGAGTTCATGTCCATCTTTGATGATAACCACTTCGCTGTAGCGCGCGGGGGGTTGGTAAGAGTGTACACATACTGCGTAGGTCACCATCATCTTCGAGGATGTCCAATACGCTGTATACTTACGCTCGCGGAGCTTCACCTATGGCGCGAAGTAGAGCTTAGTACCACCAATCTATGGTGTTACCGATCTGGCTCTATGAACGAAGGCACACGTACTTTGTTGCACCACTGACGGGGGTGCACCCTACATGTGGGCACCTAGGGTAACATACGATCTACGTAGGGTTGACGTTCACGTCCGAGTGGAGGGTGATCAAAGATCACTATGAGCATCACCCTAATCTACCATGAGGGTTAGCACCCCTTGACAAGAGGCTGCGCGGTCAATGGGAAAGCAGATCGACGATCTGCTTTCCCAGGGATGGAGATCAAGGAGCATATGCTCTCTCGACCTTCGGGAAGACGGAGGGGAACGGAAGGCTTCCATGGCAGTAGAATGTTGAACGCATAGACCCACAGGGTAGATTATGGTGATCAAGTGTACACAATATTCGGTACTGGGGAAATCGAAGATAATTGACTCCAACGGACGCACGTCCTTGTTTCAGAGAACGTGATGGCAATATACGATTGCCATCAGGGGACCGCACCCCCGAAGGGGGTAGTGGGTACGTGGTTGAACAAGAGGCTGTTTTTAGGTTACACCAGCAGTCGTGTGCACGCAACGAGGTCATGGAAAAATTTCTAGTGAATCAACCAGCGTGGCTGGTTTGGAACAAAAGTGAACTATACTAAGAAAAAATTCAGAGGGAGTTGTACGTTTCGGTGTATGGTGGCGGTGCACTGCGGGACCATTAAGCAAACTGCGGCTTATGGTTTGAAGGTAAAGCCATTTGTGGTTGTTATGGGCGTCTAGACTTGCAAGGACTGGCATTATACAACGTAGTTGCATACCAAGTATGTGTACACATACAGTTTATGCTCCGCAGAACGATGTCTGTTTCCAAAGGACGTCGTTGCTTCGGAAGCCGAGATCACTGGATGTCAAATACGCGGTATGACACATATGGTGTAGGTCACCATCATCTTCGATGAGGTCCAAGACGCGTAATAAACGCTAACATAGCAGGTGGGAGGTTGTCGTTAGTTCAGAATGACGGAAAGCTTTGGGTTGCATCTAAAGCGTAAAGGAGTATGTCCGAAGGAAGAAAGCACCACCAACGGGGGTGGGTTGAGGGAGCACTTATCCTTTGGGGAGCGAGCTAAATGACAAGCGACGATAGCGTGTGAGAGTGGCACAGATGGCTTTACAGAAAGCAGCCCAAGATGGTCACCATTCCAAAGGACGGTGACCATATAAGAAGACTATCGGTGATGATAAACAATTGCAGGCTGTACCTGGAGCGAATAGGGTTGTGGGGCCCCGTGGGGATGGTTAGAACCTCAACAAGATCGGAGATTACTAACGTGAATGCAGCACGTCTGTCTGCGTTTTTAGGTCGTCAAAGTTATGGCCGCAAAAGTACCGTTGTCTCAGCACCTAACGGGGTGAGTGGCAACACAGGCTGGTGGAATACCTTGGTTACTTATGCAACCACAACGGATCACAAAAAGATTGGACAATTGTACATTATTTTGGGTGGGTTTTCTGCCTTAATTGGTACGTATTATTCAATTTTGATTCGACTGCAATTGGGAGGATTTTCAGTGTTCGGTGAAAATTATCAATTATATAATGTGATTATAACATTACACGGAATTACAAGTGCGAGGCGGAAGAATCGGTATAGGGATAAAGATAGGGACCTTAAGCTCAGCTTCGCCTCGGAAAAAAGACATCCGACCTTTGGAGAGCGTAAATCCCTGTCTGGTCTACAGAGCCTTAAACTCCGTACACCAACTCAACTAGCAGCGCTGTGGTCGGACTGGCCCAGAGTTGGAAGCCCTAGACGAGGAGTCTGCAGGATGGCAGAGCACCTGAGAGCTCGGATTAACGTTCCGCTTGGCGGGCGGGGAGTACGGGACATAGTAACCGGAAATCCACAACAACCTGGCCTGAAACCGAAGAAATTCGCGCAACACAGCCTGGGCACGCGGACCCGACAAGACCTGTGGGGCGTCCCCGGACCAAAGCGCAGATGGTATAGCTCGAGCTCTGATTCGGCAGTCAAAGACCTAACCGAGGCTAACGTCGCGAGTGCCATTGTGGTGAAAGATCCACAAGGCGCGGGGGAGGCGCGAAATGACCTTGCACACCTAGATGTGCCCAGGGACAATGCGCTGGCCCCCACCCAAGGAGTATGCACAGATTCTCGGAACTTATTTACCCATGCGGTGTCCACGGAAAGCTTATTGTCAGCATGGCATGAGCTGAAAAGCAACCCAGGAATGCTCACTCCTGGTACGGACACAACAACTCTCAATAAGATCGATATGTCCTGGTTCCAAAAGACCAGCCGACAACTACTAGAGGGTACTTACGTGTACCCCAACCGCAGGATAACCCGCATTCCCAAACCGGGGTCAAAAGAAAAACGCCCGATCACCATCACGAACCCCCGCGTTAAGATTATTGAACGGGCTTTAGCCACCGCCATAGAACCCTTTTATGAGGGCTACTTTCACTGGGTTAGCGTCACTTCAGATACGACAGGTGGCGCCCAACCATCAACGGCAAAAGCGCAGGCGCCGAAGAAAGACATCGCGGTGGAGCCCACATCGCAACCCAGCGTAACCGACGCGCCGAACCACCCCACCCGGGACCGCAAAAGGAACCAGAGTGGCGTGTACGAGCGTATATGGGTCCTCCCTAGAATCTTCAAGTCGGCCAGTCATGGGTTCAGGCCCGGCCGGTCAGCACACACGGCGCTCGCCGAGATAAAGAAATGGAGAACGAATTGCGTCTGGCTGCTGGATTATGAGGTAAGGAAAGCCTTTGATAACGTAAACCGGCACCGCCTTGCCAATGTCCTACGTCACAGGATAAAGGACGAGAGGGTATGGCAGGAAATTGCGAAAATGCTGAACGCTGGTGTGGTAGATATGGATGTGGTTTACACCGACCAAGGGGTGCCCCAAGGTAGTGTTCTCGCTCCCCTACTGTTCAACATATACATGCACGAACTCGATCGGTTTGTCCACGGGTTAAAAGATGAGTACGATACGGCCTTCAATTCTAAGGCCGGAGCAGGTAATAACCTGACCGACCCGCGGAAACAGGAGGCCGAGAAGGAGTTTAGCCGCGTCATGAACCGTTACAACGTGAAACGGTTACACAACCGGATCCATGAGCTTGGATCCGTCGCCGCCGTTATAACCGAACGCTATAAACTGCTGAACCAAATACGGGAGAAATACGGTAGAGTACGGGGCATGGACCTATCGGCTCGTCACATACACTACGTGAGGTATGCCGATGACTTTCTAATGGGGATTGTCGGTCCCAAGTCTTTTGCTCTTATGGTACGTGACAAGATTGACCAATTTATAAAGGGAAACCTGCACCTAGAAGTAAAGAAAAATGAATTAGTCCACCGCAATGACAAGGCGGTAAAATTCCTGGGCTTCAACGTCAAGCTCTCGGAATTCCACGAAAAAACTCGCTCGCAGTGGACGGCGACCGAAAGCCTTCGCCGCTACAAAAAGCGTAACCTACTGCGTCTGGTGCAGCTGGACCGTAGACTTGCCAAGCATCAAGCCTACACCATGCTTGCCCTGGTCAGTCAATGCTATCGAACGATACTAGAGTCTGCCCACCGGCGACTAACCCCCGTAACCCGCCAAGCCGCTGCGCAGATCGTCGCCCGGCTGCTCTTAGAGCGTCCCCATTTATCCCCAGAACTGTCCCACATGGCTGATGTACGGCCTGACAGAAACCCTGCTCTGGGCTACCAGCCGACCACCGGCGTCCTTCGGGGAGCCGTTGGATCTCCGAGTTTGGATCAGCCTGTGAACCCTGCACTGAGACGTTGGGAACACAGTCTGGTATTCGGATCCACTGTTCGTATCCGGCGGGCCCTGGAGAATGTCAGTAGATCCCTAGTACAGGACAAGGAAACCCCTGCATTGAAAAGCTCGAACATAGTGAATAAGCTGGCGGAGGCTAGGCGTTCCTTTATTGACACCCTAGAACAGCTTACCCAGGAAGCCCGTGACCTAGAGCTCCAAACCGCGGACCCTAGGGCTATGGCGGCCTGGACCAACTATCAGGAAAAGCAACATCAGATCCAAATTAAGGGATTTACAACACCAGTGACGGCTGAGGACTACCGCGAATATAGTCGGCAACTTTTGAAAGACCAATTGCATCGGGGTTACAAGTGTGAGATCTCTATCCAAGCCCCGGCTAAAGAGGTATATCACAAGTTGCGGGATGCGGGCTACTTTAATGCCAGTAGGCCAACGGGTAATGTCCGGCTGCTACAACACGCCGATCACGAAATTGTTTACCAGTACAACCTGATTATAAATGGCCTGCTGAACTGGTTTCGCCCTGCCGACAACTTTAGCAAGATCAAGTCCCTAGCTAGCGGTCTACTGCTCTCCTGCGTTTACACGCTAGCCCGTAAACACAAGAAGAGTACCGCCTGGGTCTTCGGACGTTATGGCAAGCCGTTGGTGGTAGACCGTCCGAATGGAACGCAGATTGCACTGATAACTGAAGCGAGCATTCGCTCAAAACCTGCGGGTTTCTCAAGTGGTCCCGACCTACAACGGTGGGACCTGGACCGAGTCTGACGTCGTCGGACCCTGTCGTTATATCGAGCTGCTGGCTACTTTGATAGATGCGCAGTTGTCGGTTGCGAGAATAAGGATATTGAAGTTGACCACGTAAAAGCTCTTCAACGCCGGACCCAGAGTACCGGCCAAATGTCCATCGTCAATACACGGGGTCGGCGAGTGACCGGCCTGGCGGCAATCGTATCAGGACGGCAGCGAAAACATCTACCCCTCTGTCGATTACACCATAGACAAATGGAGGCGGGTGTATACTCCCCGCTTGATGAGCAATATCTATCAAAAACATAGGGAGGTGCCAGAATTAGCGATCTTGGCCAGCTGTTCCGGACCGGATCGTCTGCACACCCTTATAATCCTTCGGGACTCGTAAAGGACAAAGTTAATCCTTCATGAATAATTCCATAAAAAAAAACCCTCGAAATGAGGGATGAACCGAGAGCACATCTGTGACGTACCCCACGAAGGGTGGGTGAAAGCCGTATACGCTCAAACGTGTACGTACGGCTTCGAGAGCGGCTATGTGCCGACTCGCCTGATTTTTATGTTTGTAATGCCAGTGTTAATCGGAGGTTTTGGAAATTTCTTCGTGCCTATTATGGTTGGTTTACCGGAAATGGCATTTCCTCGATTAAACAACATAAGTTTTTGGTTACTACCGGTGTCGTTTGTCTTGATGACCTTATCGATTGTAACGGGAAAAGCGCCAGGTACGGGTTGGACTTTGTATCCGCCGCTTTCCTCTATTATGTATCATGGCGATGCCGCTGTTGATTATTTAGTGTTATCGTTACACGTGGCCGGAGTTTCGTCCTTTTTAGGTGCATTAAATTTCATTACGACGATATTAAACATGCCCGTATTGTCTAGGGAAAAAATAAAATTATTTCCATGGTCCATTTTGATCACCTCGGTTCTATTATTATTAGCGGTTCCAGTGTTGGCGGGTGCGTTGACCATGGGGCGAAGCTTGGCCGGTAAATCGGCCCCAACAGTCGGAGGCAAACTGATGGGGCGTTGTGTTCCACCCCGAGGAACCGGGGGAAGAGCTAGGGACACAGCGCGGAAGGTACCTAAGTTAGCCAGCTGCACACACAGCTGGGAGGCCGCCCTCTCCGGATCAAAGCGCCCGGGCACTGGCCAAAAGCCAGAGCGAACCTGCCACAGCGACCGTTCCCCATCACGTAGCGGTCGTAAGCCTCTGGGGGGTTCAGAACTACAAAGAGTAGCGGACGCGCCTTTAACTACACTAAGGGTGGGGACCGACCTTCGGGAAGGACTCCGCGTTCAGTTCCGATCGGCACCCCTTCGGGGTGTTCATCAACCGAACGTACCACTCGGGCCGACCAATACGCCGTCTCGGAGGAGCGTCAAGCGAACCCTTCGCCTGAGGCTCGGGCATAAACCCAACCCGTTGGACAGTGCGGCTCCGATAAACCGAAATGCCGGAAATGCTGATATGAATCGGGCTGGGAAACCAGAACGATTTAGATGCGCGGGAGATGTAAAGTTTAAAGCGCCGGGGCAGCGAATAACCAAGTTCAAGGGGTGGGGCTGCAACACTAATCGGGCGTTCAGCTCGCACGCAGCGCCAAGCGTTCCCCAACCAGATAAAGGTGGCTTGAATGCAACCCGGTTAGCTCTGACTCAAAGCCCGCAGGTGGAACAAGCGGTCCGACTCACCGGAAAAGTGATGGACCAAATCGAACGCAAACTGGGGCGTTGTTCAAAACAAGTCCAATCAGCCCTGAATCGAGACCGGTGTACGGGGGTTTTGAGTGAGTTCCTGAGATACACCGAACGCATGAAAGCTAACCCACACACCGGCCGAATAAGGGAAGAATTGTTCAACACGTTTATTACAGACCCCAACTTTCTGCTGTATGCATATTTACATCTGGTTGATAGAAAGGTATCCAGCGGAATAGATGGGGTCCCTTCGGGTAACATGACATTGCCTGGTATTGTCAAACTTGCGAACCAACTAAAGAATAATACCTACCGACCCCACCCGGTACGCCGGGTGGAGCTGCCTAAACCAGGGGGTGGCACCCGTCCTCTGGGGGTGGCCTCGACTAAGGACAAAATTGTGCAACAAGCCGTTAAACTGGTTCTGGAGCCCATACTCGAGCCAAGAATGCACAACTTGTCGCACGGCTTTCGTCCTAAGCGAAGCTGCCACAGCGCTCTACATCACATCGAACTTCGCTGGCCGGCCACGACTTGGTTCATTGAGTTCGACGTTGTTAAAATGTTTGATCGTATACAGCACAGGGTGCTAGTCAACGTGCTGAGGTCGCACTTTCACGACCCCGGTATTCTAACCCTAATAAAGCGAATGCTCAGCGTAGGTTATGTAAACTTGCACGGTCTATCGGACAGCCGATTAGAGTCGACAATGGGAACGCCGCAGGGCTCAATTCTATCCCCACTATTGGCTAACATCTACCTGGATAGATTCGACGACTGGGTGGAAGGTTCGTTAATGGCGCAGTACAATACGGAAAAGAGTTCGGAGGTAAACCCAGAATACATGGAAAAATTACGAGATACGGCTGAATGGAGTAGTGTGAAGCAATCTATACGGCGTATTGTGCCGCAGGCTTCAGGACGCTCGATCGAAAAGCAACTTGGCCCATTAAAGCTGTTGAAGATCAAACACGAAGACGTTGCATACTATAAAATGGACCCCAAGTACAGGCGATTAAGATATATTAGATACGCTGATGATTTCCTATTGGGATTTGTGGGCCCGAAGCGCGACATACTCCGCATTATGCAGCTCGTCTGTTACTTCCTGGAGGCGGAGCTTCACCTGGAAGTCAACGTGGAAAAGAGCGGTTACGCGCATCATACCAAAGGCGTGCTTTTTCTGGGATACAAGTTGCTTGGGAATTATGGGGCAAATGTGGAGATAAAGATAGACAAGCAACGGGCCAAACACACACGAATCCGCTTTGCTATTCCCGTGGAACGTATTCTCCGTAGGTACTGCGAACGGGGTATGTTCCAATGGGCAAAGAAAGGAAAGGCGAAGAAGGTCGTAGGGCGCAGCCTGGACAAATGGCAATTCCTTCCGTCCGATGTACAGGTCATAAACAGGTTCAACGCGGTTGCGCGTGGACTGGCGAACTACTACTCAGGTTCGGAGCACCCGTATGCCTTAAGCGAGGTGTTCCACTTGATGAAGAGGTCGGCAGCCCTCACCCTAGCCCGCCGGCATAAACTCAAATCGGCCAGGCAAGCATTCAAACGCTGGGGTAAAGACCTCTCCGTGGAGTCACAAAAGCCCGGGAAGAAGAAGCAACAAACGCACTTTGTTATACCCAAAATCCAAGGGGGCCATTGGCGTTCGGGCAATCTCGAAGAAGCCGTCGACTTCCGACCGTCTGGGCTAGGAATTGCCACAACGTTTGATCTTGTCGCGTCAGCGGACGAGCGTGCGTGTGTTATTCAAGGATGTGGCCAAAAAGCGTCGCACTGGCATCATATCCGGCATCGCGCGCACGTTAAAGGGAAACGCCAACTCACAAACCGTCTGGGTAACCAACTGGTGTGGAGCAGCCAAATTCCGGTCTGTACTAAGCACCACCAACTTATCCACGCGGGCAAGTACGACGGGCCAGCCCTTCGTTCGTTACCCGATCAATACACGTTAGATTCTGAACCAACCCCCATTGCGAAGGGCAAATAGACAGCGCGTCCTCCCGAAGGAAGGGCGTCCTCCCGAAGGAAGGGCGTCCTTTGGGAACCAGCGCTTAGCGTTGGCGCAGTGTAACAGCGACCTGAGAACAAGTGCGTTATCTCTGTCTGTCTGTCCCTACCGATCCGTTCTGCTGGAACGCGTAGTGCCGGGAAACTCGCTCGCTACGTGTGGACTAGCGCCAATTCTGTGGCCATACCCAAGGCCCTGGGTTGATCGAACTAGTAAGTACTAACTGACCGACATTTCAATACAAGTTTTTTTGATCGTGCGGGATGTACCCTCCTTACGAGCTCAAGACCTCAACGGACAACGGCCGAGGAACAACTCCTGGCCGTTGAGAGCATCCGACGAGGATCCAATGGGTGTGTAGCGCTACCGAGTCGAGTTCAAAGCACCGGAATGAGCTGTAGAGTAGCCGAAGGGTCTGGGCGAAATACCAACAACGCTTATTCAAGCCCCGCGATCGCGGCGTCGGGCAGCGGCACCCCCGCCCCTCGTAGAAAAGAGGGGTGGATGACGAAAACCCGACAATCCTACAAAGGATCCTGGTATGGCTCGAGCTGCAAACCCAAGGGAATACGCTTTTACGGAGGGATCATCACAAGCCCGACCCACATGCGTGGGCGTGCAGGGGAAACTCGAAAAACTTTCTCTACCCATGCGGGGAGTAAAGACAATGAGTTGGCCCCGGAGGTCTTACCCCCTAGAGATACTAGCCGGATCTGGGAGCAACTGGTCAGCCCCGAGAGTCTAATGAGGGCCTGGGCCCAAATCAAATCTAACCCTGGTATGATGACACCAGGCAGCTCCAGCGAGACACTCGATGGCATCGACCGTTCCTGGTTCGTACATGCTAGCAAACTACTGATCAATTCCGAATACGTCTACCCAAACCGGCGTCGAACACACATCCCCAAACCCAACTCCCAAGAAAAACGTCCCATTACCATAACTAACCCGCGAGTCAAAATCATAGAAACGGCTATACGCGCAGGGATAGAACCTTACTTTGAGGGAGTGTGGAGATGGACCCCTTGTTCCCAACAGGAGTGGCAGGCGGCCCAGGAATCCGCAAAAAAGCGAACGGGACAGTTAAACAACTCCGAGCCTCGCCCTAACAAGGACGACTGGAAACGCAACAAAGGCGGGTATTTCCGTAAGGAGTGGCTGATTCCCCGGAAATTCCTGGGCTGTAGCTACGGATTCCGCCCTAACCGCTCAGCTCACGACGCCCTGGCTAAGATAAAATACTGGCCCTCCAACACGGTTTGGTTGCTAGACTACGACATAAGAAAGGCTTTCGACAACGTAAATCGCGGAAGACTAGGGAACCTTTTTAAAGATACCATAACCGACACTCGAGTATGGGATGAAATTTGCAAGATGATGAACGCCGGAATAATTGACGTCGGCATCCTGTTTGAGGACAAAGGGGTAGCTCAGGGAAGCCCACTATCCCCGCTTCTATTTAACATATACATGCACCACCTGGACCAGTACATAACCAAACTGGCCAAGGCACGCTATGTACCCCCAGCAGCGGCCAAGGACTCCCTCATAGCCCAAGAAGGATCCCGTCTATACGGGAACTACCAACTAGCCTCTCTACCGAACAGGCTCCTAGACCATGGTTCGGTGGAGCTGGTGGCCAAGGAACGCCTTCGGCTCCTCGATCAACATTTCAAGAAACACGGCAGATTCAAGGGAGTAGACCAAGAGGCGCGTTCAATATTGTATGCACGCTATGTAGACGACTTTATTATGGGGATCGTGGGACCAAAAGAGTTTGCCATCGAGGTGCGAGACCTCGTAAATACCTTTTTGCAAAGCGACCTCCACCTCCAAGTCAAACGCAGCGAGCTCGTGCACCGCCATTCCAACGGGGTCAAGTTTCTGGGATACCACATCAACCTGGTCTCCTTTCGGCTCAAGGTCCGGTCCCGGACCGCTGCCCTGGAGGCGAGCCGTCGATACCGGCGTCGATCTTTAGCCCGGCTGGCCGTGCTAGACCGCAAACTGGCCCACGGAGCAGCCTACGCAGCCAAAGCCCTACTTATCCGCCATTTCAGACAGTCCCTGGACGAAATGGGGGTGAAGTGGCACCATGACCCCTCCCGCAACCACGTGGCCCGGGAAACGATCCTCAAATACCTGGAACATGCAACCAAAGAAACCCAGAACCAAAGGGCCGAAGCCCTCACCCACGCCGCAGGCTCTCCAGCCCTAGCCCATACCGTCACGGCGGTTCCCGCGTCCTTAGGAAACGTGGCACTCGCCCGATGGGAAGCCTCCCTGACGCATCTTTACAAATCGCAACTCTCCTCTGACATAACCCGCACGATTGAATCCATAGGCCAACTTGAGTGTGATGCCGACTCGCCATCCTACAAAAAGGATCGTCTGGGTCCCGCGGCACGTACGCACCTAAAATTCCAGGCCCTGCGTGACGACTTTGTGCGTGGCCTGAAAGAGTTGGAACGTCAAGAATTTTCCGACTTTCGCTCCCTGGCGGACCAAGCGGGTGCCGCAGCCTACGATAAGCACTCAAAAAAAATCAAGCCCGACAACCCGGAGGTTAGCCTATTGGACTTTCAGGCATACTCCCGGAAGCTACAGGATGCACGTGTAGCCACCCAGCGAGTTCCCAGAATCAGTGTTAGGGCCCCCATCAAGGACCTTTTTCTGAAACTTCGAGCCAAGGGTTTTATACACCCAACTAAAAGTTGCGCCCAAGGTAACGGAATACTTACGCACCTCTCGGACCGGGAACTACTCGTACTCTATGGTTCGATGATGCGAGGATACCTACAATGGTACTCCTTGGCGGACAACCTAGGTCGGGTAAAATCAATTATAGAGCTAATTCGCCAATCTTGCGCGTACACCCTGGCCAGAAAACACAAAAAATCCACCAGGTGGGTCTACATCAAATATGGCCAAGATTTGCGATTACGCGATGCGCAAGGAGAGATTACACTACCCTCCCGGAACTGGGTCCGGGAGCTGAAACAGAAAACGAGCGGCGGTGATGCACTCTTCGGGACCCAAGGGTTGGACCTAGACGGCCTACTCAAGAAATTTGCCACCATGCGAATGCGTACGGCCACCATATTTAACCGTTGTGCTGTGGCGGGGTGCTCTGAGAGCGACATAGAGATCCACCACATACAACGGTTACACCGACGAACTACGCACGATGGTAGACAGACTATACTGGACATGAAAGGCCGTCGAATCACAGGCCTGGCTGCGGTCATGTCAGCCGTAAACCGTAAACAAATCCCCGTGTGCCGCCAACATCATCGAGAACTCGAGAGCGGAAAGTATCACCCCCTAGACCTAAGCGTCATCGTTCGGACCAAGCCTAACAAACGGCGGGACATAGACCCCGAATCCCTATTCAAGGTGGGGTCATGCCCCGCCTTAAAAGACGTCGAGCCAGAAGCATAAAAACTCGACGGTCTCTTCAGCCACTGAAGATTACAAGATCAGGATTTAACCCTCTAGTCAGGTAAGAAACAAAGACTCCGGTGAAAGCCGTATGCGCTAATAGAGCGCACGTACGGATTCGAGAGAGGCTTCGGCCTACTCGCCCGATGCGTGGAGGTGATCCATTACTTTATGAGCATTTGTTTTGGTGTGCGGTGTTTAACTGCGTGATTGGTAGACGAGCATTTGCGGGCAGTTTAGTAAGTGAGCACGTCTGCGCCTTCCATCATCCCCCAGCGATAGCTTGCGCTCCCTCAGGCAGGCAGGAAACACAAAACTCATCCCCCAGGCTGGATGTGACGGAAATAACTCGCAGCAACGTTGACCTCATCACACCTGTCCGTGGAGCAAGCGTCGACACCGTGCCGACTGTGTCTAAGTCATCTGACTCACTGGATGCCGAAAGGCGAAGGGACTGTAGCATGTCAGAAAAGGGGAGGTTTGCACCTCTCCGAGACAAGTTCTCCAAGGTCCCGTCTCTAACACCTACCCGAGCTCGCAGGTACTCCTACCCTATGGGTCCGAGAATGTCTAGTGGGCTGAGAACCAGACGGTCCATTACACATACTACGTATGCAAATACGTTGTATAACGGCACGACAAACTGGGGATTGCAACAAGCATGCAACGGTGCTGGACCTAAAGAGAACAACAACCAATCTCGTAGGAACTCACGATTTCCTAAGGTCGCGAGACTACCCAAAGCGCAAGTTAGGGCGCTCGCCACGCGAGCGGGAAACGGAGACCTCGTAGTACCCCTTAGGGGGGAAGGGGGTCAGCCTGCTACGGTTAGTGGAACCAACGCTGACGTCGCATCGGAAGCGGTGCACGTACGTAGTGGGAAAACTAGCGCTGGAACCCACTCGGAGAATGTGGGCTTCCCTACACAACTATGGTCGAAGGTCGACCCATACCAATGCTACCAACTTCTTTGCCAACCGAACATATACAAACTAGCCTACTCAAAGATAAAATCAAACCCGGGTAATATGACACCCGGCCTCACTGGGGAAACTCTTGACGGATTCTCGAACCGAGACATAGAACAGATCGTTGCGAGCATGAAAGATCGGAGCTTTGCCTTCAAACCATCGCGACGAATCTGGATACCCAAGCCCAACGGCAAGCTCAGACCCCTGGGTGTTCCCTGTCCCAGAGACAAGATAGTACAATCCGCAATGAAGCTCATCCTGGAAGAACTGTATGAACCGATATTCCTAGACTGCAGCCACGGCTTCCGCCCGAACCGAGGATGTCATACGGCCCTGGAATACGTGAAGAGCTGGATGGGAATCACATGGGCGGTCGAGGGGGACATCAAAGGATTCTTCGATCACATTGACCACCATAAACTGGCCCAACTGCTGGAATCCAGGGTCAAAGACAAGAACTTCATCGACTTATACTGGAAACTCGTGAACGCAGGCTACGTCAATCTCGGAGAAAACTACACGACCCACTCCATCACTGGGGTGCCACAAGGTGGTGTGCTTCGCCCACTACTGAGCAACATCTACTTACATCAGCTGGATCTGTACATAACTGAAAACCTGCTACCTCAGTACCACCAGGAGGGCATCATATCAGAAACCACCCGGGAATACGAAATCGCCTACAATGATGTGTGTCGTTCGCGTAGACATCTTTCCAAGCTGCGTCAAGCCTATAAAGAAATGGAAAGAGAAAACCGGGAGGAACAAAGGCAGGAACAGTCCCATCAGATAAAAGTTCAGCAAATGAAACTGAGACTAAAAGAGAAAGACGCTGAGCTACGCGCATTCACAAACAAACTGAGAAAAACCCCGTCCAAACGAAGAATAAGAACGCGTATGTACTACGTCCGCTACGCGGATGACTGGTTGATCGGGATAGCCGGAACCAAGAACCTGGCGCAGCAAATACGACAACAGGTAGGAGGGTTCCTGCACACGGAACTGCTCCTGACATTAAACCAAGAGAAGACTCTCCTAACGCACATGACCCGCAGCCGCGCCAAGTTCTTGGGCACAGAGATTTCGGTCACAGACCGCAGGTACGCGGAGAGCCAAATAAAAACCATATCGCTCGACAAAAAGGAGTTGGAGGCCATCAAGACCCAAAGCCCCAAGGAACTTGAAGGAAAGAAAACCTACCAGCCCAAGTGTAGAATGGCGTCGGGGAGGATTCGAATGCGAGCACCTATCCGAACTATAGTAACTAAGCTAAAAGAAAAGGGTTTTGCAAAACGCATAATCATAAGACCCGCAGGTAAGGAGAAAATCGTGCCCTGCGCGTTCACTAAATGGGTGCACCTCCCGCTGACACAGATGATGGAAAAATACGAGTCGGTACTACGAGGATACCTGAACTTCTACTCGTTTGCGGACAACTACAGTAACTTGCACAGTGTAAAGTACATACTCAAATACTCGCTTGTCTGCACCATGGCCCGTAAACTACGACTCAACACGGCCAAGGTACACAAAAAGTACGGAAGGGCTATTACTGTGATTCAACCGGACGGGAAAAAGCGCACGCTCGACTTTCCTACAAGCCTTAAGAAAGGAGAGATGCGGTTCCAAAAAGCAAGGCACAAGATCTTCGACCCTCTCAACTTTACCCTCTGGCAAACACGAACGCACCGCCTACTTGACTCAAACTGCTGGATCTGCGGGTCCGGAGAACACGTGGAGATGCATCACGTCCGCGCACTAAGAGATGCGAAAACGAATACCTTCAAGGCTAGAATGAAGGCAATGAATAGGAAGCAAATACCGGTATGTCACCTATGCCATAGGAAAATACACAGGGGAGAATACGACGGGACCGCACTGACCTTGATAACCGAACAGAAAGACAGTCCCGGAACAAAACCCAGGTAGCGGGGGGAGAGCCGTATGCAGTGAAAGTTGCACGTACGGTTCGGGGAGAGACTGTTGTCACTCACGTTAGTGGTGGCAGTCGACTCCACTTTTTGGTCGGATGGCCGTCTGCAAGGGTAACCTTGCTTAGTACTACAACACTATATGCTGGAAAGGCGAAATGGTTAGATAATTACTCGAGATTTAAGTGCTTTAGATCAACAGTTACATTGAGCAACGTCAGCGTTTTAGCTTTAGTTGCCATACATATCGGCAACGCACGCTCTCCTCAAAGAACGGAGGGGAAGCACGCAGTAAGTGCGCCTACTGAATGCCAAGTGAACTGGCCTCTCCGAACTGTAGGTCAACCTCAGAAAAGGGGCAGTGCCTTTTGCAAATAGGCATAAACTTACCTTGTGATTGTTTTTAGAGGTAGACTGTTGAGCAAAGAAAAGCCCTTCTCAGTTAAAATATTATCAACTTTCATACAGATTGCCTTCCGTTCAACTGAAGGTCAAGTGAACTGGCCTCAGGCCGAATCATCGATTGCTATCTCCAAAGGTGAAGCTTCCTTTGGAGGACTGGACGTGTTTTTGTTTACACATTCTTCCGTCCTTCGGCTTCACCTCTGAGGTAAATTCGATGAATAGCTCGCTCCCCAAAGGATAAGAGCTCTTATGTTTCACGGTCCTTTGGAGCACTGCGTGCGTAGTTCACTATGTTCACAATCCCAAAGGGATTGACAACGCGCACTTATATATATCTATATTTTTTTAATTTTTAATTTTGTCGTTGTTGTATGAATTTGCCCAATCAGCAGGTAACTAATTTGCTCGACAGCGCTTCGCTAGTTCACAGACATTTTGTTTATCAAGTTTGTTCGGACAGGCGATGCGGGCAAGTAGCTAGGATGTGGCATTCTGCTGGACAGTCTGTTGCGTTCTAGTTGTTTAGGAACCTCAGAGACTATACGTGTTGCTTGCATTCATTATGTTATCCAAAAGGATCAACAAAAACTCGGGAAAAGTAAAAGGAGCAAAAAAAATACGACCTCGTTTTTATGTTAATAATTTAAAAAAAGATAATCATTTTGGGCATTGGCTCGCCGGTTTATTTGATAGTGCGGGTTCTTTTGACTATAAAGCGCCACCTGGCCAATTAACGTGTGAAATCATTTTGTCTGACCATCAACTCCAAGTTGTATATAAACTTAAACATCGTTTTGGTGGTAAAATCACTATTCGCCAAAAAAACAAGCAAGTCCGTTGGCGTAGAATATGGTACTCACCGAGTTCGCACCCGCGGAGCGGGTGCTCGACATCTATAGACCAGACGAACAGTAGAGAACGTTTATTTTTTTTGGAGCTGTTCAAGTTGATAGATGGTCGCCTACGTATTAAACTAACAGAATGGCACGCATTTGTTGCTGGTGCCCTTAAACTCGGTTTGTTATCCTTCGTAGTGGGGGCTGATCATCAGAACCAACACATGGGAGTGCGTCTCTCATCCCCAGCAGCTGTACACGAAGTGAACTTCAGAACGAGTAAGCTCGACTTTACAAGACTTGGATCACCGCGCGTGCTTAATGCAGGAGCACGTCCGTTTAATTGTAGTTCCTTTACGTCTGATTCCTCCGTCTTTCCGAAGGATGCGATGCCCCGTTCCAACGTCTGGCGAAGCAAGAGATGTGACGAGCATCAAAAAAAAACCGACTCCAGTGACCCTCGACCTTACGATCGAAGGTCGTTTATCAACAATTATTGGCTATCCGGATTTTTTGATGCTTGTGGTTCATTTGAGCTGCAAAAAGTAAAAAAACCTAGCCACCTGTGTAGGTGTCGACCTTGTTCTCCTCGGGTTGGGTGGGATCTTATGGACGGCTGCCGTTTGGAACCTGAAGCTCCTATTCGACCCAACCATTCAAGGGACTGTAAGTTCTTTTATGTACCTCGAGTTTCTTTTGTAGCTAAAGGGGACAACGTAGGCCAAGTATTTTTGGCTTTGCAAAACCAAATGGGGGGCGTAGTCAAAAGTGTCCAAAAAAACAAGGCCGGGTCTTTAGACTGCGTAGTTGATGGTGATTTCCTATCACGCATTCCTGTATCCGTTTCCTCTGTGCTTTTGAGATCTGAACTCCAGGTGAACGCACGCGCACAGGAGATGTGTGCACCCTCACCAAGTGCGAACAGAGAATGTGGGCACCTACTGGTTGACGGCCGTGGTAAGCCTGGCCATACTTTATTACCGCGGACGTGTCTACAAGGTGTCGTAGCTGACGGGTCTATACCTTCCGCATGCCGGAGGTCGAAATCTAGAAGTGCTTGTAGGCCAAAACCACCAGCGATCGAAGGCCCCGTTTTATCGATGATCAATCCTCCTAACCCATCACAACATTTGAGTTATAGTTATGAGTCTTCCGACACGGATAGCTTTACATACCCCACTTATTCTTTAGCCTACAAGTCTTGGATTGAGTGGATCAAGTATTTTCAAACGTATACTATTGTCAGTAAGCACAAACGCATTGAATTGTTACGATTAAATCGCTTAGTGTTATTTCAGCGCAGACAATATGATAAACAACCAAGGACGACAAAAAAAGCCAAACGATGGCGACGCTTGCTTCGCTCACTAGGTCAGTTCAACTCAAGGATGCGACTGTAGACGGATGTTCTACGCCCACTTCGCTTCGCGAGTCTCCTAACTTTTGCGTGCATAGCCTGCACGTTAGGCCCATTACGTTGGGGCCAACGAATCGGCACTTAATAACAAAATAGTAAACAAATTGCTAGTGCCAAAGGTTGACCATAACAATAAAATACCTAAAAGAAAAAAAATAGACGCCCCCACACGGTGGGTCTGCGTTTAGTCTCACGGTATAATTGTAGAGTGTGGATGCTCAACGTTGTAGAGCCTTATTCACTGTTAGCGATTGAAGATCACGCCTGCTCACAGTTGTGTAACTCCTGTTAGTACGAACTACTCATCGTCTACGACGATGAACCCATTCTTCGAAGGCGTAGCCGCAAGGAAATTGGCCAAGCCAGATGAATAACGGAAGACGTGTACTTGATTGTATTTGTAGGAAACAGGCCTTCCTTTCCCTTCGAAGTTGTAGTTGTACCAAAAAAAAATAGGAGTTAGGCTACCAAAACCATTTGTTTATTACTCCGCCCCCCGAAGGGCTGAGGGGTACTTACGTACCTCGTAGAACGGCGGACGTGTACTAAAACCCAAAGATCGAATGATTCCTAGAAAGTGCGTTGGTTTTTTATCCAGGGAAATCGAATTGTTGCTCAGCTCTGGCGTTAAGGTATCTAAAGATAACAGCCGCACACCAAAGCATTATGTTTGGGTGCGTAGCGTGCTCGTAGTTCCAGAGGTTTGATGATGATTGCCCCTCCGGGGACCTGCTTTCTGAAAGATGTGAAAGATGCAATCATCGAAGGTCATCACCTGCGTCTTTCTGAGAGCGCGTCCTGCACCGGATGTGCCGTTCCTTTTGCAAAGCACTGCGTAGGAAGAAAAAAAATGACGTGTGCCTCCTTTCTTAGAAGGCTTGACGTTCGAGGGACGCGCTTTCTTTTCAGAGGTCGCCGGCTGGCCTCGCCTTGGGGGTGCAATCGAAGGGCGTGTGTACCCGACAATCTTCCTTGGGAGTGCTTCTCCATTTTTTGTAAACATAAGTGAACGGGTGCTCCTCAAAGATGAATACGAATTTACTGAGTGTAGAGTATTGCACTTATTCTGGTGGCAACGCTGGTCACTAGAAATAAGGTTTTCTATTTTTGTACATTTTGCAAGAAGAGATAGTCCGTTTACACTATTATCTACTCAAGTATACATACTAAGCACCCAGAGGTGTATATTTTGATTTTACCAGCATTTGGAGCAATATCACACATAGTATCACACTATGCTAACAAACCTGTATTTGGAACGCTAGGTATGATTTACGGTGCGCCAATGCGCTTATCAATTCGGTGGGTGGACCGTCATCCGCCCTCGGGTAAACTCTCCATTCCTCTCGAAAGCGTTGCCAGGGTAGCAGCTGTGGCAACACACTGTGGAAAAGCACTGGCTGACCGAGGGGTGAGGCTCTGTACACACAGCCAAGATTCCCCTGCGCGAGCGTTGAGTAAGGCTACGATAAGAAACTTGATACATCTTGCTGGGTCCGCATTAACCTATCGGCCATCGTGTAATAATGACCGTGTTGCCGGCTTGACCGACCCATGCGTACAGGGGTTGGTCTCGGAGAGTACCGGCACGGCACTCCCTTCAGGAGACCTAAGGTGCAAGGGCCTAACCTCAACAGACATAGAGCGTGCGCGACCTTATAAGCGCTGCTCTACTGATGGTGATCATAGATCACCATCTCCATCATCTATGATGATGGTTAAACCCGAATTGATGAGAACTTTGGGATCTAACCCCCTCGGGGGAAGACGGAGCGTCCATAGTACCCATGTGCGTACTGGGGAAGGGGCGCAGGGCACTACGCCGCTCTCGGTGGCGAGCCGGTCATACTCTACAACTCCCAACACTTTTCCGGCCTTGGGGGCGATGACCACTCGCTTTCTCGAAGCGGTGAAGGCCAGTAAGAATAAGGACGGGCGTTATGGTAACCTACTCCGGATCATAGGTGACACGCACACCCTTACTCTTGCGTATCTAAAAATAAAAGGCAACCACGGAGCTCTAACCCGTGGTGTGGAACACTCAACTCTTGACGGCATGAGCCTAAGATACATAGAAAAGGTCTCGCGAGAGATCCTCTCAGGTACCTATCGATTCAGTCCAACAAGGGTAGTCGAAATACCCAAACCCGGAAAACAAGAGCTCCGTCCTCTAGGTATCAGTAACCCCCGGCAAAAGATCGTTCAAGCGGCCATCGAAATGACTTTGAGTGCAATATTTGAACCTGAATTTATCGAATGCAGCCATGGTTTCAGACCGGGAAGAGGCACGCATTCCGCACTCAAACATCTCCAGATTGGCGCAGGAAACCTGTCCGGGTACACCTGGGCCATAGAAGGGGACATAAAAGGATGCTTCGACAACATCCCCCACTGGCTGATTCTAAAAGGATTACGCCGATTGGTCGACTGTCCCTCCACGCTTGACCTATTACGGAAGCTGCTCAGTGCCGGCTACGTGTACGACACGAAACGCAGACGTAAACAGCCTACCATCATAAAAAAACCTGTGGGTGTACCTCAAGGGTTGGTTACCAGCCCCCTACTAGCCAATATAGCACTGCACCAACTAGACGAGTATATCCTGAAGGTGATAAGCCCACGTTTCTGCAAAGGTTCAAAGAGAAAGAGGACTGCTGAGTTCCGAAAGATTCGCTCCAAGATCAAAAGCACTCCCTCCGGCCGACCGCGAAAAAAAATCATCAACCCAAGTTTTAAAACTCATGCGGTCGACCCTATGGACCCCGACTTCCGGAGACTCCACTACGTGCGGTATGCTGATGATTGGGTTATGCTGGTGTGCGGCTCGTATCAGGACGCTGTGGCTCTCCGTGCCAGTGTGTCCAATAAACTCCGATCAATGGGACTCGAACTGCATATAGAAAAAACGAAGATCTCCCATCTTCGTCGTCACCGCTGCCGATTCCTAGGTGTAGATTTCTTTATAAGGAGAACCACGGATCAGTACCTGAAACCGGTGGTCCACGTCAAGCGAGGTAACACCACCATACGCCAACGAGCCAATCCTAGATTGATACTGCACGCCCCGATCGCCTACCTGTTGGATAAACTAGTTAAACACGGGTTTATAAAGCGAAATCACCTAGGAATGCTCTACCCCAGGGGCAAGGCCAAATGCTCGCCGCTTCCACACCCGCAGATCCTCAACTTGTATAACAGCAAAATCCGCGGCGTGCTCAACTATTACACGTGCGTGCACAACCGGATGAGCCTATGGAGTATAGTAAGGTTCTTCAGGTACTCATGCGCGCTCACACTCGCTCGCAAATTCAAGCTGCGCACCTTAGCAAAAACCTTCAGGAAATTCGGGCCGGCACTGGCCTTCAAAAATGACAAGGGCAAGATTTACTCCATCTATAGACCCCCGCACCTGCGCATGTTGCCTGAAAGAGAACGGTTCCACACTCAGCCGCTTACTGATATAGAGACGCTTTTGCGCACCTCATGGTCGAAGGCCATGACACAAGCTCAGTTTGACCAAGTCTGCGCGTTATGTGGAGTGCAAGAGAATCTGGAAATCCACCACATCAGATCTATTAAAAAGATTAGAGTGAAAGCTCGATCGTACGCACAATGGGTCGGTGGGTTCCTAAGAAAGTCCATCCCCCTCTGCACAGCACATCATCGCGCCCTTCATGCAGGACAACTATCGCTGAGTGAAATACAAAAGCTATCTGCGTACAAAGGAAAGATGAAGGCCCCCTCGCGCGCTAAGTCCTAACTACCAAAGCCCTCTGCAGTGCATCCCATCGTTCGCAGGGTCGGACCGGGGCGCGTATGGCCTTCTACTACGATATTCGGGAGTCTTTTCTTATATGCCTAGCCAACAAGCGAATTTCAAACAATGCCTTTTATCTTTAGATCAACCGAAAGTAGTGCTTGGAGAGCCGAATGAATTGAAAGGTTCACGTTCGGTTCGGAGGGCAAGGATTCATCCTTGACCCCTACCCATGGCGTCAATTGGAGTATTAGGGTTCATCGTATGGGCGCATCAGCGCGACGTGACTAGCCGGGGAACAAGGGCAAATGCATTACACGGAGCTGGACCTCTATACTCCGAATGTAATGCACCCAGCCCAGCGCTCCGGAGGGGTGCACTCACCCTCCAGGCTGGCGATAGGGTGGACACATTGTGGACTCGGTTCCCAACTGACACCCGAGAAGCAACGCATAACAGCCGACCTCCAGGACCGAAAGACTTCCACTGCCAATTGAATTCTCCGCTTGCCCAGGGGGGTTGCACCCAAAAAATGGATGCAGCTAGCGTACGAAATAAACGACGGGCATGTGGTGGCCCGTCCAGGTGCAAATGGAGTACGCGTCGTTTTTCAACTAGAAAACCTGGCACAGTAAGTCCCACGGAGGATATGCGCGAACCGGAAGAGCACGGCAAGGGTTGCCCCGACCGGGGCCGCCTGTGCGAAACCGCCAAGGATTCCAACCAACCCGTCCGGGCTTCCCGCTCCACTGGTCCAACCACGGTAGCCACCGTGTTGCAACTGGTGGACTATGAGGAAGCTCCAATGACAGACGGGCTCTCGCATGGAGATAAGCAGCGGGGATCGAATACGGCGGGCATCACCGACATCAATAAAATGATGAGAGATTTATTATTACAGAGTTGGAACCCCAAAACCAGCAGATATAGTGGAATCTTAACTATAGCTGCTCGGCCTGAGGTGCTGCGCTGCAGTTATGAGCAGGTACGCACCCGCAAAGGTGCTACCACACCGGCCGGTGACTCTTCCTCCTTGGACGCGGCTCTTCATTACCAAATCCCTAAAATATCCCAAGCGCTACTGTCTGGTTCGTACAGCTTTGGACGGGGACGACGTTCTATGATTCCAAAACCATCTGGGGGAGAGAGGCCACTGACGGTCATACCTGCTTGGGACAAGATGGTGCTTAACGCGATCAAAATGGTACTTGAACCTATATACGAAGGACTGAGTAGCCTCGTTCCAGAACAAGACCCTAAAGGAGAAAGCAATCCGTCCACGAATACTGGGCCCCAAGCAAGCCAGGAGACCGTCGACACCGTGCTACCGAGTGACTCCAAGCGAAGAGCCAGCAAGTGCCTCCGTCGAGCCATTTTCCACCCCGCAAGCCACGGCTTTCGACCCAAGCGATCGTGCCACAGTGCTCTACGTGACACGCAATCTTGGTCCCTGGTCAGTTGGTTGATAGACATCGACATAGCTAAGTGCTTCGACCGTATCAATCAAAACCGGCTGATCAATATTATGGAAGAGACAGTGGACGACCCACAACTGCGGGACCTGCTATACAAGATGTTCAATGCGGAGATTGCCAATCTAGAGCTCGGTGGACCGGATCCTAGGTTGGGCTTCGGGGTCCCCCAAGGGAACCCGCTATCCCCGCTACTATGTAACATCTACCTGACAAAGTTTGACTACAAGCTCGCTGAACTGAAATCCGAAATCGACGTGGGAACAGGCCGCGTGCTCTCCAAAGAAAGGCTAAAAGCTGTCTACATCCCAAAGAGCTGGTATAAAAGCCAGCCCAAACCCAAACGGGATCAAATGAGACGGGAGGTGCGAAACAACCGCATCAGCATCGCTACCAAAGCCGGCATTACCAAGTATGTGGCCCGGAAGGATGGTAAGGAATATTATAGACGGTTGCACTTTGTGAGATATGCTGACGACTTTCTCATCGGGTTGAGAGGAGATAAAACCCTTGCGATCAACACACGGGATCGCTTGGTCCAGTTTCTGAAAGAGGACCTTCACCTGGAGGTTAAGAAAGCCGAGCTGATCCATGCTCGTTCTCAACCGGCCCTGTTCTTGGGTTTCCATATTCAGTCCCGAGGTGACGAAGACCAACACGTGACATACTCGCGCAAGCAAAACGCTGTGATAAGCCTGAGACGGCGGGCTGCTGCCCGGCGCGACCGTACCAAGCTAGCCTTTGGTGCCTACGTGGATAAGGTTGCGCACACGAGTCTGGCCAAAGGCCTAGTCCAAGCCCGCGGAGTGCTGGGTAGCCCACCCAAAGCCGCACTACGCAGCGCAGGAAAGAAAGCGGGCCTTCAGCACGCCCTAGACGCAACGGAAGCTTGGCTTCACGCGAAGGCCAAAGAAATCGCGGAACTGAAAGCGAAGGTGAATGCGGCACACCCCGAAGGATACGCGGACTCGGAAAGATGCGGGTCAGAGCAACAACCAAGCGATATCTCCTCCGCGCATGCGCTGGAGATGTTGGACCGGCTGGAAAGAGAATCTAGCTCGGAATTTGCAACTGAGATGAAATACCAGCTGAGCCAACTTAGAGCTCTAGACGGACTTGAGGAGATACGCCCCCAGGTGAAGAACCTGATGGAGCAGGTGTCCGATAAAGCCCTAAACCGTAAGCTGGCCCTGGTCACCAAAGGCGCCCGCACGGACGCTCCTAACAATGCAGCTAAACTTTATGCTACCGGAAAGAAAGCCGGGGCCTGCCTCCGGATTAACATACCCATGGACCGCATACGTGAGCGACTACGCGAATGGCACATGACACGGTCCAACAGTGTTACTCCCAAATTCGCAGGACCCTGCCTGAAATATCACGACGTAGCCATTATAGATCACTTTGCTGCCAAAGCCCGTGGACTTGTCAACTATTATAGACCTGCCCAAAACTTTCACTTACTACGCAAAATGGTGAACTATCAAATGAGATATTCTCTTCTACACACGCTGGCGGCCAAACATAAGAAGACTCTGAAGCAAACGATCGCCGCCTTCGGGTCCGACCCTGCGGTTTTCCTTGTCGTTGGAGATCGGAAGGACACACCTCGCCGCGGGGATGGGGAACTGGCAAGCCAAATGCTCACTCCTACGAGAGACTCCCGTCCCACGGGAAAACGCTCTCGCTCTCATAAGGGTGGGCGTAGTTCACGCCCTTCAGGCGCACAGCCGGTCTCAGCCGGGGGCTTTCAACTGCGTTGTATCGCAGCGTTTCCTACGAGGCAGGAGGTGAATCAGATGAAGCGAGGCTTCACCATGGGGCAAGACGACGTGGAAGGTGCTCGAGTGCTTGACCGCCCGATCATCCGACTGTCGCTGCCTAACAAAGTATTCGACCAATGCGCGGTTACAGGCTGTACGTCTCAGGATATACAAGTGCATCACGTGTCCCGACTACGCCGTAAAGTGAAAAACTATATCATCAAGGGAGTAGATTCGGCTAAAGGTCGCCCGATTTCGGGATATCATATCATCGAGTCGGCTTTGAACAGGAAACAAATACCTCTCTGCAAAAAACATCATGATATGGTCCATAGCGGAGAGTTGGATCTAACCCACCTAAGTGCTGAATTTTTCAACCCACAGAGTGTCATCCTGGGCTCAAGCAAACTTGTTCTCCGTACCTCAGAAACTAGGGCTCAGATTAAATAACACTCTACACACACCGGGCCTACCGACGGGCTGATTTACATATCAGCAGATTCCGGCGGGGGGCTCATCAGCGCTTCAGGCGACCCCACGTGCCGGCCCGGAAGGAGGAACTTTTAGCTCCTTATACGGGATAACACCGGACGGGGCCCAGCGTTCAAAAGGTTCAACCGTAGCTGGAAGAACCGCACGCTAGGATAGGACCCAAGAAGGGGGCCAACCTTATCGGTGGGAGCTGTATGCGGGTAAATCCGCACGTACAGTTCTGAGGGGAGCTTAAGTGCTCAACCCACGCATGTACACTGTAGGAATGGACGGTGCGAGGTGTAGTTTGGGAGTGAGTCAAGGATCGGCGGCCCTCAGGTCGCCGATCACCAGCCAAGGAACAACTGGCCGCCGCTCGGTGGCGGTCACTGGAAGCCTTCCACGGCGAGTCGGCAGGTGCATCACAACCCGCACGCATAGTGCAATCTTAAGAAACGGCCTTAACCAGGCCCATGGGAAGCGCAGAGTATCCTTTACGTCAGGGCGAAATGGAAAACCGCTGACCCTAAACACGGCGATAGCCGCACCCCACGACCGGAACTACTTACCGACCACGGGAGGGTCCGGGGTAAGGTGCCTACGGTGGTTTTCGGCTGCTGCATCGGACGACAATAACTTACTACCAGATATCACCGCGAACGTCACCCAGGTTCACCCCGCTAAGGGAATGAATTTCGGGGACGCAGGGGAGACCCGGGGTGAGACACCACACCCCCATAAAACCCCGGAGGATTACGTATCCCCGGATAAAGGTACGGACGCCAACCGTACCTTGGACAATGGGTCGGCCCCCTTTGGTATGGACGCGCCTGACGGCGTGAATGTGCGATACTTTCTTAACGACCACCAACTGTTTGAACGTGCAATCTCAGCTGACAATTTGAAACGAGCCTGGGAGCAGATAAAGAGCAACCCGGGTATGATGACACGTGCCATGACGTCCCAAACGTTAGACGGAATCCAAGGCTCATGGTTCGAGAAAGCGAACCAACTGCTGCTCAAAGGGTCCTATGTATACCCGGAACGTCGACGTGTGCACATACCCAAACCAGGGCGCTCAGAAACCCGGCCGATAACGATTGTCGATGCCAAGGTCAAAATTATAGAAAAAGCCATCCTCAATGCGATAGAGCCCCACTTCGAAGGTCTGTATGTGTGGAAAGACGCAAGTGAAGAAACCTGGAGTCTGGCCCCGGCCTCGGACCGAAACTCTGGTAGTCCAAAGTACCGCGTGAGACATTGGCTAATACCCCGCGTGTTCAGTGGGCTTAGTCATGGGTTTCGTCCCGGTCGCTCCGCCCATACGGCACTCAGTGCTATAAAAGAATGGAGACTCAACACCTCCTGGCTTCTTGACTACGACGTTCGCAAAGCCTTCGATAACGTAAACCGACATCGCCTACGTAACATCTTCAAGAAAACTATCCAAGATGACCGCGTATGGCAGGAAATTGCGAAGATGATGAACGGTGGCATCGTCGATGTTACCACAGTGCAAAGCGTTTCCTTACAATCTTCTGAGCTGGGGGTTCCGCAAGGTGGTGTTCTGTCCCCCTTCCTCTTCAACGTGTACATGACTGAACTGGACAAAAAAATGGAGGCCCTGATTGCAGATCTCAGTATCACTACTCCGATATATGAACGTAATCCTGAAGCTCGCCGGCAGTACTCTGCCCTACAGAGTCGTTTTGCTCCGGCAAAGCTACGCACTCGCCTGGCGGAATACAAGTCCATCCCCGCTATCCTTGAGGCACGCCGGGCTGCTCTGCAGGAGCACTACCGTAAGTTCGGAAGCGTTACCGGCGAAGACCGAACTTCCCGACATATGCACTACGTACGGTATGCTGACGACTTCCTGGTTGGTGTTGTAGGTCCGCGAGATTTTGCCCTCCGAGTTCGATCCGAAATTGACAACTTTGTTAAGGGTGACCTACATCTGGAGATCAAAAAGAACGACTTGGTACCTAGACAGCAGGGTAACGTCGCATTCTTAGGCTTTACCATCAGCTTGTCTCAGGTCAAGTTCAAAGTCCGAGTAGAGCCAAGACGAATAGAGGCACTCAAACGGTACCGTAGACGAGTAATCAGACGCCTAGTCCAGCTGAACAAGAAGATGGCTAGGTCACAGGTCTATAGCATGCAAGCCCTTACGATGAGAGCCTTCCGGCTCGCGCTAGAACGGAGACAAAGCTCCTGGAAGGATCCCAACGCGAGAGCAGCTGCTGCCTCCGAGATTGCATGCCTTTTAACACAAAGCCCCAAGGTGATACGCGAGTTCGAAACATCCCGAGCTGGACCTGCTAGCAACGATGCCCTCCGCCGATGGGAACGCGCGCTAAGTCACAAATTTGCAAAACCCCTAGCTCTAGGGGTAAGTGAAGCCCTACGCTCCTTGGAAGGGCAAGTGATTGAGGCTAGCATCCTGGATCAAGTTGAACAGCTGCATCAAGATCTGATATCCGGACTCGACCGGATTCGACAATCACTACTGCAGCTGGAGATGGAGACCGAAGACGAACGCGCTCGTAAAGCTTGGGCCAAATTCAAGTCTGGATCGAACTCCTCTTGTGTGGAAGTTACCCAAGAGCAGCTGTCCCAATACTGCCGTGGGCTCAAGATAGCATTCCCCACGCGGGAGAGGCGAGCTAGGATATCAATACTCGCCCCTATCCATAAGCAGGTAGCCAAGCTGCAAGAGAAAGGATACTTCCACGCAAAGAAACCTCGTCCTCAGGGCAACGGTAGATTACTCTTGCTCCACGACGCAGAAATCGTAGCACACTACGCCCGTATTATGCATGGATTGCTTGAATGGTTCAGGCCCGCTGACAATTTTGGCCAAGTCCAATCCCTCGTAGAAGCGTTGCGTAGATCGTGTCAACATACGCTAGCACGCAAGCACAACAAGTCGGCGCAATGGGTAATGTATACCTATGGTGCCGACGTGGCCGTCCAACGCGAGCCCAAGCCGCCGGTAGCGTTGCCGAGCCGCGTCTACGTAAGGAGCCTCTCCAAGAAATTCCTACCGGATCTGAGTACCCAACGGTGGGAATTGGGCCGGCTGTTGGCCCTTAGGACTAGCTCGCTGCAACGTGCAGAAAGATTCTGGCATAGATGTGCCGTTATTGGCTGCGAGGCGACGAACATTCAAGTGCATCATATCAGGAGGTTGTGGCGTAGGGAGGAAAAGGACGGACGCTTATCCGTTCTGGATTCTCGCGGTCGGCGCGTCACTGGGCTGGCGGCCATTATGACGGCTCGGCAACGCAAGCAACTGCCTCTCTGCGCTAAACATCATGCCGAAATGGAGCGCGGAATTTTCTCGCCACTTGACCAGGAGTATCTTAGTAAAACCTTTGGTGGACTCAAGAGTGGCAACCTTGAGCAACTATACAAGACTGGAGAGTCCGCGGTGGATGGTGGCTCTCCCCCTCCATGCTAAACAGAATAACGAGAACCACTAGCTCGCCTGCCCCACCCTTCCGGGTTGCTCCACGCAGGACATCATTTAAGTCCCGTCGGTATACCTACGCTGGGGGGGCGCCAGCGAACTCATGCATGTGGTTCCGAAGATTCTACCAACCATGGAGCATCGCACATTTCTATAACCAACGGGGAAAGCTGTATACGCTCAACGGTGTACGTACAGCTTCGAGAGCGGCGGTTGCCGACTCGCCTAAACTCGAGAGCATTTTTTTCTTCTGCTACCATGATTATTGCCATACCCACCGGTATAAAAATTTTTAGCTGGATCGCAACTATGTGGGGAGGTCGGATTATCTGGGACGTTGCTATGTGGTATGCTGTGGCTTTTATTTTCTTGTTTACTATGGGAGGTCTGACTGGTATTATGTTATCTAATGCTGCTATAGATACGAGTTTGCATGATAAACACAACAAAATTGGAGACCAATCCGGTCAATTAAATTCAACTTGGTTTTGTTCACAACGTCTCTCCGGAACAAGCTATGATTCTCCGCCAGTCGTCGGCCGAGAAAACAGGACACACCCAACTAGCTACTACTATAGTAGTTTAATCATTGATTTTACAATCGAAGATTGTGTACACTATATTGTTGGAATATCCAGTGCGATATCGCAAGCAGTTCGGGTGTCGTGTTCGTATAGATATGGAATCAAGCATGGGCAGAAACTTAGGCGGGAAGCTCCGGCGGCATACTTAGCCCCTGTGGAAGTGGAAGGTATTCTACAAGGCTACGTACAAGTCTCGGGAAGAAATTGGGGCTCTTTCAAAGACGTGCAGCTGACACTCATCAATCCAAGTCCTCACAACTGTGCGAACTCCACGCCTTCTAAAAAACATCAAGTTTTACGAAAAACTACCACAAGTTGTAAAACTGGACAACGAGCAAGTATAAACTGCAAGTACAAACGACAATTTGGAAGCCAAACTACGTATGAGCAATTATATAATCGTTCGCAAATAGCCGAATTGCCGGAAAAATACATTATACCTTTTTGGGTAGGCTTAATGGACGGTGATGGTAGTATTCAAGTGAATCATTGGCGAAAGCGTTCTTTGCAATATAGACTAGTTATAAAATTAAACTTGCACACAAAAAATGTGTGGATGTTACAACAAATTGCATCAGTGTTGGGAGGTACTGTTCGAAGCAATACGCGATTGAAGAGTGTAATCTGGGTTGTCGACCATAAAGCGCAGATACTTGTACTCTTGCCTTGGTTTAAGAAATATCCACCGCTGACTTCACGATTGCGCTGTCAATTGGCATTTTTACACCAATGCGTACAAAGTTCAGATGTGAAATGGTATTTAAACCATAGATCCTTAAAATATCAAATACAACCTCAGTATGCCGAGCAGATTACTGCTCAGTTGATGAACAACGTTTCACCACCTGTGTATTTTAATCCTTGGCTGTCCGGTTTTATTGAAGCGGAAGGTTGTTTTTCTATTAGAACAAATGGAGCATGGTTGCGTCGTGGCTGTGCGTTGGTCGGACCTTCTATTTTTAGTCCAAGTGCACAACGGAACAAAACCCTCTTGCAAGTGAAAGATAGACGGTTCAAGTATGATTCACCTGGACTACGGATAAATCTTCTTGACGTTCGTCTAACGAACCGAATACCTTTCCAAAAAAACTTAGGCGGAACCCTTAAGCCCAAGTTGGCCTTCAAAACGAACATGTCGTTTTCTGTAAGTCAAAAACATGATGCCCAGCTCATCGCCTATATCAGTCGCCACTTTAAGGCTACGAATCAAATTCGCCAGGTTACTGGAAATGTATGGATATGGGAAGTCTATAAACTAGATGTATTAAACCGCATCATGGTCCATTGTGTTAACTTCCCTCTATTAGGCGCAAAAAGCCAAAGTTTGGCTAGGTTTAAACAGCAGGTTGGAGTCTATACGCGGTTACTCCAAAGAAAACGCGAACACTAAGCCTAATTATCGATTCGGGAAAACCTTGGGCCACAACATCATGTGAGCTCGGAAACTGTTCTTTCCTGACCCAATCGAGTTGGTCAACATCAACCAACGGCCTGACGAGCCAAACTAAGGCCAGTTCATGCGCAGATAACTTACATAATCTTTGCTTGTTTGTGTATACGTTGATGAACGTCCTGTAGCCTCCAGATTACCCTTTACGGCCCTAGGAGGGCATTGAATTTAATTTACGGAAAAAAACCCAAGTAAGTGTCATGCGGTCTTGCCACTGTGTTAATTAACTGAATGTACTGAAATCCAGGGACAAAAACCGCAGGTCCCCTGTTAGGTCTCGAGGTGGCGGTGGCTGTTGAACTGATTCACGTAATAGCTACTTAAGTGTTCTAGTTGAACCGCCAAATCGACTATGCATAAATTGTGCGCTTGTACGTTTTGGGGGGAAATTACTCTAGGCCTGCGAACTCTGCGTATTCAGTTAATTGACGGTCGTTCCTTGAATTAGTTATGTCGCGAGTGTTCTTTAAGCGTTGAGGGTTTGTCTAAGCAGCTGTGCAGGTCCGACCTCGCACTTGTAGTTATCTGCAATAAGAACGGATACTCTATGGAGGGGACAACACTACGGGCAGCTATGCGCGTAATTCTAAATCTCGGTCTATACCCGATGTGTGATGGTTTGTAACTGTAGGGTTGTATACTTTCTTGCAGAATGCGTTCACCCAAAAGACCGTAGACGGAACCCAGACCGCAGAGCCGAAGGGATTCGTAGATTTGCGCGCGGCCCTCACCTAATAGGATTGTAGCTGCTGTTTCTAACTGCGTAATTTATTCAGACTGGGAGGGCGACTCATGATCTAGTTCAGCACTCATGGGTTTAACGTTCACTCATCCTTCGGAGTGCTTCGCAAACGCAGTGAACTACACGTAATCATCGATTTTGACATCCAGTAAACTGGATGTGTACTCCGTTCTACGAGGTACGTTAGTACACATCCAGGTTACTGGATGTCAAAATCGATGATTTACTACGTACTTATGCTCCGCATAGCGAAGCGAAGCAGAGCTAACGTAGAAATCCTTTTGGGTTTTGCTAAAGGATCAAAACTCGGCACCTAATTTACGAGAACTGGCTAACGGTGAAACCTTACCTAATGTGAGATCTGTCGCTAACTATTGAGTTCATGCCGATTCTAAAAACGCGTGTATTGGTTGTGCCCGCCTTTTCGTATTACGATCTAGAAGCGAAACCAAGTGAGTGCAATAATCCTAAGCTTTGCTTAACGTTTTTCAGGAAAAAAGACAACGCTTTTCCCTGCCGAAGATGTGGCAATAAAATTGGCCCTGTATTTACAAGTGGAGAGCCGTTGGTTCAAGTGGTTCTGTAGAGCACTCATAAATTGAGCTCAGGGGTAAATTCACGTTGTTTACATTGTGAACACAAACTGGTTAGTCGATCGGAGATCTCCAGATCTTCGATCTACTCGTAGATACCGCATGGAGCTTGCATGTAGCTTATAGTCCTCAAGTCGAAAAACAACAGCATGTTATTCCTCACTGTACTTCCTAAGCTTCGAACTTGTTTCAGAAAGAGCGTCCTCCCAAAAAAATATAAGAGTCGACAAGTCGTAGTTAGCTGTCTTGAGGGCGCAAAAAGAGCTTTATCCAACGAGATCGATTTTTGTACAAATCGGTTGCATACCTAAATACGAACCTCTGCTCTCGTTTACTTTAGATGAATAACACTGGAACCTTATATGAGAACGATATCACTGCAGAAGCAACTTGGTTTAAACTTAGGTACGTACGAGATTGGGGTAAGTTCAGCGCGAACACAATATGCGTATTCTAATGAAAAAGCATAGCTTGAGAGGTTACGATCAAAGAGGTAAGGCAATACCGTGGAAACCAACAGCATCCGTCTTTTGGAGTCAAATGAAAAAATAGGGGCGCCATCCACAGAGTAAATGGCTGCATATAGCCACACAGGTCCAGAATTTGACTCTTTTAACTTGGATGGGTGACTAAGTAGGATCCGTAGAGACTATACGTGGCAATAGAACTCTCATTAAGTTGAGAAAGTATATAAGATATAGTCCAATCCTTCACAAGAGTGAAGATGCTGGTCTTCGGTATTTGAAGTCCAAGCCTAAGACTTACTACGTTGTAGCGCACTTGGACGGGGAAACGGGAACGAACTACCCTCGGTACAACACCGCAGGGCTGCTCACTCTGGCCTCAGGCCCAGGGTGGAGCAAGGGGTCCGCAGCCGACGACCGTACGGCTGAGGGTACGGAAAGGGCCGCCCGCTCCGACCGGACGGCGCCCCGAGAAGTAACCATAAGTACCCGACTGAGAGACAGGGTTATGCACAGAGGTGTCAGCTATGACGCGACGAGCGGTGCTCTCTGCTTACCGAGTGGCCGCCTGGCGGCCGCCCCGGAGAGCGCAAAGTTCGCACCCAAACGACGGCTAGGAAGTGGGCCGTCCATGGTCGTGGGGCTGAACTGCTTTCTTCCAGCAAGGAAGATCGGCACCTGCTTGTCCAACTCAGATTACCCCGTTCGTTCCGAGTTCCGCGAAGGCCCTTGGGGCTACGATCCCCAGGGGCTGTGTGAAAAGGGTGAAACACCCTGTGCCAAGCTGACACACCGCGACGTGGTCCGGGTCTCCTATTACGGAAATCCTCACTACGTCAAGCCTCCCCTTGCCAAGACCGTGCTCGTAAATGAGCTGTCTAACGGAAGGCTAGGTAGGTCACGCTCGGCCCCCCGCCACGCGTCAAACCTCGACGGTGTACACGGGGGCCTCTTTAGCACCAGGGCCAAGCATCTTCTGGAAGGCCGGAGACACTGGCATCTTCCCACGATACGTTGGATCAGCCACTCATCCGACGGGCGGCGCACGAGCTCCCCTCGGAAAGAAGCCACCATACTTCAACCCGAGCTCGCGCCTGCGGATGTGGCACCACGCACCGTTCGGAGGGCTGCCCCTCCCAAGGCAGCCAAAGAGGGGGGAACTAAACCTGTAACCCAGACTCCTGATAGAGACCTTTACGAAGGCCTCCTGAAAAGATGGGACGCCAAAACGGCTAAATTCACAGACCTGCTTTCGCTGGCCGCCAGTGAGAGTCTACTCTGGACAGCATACGAGAAAACACGCCGCGCCAAAGGAGCCACCACTCCAGGGGGGGATTCTCAGACCCAGTACGCTAACCTAACCTTCAAGATCCGGAACCTTTCAGAGCAACTCTTGCAGGGCAGCTATGCATTTGGTACTGGCCGGCGCGTCATGATCCCAAAACCCGACGGAGGCAAACGCCCCCTGACCGTCCTGTCCCCCTGGGACAAGGTAGTTTGTAACGCTCTGCTCCTCGTTATGGAGCCCATCTACGAGGGAATCAACTACCTGAGCGGGGAAGAGGATCGCCAAACAGAGATTCCTCACAAGCCAGCTTTTCAGAGCCTGAGCCACGGATTCCGTCCCCGGCGATCATGCCACACCGCCTTGCGGGATATTAAAACGTGGTCCCAGGTCTCCTGGTTCATCGATATAGACATTGCCAAGTGCTTCGACTCCATCAACCAAAAACGACTTTTGAACCTGCTAAGAGAGCGGATAGACGACCAGCGCCTCTTTGACCTGATCAGCAGGATGTTTGCCTCCGAAGTGCTCAACCTAGAGCTCGGTGGTCCGGACGCGCGTTTCGGATTCGGGGTCCCCCAGGGTAACCCACTGAGCCCCCTGCTTTGCAACATTTATATGGATCGGCTGGACAAATTTCTACTTGGACTGAAGGAGCAGTTCGACGTGGGGGCACAACTCCAACGTAAGGAATCGGTCATACGCGCAGGCTGGGTACCGGAGGGACTCTTCGCTCGCTTCCGGGAATCAGACCCTGCCAAGTATAAGGAGTTAAGGCGCCAGGAGAAAAACCGGCAGCTCAAATCCATCAAGAAAGCCAACAAGACCCACGCACGAACCCACGATCAACACACGGGGGAGGAGGTGTTCCGACGAATGCACATGGTGCGCTACGCGGACGACTTCCTCATCGGGGTGCGCGGCACTAGGGCCGCCGCCCTCTGGATTATGGACAGTACCGTGTCTTTCCTCAGGAGTGATCTCCACCTTGAATGCAAGCGAGCCCAGCTTCTTCACTCAAGGACGGACCGAACCGCATTCCTGGGGTTCATACTCAAGCTTCGACAAGAGACTCGTACCACCTACTCCAAGCGAATCAACTCCCTGATCAAATTGCGGGCAAGGGCCAAGTTCCAACAACAGAGGCTGGACCAGGCCTACCTGCGCTACACCGAGCGCGCTGTTGGCTCTCACCTGTCGAAGACGCTTCTCCGCCTAGACGCACACCTGTCCAAGTATCGGCTCAGTAAGAGCGATCTGAGACGAGGCGCTAAGACCGTCAGCTGGGGGCTCGCTAAGAGGGCCTTGCTGACCTTTGTCGAGGATACGGACCGCCGTCTGATCCCTCTGGCGAACGTTGCTCCATCCCCGTCGGCGGCAGACGTAAGGACGCCCCCACGCGGCGGCTGGAGTCATCAACAGGTCACTCCACTGCTGGAATCCGACCTTCAACTAGAAACCAAACAACTGGGCCGGGTTCTGACAACCATCGGAGAAACCCTGGACGACCCCGCCTTCCCTGACATCGTTATGCAAAGGGCACGGGATCTACGCCAGGCCCTGCGTGAGATGCTGAAACCGGAGGTGCTGGTCCTGGAACGGGAGAAGGAATTCCAGGAGGCTCCAACGCCCCAGGCCAAGGCGTACGCGCGAGGGCGCACGGCCGGAAGCTCGATCGCCGTAATGATCGATCTGGACCGCGTGACCAACCGACTGCGCTCTTGGGGAATGGTGGGCGAAAAGACTCGCCGCCCCAAACTCGCAGGCCAATGCATCCCGTACCACGACGCGTCCATCATTGACTACTTCGCGGCCAAGGCCCGTGGCCTGCTAAATTACTACAGTGCGGCCGACAACTTCGGGAGAATTAAAACCTTGGTTAGCTACCAGATGTGCTTCTCTCTCCTACACACGCTGGCAGCCAAACACAAGAAGAAGGTCCACGAAATCGCCCAATCCTTTGGGCAGGCCCCTCAGATCTACTATCGGAATAAGGCGGGTGCTCTCAAACTCCTGGCCGGCTTCCCAACCAAATCCGAGGTCAACCGTATGTCTGGAAGGTTCAGCTACGACCTCGACCCCCACATCTGGATAACCACGTTCCAGAGGGGTATAGGAAAGCTATCGATCCCCCGAAAACTCTTTGACGAATGCGCCGTAGTGGGGTGCAGCAACCCCGACATCCACGTACACCACGTCAACCGTCTTCACCGCAAAATTGGCAAATTCATCGTTGAATCAATCAAAAGCGCAAAGGGTCGGACGCTGAAGAATCCGCGCAGCCTAGCTGCATCAGCGCTTAGCCGCAACCAAATCCCGTTGTGCAAAGTACATCATCAAGCCGCACATAACGGGTCGCTCGACGTCTCCACCCTGGACAAGCATTACGTAAACCAGGAATCCTTCGTACTCGGGGGTATCCGTCTCGTTTCACCCCGCAAACGTGGACCAAAGGCTTCGCGGTCCCGCTCTCTAAAAGAACCACAACGCCGCGGAGAAACAGTGGAAGGTGATCCATCCCCGAGTTCGCACTAGACGCCCGAGCGTGACCATCCGGGACATGGCGATTCGTCCTCGTGTGGAGAGCCGAGTACGTGCCGCCATGCTGGGGGAGCTGCTTGCACTCAAGGTGCACGAGCAGATCTGAGGGGCTCACTAGAGCAACCTACACCATTACGTTTTATCTATGGGAGCTGTATTTGCAATTTTTGCAAGTTTTTATTATTGGGCACCAGCAATCTTTAAACGTACATATAACGAAACGCTAGCTAAACTCCATTTTGTGTTATTATTTGCCGGAGCTAACCTAACCTTTGGACCTATGCATTTTTTAGGATTAGCCGGAATGCCTCGACGTATACCAGAGTATCCTAATGTGTTTAGTGGTTGGAATACAATTGCAACCTTTGGTACCATGTTATCGACTCTGGCTACGTTATTGTTTGTGTATATAGTGTTTGATATGTTTTGGTCGCAGGATCGTCACTACCAGCCGCGTGTGCCTCGTATGGAACCTTTCCTGTCGGGATTGCGTGGTGGACAACGTCATCTCCACACAACTACACATCCTACGTACGCAAATACGTTGTATAAACACACGCAAGGATTGGGCACCTATTATACACACATCGGGTGCTTGCTCTTCACCATTGGAGAGCGAGCTCGATTTGCCACTATAGTCCGGCAACGTGCGTCCAACTCGTTAAAAGCGCGCGCTCCGAAGGAAGGCCGCACATCTGCGCATTTGTTTATGTCAATTACGTTAGCTATGGAGACTTCGCAATTTCACTCGGCAACTTTAAATCAGGCTAATGTACTATCACAGCCCTTGCCCGATTTTTATGCTCAACCTTGGCAACTAGGTTTTAGTACGCCGGCCTCAGCTGCCATGTTAGGTATCGTAGATTTACATCACGAAATAATGTTCAGCTTAATCGTTATCGCCTTTACGGTTACAGCTTGTTTGGTTGCGCTATTACGCTCAAGTAGCAAAGCGTCGTTGGTTGGGTTCCAAGAGCCAACCAAACCAAGTGCAAACACTAACACTAGCGCGCCTTCATTAGGAGCACGTTCTGCATTTAACGCGTCAGTGTCGAATTTAACGCATTGTTTGCCACTTGAGATGGGTTGGACCATTTTACCTGCGTTGATTTTGTTAACCATCTTAATACCCTCGCTGTCTCTAGTGTACCGGTTAGACGATCTTATTACACCTGCCGTTACTGTTAAAGTTATCGGTAAACAATGGTATTGGGGTGCGCCGTTTAACAACATAATCGTTCGGGGAATTACACCCCCCTTTCCTCAGCCCACGGAAAGTAAATCACCCTCCTCACTCAATGCCCCCGCGAAGGGGCTCAAACACCTGACCAGCCCATACCACGCACCCAGACCTGAATACACTGGGCTCCTAGGCATGCGGAAACTGACAGGTGTGGATGGGAAATCCTCTAAGGGACCACAGCATGGAGGGGACGGAAAAGTGAGCCGAATCCGCCTAAGCGAGAAGTTTTTCCTAGATAACATGACTGACACGGTACTCTGTCTCTCACTTTTTGAGGTACACATTCCTCTATGGGTCGGCGAACACATACCCATACTGCGCACACACCGAGCTAAACCCAGTGGTTCAGGTGTGGGCTGGTACGCAGAATCACTGCTACTCGCAGGACAGAGTGAAGTACCTAAACCAGTCTTAAACGATTATGTCTGGAACTCGGGAAGACCTAAGGCTTTCACGGGCTATGGTCTCGGAGCTGACGTAGTAACTGGGAGTAGCTTTAGCCGACGGTCGTGTCACCTGGGGACAGGCCCCAGCGCCCGGCGCCATCGCTCTACCACCAGTGAAGGAAAGCAGTCGGAATCCAGAGGTGGAGCCCCGGTCGACCTCGGTCCACCGGGACCGACACCTCTAGTTGAGGCTTGTGCGAACACACAAGCAAAGCGGGTAGGTCGTGATCTGACCTGTAAATATTCGAACCTATTAGACCCCAACCTATACAAAGCGGCCTATGAAAAAATTAGAAAATCCCCCGGGAGCATGACACGTGGGTCTGATGCTGAAACCCTGGATGGGATGTCCAATGCGTGGATTTCCAACACTATACGACAACTGAGAAACCTAACCTTTACGTTCAAACCTGCGAGGCGAGCCTACATACCGAAGCCGAACGGTGCTCTACGACCGCTCGGCATCCCAAACCCGCGGGACAAAATTGTACAACAAGCAATTCGATCTCTTTTGGAACCACTCGTAGAGCGCGAGGACAGCCCGCATAGATTCAGTGACAAGAGCCACGGCTTCCGCCCAGGAAGATCAGCACATACTGCCCTACGGTATATAAGGAGCTGGACTGGAATCACCTGGATGATTGAGGGTGATATAAAAGGATACTTCGACAACATAAACCATAAGCGCCTAGCCCACATGCTCACATCAGCTTCGCTGATGGACAAAAACATGATTGACCTCTACTGGAAGCTAGTGAACGCGGGATATGTAAACAATGGTCACCTTGAACCTCACTCCCTTCTGGGAGTGCCCCAAGGAGGAACCCTCAGTCCCCTGCTCTCGAATATATACTTACATGCCTTCGACAGGTATATGGAAGGTCTCATAGCCAAATACACCACAAAGAAACGTCGTATCAGCAAAGCTAATCCTGTGTACAACAAGGTGCGTTATGAGATAGACCAACTTAAAAATAAGTCGTTAAAACTGGGGCACCCCTGAGTACAACGGACATAGAGTTGCTAATAAAGTTGAAGAAACAACGGAGAGACCTCCCCAGCTCGATACGCACCGAGACCAAACTCTACTATGTGCGATACGCCGACGACTGGGTGGTCGGAGTTATAGGACCAAAGACCTTTGGTATTCAAGTGATCGAACTAATTCGAACATTCCTGAAGGAACAACTCGAGCTGGAACTATCACCTGAAAAAACCAAACTGACCTACCTACCCCAAAACCAGGCGCTGTTTTTGGGCACATGCATCACACGTCGCAACCGAAAATACAGTCAGTCCCGGGTAAAATGGGTCAAAGGTGAGGCTCATAGCACCACGAACCAACAGATTATAATGTTTGCGCCTATTCCCACTCTCGTGGGTCGCCTCAAACAACAAAAATTCTGTGATGAAACTGGACGACCCCTAGCCAGTACCAAATGGATACATCTGCCACTGCGAGACATTATCACTCGCTACAATGCCATCAGCCATGGTATCTTCAACTATTACTCGTTCGTGGAAAACATGAACCTGATGCAGCAGATCGTCTGGATTCTTCGGTTCTCCGCATGCTTCACAATCGCCCGCAAGCTCCGTAAAAGTCCAAAAAAAGTATTCAAGGCATATGGCGCGTACCTCACCATCAAAAACTCACGGGGTAAGTATCTTACACGGTTCTGGAGACCCGACAATCTGAAACGAAAACCCATGAACTTTGCCCTGATACCCCACTCACCTACTGAAGCCGGCGAAATATTTGATCCCTTCCTAGTGAAAACCTACGGGGTGCGGTCCCACTCCCGCATGGACCTACCATGTGTTATTTGCGGAACGGTCGACCTTGTGGAAATGCACCACGTACATCACGTCAGGAAAGGGCCGGTAAAGGGCTTTACCAAAATCATGGCTATGCTAAACCGTCGACAAATTCCAGTCTGTAGGCCCTGCCATCTAAAGATACACCGAGGCGAGTACGACGGTATAGGACTGAACCAACTTTACTACAACTCGAATAAAGACCAATTTAGATCACTCTAAGAAAGACCATCCTCTCAACGATTCCCGCGGAGAGCTGAGTGCTTGGAAACTTGCACGCTCAGTTCGGAGGGAGGCTGATGGATCTGCAGGTTCGAGCACAAGGCTCCAACTAGACCGTAAACTGCGCCCCTATTGCCGAGTCCCATCGGGCAGCTGTTACGCGCTCTTAGTTGAGCCTGAACTGCCGTACCGCGCAGGGCCGGTAGTCGACCCTACTTTACGAGTATTCAGATTACGCAAATCCCTCTACTAAATACAATAATTCATTATCCTTTGAAAGCCGATTATTGTTAGAGGAAACCAACTCGTTTCGATCTACTGCCCCTTTAAATTTATTGAGAGTCGACCGAGCTGCTGTTGTGCCTACGCATGTAAATCTTCGGTTTTTAGTTACGTCGGCGGATGTTATCCATAGCTTCGCCGTACCTAGTTTAGGCGTTAAAATTGATGCAATGCCCGGACGCTTGAATCAAGTGTTAACTAACATATCATTAGAAGGTAACCATTGGGGACAATGTAGTGAATTATGTGGAATGGGTCATGGGTTTATGCCTATTCAATTGTTGGCGGTCGAAACGTCTAAATTTTTCAGTTGGATCGTATTGTGTTATTTAGAACAACAATTAGATAATGGTGGTTATCCAAAACCGTATTCTACGGACGGTGTTATAGAATGGTTATATTTGCTCGCTAATATCAAGTATACTGAGGATGCCGCAATGCCTCCCACTCCGTGGTTAATTTTTTGGCAAGACCAACTGCAAGCTCACGGACCGAATACCTGTGAGTTTTTAGGTCAATACAAATCCTACTTGGAAACTGTATAAGCTTCGTTTCCAATGAACGCGCGCTTTTGGGTATACTTCAACGGACGCACTCTGATATACGCCAGAGTCTACGCGTAGATGGTGATCTTTGATCACCATCATCTACTATGATGGTCAGCACCCTTGATGGTGATCGAATCTCACCATCAACTCACCCATAGGTTTCTTCAAGATATTCAAGATGCTCGCGCCTCAAAGGATAATAGCTCGCACGCCCTAAGGGAGCCTGAAGTGAGACTGAAGGAGGTGGTTCATTTGATGGCTATATTCGATAGCCATCACCCTCATCGTAGATGATGGTTAGGGTCACTGCGTGCTCTCTTCCTTTGGAAAGACGCAACTGTCCCTCCGTTCCCCGCTTCCTTCGGGGGAAGCGCATCAATGATGGTGATCCAAGATCACCATTCAAGAGGTTACGCGTATCCTATGGTATCCTATGGTATCCTATGGGTGTTTTCTAAAAGAATGCCGTCTTTCCGAAGGAAGCGCCAGAGGTGAAGCGTCTTTCATAAAGCCGCCACCCCGCCAGAGGTGAAGCTTTCCGAAGGAAGCGCCAGAGGTGAAGCGTCTTTCATAAAGCCGCCACCCCGCCAGAGGTGAAGCTTTCCGAAGGAAGCCGAAGGAAGCGAAGGACGCCCTTCCTTCGGGAGGATGCCGAAGGACGGAAACAAGTTCGCTTCCTTCGGAAAGCCGCCAGAGGTGAAGCTTTCCGAAGGAAGCGCCAGAGGTGAAGCTTCTTTCAGAAAGCCGCCAGAGGTGAAGCTTCCCGAAGGACGCCCTTCCTTCGGGAGGACGCGCTTTTTTTCAAAACAAGTTCAGAAAGCCGAAGGAAGCCGAAGGACGCGCTTTTTTCAAATCAAGTTCGCTTCCTCCCGAAGGAAGGGCGTCCTTCGGCTTCCTTCGGAAAGCCGCCACCCCGCCAGAGGTGAAGCTTCCCGAAGGAAGCGAAGGTCGCCCTTCCTACGGGAGGAAGCCGAAGGACGCCCTTCCTTCGGGAGGAAGCCGAAGGACGTGCTTTTTTCAAAACAAGTTCATCAAGCCGCCAGAGGTGAAGCTTCCCGAAGGACGTTCAGAAAAAAGTTGCTTCCTTCGGGAACCTCTGGCGCTTCCTACGGAAAGCCGCCAGAGGTGAAGCTTCCCGAAGGACGTTCAGAAAAAAGTTGCTTCCTTCGGGAACCTCTGGCGCTTCCTTCGGGAAGGGCGTCCTCTTGAGCTTCTTTCAGAAAGGGCGTCCTCCTGAGCTTCTTTCAGAAAAAGCGACCTTCGCTTCCTTCGGAAAGCGCCAGAGGTGAAGCTTCTTCCCTTCCTTCGGGAGGACCTGCGTCCTCCCGAAGGAAGGGAACAAGTTCATCAAGCCGCCAGAGGTGACGCTTTCCTAAGGAAGCCGCCAGAGGTGAAGCTTCTTTCAGAAACAAGTTCAGCTTCTTACAGAAAGCCGCCAGAGGTGAAGCTTCCCGAAGGAAGCGAAACAAGTTCAGAAAGAGAATGCTTCCTTTGACGTCAACCCGCTCTCGGCAAGACTGAGGAAGATAACTCCGTCTATGGTCACCTTAGGTAACCTTGTTCAAAAAGCACGCCGTACGTGAACTCAAGACCAACACTACGCGGTTATGCGCTCGCCCACTTGGCGTGGGTTATATCATCGTAGCTCCTGGTGCATTCTCTCTTCGATAGTATGATTGCTTTCTCGCATCTTGAGTAAACTTCGTGCGTCTGGTGGCAATCATAGTCGAGGTTCCCTCTGGGAATTAGGTTCACTGCAGAAGACTCTAGGAGGTGCTGCCCACCGCTGAACGACGTACGTTCACTATGTGCGTTCCTACGGAATACGTAGCCGCAGGCCACCTCTTGTAACCTATGTGTTATTTACGTCCTTCTGTAGTTCACTTGATGATGGCAATCCTAGATTGCCAGCACTCGTGTACTTGCTCCGATCCTCGAGGGAAATGGTGATCTTCTCTTACCATCAAGGATGCGCTTTCTGAAAGAAGCCAGCTTCCCGAAGGACGCACGTCCCCCGCCAGAGGTGAAGCTTCCCGAAGGAAGCCGCCAGAGGTGAAGCTTCCCGAAGGACGTTCAGAAAAAAGTTGCTTTCTTCGGGAACCACTGGCGCTTTCTGACAGAAGCTTCACCTCTGGCGGGGGACGCTCTTTCTGAAAGAAGCTCGGGAAGCGGGGAACGGTGAACGGTGGGACAGTTGCGTCTTTCCATAGGAAGAGAGTGCGCCCGTTGGATTCAATGCAATGAATACCTTAAGGTGGACACAGTCTAGCATTCCCAAAAAAATTCAAACGTGTGCAATTTCTGCATCGGATATAGGCCGAGTCTGTGTGGGTTACGTTCGTCGCGGATACCCGCAGCCTTCGGGCTTCTTCCCTTCCTTCGGGAAGGTCGTCCTTCGCTTCCTTCGGGAAGGGCGTCCTTCCGCCCGAGGTGAAGCTTCCCGAAGGAAGCCGAAGGACGCGCTTTTTTCAAAACAAGTTCGCTAACTTCGGGAAGGGCGTCCTCCCGCCAGAGGTGAAGCTTCTTCCCTTCCTTCGGAAAGGGCGTCCTTTGGAGACCTGTATGTGGGTCAATGACTCGTATCCACCGACAAACGAATTTCGTGTGGTTCATTTATGCCATGAACGTGTGGTGTGACCTACTGTCCGCCGTAGCCCAATCTACGTGTATGGTATGGTTTTACGGAGAACAGCCGTTTTAACGAGACTCCAGTATCGTCCAACCTTTGGCTGTGTACACATCCAGTTTATGCTCTGCATCCACATACTACGTAAGCAAATACGTTGTATACACATACTACGTAAGCAAATACGTTGTATACACATACTACGTAAGCAAATACGTTGTATACACATACTACGTAAGCAAATACGTTGTATACACATACTACGTAAGCAAATACATTGTATACACATACTACGTAAGCAAATACGTTGTATACACATACTACGTAAGCAAATACGTTGTAGACACATACTACGTAAGCAAATACGTTGTATACACATACTACGTAAGCAAATACGTTGTAGACACATACTACGTAAGCAAATACGTTGTATAGCGATGTCTTTTTCCAAAGGACGTCCTTCCTTCGGAAGCAGAGCATACTGGATGTCAAATACGATCAAGTGTATTCTAGTGCTTCCTTCGGAAAGCGCCAGAGGTGAAGCTACGCGAGCGTAAATTCGCTGTATTACCCATCTCCACGTGCGTATCCCGGGAGTCTTCCGTCATTCAGGAAGCACTATTTCCGACCATTGCGTAGTACGACCGACGGACATCTCAGAAAGCCCCCGATCTTTATGCATAAAACACCTGTACTTGTAGCCAGGCATCTATCTCGCGTACGGAAGGACTCTGCTGCTTTCTGTGACCCTCAGCGTATATGCCGTTGCTGCGTCGCGTTCCTTGGTCACTGAACGACGGCCAATCATAAGAAGCATAAGTAGCACCGCGTAGTACACTAGATCGTAGATTGCCATCACGCGTATCCTTACACCGTACCCCCACCGTCCCTCTGAAAGACGTACGTCCTTCGGGGGACGGAGACTCAGGAAAACGCAGCAGCTAGGGTAACCTCTTGAATGGTGATCTACGATCACCATCATTGATGCGCTACCCGAACGTCCTTCGAAAAGCGCGAGGCAGTTGCGTCTTTCCGAAGGTAGCCGAAGCAAGAGAGTGCGCCCGTTGGATTCACTGGCTGCGATCTTCAAGACGCAACTGCCCCACCGTTCCCCGCTTACCGAAGGAAGGGAAGAAGCTTCACCTCTGGCGGGGGGAGCGCATACTTGATGGTGATCGTAGATCACCATTCAAGTGGTTACCTTAGGTTACCCGTCGCTGCTACGCTTTCCTGAGTCTCCCTTATTCGAGGGAAATGGTTCTCTACGATCACCATCAAGCATGCGATTCCTTCTGAAAGACGTCCGTCCTTCGGTGAACGGTGGGGCAGTCGCGTCTTGAAGAAACCTCGGATTCAGAGGTCCTTTGGCATCCTTTCTGAAACAAGTCCGTCTTTCCGAAGGAAGCGAAACAAGTTCATCAAGCCGAGCTTCCCGAAGGAAGGGTACAAGTTTGCTTCCCGAAGGACGTGAACTTGTACCTTCGGCTTCCTTCGGAAAGCTTCACCTCTGGCGCTTTCCGAAGGAAGCGCCAGAGGTTCCCGAAGGAAGCAACTTTTTTCTGAACGTCCTTCGGGAAGCTTCACCTCTGGCGGCTTTCCGAAGGAAGCGAACTTGTTTCATCAAGTTTCACCTCTGGCGGGGTGGCGGCTTTCCGAAGGAAGCGCCAGAGGTAAAACTTGTTTCTGAACGTCCTTCGGGAAGCTTCACCTCTGGCGGCTTTCTGAAAGAAGCTTCACCTCTGGCGCTTCCTGCGGAAAGCTTCACCTCTGGCGGGGTGGCGGCTTTCCGAAGGAAGCGAACTTGTTTCCGTCCTTCGGAAAGCTTCACCTCTGGGGGGGTGGCGCTTCCTTCGGAAAGAGAGAGAGGGTAGACACCAACGGACGCACTCTCTTTCTGAAAGAAGCTCGGAATTACGGGTTTCAAGCACCCATAGCATACCTGAGGATACGCGCGTCTTTCCGAAGGAAGAAGAAGAACGCCATAGCTGCTGCGCACTCCGTCCCCCGCTTTCCGAAGGAAGCGAAGGACGCCCTTCCCGAAGGAATCGAACTTCTTCCAAAGGACGCGGGCTTCCCAAAGGACCAAGTTTCAACTCTGGCGCTTCCTTCGGAAAGCGGGTAGCAGCTTCACCTCAGGCGCTTCCTTCGGAAAGAGAGCACCCAGTGACCATCATCTGCGATCATGGTCAGTACACTATATGGCAATCTACGATTGCCATCCATGCGGACGTGTAGGTCAGCAGCAACGCGGCTGCACGTCCCTCCCAATACACATCCAGTTTATGCTCCGTATAGCGAAGCGAAGCAGAGCTTACTGGATGTCAAATACGCAGTATAGGTGGGTGCCTCTCTATGTACGATATTAGTCGCCGATCTCCGAAGAACGGAGATCACCATAAAAAGAGACTGTCGTTCTAAGCACCCGTTCTTTCAAACGAGTAGTCCAGCTTGCAGAGACCCTCATTGTATACGAGCAGCTTGGCAGATAAAGTTCAGCACGCGCTCTCGGCAAGACGGTGGAAGGCAACGCCGCTCTCACCTGGCGGGCGGAACGCACCCCTCGTATAGGCGAACACATCATCTACTATGACCCGCTTCGTTGATCTTCGTCTTGACTGAAGATCAGCCAGCAGTGAACGTCAATGAGGACGAACGTCAACTATTGACGCTTTTATACGACATTGGCCAGTCTTGCCCAAGGTCGAATTAACCTTCAGCTCTCATGGTGGTTTTTGAACGTAATGGAGCTACTGACCCCCAGAGGGAGTGCTGTTCCCTTAGTGTACGCGCCTGCATTGTTCCAAAAAACCCAAAGGGTCGGCGTACTAAACCTCTGGCGTCGTCTCTTTCCCAAGTACGCAGGGCATACGCCCATCATATGTAAGGCTCTGTCGAGCGTCAGTGCGCGAGTGAAGAGACGTGATATAGGAGCATCCGTCTTTCAGAAACGTTCACGTTTCTTCGTGAATTATAGAGCAAGCTCCTTCCTTTGTGACGTACCAAGTATGCACGTCTCGGCATGACACCCAGCTTTCCGAAGGAAGTTCGATCTAGGGGAGACGGCGCTAGAGGTTTCAAGAGGTTGTCCCAAGTGAACGTCGTTTGCATAAACACGACATTCCCACAAAGTGAGTCCGCGCTTCCTGAAAGAAGCTCGACGATGGTAACCTATGGTGACCTTCCAAGAAACGCAACGCATCACGACACATCGCTTCTTTGATTTTAGCGCTCACCGCAGTTCATCAGCTACGCGTCTGTTGTAGAGACGTTCGTCCTTTTAGCGGTTACTACCTATTGGTTGGCTCACAGATCAAACAGGTACTTGGTTGATGACCCTTACAATCGAAGATTGTACATAAGCAGTATGTGTAGTCTAGTTGAGCGTAGATTGCCATCACCATCATCTACGATGAGGGTCACTGCGTGCTATCTTCAAGACGCAGTGACACCAACGGACGCACTCTCTTTCCGAAGTAAGCCAACTTCTTCCTTCGGGAAGCTTCACCTCTGGCGGCTTCCTTCGGAAAGACGTGCGAAGACTCCCGGAGGTAAACCCGCTCTCTGCCTGACGGAGGAAGGATACGCGTAACCTTACAAAGGATGGGTAACCTCTTGAATGGTGATCTACGATCACCATGATTTATGCGCGTCCCTCTGAAAGACGTACGTTCCCCGCTTTCCGGCTTCCTTCGGAAAGCGCCAGAGGTTCCCGAAGGAAGCAACTTTTACCCTTCCTTCGGGAGGCCGCACGTCCCCCGAGCTTCTTTCGCTACCTTCGGGAAGCTTCACCTCTGGCGGGCTTCTTTCAGAAAGCGGGTAGCAGATTCACCTCTGGCGGAAGCCGCCAGAGGTGAAGCTTCCCGAAGGAAGCGAAACAAGTTCAGAAAGAGAGCACGGACGTAAGTGAACTGACCATCATCGTAGATGATGGTGATGATCATGGTGATCTTTGATAATCTTCCACGCGGATCCTTTCTGAAACAAGTCCGTCTTTCCGAAGGAAGCGAGCATCCTGAAAGAAGTTCACTTCCTTCGGAAAGAGAGAGCGGTGTCACCTCGGGGCTTTCTGAAAGAAGGCCTAACCTTTCTTGCAGAGAGCGAGTAGACTCCAACGGACGCAATCTCTCGGCTTCCTTCGGAAAAACGGCATTCTTTCATCAAGCACCCGCTCTCTATTACTTCGGGAATACGGAGGAAGGATACGCGCGTCTTTCCGAATGAAGCCGCCCGAGGTGAAGCTTTCCGAAGGAAGGGAACAAGTTCACTTCCTTCGGAAAGAGAGCACGCAGTGACCTTCATCGTAGATGATGGTGATGGCAATCTACGATCAAGTGTCATACAGTGGATTTTCGCTCGCGTAGCTTCACCTCTGGGGCTTTCCGAAGGAAGCATTTGTTCGTATTTGACATCCAGGAAGCTCTGCTTCGCTTCTCTATGCGGAGCATAAACTGGATGTGTACACATTCTTCGAAGGCGCAGCCGCTGGCAAATTCGATGAATACCACCCCCTAAGGGCTCCCTACGGGCTCCCTAAGGGCTCCCTACGGGCTCCCTAAGGGCTCCCTACGGGCTACCTAAGGGCTCCCTAAGGGCTCCCTACGGGCTCCCTACGGGCTCCCTACGGGCTCCCTACGGGAGTGCGAGCTCTTATCCTTTGGGTAGCGAGTTACCTCTTGAATGGTGATCTTGGATCACCATCCTGGATGCGCTACCCTCGCTTCCCGAAGGACGTGAATGAAGCCCGCCAGAGGTGAAGCTTCTTCACTTCCTTCGGGAGGACGCACGCCCCCCGCCAGAGGTGAAGCTTTCCGAAGGAAGCCGCCAGAGGTGAAGCTTCCCGAAGGACGTTCAGAAACAAGTTCGCTTCCTTCGGAAAGCGCGTCCTTCGGGGGACGCGGGCTTCTTCCCTTCCTTTGGGAGGACGCACGTCCTCCCGCTAGAGGTGAAGCTTCTTCCCTTCCTTCGGGAGGACGTGCGTCCTCCCGAAGGAAGGGAACAAGTTCGCATCCCGAAGGACGTGAACTTCTTTCAGAAAGCGCCAGAGGTGAAGCTTTCCGAAGGTCGTGCGACCTTTGGAAGAAGTTCAGAAAGGGCGTTCTTCGCTTCCTTCGGAAAGTGGGGAACGTACGTCTTTCAGAGGAAGGTAGGGGAACGGAGGTATTCCAAGGCAGTTGCGTCTTTAAGAAAACTCTGGGCTTCTTCTTGATTGCCATCCTTTGGTTCGTATATGAAGGTGATGATGATCATGGGGATCTTTGATCACCATCCACGGACCAAGTAAAGCGATAGTGAAGAAAGCAGCTAGTGCGTCTTTCCGAAGGAAGCTCGCTTCTTCCCTTCCTTCGGAAAGCGCCAGAGGTGAAGCTTTCCGAAGGAAGCCGCCAGAGGTTAAGCTTCTTTCAGAAAGCCGAAGGACGCCGAAGGAAGCTAAACAAGTTCAGAAAGCGAAGGACGCCCGTGTTTCATAAACCCGGAGGGGTTGTGTGTTATGCAGCAAAAGACGCGCTCAGTTTATACGGCAGACCTTAAGACTACGCCGAGTTATGCGGTTTGAACCTTTATTTTTTATTGTAATTGCGCCTTTAGTGAACTTTTTGTTATTATGTTGTTGCGGCCGCCATATAGGAATACGAGGTGCTCAATTTAATTCAGCCTTATGGATAGGATTAGCTTGGGTGTTTACTATGTTTTATGTAGGTAGATCAAGCTCACTTACCTTTTGCACCCTAAATGAAAGAGACCTAGGTTTAACAGGGTTCCATCATTTATTAAGTGAACGTTCGGTTAGTTACGATATATCAATTGTAAACTTACATAGGGAGTTGGGTTACGAGGGAGCAATTCATGTAGTGCCGGTTTATACTTGGATAGAATCTGGCTTAATGACTGCTAGTCAATTGTGGGTATTAGACAGTTTAAGCTTAACCATGTTTACCTTGATCATAACCATATCATTTGTTGTACATATTTATAGTTTTGATTATATGAGTCATGATCCTCATCAAATAAGGTTTTTATCGTATTTATCATTGTTTACGTTCTTTATGTTAATCTTGGTTGTTTCTAACAATTTTATTGGATTGTTTATGGGGTGGGAAGGGGTTGGAATTTGTTCTTACCTATTGATCAGTTTTTGGTATACTAGGTTGGCGGCAAATAAAGCAGCTGTTAAAGCAATCTTGTATAATCGAATAGGTGATTGTGGACTTCTTGCGGCAATTGGGTTAATTTATTTTTTTTGTCAAAGCGTGGACTACGCCACCGTTTTTTCTATTATGCCGTATTATGAGTTTTCTACACGGGATTTGGCTTCGTCTCTGGTACACTATGTGTCTAGTGTAGGTGGATTGATTTACACAGCAAAAGGCACGCAGTCTGTGAGTACGGGCGCGGATACTGTATTGTTGAGTCCAACCAGCCTGTGGTTGGATGTACAATTGCTAGATATTATTGTGTTTTGTTTGTTTCTAGGTGCAATGGGAAAGTCTGCTCAATTTTTTTTACATGTATGGTTGACGGATGCAATGGAAGGACCGACACCAGTGTCAGCATTAATCCATGCGGCAACCATGGTTACGGCCGGAGTTTATTTGTTGATTCGCTGCTCCTATCTCCTTGAACATTGTCGAAATGTCAACATAGTAATTGCAACCGTCAGCATGTTTACAATTTTTTTTGCGTCGACTTCAGGTATTACACAGCTGGATATAAAAAAGGCTATTGCCTATTCAACTTGTAGTCAACTGGGGTATATGGTGTTGATTTGTGCATTTTCTCATTATCATATTGCGATATTTCATTTATTTAACCATGGGTGGTTTAAAGCCTTGTTATTTTTGTCCGCAGGATTAATAATTCATTCCAATAGTGACGAGCAAGGTGTTCAGTTTACAGGCCCTAACAATTGTGAACCTCTGGTCTACTGTTTTTTTTTTATAGGAACGTTGGCTTCAATTGGGTTTCCTTATTTAACAGGATTTTATTCAAAAGATTTGTTGATTGAATTATTATATGTCACACCTTACGGTATATTGTATGGATATTTGTGTTCATTGTGTATTGTATTAGCTACAATGTATTCACTCGGGGCATTAGCGGACTTTTTAGCCATAACCACGGAAGAAGAATATACGACACCAGGTACGAGTGAATCTAGTGTTTCGGGTTCAACAACGCTAAAATGGTATCATAAAGTGAGCATAATAGATACGATCACCCCTTCGTATTCGCTCTCAGTCAAGACACACACGCGCCTCACTCAGGGTACACATACTACGTATGCAAATACGTTGTATAATGCCGTAACTGCATATCCACTCCCGCAAGGGCGTGCACATTGTTCGAACGCGCCTAGATACACTTGGTGTCGGGAGCACAATACGGGGCAACTCCTACCCTTTTTCGGCGGACGAACACCTTTGGTGTGTACACATCAAGTTTACTGGATGTCAAATACGCTGTATCCAGAGACAGTGGTAGCCCATGAGCCAGTGCTCAGAACAACGTGGCAGTGTACACATCCAGTTGACTGGAAGTCAAATACGCGGTATAGTGTCGGTTGGCTGAGGTCCCTCCTTCGGAAACTAAGGGAGCAGGTCTACCGATTAGCTTCCGCGGCCAGCAGGATTGTTTCAAGTGAAAAAGGCCAACCGAAGGTTAGTTTAATAGGACGTAGTTTAGCTCAACTGCCCAAGCCCGGGATCCGAAGGAAGCGCGCAGTTTGGATGCACTCTCACGCCCGCGCTGAGGCAACCCAGGAGTTGGCTGGCACTTGGTTGAATATACCCACAATTGTGATCATATTGTTGTCGTGTTTAACCTTAGCTTCCGTCTTTATCGGTTATGTAGGTAAAGATTTGTTTTCCGGTACAGGTTCTAATTACTTTTTGTCATCGATTTATATCAAGACTACGGCGGATTCTGCATCGCATTTAACACATATTGTATATTTAGAAGCGTTGATGCCTTTTAAATACATATCTTTGATTTACATTGTCCTTGGTGTTTTGTTTTCGTTTGGTATACATAAACTTTCAAATAATTTAGTTGCCTCCAATTATATCAGTTATGTTGCCACATTATTTTTTTATAAAGGCTGGTTGGTTGATTATGTGTATGGGTTTGTCGGTCGAAGAGTAATGTCGTTGGCCTTTGACTTTTTTATTCTAGATAAAAAACATATTGAACAGCTTGGTCCGTTAGCTATTTCAACCTTAACTGCGCAGGTTTCCTCATGGTCTGCCGGTTGGATAGAACGCCCAGTCCTTACTTCTCACCGAACCCGACCCGGCGCTTCCACTCCATCATTGGCCATCTCCGCCCTAAAATCAGGTGTGCGCACCTCCAAAGGAATTAGCGGACGTTCTTTGCATGCTTTGTCTACAACTCCGAGGAGTTTACACTGTACATACGCCGTAGGACAACTAACGGTGCACTATCTACAGACTAGGGACTCAAGCGATTGTAATGTGGTTTTGGCTCCGGTCATGTGGACACAAACAACGGATGTGCATGCGCCTACACTGGGCAAACGTAACGGGGGTTACTCTTCGTATTCAAACGACGCGCGTCCAAAGGGTGCGCGCTCAGCTGGGTGGCGAGCCTCAAGTCGTACCTTTGTAAGAACGTTCGGTGACCAGCATAAACCCAATGTGGTTGGCAATCGTCATTTACATTCGAAACGGAATATGCGTCCATACAACTATCTAACCCCCACGGATCGTGAATATTTTATTTACCTTATAGGTGTACTAATATTGATCGGATGTTTAGTGTTTGGCGTAAATCTGTAATTACGCTCGCGTAGCTTCACCTCTGGCGCGAAGCAGAGCTTACGCATCTACCCATAAGCGTCGCACTTCAAATGCTTATACCCCGCCTGTCTGTAAGCGCACCCCTTTGTCATACAACAGCAACTTCGTTCTAACCCTTAACGTAGCTCTTCATCGCTTCTACGCTTTCCTTGGGATGCGTAGCACGATCTTACTTATGGTCGACGGCCTTCTTTACGCTCGCGTAGCTTCACCTCTGGCGCGAAGCAGAGCTTAAGAAAGCACCCACAGCTTACCAGCGGATACGCGTAGTTCACTTACTGCGTCTTTCAGAAAACAAGCAGTGACCCTTATCGTATATGATGGTGATGGCAATCTACGATCAAGTGTACACCTCCAGTTTCTGCTCCGCATACACATACTACGTCGGCGGAGCCGCACTTGAAAGAAGCAAATACGTTGTATACACATACTACGTCGGCGGAGCCGCACTTGAAGGAAGCAAATACGTTGTATACACATACTACGTCGGCGGAGCCGCACTTGAAAGAAGCAAATACGTTGTATACACATACTACGTCGGCGGAGCCGCACTTGAAAGAAGCAAATACGTTGTATACACATACTACGTCGGCGGAGCCGCACTTGAAAGAAGCAAATACGTTGTATAGCAATGTCTTTTTCCAAAGGACGTCCTTCCTTCGGAAGCAGAGCTTACTGGATGTCAAATACGATCAAGTGAATCACATACTGCGTATGTCATACGCAGTATGTGTACTGTCCCTCATCGTATATGATGGTGATGATCAAGGTGATCTTTGATCACCATCCACGCGAATCCTCTCGTCTTCCCGAGCTTTCTGAAACAAGTTCAGAACGCGCGTTCTTCGAGTGCAGGTGCTCCGCACATTATGCGTATTCTTGCTACGCCGTATCTCCAAGTGCTGGTGCTCCGCACCTTATGCTACTGATGGTGATCGAAGATCTCCTTGATGGGTGCTGCGCATTGCTTTCGGAAATAAGGCCGTGCTGTTGGTGATCTTCGATCCTCATGAAGAGTGCTGCGCAGTGCTTTCCAAAGGCAGCGAAACCCGGCCTATCCCCAGGGTGCTTTCCGAAGGAAGCGAACCAAGGCCGCACCTTATGCTTCTTGATGGTGAGCCAAGATCACCATGAACAGTGCGGCGCAGTGCTTTCCGAAGGAAGCGAAACAAAGCCGTGCTGGTGCTCCGCACCTTATGCTTCTCAGTGCTTCGCCATGCTTTCCGAAGTAAGCGAAAGAATGCCGTGATTATGAAAGAAGGCCGTCTTTCCTTTACCAAGTAAAGCGTAGCAGCGACGACGTAGCAGCGACGAACCTCTACGCCGAAGGTATGCGCCTTTGCGAACTTCGCTTTGTTGGTCACCAAAGGGTCGAGGTAATCGAAGCTGATCACTGAAGATGATCACCTTGGGTGACCCTCGCTGCGGTTATCAGAGACCTGCATCGCAGATATCCGTTCCTTCGGGAGGACATCCTGCCTCCCGAAGGAAGGGCACACCAACCAACGGCGTTCTGCACTCCCGGCGTAGGTGCAGTTCAAGTGTGGGTGTACGCCCCAAAGAGCCCACGTAAAGGGGGACTGACCGAGGACAAGCCGCCTAAAGGTGGAATCGAGCCCGCGGTGAAGAATATCCATAAGACGTACGTGATTCAACACGGTGATGTTCTCCTTCTTCCTATATGAATAAGCGTACTTTGTAACAAGGTCTAGATGCGTAAAAACGTACGTATCTCTTTTAGCAAACTAAACTTGAGCATATCAAATTGGAGCGTGTTTCGTCTAGTTACGGGTGCACAATGCTTGCCATAGGCCAGCTTTCTGAGAAAGACGTCGGTAGCGGATCCCCACTCCGTTCCCCTAAGGACGGAGAGAGACTAGTCTCCAAAGGACCCAAAGGTTAGTCGTGCTGGCTGAACCAAGTCCGTACTTGAGCGTTTATTTCCGTGAGCCTTCTTTCTGTCATAAGCTCGTGCTTGATGCAATACGGCGTTTCATTTCTGAAAGAATGCCGTTTAAGCACGAGAGAGCCGCAGCCATACAAAGACAAGTGTTACATCGTCCTTCCTAAATAAGCGAGCGTCTATTCGGTCTGCGGGCATATTATATTTATTAGACCTTCGTGCTTCTGATAGAAGGGTGGTTCCACGGAGGTAGCGAAACCTCGGGTGTCATTCAGATAAGGGCTCTTCTTTTGAAAGAGCGTGTTAAGCACGCGCGACGCCAGGTGCGCGTGCTTGTAGAATGAAGGCCTTTCGTACTGACGTTCGCGTCTGCGTGGATGGTGATCTTCGATCACCATCATCTACGATGATATACAGCACTCTTGATGGTGATCCTCCAACACCATCAAGGCGCCCTGATGTTAGCTTCAGCTCTGGATAAAAAAAGACATGGAGAGCTCGCACTCCCGTAGGGAGCCCGTAGGGAGCCCGTTGGGGGTGGTTCACTTACGTCCGTGCCCCGAAGTAATCGCACGTCTTTGCGAAGGAAGCCGCCAGAGGTGAAGCTTTCCGAAGGACGCCGAAGGAACAAGTTCACGTCCTACGGTAAGCTTCACCTCTGGCGGCTTCCCGAAGGACGTGTATCCTTCGGAAAGACGTGCGCTTCCTTCGGGGCACGGACGTGGAGGGTGATCTTTGATCACCATCAAGTGAACTACGCACCTTATGCTTCTTGATGGTGATCGAATATCACCATGAAGAGTGCTACGCCGTCGATGCTACGCATTCCTTCCTTTGTGGTAATCGCGTGCAGGTGCTCCGCACCTTATGCTTCTTTATGGTGATCCAAGATTACCATGAAGTGTGTTACGCGTTGCTGGTGCTCCGCACCTTATGCTCCTTGACCTTAGGCTGCGCGAGCCTAAGGTCAAGTGGTGCTGACGTACACGTCCGCGTGGATGGTGATCTTTGATCACCATCCACGCGGACCAAGGAAAGCTTTGCAGTTCCTGCCGTCTTTTCAACATCAGCGTAGCTGATGATCTTCAGAGAGGGGAACCTTCGGTTGGCTGTGAAAAAGAGACCTCGCACTTGCCCCACCTAAGGCGCTACCCACCTCCCTTCAGGGGACGTTCTAAGCGAAGCACACCTACACCTGCAGGGTTTACAAAGGACGGAGGTCTCCACCCCTCATCGTAGATGATGATTCAGAGAGGGTGTAGCACGAATACGCTCAACCTTCCTCCTTTCTTCGAGGGACGGGTAACCTCTATGGATGCGCTTCCCTCTGAAAGACGGCCGTTCACCTCCGTCCAGCTACGTCTCCCAAAGTCCCCCTACGTCCTTCGGGGGACGGAGGTGAACGGAGGTATTCCTTGGCAGTTGCGTCTTTCCGAAGGAAGTCCAGCTTCTTACAGAAAGAAGAAGGACGCCCTTCCCGCCAGAGGTGAAGCTTTCCGAAGGAAGCGAGCTTCTTTCAGAAAGCCGCCAGAGGTGAAGCTTCCCGAAGGACGTTCGCTTCCTTCGGAAAGCCGCCAGAGGTGAAGCTTCCCGAAGGACGTTCAGAAAAAAGTTGCTTCCTTCGGAAAGCGGGGGATGCGCATCTTTCGGGTAGCAGCTCGTAATAAGAAGGACGCCCTTCCCGAAGGAAGCGAAGGACGCCCTTCCCGAAGGAAGCGCCAGAGGTGTAACTTGTTTCTGAACGTCCTTCGGGAAGCTTCACCTCTGGCGGCTTTCCGAAGGAAGCGAACGTCCTTCGGGAAGCTTCACCTCTGGCGGCTTCCTTCGGGAAGCTTCACCTCTGGCGCTTTCCGAAGGAAGCGCCAGAGGTTCCCGAAGGAAGCAACTTTTTTCTGAACGTCCTTCGGGAAGCTTCACCTCTGGCGGCTTTCTGAAAGAAGCTCGCTTCCTTCGGAAAGCTTCACCTCTGGCGGGGAGGACGCCCTTTCTGAAAGAAGCTCGGAAGGACGCCCTTTCTGAAAGAAGCTCAGAAGGACGCGCTTCCTTCGGAAAGCGGGGAACGTACGTCTTTCAGAGGAACAGAGAGGAACGGAGTACCTTCCCCCGCCAGAGGTGAAGCTTCTTCCCTTCCTTTGGAAAGCGGATAGCAGCAAGGAAGCCGCCAGAGGTGAAGCTTCCCGAAGGACGTTCAGAAAGAGAGCACGCCCCCAACTGACGCACGTACACCCCCACAGGGGGTAGGTAACCCGTGCCAAACATCATGGTAGATGATGGTGTAGTGGGGGGTCTAGCAGCAGCGGCGCTGCTTCGCTTCTTGATGGTGATCCAAGATCACCATGAAAAGTGCTGACGTACACGTCCGCAAGGTGATCACCATCTACGCGTATACTTTCTCCGTTCCCCGAAGGACGGACGTCATACAGAGGGTAATGGTGATCTTCGATCACCATCAGGGCTGCGCTTCTCCGTCCTTAGGGGAACGGTGGGGCAGTTGCGTCTTTCCAAAGGCAGCCGAGCTTCCCGAAGGAAGGGAACAAGTTCAGAAAGAGAGTGAGTACGTTGGAGTCACTGCGTGCTCTCTTTCCGAGCTTCTGTCAGAAAGCGCCAGAGGTGAAACTTGTTCCTTTGGCTTTCTGAACTTGTTTCGCTTCCTACGGGAAGCTTCACCTCGGGCGGGGGAAGCGAAGGAAGTGCATACATAGAGGTTACCCAACCCTCGAAGATAGGAGGAAGGTTACGCGTAGCCTTCCCCCGAAGGTCGGTGGGGTACGGCCGTCTTGCAGAATGCACGCGCTTACCCCTCTGCCCCCCCGAAGGACGGAGGCAAGAAAGCGTTCACGCTCGTCTTGCAGAGAACCAAGTCAACTTACGTAAACTACGCGCTCTCTTCAAGACGTCCGTCCTCCCGAAGGCAGGGCGTCCTCCCGAAGGAAGGGCGTCCTTCGGAAACCCATAAGAGTTGAAGTGAAAAAATATTTCAAGAGGAGTCTAACGCTTCTGATTGGTGGGCAACGTCTGTCATAAACCAAGTGTAGGATCAACCCTATAAAATAGAGCATACGCCCTCCGTGCAAACAACGTGCCCAAATCGCCAGGCCTTCTCCGACCGACCCCCTACGACCTTCAAGGGACGTAGGGGGTCGGGGGGCTTCTTTAAGAACTAGACGTGCACTTGCCCCAACCTCAGCTGACATCTAGTTACGATCGCGTAGCTTCACCTCTGGCGCGAAGCAGAGTTTAAGGAGAGCAGCAACTTGGTTTATGACAGACGCAGGCCAACCAAAGAAAAGTGTGAAAGCGTCTTTCTGAGCACTGCGTGCGCGTTCACACAGTGAATAGCACCCCCTACGGGGGTGATATCTATGTACGTAACCACGAGACACAACAGAACGCAAGGGCACGCGCGTAAGTACACTTTAAATTATCTGGCAGTGAGTCGAACGTTGGATAGAGTTCAGTTGTTATGCATTTTTCAATCGAGGCAGCGCGCGTTCTGCAATACGGCCGTGCATCTTGTAACTACCGTAGGGGGTGCTGTTCACTGTGTGAACGGTTCAGGGCACCCCCGAATGAGGTGCTGTTCACTGTGTGAACGCGCACGACACATTCGCCAGTACTCGTTAGTACGCGAGTCCTTGAGATCCATTCGGATTTACTCAAATTCGGTGGTAAATCGGCGCGTACCCTCTATGTTTTATGGTCGGACCACCAAGGGAGTCAGCTTTGTCGGTTTACGACATTACACAGACTACGGATGCAAATACGTTGTAGATTATTCGAAATTAAACACCCGGAGGGGATGTGCAGCCACTGTACTATGGAACGCACTGCCGCGCAAGCGGCGATATTTGGACCGTCGTACACGCAACAGGGGCAGCTACTCGTCTTCGACAAAGGTGTGCACCCATAGGAGGTGCGCACGTTTGTACAACAGTCGGGTGTACTTGACAACGCGTTACTTGAGAACAAGTCCGCAGGCTGTGCGTACGGACAGGCTCGAGGCTATTTGTCCAATTAAGGGTCACAACGTGAACGGTACGTTGCAAGCTGAATCAACCGAACAACAAGGCCTAAGTGGTATAAACCCTCCAACGTGGTTGAGCTTCACAAATGGTTATTTGTGTCAAATTCCCGTTATTACATTGTCTACGGACTCGTATGTGTTGGCTGATTTGTCCGTGACAGATCGGGTAACAGGGCTATTGATATTTCTATTAGCGTTTTGCTTGTATGTCGTCTGTACAAACGCGTTACAGACTACCGTCCTTCGGAAATCTTCGATTGGCGTCCTGCGGGAATCGATGATAAACTCGACGATGAACAACGAGAACGTGATTGGTGCAACAAGGTCACTCTTTCAAGAATCACGTTCCCCTAAGGTTAAGGATAGCCGGAATACAACCCAGTCCTCGTGGGTCAACTCCCGCACGTCCACAGGTAAAGTGTGGCGTACGTCAGATACAATTCCACGTTCAAAGGGAAGGTCACCTTTACACGGGGTGGATCAGTTTTCAGAAACCAAGCGCTGCGGCACGTCGGTTATCGAACAAGTTAGTCTGAATACTGATGTGTCGTTTTCCCGTAGCCCCCAACTCGCCAAAGAGGGTGAACTTACGTCGAGTAAGTTCAGTTACGCGTCAGGGCGTGCACTCCCAAAGTTGGATACGAGTATACAGCGTATTTTACAGCCAGTAAACTGGATGTGTACACATACACCACGAGCTAGTGGTCCGTCTGTAAAAGCCATAATGGAGTTTTGGTTTTTTCCTTTTGTTAGTGGTGTGGGTCTTATTGCGTTATTGGTAAGCAATGATTTTTTGTTTTTATACATAGCAGTCGAGTTGTATAGCATAGCCATATACGTGTGGTTTGGTTATATTGCAGCAAACCCCATGTATCTGTTAAGAGAGAACGATTGGCGAAAACGTTATACGTTACCCATGTCTGTTGGGGTAGGCACACCTCACCCAAGGAAGGCGGATGCGGTGGGAGATGGCCGTTTAGGTAGCGTAGCGCAGTTGTCAACTGGATCAGAACGTAATAGGTTAGATACACAACCTAACGTTATACAACGTAATTGCATACGTTGTATGTGTAATTGCCAACCGATGTCGAGTTCGTTACTTTCTCGTACCCTAACGTTTCCGTCTTTAGAAAACGTTCAGGTAGCTGAGCAAAAATCCACACTTGTTCGGAATTCAAGAAACGAAGAATCGATACTTTGTGCAGTTCAGGGAGCATTACGTTATGTATTAGTAGGTATTTTTGGTTCTTTATTGCTAATATACGGTATATGTAATTTTTATGTCACGTTTGGTACGTTAAATTTCGATGAATTAGCGTTGTTAAATCTCATTGGGGATTCGTCTTCATCAGTAAGCCAATCAACATTCGCATGTACCTTTTTCTTGTTGGGATTATTCATAAAAATGGGACTAGCTCCCTTTCATATTTGGATTATTTCCGTATATGATCGCTTGCCTTGGTCGTTATTCATGTACGTATCAATGTTGCCAAAAATTGCTTATTTCTTCGTATTGTGGCAAATTTTGACCTTATTTTCGCTGCTCGAAAATTACCTTTTCTTTTTATTTTCTTTTATCGCTATAATAAATGTAATTACAGGTACGTTTTATGCGATTTTTCAAAAATCGTTAAAGCGGTTTTTTCTGGGAAGTTCGCTTGTTTCCTCTGGCTACTTGTTAATCACATTAGCCTTGCCTACTAGTTGGAACTTTTTCACTTTTGTTGTGTATTTGACAATTTATGTTATTACTATGTTTACTTTTTATTGTATCATCATGCGATATAACCAAGTCTTGTTCAGTGCGCCTGTCCTAAACCTTCGCCAGAAAATTGACTTGCATTCCAACGGTTCCGCGGAGCCGCACCCTTGCCTCGTCTTTGCCTCCCGACCGTTGGAATGCTCCCATAGCGTATCATCAATCAACACTTCTAGTGACCGCTTCGTTCGCGTTTATGACTGGCACAGGAAACTGAGTTCGGTGCAATCACAATTATCAGCTCCAACACCTACGTCTTCCTTTGGCGAGGTGGATATTCAGTTCAGTCCCACACTAGCCTCAGGCAGTATTGATTCGAATGTGTATTTTGGTCAATTGTATAAGCTACCAACGTTCGCTAAAGTAATGTTGACTGTGCTGCTTTTTTCTTTAATCGGTATACCTCCGTTAGCCGGATTTTATGGCAAATTGTTTGTGTTTATTTATTTAATACACAACAATTTTTATGTGATTACTTTACTTCTTTTTTTTCAAAGCGTACTCGCTGGTTATTATTATTTGCGTTTAATTCGAATCTTATTTTTTCATCGAATAGATTCGAGTTCAGCTACGCTTATAAAAAAAAATATGGCCAACGTAATCGCAGACCAGATAACCACACCCATTCACTGTGAGCCTACAATTATGTCCAAATCAACAAGCCTTTCCCCTAGTACGCAATGGCTGCGTATGTACCCATCTCGGGGACTGCAGAGCACCGATCACACGTATGGTAATGTTGATCTAAATAGCACGCATTTGTCGCTGCATACTAACCAAAAGTTGGATCAAGTCACACCCACCCACCTTTACCCCAACAAACGTAGGATGGTGGTGTGTAGTGTATCTTTCAGAAAAAACCAGTATTCTTCTAACTCATACAGACAACCTAAATCCAAATCGACCCCGCTGATAGAGTTGTTTCTGTATGTTAATGTGGCCATCTTATTTCTTTTTGGTTTGTGCCTTTAATTGCTCACTCCTAGAGTTTTCCTTTGTAGTGTTCCCGTTATGCGTCGCGATGTCTTTCTGTGCACACGGCCGTACTCCTAAGTAAGCTCTGCTTCGCGCCAGAGGTGAAGCTACGCGAACGTAAGCGCGTGCACACCGTGAACAGCACCCCCAACGGGGGCTAAGCTCGGCTACGCGAGCGTAAGTACAACATACCTACCCTTGGTGAGGTCACGCGCATCCCACCGTCTTTCATAACCCAAGTTGATCGTAAAAAAAAACCAATTGGTTCACAGCCCGGCGTACCCGTAGCTACTCTCTGGCGGATTTGCCGATGGGTCCGTCTGGAGTACGCATTTTTAGCTCAACTCTAGGTAACGGACACGTTTATGGTGATCTACGCTCCCCGAAAGACAGAGTAAATCTGCCAAGTAGTTCGTTGTTCTCGACTATATAGTCACACTTGATCTATGATTGCCATCCCCATCATCTACGCAGAGGTTCTGTTCACTCCTCCCTTCCTTCGGGAGGACGTACGTCCTTCTTTCAGAGAACAACATACCGACAAAGCTCGGGGGCAATTGGTAGCAGAGGGAGTACGCACTTTTTTCAGTAAAACGCCGACGGTCGCTCTTCCTTATGTTAGAGAGACGTATAACTACTTTCGAAGAAGGGTATGCCTTGCTTATGAGCTCCCCACACCTGTCACCCTGCGGAAGAATAGCGTTCTTTGTACACCAGCGACATACGTCTATTGCAGGACGCACGTCGTGCGTAGAACGGCCTTCTTTTAGTAAGCTCTGCTTCGCGCCAGAGGTGAATCTACGCGAGCGTAAACACGCGAATACACCAAGTTTATGCCTGGTTTATGAAAGACCACTTGAACCCACCTCTGGCTTTTTGAATGTAGATCATAAAGGACGTACATGGGCAAGCAGTGTGCAGCTGCAAGGTTACGCACGCTTTGGTTGGTTACTAAAAAAACTCGGACATAGACTACACATACTACGTCGGCGGAGCCGCACTTGAAAGAAGCAAATACGTTGTATAATTGATGGTGATCGAAGATCACCTTCTAATGACACCCACGTACACCCCCGCAGTGTTTTGAGTGAGCGCGCTGTGACAAAAGCCTTTTTTTTCGTAGCAACCACGATCGTCTTGTCGTGTGCTTGGCAAAGAAAGATGAAGGTTAGATTTGACTTGAACGTCCGCGTGGTTGGTGATCACCATGATCATCACCATCATCTACGATGATGGTCAATTCACTTACTGCATGATGTCTGTAATACGCAACTGCCGTTACTATATTCGAGGGAAGCGCATACCTACAAGTTACCAGAGGTTTGCCGACCCCCTACGTCTTCCCGAAGGAAGAGAAAGCGTGTGTGTCTTGTTCATCAACTACGATGATGGTGATGATCATGGTGATCTTTGATCACCCACCCCGCGTAACCTTACATCGTCCCCCTCCATCCCCCTCGGTCCCTCGCTACCCGAAGGAAGCGCCAGAGGTGAAGCTTTCCGAAGGAAGCCGAAGGAAGCCGAAGGACGCCGAAGGAAGGGAAAAAGTTGCTTCCTTCGGGAACCTATGGCGCTTCCTTCGGGGGACGTGAACTTGTTTTGAAAAAAGCGCGTCCTTCGGCTTTCTGAACGTCCTTCGGGAAGCTTCACCTCTGGCGGCTTTCCGAAGGAAGCCGAAGGAAGCGAACTTGTTTTGAAAAAAGCGCGTCCTTCGGCTTCCTCCCGAAGGAAGGGCGTCCTTCGCATCCTTCGGGAAGCTTCACCTCTGGCGGCTTTCCGAAGGAAGCCGAAGGATGCGAACTTGTTTTGAAAAAAGCGCGTCCTTCGGCTTCCTCCCGAAGGAAGGGCGTCCTTCGCTACCTTCGGGAAGCTTCACCTCTGGCGGCTTCCTTCGGAAAGCTTCACCTCTGGCGGGAAGGGCGTCCTTCGCTTTCTGAACTTGTTCCTTCGGCTTCCTTCGGAAAGCTTCACCTCTGGCGGGGTGGCGGCTTTCCGAAGGAAGCGCCAGAGGTTCCCGAAGGAAGCAACTTTTTTCTGAACGTCCTTCGGGAAGCTTCACCTCTGGCGGCTTCCTCCCGAAGGAAGGGCGTCCTTCGGCTTCCTCCCGAAGGAAGGGCGTCCTTCGCTTCCTTCGGGAAGCTTCACCTCTGGCGGGGTGGCGGCTTTCCGAAGGATGCGAACTTGTTCCTTCGGCTTCCTCCCGAAGGAAGGGCGTCCTTTGGCTTCCTCCCGAAGGAAGGGCGTCCTTCGCATCCTTCGGGAAGCTTCACCTCTGGCGGGGTGGCGGCTTTCCGAAGGAAGCGCCAGAGGTTCCCGAAGGAAGCAACTTTTTCCTTCGGCTTCCTTCGGGAAGCTTCACCTCTGGTGGAAAGCGGGGGACGTACGAATTTCAGAGGAACGGTGGGGCAGTTTCAGAGTAAGTCAACTAACCTACATCGTAGCTGAGGTACACGTACGATGTTTGGGTGTCTTGTTCAGAATGTAGTGCCAATATTCACGTTGCCTAGAGCCATAAAGCAATTCAGCCGCAGCCTTAAACCTGGAAGACGTTCGTAATGCGGAGCATAAGAAGCACTGCGTTGACCCTACAGGTATAGTATGGTCTGTGCAAAGTGACGTTCACTTCTGCGCTTCCTTCGGGGCACCGCGTAGCACGCAGTAACCTTCATCGTAAATGAGGGTGATGGCAATCAACCATTGCCGTCAAGTGACCTGATCTGCGAATCAGATTGTTCACTATGTGAACTAATCTGACCAGGGTCTGCGCCTTACACCTACGCAGCTTCGGAGGAATGCTCACCATCTGCACAAAGAGACGGATGGTTGCGAGTACCAGAGTTTAACCCGCTCGAGGCAAGACAGAGTAAGGAGACGCCTTCCTTTAGAAAGCACCCATAGGCTATACGTAGACCCTCCTCGAAGGACACATACTGCGTATGTCACCTTCAGCTTCGATGATGTCAAATACGATCAAGTGCTTCCTTCGGAAAGCGCCAGAGGTGAAGCTACGCGAGCGTAACTACGATCAAGTGTACATACGCTGTATTATAGGGCAGTGAAATCTTGATAACGGTCATTTTGAATGCAGGTCTTAGATGATTATCCACTACCTTCGGGGGCTAGGTTCCCGAAGGACGTGCGTGAATGCTCATAGATTAGCTCTGCTACGAACGTCCTGCCTTCAGCACAGAAAGACGTTAGTTCTGAGCAGACTGCAGCGGCGCCGCCGGCGTACAGAAATCACCCCAAAGATTGGCGTAACCTAATCGTAGATAACCTGCTTCGCAGATCTTGATGCCTATATGCACGCATTGAACGTAAGTACGCCCATGCGCCCGTTGGTAAGCTCAGCTTCGCGCCAGAGGTGAAGCTACGCGAGTGTAAAGTGAGTTCATTCTAGACATTGCCTGGATGGCGTACACAATTACATTGTGATTTGGACGAATAACTTACGTACGTGTAATGATCACACATCCGTAATCTTCGATTTCCAAAAGACGTACAATCCAAGATTGTGTACACTTGATATACGATAGCCATCCCCATCATCTAAGATGATGGTCAATGCGCGCTCTTCAAGACGCAACTGCCAAGGAATACCTCCGTTCCCCGCTTTCCGAAGGAAGCCGCCAGAGGTGAAGCTTCCCGAAGGACGTTCAGAAAGCCGAAGGAAGCGAAGGACGCCCTTCCCGAAGGAAGCGAACTTGTTTCGCTTCCTTCGGGAAGCTTCACCTCTGGCGGGAGGACGCCCTTCCTTCGGAAGGAAGCGCCAGAGGTGAAGCTTCTTTCAGAAAGCGAAGGAAGCGAAGGACGCCCTTCCCGCCAGAGGTGAAGCTTCTTCCCTTCCTTCGGGAGGACGCACGTCCCCCGCCAGAGGTGAAGCTTACCGAAGGAAGCCGAAGGAAGCCGAGCTTCTTTCAGAAAGCGCCACCCCGCCAGAGGTGAAGCTTTCCGAAGGAAGCGCCAGAGGTGAAGCTTCCCGAAGGACGCCCTTCCTTCGGGAGGACGCGCTTTTTTCAAAACAAGTTCAGAAAGCCGCCAGAGGTGAAGCTTCCCGAAGGACGTTCAGAAAGCCGAAGGACGCGCTTTTTTCAAAACAAGTTCGCTTCCTTCGGCTTCCTTCGGAAAGCCGCCAGAGGTGAAGCTTTCCGAAGGAAGCGCCACCCCGCCAGAGGTGAAGCTTTCCGAAGGAAGCCGAAGGAAGCGAAGGACGCCCTTCCTTCGGGAGGAAGCCGAAGGACGGAAACAAGTTCGCTTCCTTCGGAAAGCCGCCAGAGGTGAAGCTTCCCGAAGGACGTTCAGAAAAAAGTTGCTTCCTTCGGGAACCTCTGGCGCTTCCTTCGGAAAACCGCTATCCCGCCAGAGGTGAAGCTTCCCGAAGGAAGCCGAAGGACGCCGCCAGAGGTGAAGCTTCACGAAGGACGTTCGCTTCCTTCGGAAAGCCGCTACCCCGCCAGAGGTGAAGCTTCCCGAAGGAAGCGAAGGACGCCCTTCCTTCGGGAGGACGCCGAAGGACGCCCTTCCTTCGGGAGGAAGCCGAAGGACGGAAACAAGTTCGCTTCCTTCGGAAAGCCGCCAGAGGTGAAGCTTCCCGAAGGACTCCGAAGGACGCGCTTTTTTCAAAACAAGTTGCTTCCTTCGGGAACCTCTGGCGCTTCCTTCGGAAAGCCGCCAGAGGTGAAGCTTCCCGAAGGACGCCCTTCCTTCGGGAGGACGCGCTTTTTTCAAAACAAGTTCAGATAGCCGAAGGACGCGCTTTTTTCAAAACAAGTTCGCTTCCTTCGGCTTCCTTCGGCTTCCTTCGGAAAGCCGCCAGAGGTGAAGCTTCCCGAAGGACGTTCGCTTCCTTCGGAAAGCCGCCAGAGGTGAAGCTTCCCGAAGGTCGTTCAGAAAAAAGTTGACCCTCTGGCGCTTCCTTCGGAAAGCGCGTCCCCCGAAGGAAGCGCGAGGCATTTGCGTCTTGAAGATCTTTCAGAAACCTCTGGGCTACGCGGAAGTGAACGTCAGGTGAGGTCGGGCTTTCGGTTTGTTGTTTTAAAATGGCAGGTCCTCCCACACCGTGCGTGGGATCACAGATCCCCCACCTGCGCAGTTGCTCTCCATAAATTCACTGATGTATTTATATAACTTATTCTTAATTGCCAATTTAATCTTTATTTTTGCGATGTTTGGGTTATTTTTAGGCACCTCAGAACAATATTCATTGCTTTGGCGTTCTGAAAAGCCTAAGGTAAATTTGCATGGAGTTTCGTATACTGCGCGTCAACGTGAGCTTGGCGCTCAATGTCACCGAATCACCAATAACGGTTCTTCTGTATCACCGGTGAGCGAGCCTGAATACCCAAGTAAGCGCGTCTTTCCGAAAACTGGACAATCCACGGTCAACAAGGAGGTGATGCTCGAAGCTAGCGTGGGGTCACACCATTTGAGCCCAGAGGGACGAAGAAAAAGTTCTATATTGACTCGGACCCTTAATATGCACAAGTCCAGTGGATTAACAGGAGGTACCCCGTTCTATTTTTTAATCTTCATCTGTTTAGAAGTAGCATTTTTGTCCGTTTTTATTATATTTTTAACTTGTTCTTTCTTGTACGACTCGATACAAGGTTCGGTCATGGGCTTATTTTTGTTAGTGCTATTGGCCGCGGATTCTGCAATTGCGTTAGCGTTAGTGTTACGTCATGCAGAACCTAGTTCGGTAGGGTTCCATCGTACGGTGAACTCCCAATGAATCGATTACACATACTACGTATGCAAATACGTTGTATAAAGCTCCCCGACTTTCCCAAGTAAACTCGTTATACAACGTATTTGCATACGTAGTATGTGTAATCCAATAGCGATATGACGTTCATCCTAGGTGATCGTGCTTACGCTCGCGTAGCTTCACCTCTGGCGCGAAGCAGAGCTTACTGCGTTGGACATCACTTAGGTATTATGATGCGAGTTTGATCGCCATCCTTTGGAAAGCAGAGCGTCGATGAGGGTGCATGTGCATTCGTACACAAAGGCAACGTTGGCACCTTAAAGTGTCCATGGAGTTCACTTACTGTGTGCTTTCAGACGGACCGCCGAGCTTACGCATAGCTTCTTATGCTTCGCACACGTGAACTTAAACCTGCAGTGAATGCGCCTCAAGTTTGCCCTTGGTTGGACTACCGTTTTTCGTAAATCTTCGATTGTACGTCCTTTGGAAATCGATGATTTACGAAGGACGGTGGTCTATGCTTACGTTGGACCAAGTTCGTGCAAGTCTAGCTGAAGAGCGGCGTCGTTCCACAGGCAGCTCGTACTCCCGCCGTCCCTCTTCAAGACGTACGTTTCTCTTCAAGACGTACGTTCCCCGCATCACCCGCTTCCTGAAAGAAGCCCGCGTCCCCCGAAGGACGCGCTTTCCGAAGGAAGCGCCAGAGGTTCCCGAAGGAAGCAACTTTTTTCTGAACGTCCTTCGGGAAGCTTCACCTCTGGCGGCTTTCTGAAAGAAGCTTCACCTCTGGCGGCTTCCTTCGGAAAGCTTCACCTCTGGCGGGGGACGCGCTTTCCGAAGGAAGCGCCAGAGGTGAAACTTGTTCCTTTGGCTTCCTTCGGAAAGCTTCACCTCTGGGGGGGGACGCGGGCTTCTTTCAGAAAGCGGGGTAAGCCCGTCCGCCTAAGGTTGGGATTTATGACAGAAACTCATGAGGTAAGGTTCGGTTATCTGTATGAAAGAGCTAGTGCTTTCTGGAAGAAGGTCTTTCTTCAATCCATCGGATAGCGACCGTGACCTTTGCCCTTCATCTACGAGGGCCGTCGCGGCTACGCAGTCCTTGGGCTCCCTTGCTGCTACGCGTAACCTTCCTACGTCTTACGCTCGCGTAGCTTCACCTCGGGCGCGAAGCAGAGCTTACCGAGCTTCTTTCAGAAAGAGAGAGTGGGTAGACTCCAAAGGACGCACTCTCTTTCCGAAGGAAGCGCCAGAGGTGAAGCTTCTTCCCTTCTTTCGGGAGGACGCACGTCCCCCGCCAGAGGTGAAGCTTCCCGAAGGAAGCGAACTTGTTCCCATCCTTCGGGAAGCTTCACCTCTGGCGGCTTTCTGAAAGAAGCTCGGGAAGACGGCCTCAAGCCCATAGGTAAGTTCACTTACTGCGTGCTCTTCAAGACGCGTGGTGCTTTCCGAAATAAGGCCGTCTTTCCCAAGGAATAGTGTGCGACCGTTGGAGTCTACCCGCTCTCTCTTCCTCTCGAGCTTTCTCAAACAAGTTCGCTTCCCGAAGCGCGTCCCCCGAAGGACGCGCTTTCCGAAGGAAGCGCCAGAGGTTCCCGAAGGAAGCAACTTTTTTCTGAACGTCCTTCGGGAAGCTTCACCTCTGGCGGCTTTCCGAAGGAAGCGCCAGAGGTTCCCGAAGGAAGCAACTTGTTTTGAAAAAAGCACGTCCTTCGGCTTCCTCCCGAAGGAAGGGCGTCCTTCGCTTCCTCCCGAAGGAAGGGCGTCCTTCGCTTCCTTCGGGAAGCTTCACCTCTGGCGGGGTGGTGGCTTTCCGAAGGAAGCGCCAGAGGTTCCCGAAGGAAGCAACTTGTTTTGAAAAAAGCACGTCCTTCGGCTTTCTGAACTTGTTTTGAAAAAAGCGCGTCCTTCGGCTTTCTGAAAGAAGCTCGGCGTCCTTCGGCGTCCTCCCGAAGGAAGGGCGTCCTTCGGCGTCCTCCCGAAGGAAGGGCGTCCTTCGCTTCCTTCGGGAAGCTTCACCTCTGGCGGCGTCCTTCGGCTTCCTTCGGGAAGCTTCACCTCTGGCGGGGTGGCGCTTTCCGAAGGAAGCGAACGTCCTTCGGGAAGCTTCACCTCTGGCGGCTTTCTGAAAGAAGCTCGGCTTCCTTCGGCTTCCTTCGGTAAGCTTCACCTCTGGCGGGGGACGTGCGTCCTCCCGAAGGAAAGGAAGAAGCTTCACCTCTGGCGGGAAGGGCGTCCTTCGGGAAGACGCGCAAGACGTAGAAAGGATCCGGGCTTGCAGATCACGCATTTACCTTATGCAGCTCGGTCTTTTGGAAAGCAGATTGTATATCATGGTAATGGCAATATACGATCAAGTGACCTACTCAGTAAGTATTTACAATCGAAGATTGTATACACTGTAGGACACTTGATCGTATTTGACATCCAGTAAGCTCTGCTTCGCTTCGCTATGCGGAGCATATCCTGGATGTGTACACATTCTTCGAAGGCGCAGCCGCTAGCAAATTCGAGGAATACCACCCCCTACGGGCTCACTACGGGCTCCCTACGGGCTCTCTACGGGCTCTCTACGGGCTCTCTACGGGCTCCCTACGGGCACCCTACGGGAGTGCGAGATCCCCATGTCTTTCCTAAGCTCTGCTTCGCGCCAGAGGTGCAGCTACGCGAGCGTAAGGACGGACGGACAGAGGTGAAGCTAACCTCTGGGCTTTATGAAACAAGGCCTTTCATGGTGATCGAAGATCACCATCATCATCTGCGTCTTCCCGAAGGAAGCTAGTGCTGGTGCTACGCACCTTAGGCTTTTTCATGGTGATCGAAGATCACCATGAAGAGTGTTCTCTATCTGAACTTGTTTTGAAAAAAGCGCGTCCTTCGGCTTCCTTCGGGAAGCTTCACCTCTGGCGGGGTGGCGGATTCCTTCCCAAGGAAGGGCGACCTTCTTCTTTCAGAAAGAAGCTTCACCTCGGGCGGCTTCCTTCGGAAATACGCGCGTATCCTTACTCCGTCTTCCCGAAGTAAAAGAGAGCGGGTGCTTCTTAGGCTTAGCAGTTTTTCTTGTGCTCCTTGATCAAAATCCACGCTGATGGTCAAGGGGAGCTATGCGGTGCTATCCGAAGGAAGCGATACAAGGCCGTGCTTATTATGCTTCTTGATGGTGATCCAAGATCACCATGAAGAGGGCTTCGCAGTGCTTTCCGAAGGAAGCAAAACAAGTCCGTGCAGGTGCTACGCACCTTAAGCTACGCAGTGCCTCGGAGACCATAGAAAGCTAAGCCTATTTCGTAAAGAAGGGTGTCTTTCCGAGACCAAGGCAATCGTTCTTTCAGAAATCCGCGACGGTCGTCTCTGACCCTCATCTTAGTTGTTGCTTCAGTGCGCGTAACCTGCGGTTGGCTGTGCTTCGCACAACATTAGGCGCGTCCCTACTACCTGCGGTGGGATGTTCGAAGCGAAGCACCCTCATCGTATCTTATGGTTACACATACTACGTCGGCGGAGCCGTAGGCAAATACGTTGTATAAGGTGAGCAAAAACTTGGTTTGCGAAGCATGCGATGTCTTTTTTTCATGCGATGTCTTTTTATCATGCGAAGCAGCATAAAGACGCTCTTCCTTAAGCTCTGCTTCGCTCCAGAGCTGAAGCTACGCGAGCGTAAGGAAGACGCAGCCCACTAAAGAGAAGAGTGTGTACGTTTATGCACATTTTTACAAAAAAAGAGCAGTAATATCGTGTTGTCCTATCGCACTTGGGTTTCGTCTACGTACACAACCGATTATCAAATATTAGCAGTGTATTTTTTTACAAGTATGTTTGTTGGCTTCTTGCTGTTTGCGGCAGCTTACATTCTTTCCACAAGTACAAGAATTCACGACTTGCAGAAAACGTCGATATATGAGTGTGGGTTTGATCCTTTTGATGATAGTCGTGCTAAAGTCGATATTCAATTTTTTCAAGTGGCAATTTTATTTATTATTTTTGATGTGGAAATAATCTTGTTGTTTCCTTGGGTTACTGTCTTACTGGATCAAACGCTGATTAACCTATGGCCTTTTTTTAGTGGATGCGGCTTTTTATTTATATTGGCAATAGGCTTGATTTATGAATTTCAATCCGGAATTCTAGATTGGTGAGCTCGGACATATCGTCCGTCCAACAGCAAAGTGGGCGTTCCGCAGATGCCCCTGTTGTTGGTGTGGTCGATGCTTTATGTAAGAAGCTCGATATCCTTCGTCAAGTGTGGAGTCTACTGAAAGACACCCAAGGGCTCGGCCTGTTGTTGAGCGTAACGAATGCCGCACGACTCTTCTTTATGTCGGTAAACGTAGGGTTCTGCCTTATGCTTGCAGTGGATACGCACTGATCGTCCTGCTTTAGGCACAGAAAGACGTTCGTTGATGGTGAACAAAGATCACCATCATCGTAGATGATGGTCAAAAGAAAGAACAGCGTATTTACCTGCGGCTGCGCCGACTTGGTCTGTGTATTTCACTAAGCTCTGCTTCGCGCCAGAGCTGAAGCTACGCGAGCGTAACTTGGTTAAAGACGCTACGGCCTTGGAATACCTCCGTCCCCCCAAGGCTGTAGTACTCCTTCCTACGTACTCCTCCGCCCCTCTCCGTACCCCTACCTCCCCCGAGGGACGTACGTCTTTCAGAAGGACGTACGTCTTTCAGAGGGGCGGCTTACCTGTGGTGGTGATTGGCAAAGCCAATCCCCTACCTATGGTAACCTCTAGGAATGCGCTTCCCTCTCCGCGGGAAACGGAAGTAGTTCAGGGCAGTTGCGTCATTCAGAAAGAACGCAGTTACGCTCGCGTAGCTTCAGCTCTGGCGCGAAGCAGAGCTTAGTGAACTATACGGCATCTCTTGGAATGAGCTGCTTATGTTAGGATCAAGGGATTTCGGCGTACTTTGGGCAACGTCTGTCCCTGCTCCCCGACCGAATGTGCTGCTAGATCCGATCGGCGTCTCAGGGGGGGGTCACCTTTGGGGTCCATGCAAGAGTCGTGCATACTTAGGAAATTGATGACCTGTTGCACATAGATTTAAGATTGACAACAGATCAGCTACTATGAAGGTCACTGCGTGCTCGCTACCCGATGGAAGCGCCAGAGGTTCCCGAAGGAAGCAACTTGTTTCTGAACGTCCTTCGGGAAGCTTCACCTCTGTCGGCTTTCCGAAGGAAGCGAACTTGTTTCGCTTCTTTCGGCTTCCTTCGGAAAGCTTCACCTCTAGCGGGGTGGCGGCTTTCTGAAAGACGCTTCACCTCTGGCGGGGGACGTGCGTCCTCCCGAAGGAAGGGAAGAAGCTGAACTTGTTCCTTCGGCTTTCTGAAAGAAGCTTAACCTCTGGCGGCTTCCTTCGGAAAGCTTCACCTCTGGCGGGGTGGCGGCTACCTAGCTGATGCGCACTCCGTTAAAGACGTACGTTACCCGCTTTCCGGCTTCCTTCGGAAAGCGCCAGAGGTGAAGCGTCTTCCCTTCCTTCGGGAAGCGAACTTGTTCCCTTCCTTCGGGAAGCTGGGCTTCCTTCGGAAAGATGCAACTGCCTTGGAATGCCTCCGATCCCTGCTTTCTGAAATAAGCCCGGAGGACGCGGGGGAAGCGCATCTTTGATGGTGATCGAAGCTCCCCATTCAAGAGGTAACCCTTCCCTCTGAAAGACGTCCTTTCCCCGAAGGATGCGCGTCCCCCGAAGGAAGAGAGAGCAGGTTGACCCCAACGGACGCACGTGTGCGCTTCCTTCGGGGCACCGTGAAGCATGCAGTGACCCTAATCGTAAATGAGGGTAATGGCTATCTACGATTTCCATAAAGTGCACCACCCCCTACGGGCTCACTATGGGCTCACTACGGGCATCCTACGGGCTCCGTACGGGAGTGCGAGCTCTTATCCTTTGGGGAGCGAGCGTCTTGAAGATCTTGAAGAAACCTATGGGCTTCGCAGACATGCGTCCGTTGGAGTCACCCTACCTAAGGACATTGATGGAATATTACCATGCTCGTTCACTCAGTTAACAGAAGCCCCGAAGGGCTTGGCTCGCTCTATGAAAGACAGAGCCCGTCATGTTATTTCATAAAGCTCGCACCCCCTTGGGGGGGTGGCTACGGTCTTCAAGGCTAGGTCATTTTTCTGTAACTAAGCTATGCTTCGCGCCCTAGGTGAAGCTACGCGAGCGTAAGCAACGACAAATTTGAATCCAATCACATGTTACTCAAAGATACAACCTAACCTTGTATGATGAACCGTAACCCTTCGGTCATCGGAGGACGGAGACCAAAAAAAAGCGGACGGAGACCTAAGGAAAGCATAGCAGCGATGGCAGTCTTTCAGTGAGCACGTGAACCAACCTCTGGATTCATGCCGAGCACTGCGCGCATAATAATCAGCGAACAGTACGAACGCACCCCCTGCATGGTTGATCTAGGCCCTTGTCGGTTAATATATGTTGGATTCACCCGTAGTTACGCTCGCGTAGCTTCACTTCTGGCGCGAAGCAGAGCTTAGTTCACGACGTCACTGTCCGTAAAACACGACATTGCCCAAAAACCTACGTTCTCTTTATGCGCACGTCCGTGTAGTTCACTTGAGGGCAATCGTAGATTGCCATCACCATCATATACGAACTGCTTTCCAAAGGATCGCGCAGCATAAGGTCAATGCTTGCTCTCTTTCCGAGCTTCTTTCAGAAAGCGCCGGAGGTGAAACTTGTTACTGAACGTCCTTCGGGAAGCTTCACCTCTGGCGGCTTTCCGAAGGAAGCGCCAGAGGTTCCCGAAGGAAGCAACTTGTTTTGAAAAAAGCGCGTCCTTCGGCTTCCTCTCGAAGGAAGGGCGTCCTTCGCTTCCTTCAGGAAGCTTCACCTCTGGCGCTTCCTTCGGAAAGACGCAACTGCCTGGGAAGACCTCCGTTATTCGAAGGAAGCGCATACCTAGAGGTAACCAGAGGTAGGGGATTGGCTTTGCCAATCCCCACCACAGGTTAGCCGTCCGTTATAATCCGTCCTCCGTCTTACGCTCGCGTAGCTTCAGCTCTGGCGCGAAGCAGAGCTTACCTAGCTTATTTCAGAAAAAGAGAGCGGGCATCTTTCCGAAGGAAGAGCGTCTTTCCGAAGGAAGAGCTTCTTTCATAAACCTATGGGCGCCTTGATGGTGATCTTCGTTAACCCGCTAGGGTGCTGACCATAATCGTAGATGATGGTGATGGTGTTCTTTGATCACCATCCAAGCGTAACCGTCCTACGTTCCTCTTCAAGACGTACGTTCCCCGCTTCTCGAAGGAAGGGAAGAAGCCTCACCTCTGGCGCTTTCCAAAGGACGCCCTTCTTTCAGAAGGAAGCCGAAGGACGTGCGTCCTCCCGAAGAAATCGCCAGAGGTGAAGCTTCCCGAAGGAAGGGAAGAAGCTTCACCTCTGGCGCTTTCCGAAGGAAGCCGGAAAGCGGGGAACGTACGTCTTGAAGAGGGACGCGGGTGACGGACGTCTTGAAGAGGGAAGGGTAACCTATTGGGATGCGCTTTCTGAAAGAAGCCCGCCAGAGGTGAAGCTTCCCGAAGGAAGCCGCCAGAGGTGAAGCTTCCCGAAGGAAGCCGAAGGACGCCCTTCCTTCGGGAGGACGCGCTTTTTTCAAAACAAGTTCGCTTCCTTCGGCTTCCTTAGGAAAGCCGCCACCCCGCCAGAGGTGAAGCTTTCCGAAGGACGCCGAAGGAAGCGAAGGACGCCCTTCCTTCGGGAGGACGCCGAAGGACGCCCTTCCTTCGGGAGGACGCCGAAGGACGCCGCCAGAGGTGAAGCTTCCCGAAGGACGTTCAGAAAGCCGCCAGAGGTGTAGCTTCTTTCAGAACGCCGAAGGACGCGCTTTTTTCAAAACAAGTTGCTTCCTTCGGGAACCTCTGGCGCTTCCTTCGGAAAGCCGCCAGAGGTGAAGCTTTCCGAAGGACGCCGCCAGAGGTTAAGCTTCTTTCAGAAAGCCGAAGGACGCGCTTTTTTCAAAACAAGTTGCTTCCTTCGGGAACCTCTGGCGCTTCCTTCGGAAAGCCGCCAGAGGTGAAGCTTCCCGAAGGACGTTCAGAAACAAGTTGCTTCCTTCGGGAACCTCTGGCGCTTCCTTCGTAAAGCGCGTCCCGCGCTACCTTCGGGGAACGTAGACGAACGGAGGTGTTCCACGGCAGTTGCGTCTTTCCGAAGGAAGAGAGTGCGTCCGTTGGAGTCACTGCGTGCTACGCGGTGCTCCTTGATGGTGATCTTCGATCACCATCAAGGCGCCCATAGGTTTATGACAGACGCTCTTCCTTCGGAAAGACGCCCAAGCTATGCAATACGGGGGGGGGCTCTCCTATGGTTATCTCTAAGGATGCGCTTTCTGAACTTGATTCGCTACCTTCGGGAAGCTTCACCTCTGGCGGGGGACGCGGGCTTCCCGAAGGTAGCGAAACAAGTTCGCTTCCTTAGGAATGCGGGTAACGGAGGTATTCCAGGGCAGTTGCGTCTTGCCGTATATCAGAAAGCACGCAGTACGTGAACTGACAATCATGGTAGATGAGGGTGATGGCAATCTACGATTGCCATAAAGGAACCCGAATCTATTTTTGTAATAACGCTCGCGTAGCGTCACCTCTGGCGCTTTCCGAAGGAAGCACAGACTGCGTTGGTCCATTCTTTGTATGCTTCCTTCGGAAAGCGCCAGAGGTGACGCTACGCGAGCGTAAATACGCTGTATTGCTAAAGAGAGATTGAACCTAGTCGATGAAGATCGCAACTAAATGTTGACGAATGCCTCCATCTAGCTGCTTTGCACCTTTGAAGAACGCGCGTTATTCGAGAGAGCTTAGCTAATAGATTCTGTCTTAGATCTGCTACGAAAAAAAGACATAGCAACGCCAGGTCTTTTTTTCGGAAACGTTCACTTTGTGAAACGTACGTAAACTACTGTCCTTCGGCGAATAACAGCGCACGCCTTCCTGTGAACGGAGTGATCATACAAATGCCGAGGATCAGGCTGCGCCTATGGGCGTAATCTGCTACGCCGAGTGTCTACGCCTAACCTAAACACCCCCTATGGGGGTGCGCGCAATCTGAAAGAGCACCTCTACAAAGGGAGGGAGCTGTCTTTCAGCGACCAAGCTACAGATAGCACGAGGTTATTTCAGTAGACGACGTTCGGCACTACACAATATTCGATTGCATCCACAAAGTGGATCTAAAGATAATAGCTGCTGTATCTTTTGCCAAAAGCTGATGGACGCCACCTAGACGCTTTGCACAGTCGCAACGGACACCATAGGTGCACCTCAGCTGCTCTGGTGCTTTGCGGCACGGACCATGCCTTGGGTACACCCTCATCGTCTATGTCAGAAACAAGGCCGTCCTATGAAAAGGACGCTCTACGCAAGACGTAGGGTGATCTTCGATCATCATCAAGAAAGAACGCGTACTCTCGGCCACGACTTACCTCTGTGCAGAGGCACACCTAATAATGTCAGCTTCTGGCAGCCACCCCCTTCGGGGGTGCTGTTCACTGTGTGTACGCGCTCGGGAGTCAGTTTACGTACTTACTTTGTCAACACACGTCTAACCTCAGGCATCAACTTGGTATCGATATCTGCCGTCCTTTGGAAAGCAGGCCGTCGATGATGATCCCAGAAACGCCCTCCTTACGCTCGCGTAGCTTCACCTCTGGCGCGAATCAGAGCTTAATTAAAAACGCCCAAGCTGCAGCGCACTCCGTCCTTCGGGGAACGTCAACTCAGTAAAGCGTTGCAGTGTAGGAAGCGCGTGATGGTGCTCCGCACCTACTGCTTGTTGATGGTGATCCAAGATCACCATGAAGAGTGCTACGCTGTATTTCAGAATGCAGGTGCTACGCACCTTATGCACCTTGATCTTATGCTGCGCGATCCTTTGGAAAGCAGATCGACGCTGATGGTCAAGGGGTGCAAACGTTCACGTTCCCTTGGAGGGTGATCAAAGATCACCAACATCTACGATGATGGTCAGTACACATACTGCGTATGACATACGCAGTATGTGATACACTTGATCGTAGTTGACATCATCGAAGATGATGGTGACCTAAGCAGTATGTGTACACTTGATCGTAGCTTGCCATTACCAGCATCTACGATGATGGGCACTGCGTGCTACGCGGTTATTCTTGATGGTGATCCAAGATCACCATGAAGATTGCTGCGCGCGTCTTTCCGTCGGCTTTCTGAACGTCCTTCGGGAAGCTTCACCTCTGGCGGCTTTACGAAGGAAGCCGAAGGAAGCGAACTTGTTTTGAAAAAAGCGCGTCCTTCGGCTTTCTGAACTTGTTTTGAAAAAAGCGCGTCCTTCGGCTTTCTGAAAGAAGCTTAACCTCTGGCGGCGTCCTCCCGAAGGAAGGGCGTCCTTCGCTTCCTTCGGGAAGCTTCACCTCTGGCGGCGTCCTTCGGCTTCCTTCGGGAAGCTTCACCTCTGGCGGGGTGGCGGCTTCCTTCGGAAAGCGCCAGAGGTGAAGCTTCTTCCCTTCCTTAGGGAAGCCGCCAGAGGTGAAGCTTTCCGATGGAAGCCGAAGGACGCCGAGAAAGCGAGTACGTCCGTTGGAGTCAATGCGTGCTTTCTGAAAAAAGCCCGTCCTTCAGGGACGGCGCATCCCCTGGTATCCTCTGGGTGATTATAGGTGCTACGCGGACGTGAACGTCAGCACTCTTCATGGTTATATTCGATCCCCATCAACAACCCCAGAGGTTAGCTACACCTCTGGCCGTCCCCGAAGGACGGAAGAAAAAAACTACATGGCGTGCTCGCACTACCGTAGGGAGCCCGTAAAGAGCCCATAGCTGGTGGTTCACTTACGTCCGTGCCCCTCCGTTCCCCGAAGGACGGAAAGGACGGAGAGGGTATCGCACGTCTTTCCGAAGGAAGCCGAAGGTATAGAGTGCGTCAGTAGGAGTCAACCCGCTCTCGGTAAGACGGAGGGGCCCGGCTAATCTCTGGTAACCTCTGGCGGCTTTCAGAATGCACGCAGTAATTGAACTAATTGTATCCTATGGGTGCAGGTGCTTCGCACCTTATGCTTTTTGAGGGTGAACCTAGATAACCCTGAAGAGTGCTACGCGGTGCTGCTTATCTTTCAGAGTGCGGGTGATACGCACCTTATGCTTTTTGAGGATGATCCAAGATCACCCTGAAGAGTGCTACGCGATGCTGCTTATCTTTCAGAGTGCGGGTGATCCGCACCTTATGCTTTTTTATGGTGATCTTCGATCACCATGAAGAGTACTACGCTGTCTTTACGAGCGTGCTGGTGCTACGCACCATATGCTTGTTGATCGCCATCCCTTGGAAAGCAGATTGACATTGATGGTCAAGGAGTGCTGACGTTCACGTACGCGTGGATGGTGATCTTTGATCACCATCCACGCGGACCAAGGAAAGCGAATCAGCTTTGTAGATATAGGAAAGCGTCGCAGCGACGCCGATCACCTTTAAAAATACGCCCTTCTTTTCCGGAAGACGGACGTCGTTCAGAGACAACCTAACTACAGCGCAATCTGACGCGGCTTCTTGTCTTTCCGAAGGAAGAGCGTGCATCTGATGATTGTTGATGGTGATCAAAGCTCACCATCAAGAGTGCTGACGTCGACGTACGCGTGGTTCAAAGTTCACCATCATCTACGATGAGGGTCAGTTCACTGACTCGCTTCCTTCGGAAAGACGCTCGTCTGCGAATGACCGCGTAGCACGCAGTAATTGCACTAAGCCTACGTTCATAGTGCAGGTGCTACGTACCTTATGCTTCTTCGTGCTTATTCTGCTTCTTGATGGTGATCCAAGATCACCATGAAGAGTGCTTCTGAAAGAAGGCCGTCTTCCCGAGCTTCTTTCAGAAAGCCGCCAGAGGTGAAGCTTCCCGAAGGAAGCGAAGGACGCCCTTCCTTCGGGAGGAAGCGAAGGACGCCCTTCCTTCGGGAGGAAGCCGCCAGAGGTGAAGCTTCCCGAAGGACGTTCAGAAAAAAGTTGCTTCCTTCGGGAACCTCTGGCGCTTCCTTCGTAAAGCCGCCAGAGGTGAAGCTTCCCGAAGGACGTTCAGAAAGAGAGTGCTGCGCCGACCAAGGAAAGCCAACCAGCTTCGGAGGTCGGCTACGACCTGCCGAGCCGCACTTCCGTATTGAGGAGGGAAGGCCTCCCAGCTTGCACAGACGTAGAATCGCGGCCCGTTGCTCTAAGAACGTAGTGGCTTATCCCCTCCGGTTACCGGAGTTAGGTGTGAGCAGCTGCTAGGTCTTTCTCTTCAAGACGCCATCGGTTAGACGTCCTTCGTAGTAAGGAGGCGTGGCGGCTGCCCTTTTCTTGGTAAGAGAAGCACCGCGTAGCACTCTTCATGGTGATCTTGGATCACCATCAAGAAGCATAAGGTGCGTATTACACTTGATCGTAGATTGCCATCACCATCATCGTAGATGATGGTCACTGCGTGCTACGCGGTGCTCCTTGATCTTCTGCTTAGCTGGCCTTTGGAAAGCAGATCGTCAATCTGCATTCCAAAGGATCGCGCAGCCTAAGATCAAGGGGAGCTACGCGCGTCTTTCCGAAGGAAGCGCCAGAGGTGAAGCTTTCCGAAGGAAGCCGCCAGAGGTGAAGCTTCCCGAAGGACGTTCGCTTCCTTCGGAAAGCCGCCAGAGGTGAAGCTTCCCGAAGGACGTTCAGAAACAAGTTGCTTCCTTCGGGAACCTCTGGCGCTTCCTTCGGGAAGGGCGTCCTCCCCGCTAGAGGTGAAGCTTCCCGAAGGAAGCCGCCAGAGGTGAAGCTTCCCGAAGGACGTTCAGAAAGCCGAAGTTGAACCTCTGGCGCTTCCTTAGGGAAGGGCGTCCTCCTGAGCTTCTTACAGAAAGGGCGTCCTCCTGAGCTTCTTTCATAAATGGCGTCCTCCTGAGCTTCTTTCATAAAGGGCGTCAATCGGCGTCCATCGGCGTTTATCGGCGTCCATCGGCGTCCTCCCGAAGGAAGGGCGTCCTTCGACGTCCTTCGGAAACCAGCACGGCCATTTTTCATAAAGCACCCAGAGGTTACCAGAGGATACGCGTAGCACCAATTGATCTTATGCTTATTGATGGTGATCGAAGATCACCATGAAGAGTGCTACGCGGTACTTTGGAAAGCAAAACGTCGATCTGCTTTCCAAAGGATCGCGCAGCCTAAGCTCAAGGAGCATAAGGTACGGTGCACCCGCACGCTCTTCCTTCGGAAAGACGCTCTTCCTTAGGAATGCCGCTGCCCCCTACAGCCTTCGGGGAAGCGGAGAGGGACTGGCGGATGCTCACACAGGCGAAGCTCAGCGTGCTCACTAAAGGACGGACCTTCTTGCATTAGGCCGTCCTTCGGAGAGCACGCTCGCTTAAAGACGGATGGTGATCTGCGAGCACCTTCAACCTTTGGGTAGATAGAGCGCGGTGCACGATGATGCTAAGTGGGCTACGCTGAGCTTTTTTCGGAAATCACGTGCAGCCTGATTCGCAAAGGAAGAATAGACGCGCGTTCTTTCAGATCTTTCATAAACCTGCGGGAGTGTAGAGGTTTCGCGTTCTCTTAAGATGGAAATCTTTGGTGCCCCTCCAAGATACGTCAGTTTATCAAAGACGTCCTTACGCTCTCGTAGCTTTACCTCTGGCGCGAAGTTGAGCTTCCTTCCGAAGGAAAGGCGTCATTCATAAACCCGGCGAGGGAGTAACCATAGCCTCCAATCTACCTGTGAGTGAACGTAGTCTGCTCAAACCACCCAGAGGATACAGTGGTAGAGTTTGGGATCACTGGCTGTGTCAAAGTCTGCACCATCTTACGCTCGCGTAGCTTCACCTCTGGCGCGTAGCCGAGCTTAAAGGCGTTGGTACATGCCAAGGTTATTGAAGGACGCTTGAGCTACGTTTCGGTTGGCACGACACCCGCCTACGCGCGTGTGCTGAAGAAGGTCAGCGCATTAGTAAACTTTGTGAACGATATGGGAAGCAGATCGTCGATGAGTATCAGTTCACAAAGTGAACGTCAATCCCAAGTAGCTCAGGCGTAGTGACGTGCACGTCTACGCTTCCTTTGGGGCACGGACATAAGTGAACTACCAGCCAAGAGACCGCCGTAGAGGCTACCCGAAGACCGGCACTCTGTTTCCCGAAAGACGGAGAGGGTATGGCATACACTTGACTCCAGCGGACGCACGTCGTGAACGGAAGTGAACCGATCTTATGCTTTTTGATGGTGATCCAAGATCCCCATGAAGAGTGCGACGCGGTTCTTTGGAAAGCAGATCGTCGAGGATGATCCTAGATCATGATGGCAGCGCTGGAGCTCCTACTAGTTGATCATATAGCAAATAAACTCTGGTTACATCTAGCGAAAAAAGCGTCGCTGATAGTCGGACGTCTGTGCTACTTACGCGGTACCCCTACGTCCTTCGGGGGACGGCGAGGGAAGGACATTTTTACGTCCTTCCGTCGCGGCTAAGCACTCGAGTCATCGAAGGAATGGTAACCTCTATGGATGCGCTTCCCTCTTAAGCTCTGCTTCGCGCCATAGGTGAAGCTACGCGAGCGTAAAGACGTCCGTCACCCACCGTTCCCCGAGCTTCTTTCAGAAAGCCGCCACCCCACCAGAGGTGAAGCTTTCCGAAGGAAGCCGAAGGAAGCGAAACAAGTTCCCTTCCTTCGGGAAGCGGGGAACGTACGTCTTGAAGAGGAGCGGAGACTCAGGAAAGCGCAGCAGCGACGGAAGCCGCCAGAGGTGAAGCTTTCCGAAGGAAGCCGCCAGAGGTGAAGCTTCCCGAAGGACGTTCGCTTCCTTCGGCTTCCTTCGGAAAGCGCCACCCCGCCAGAGGTGAAGCTTTCCGAAGGAAGCCGAAGGAAGCGAAGGACGCCCTTCCTTCGGGAGGAAGCCGAAGGACGCCCTTCCTTCGGGAGGAAGCGAAGGACGCCCTTCCTTCGGGAGGAAGCCGAAGGACGTGCTTTTTTCAAAACAAGTTCGCTTCCTCCCGAAGGAAGGGCGTCCTTCGGCGTCCTTCGGAAAGCCGCCACCCCGCCAGAGGTGAAGCTTCCCGAAGGACGTTCGCTTCCTTCGGAAAGCCGCCAGAGGTGAAGCTTCCCGAAGGACGTTCAGAAACAAGTTCGCTACCTTCCCGCCAGAGGTGAAGCTTTCCGAAGGAAGCGCCAGAGGTGAAGCGTCTTTCAGAAAGCCGCCACCCCGCCAGAGGTGAAGCTTTCCGAAGGAAGCCGAAGGAAGCGAAGGACGCCCTTCCTTCGGGAGGACGCCGCCAGAGGTTAAGCTTCTTTCAGAAAGCCGCCAGAGGTGAAGCTTTCCGAAGGACGTTCAGAAACAAGTTCATCAAGCCGCCAGAGGTGAAGCTTCCCGAAGGACGTTCAGAAAAAAGTTGCTTCCTTCGGGAACCTCTGGCGCTTCCTTCGGAAAGCGCGTCCCCCGCCAGAGGTGAAGCTTCTTTCAGAAAGCTTCACCTCTGGCGGGAAGGGCGTCCTTCGCTTCCTTCGGAAAGCGGGGACGTGGGGGACGGAGGGGAACGGAGGAAGGTTACGCGTAACCTTCTTCCCAAAGGACGAGAGAGCGGGTAGACTCCAACGGACACACGTGGGCGCTTCCTTCGGGTCACCGGGAAGCCCGCAGTAAGTGACCCACCCCATACGGGCTACATAAGGGCTCACTACGAGCGCCATACGGGCTCCTTACGGGAGTGCGTGCTTTTAGCCTTTGGGGAGGGAGCAAACATAGGGGATCCTTGATGGTGAGCTAGGATCACCATCAAGAGAGCTACGCGCGTCTTTACGAAGTAAGCGAGTGCGTTCGTTGGCGGCAGCTGAGCACATACCAAGGTAGGAGCGAGGACCAAACTTTACGTAGTGGGAGCAAAGCGTAGCGGAGCTATTCAAAGGAGAACACAACAGGAGCTGTGTACGTACGTGCTTGGGAGAGCCTCCGCAAAGTGGCACGTCTATACCAAAAAAACAAAAACATGAAATCAACCGTAACTACAATTAAAAAATTAAAAAATAAATATAACATTACATTATTTTTAAGTTCACCTACGCAACTTGGAGCCTTACAAAATCTAGTTGCATCTTCGACTTCTACTGGAAGTTTATCATTATCTCGCACAAAAAAAGCTGGAACCGAAATGCAAAGCACCAGCAGCAAAACACAAATGTGGACGAATGCTCAAGTTGTTGAAGGTAAAGGTTTATTTAATCAATTAAAAAAATCATTTTATTTGTTATATTCTGTATACGTGGCGGTAGGTCAAAAACAATCGACATTGGCTAACATCTACGCCAAGTTAAGCGCACAATCAGCACAACGCGGGGCACCCACAACGTTAATCATATCAGCGAACGCCTCATCATCCGCAGCTGAACAATTCTTGGCCCCTTATGCTGGTGCAACTTGTGGAGAATATTTCCGTAACATAGGACAAAGTGCTTTAGTTGTTTACGACGATTTAAGTAAACAAGCAGTGGCTTATCGACAAATGTCATTATTGTTACGTAGACCTCCCGGACGTGAAGCATATCCTGGTGATATTTTTTATTTACACTCGCGATTATTAGAGCGTGCAGCTAAAATTTCAGCAACATACGGTGGTGGATCATTAACCGCGCTGCCTGTAATCGAGTGCGACCTGACATGACAGATGCGGGGCTTTAAGAGAGGTGGAGGGGAAACTGAAGGGAGCACGCTGGTGCAAACCTCAGTGAGAAGCAACCCAAAAGCCGAGACCATCAGAGGGACAGAGGAGAAGGATATTTACGGAGTCCAGGAGCCATCAATCAGTCTCCTTCGCCAGGTAGTACTCCTGTTCGATAGAGGAACCCTAGTTGGCCTATCGCCAACAGATTCTCGGGCGCGAGCATATACCGCCGCACTACGTGCGGACCGGCTGGGCAGTTTCCCGGCCGCTCGCCTAAAACTCGCCTCGGAGGTGGTCAGCCCGACCCCATTAACAGAATACGGGGTCCGGGCATCCCGCACGGTCAGATCAGGGTATACGCTCACCGGGACATCCCGGCAGGGCGTGAGGATTCTTGGCCCGAATGGCAGGGGTACCTCCATGCATAACTTCCGCTATAGGAGATCGTTTGCTACTGAGAGCCAAGGTGGTACAGGGGATACAGGCAGCGCACCCGAGAGCATGCAACAAGTCACGTTAGCGGAAATAGCTGCCACTCGAAACGAAGAAACTAACACATACAATAATCTTTTTCCGCTCATAGCCAGCGAACGCAACCTATTGGTTGCCTGGCTCCGGATAAAAAACAAAAGCGGCAACCTAACTCCCGAAGGGTCTGACGAGACCCTCGACGGATTATCCGCATCATGGTTCCGCGAGGCCAGCCAAAAGTTACTGAAGGCCTGTTACACCTACACACCCGCCCGCCGGGTGGAAATACCCAAAGGCCCGGGAGGTACCCGTCCTCTGACGGTGGCCAACCCCCGAGACAAGATCATCCAACAAGCCTTTCTACAAGTACTACAACCCCTATGGGAAGGGGGGTCCGTATGGAAACAAGTCGACGCCGAAACCTACGAGGGCTGGAAACAGGAATACACTGTCCAATACCCGCAGGCCCTAGGCCGATCCCGCAAGCAAGGCAAGCACTACGTGCGAGACTGGCTCGTGCCACCTCGATTCCTGAACTCATCCCACGGGTTCAGACCACTCAGAGGAGTTCACACGGCCCTCAAGGAGATGAAATCCAACTGGGGTGAACCCAACTGGATGATCAAGTTCGACGTAAAGCAGCCATTTGATAACGTAAACCACCATGTGCTAATCAACGAGGTGCGTAAGGTAGTGGACGATCAACGGGTAATAGACGAACTGTACCGCATGCTCAAGGCCAAGATCGTCCATTTCCAAAGCACCCCGGCTGAACCCTGGGAACCCGGCGTGGGCACCCCCCAAGGTTCGGTGCTTTCCCCGTTTCTGTTTAACGTCTATATGCACCGCCTCGACGACTTCACGGCCCGACTATCCCGCGAGCTCGCGGTCCCCTCCGAGAAGGCGGCCACGCCGGAGTACACGTCCGCCCGTTACCAAATACGCAAGGAGCTTGACGCCTCCGGAGCCTCTCTCAAACAGAGGCTACGGGCGTTTACGGCCCTCCGTCGGAAATTCCGGAGGAGCGGTCGTCCAATGTACGAGCACCGGGTACGGCCTCAATATGTGCAATACTGCCGGTACGCCGACGACTTCATCTTGGGCGTGACCGGCAGCAAAGATCGAGCCGCCCAGGTGGCTAGCCAGATCACCGGGTTCCTAAAATCAGACCTGCACCTTACGGTTTCCAAGCACACCATCTACCACGCCCGTTCAGACAAATGCCCGTTCCTGGGTTTTCGGCTCTCGATAGGGACCATGGGTCCTCGGGTGAAGGGAAAGACCGTAGAGCGCTTCGAAAAACTCAAAGCCCGTACCAAACACCTAAGGAAGATGGAATACGTTACGTACCTCCGCATGCTTAAGGAGGCGGAAAAGAGGTTCTGGGTGCGAAGTCTCGAATCGGAGGCGCGCAAGGCCCACCAGTCCATGATGGGTAAACTCCAGCTAATGAAACACTGCGCGGGAATGGCCCGAGAGCGTATACTCGACTCGCTCATAAGCCTACTCCAGGAGGAGCGCGCCCAACTAAAGCTCGATGCCCCCGTACCCGCCCCAGCACCGAAGAACGATAACCCCCGGCTGGCTGAAGCCCGTGAGCTCCTGGATTCTCGATGGAGTCGGACAGTCCAGCGCTGGGTTACCCAAGCCAAGTCGGTTGTCCGGGTAGTACCCGAACAAGAGGCCGAGTTGTTCGATATCATAGGCGAGTCCAAACTTGCCCAACTGTCTCGCGCGCGCCTAGCCTACCACGAACAGCTCGACCGTCTGGACCACGCCTCAGCGAGAAAAGGGGTAGTCAGCTACGTAGTGCGTAAGCACACCAACACCGTGCCAGGCGCCCGGGCTGGAGGTAACGCGGCCGCCAAAACCGCGTGCGAATTCTCCCGCACCCGGGCGAGGGCCACCCTGTACTTGGAGATGCCCTATGCGGATGTAATCGAACGCCTGACACTGCGCGGTTATATCGTAAAAGGGAAACCCGCCTCTCGCGCGGGGCTGACCTCGCTCCCCGACGCAACCATCATCACGCAATATACCTGGGTGGCTCGGGGAATATGGAACTTCTACGCCTGCGCAGACAATAAATGGCAACTCGTCTCGGTGATCAACTGGTTCCTGCGTCAGTCGCTCCTCAAAACTCTGGCGCACAAACACAGTTTGACTCTTAAGCAAACCATCGACCGCTACACTAACTCCCCAGAGGTGTGGCTTGAGCGGACCGATGGGGACCGGGCCTTGCTAGCCAAGTTCCTTACCCCACTCGAAGTGTCCACGCGAGAAAAGACGCTCCTATCCCCGGATGGCGTAGACCCAGCGCACCTAACTAAAGCGCTCAACGTCACCTGGGTGCAGACCTCCCTTAACCGCACCCTGTACGCTCGGTGCGCCGTGAAGGGATGCCAGGCTTCCGATATTCAAGTACACCACGTCCGAAGCCTGGTCCGAAGATTCAAGGGCAACGTGGTCAGCGTCATTACAGGCTCCGGGCGCACGACGTCCGAGTCCTCCAGCGCGGTCCGAACGCTGATCAGCTCCCTGCGACGGAAGCATATTCCGCTCTGCACAGCTCACCACGTGGCTATGCACTCGGGCAAGTTAACGCCCCAAGATCTGGATGAGCAGGCTGTCCACCCGGCCACCCTGTACCTGAACTCCAACGGGTCTATCACACCTCTCCCAGAGAAATTTTAACGCACGCCTCCCCCGCACCCCTTCACGTACGGCGCGTCGGGGCACCACTAGATCTTCCCTCCGGTGCCCCGCCACCCCCCGAAAACCGGTCGTACCCTCGGGGCGTTCGGGGGGTCCGTGAATTCACAAACTGAACCCCCCGGAGGGGACGCCCGCCCGGGGGACCCTAAATTATTCCTCGGCATCGCACCCTATTGGGTCGGCCTAGGAGTTACGCACTTCTACCCGCAGGCGTGGTGCAGGCCTCCGGCGAACACCTACGCTTCCAAAGGTACTGTCCGCAGGACCCCCCGCCCTCCCGTCGCTGGAGAGTCGCGAAACAGGACTCCCATTCTTCAACGTTTCGAGCATTTTTACCCCCTGTAGAAGCCGTATGATGGGAAACTATCATGTACGGTTTGGTGGCGGCCTTCGGGCTAGTCCTACGACTCAAGCTGGTGATGTTTCAGCATATATACCGACCAATGTAATTTCTATTACTGATGGTCAAATCTTTTTAGAGTCAGAGTTGTTTTGGAAAGGTATCCGCCCGGCGGTTAATTTCGGATTATCTGTTAGTCGTGTTGGTTCCGCGGCTCAAGAAAAAGCTTTAAAAAAAATTGCCGGTCGTTTAAAACTAGAGTTAGCACAATATCGTGAAATTGAAGGATTTGCTCAATTTGACAGCGAACTTGATCCTCAAACCCAACGCTTATTGACGCGAGGTAGCCGTGTTGTTCAAATCATGAAACAAGCACAACATAAACCGTTAGCTTCATATCAAACAATGTTGATGATTTTTGCAACAGTACAGGGATATTTAGATCAATTGCCTTTGGATGCTGTGAACAAATTCGCCGCTCAAGTTGAACAACGATTAGCGCAGGTGTCTACTACCTTTGCAACGGATTTTGTACCAACCTCAGCTTATGTGTCATATTTATTTAAAACCACAACGCAGTCTTCTAGTGCGACGACGATGAACAATAGCCAAGTTGCCTTAGCTACATTAGCCAAAGACTTTACTAGCTTGTCGTTATTACCGGTTATTATCCAAACCGAATTAACAAAAACACAACCTGCTGTTCGTCTTACCCATCGTGCTACTCATTATAGCTTACCTTATTTAAAACAAAACTTAGATTTAATGTTTACTAGTGCATCATTGCGTGCAGGTAACTAGCTTCGCTACGAACGGTTCGTTCTGTTATCTGCCTGCTTTCTATGCAAAGAACAAGGGCCGCTGTTCTCCGGTCTTTGGCAAGGTGCGAAGGTCGCTAAGCTCGGCTTCGCTTCGCTATGCGGAGCCTAATCAGATAGCACAGCGTCTTTCAGAGATAGGACTACGCTCTGTATTTGTGTTCCGACGGCAGGACGTTCGTTAAAAGAGTAAGACGTTTGGTTGCCCAAGGAGCAACCCCCTCATTGTTGAACATTCGGAGAATCCAGGTACGTGTCCTCATTGAAACGATAACGTTGTGAACATTAGTGAACTGATCGTAAGATGTACGTAGCTAAACCTCTGGCCGTCCCCGAAGGACGTAATAAAAAAATAAAACAAGACAAGGCGAGCTCGCACCCCCTCCGGGGTGAGTACTTCGTACTGACCATCACCATCATCTACGAGAATGGTGATGGTGATGTTACGCTCGCGTAGCTTCACCTCTGGCGCGAAGCAGAGCTTAATCTACAATTGCGGCTCCTTTGTGACGTTCCCTTCTGCGAAGCCCAGAGATAACCCCGCTCCCTCTTACTTCGGTAAGACTGACTTGTTTCAGAAAGGATACGCGTAACCTTACACCGTCCCCCTCCATCCCCCGCGGGGAACGGAGGTATTCCATGTAAGTTGCGTCTTCCCGAAGGAAGCAGAAGCACGCCCTTCCCGAAGGAAGGGAAGAAGCTTCACCTCTGGCGGGGAGGAAGCCCAAGAAAGACCTCGCTGCTGCGCACTCCGTCCCCCGCTTCCTTCGCTTCCTTCGCTTCCTTCGCTTCCTTCGCTTCCTTCGCTTCCTTCGGAAAGCGGGTAACGTACGTCTTGAACGGAGTGCGCAGCAGCTAGTAAACCGCCAGAGGTGAAGCTTTCCGAAGGAAGCGCCAGAGGTGAAGCTTTCCGAAGGACGCCGCCAGAGGTTAAGCTTCTTTCAGAAAGCCGCCAGAGGTTAAGCTTCTTTCAGAAACAAGTTTTACCTCTGGCGCTTCCTTCGGAAAGCCGCCACCCCGCCAGAGGTGAAGCTTTCCGAAGGACGCCGCCACCCCGCCAGAGGTGAAGCTTTCCGAAGGACGCCGAAGGACGCCGAAGGACGCCGAAGGACGCCGAAGGACGCCGAAGGACGCCGAAGGACGCCCTTCCTTCGGGAGGAAGCCGAAGGACGCCCTTCCTTCGGGAGGAAGCCGAAGGACGTGCTTTTTTCAAAACAAGTTGCTTCCTTCGGGAACCTCTGGCGCTTCCTTCGGAAAGCCGCCAGAGGTGAAGCTTCCCGAAGGACGTTCGCTTCCTTCGGAAAGCCGCCACCCCGCCAGAGGTGAAGCTTTCCGAAGGAAGCCGAAGGAAGCGAAGGACGCCCTTCCT